>Ga0209835_1000104_pt1 | contig 57747 bp, 46 predicted proteins | sample LakKivwa52mmetaG_FD_184138 | JGI IMG/M metagenome (GOLD analysis project Ga0209835, IMG submission 184138) | Anoxic lake water microbial communities from Lake Kivu, Rwanda to study Microbial Dark Matter (Phase II) - Lake Kivu water 52m metaG... | ecosystem: Environmental > Aquatic > Freshwater >...
GGACGTAATGGGCGTATAAGGCGTAAATGGAGTTACTGGTTGCTGGTTGCTGGTTGCTGGTTGCTGGTTGCTGGTTGCTGGTTGCTGGTTGCTGGTTGCTGGTTGCTGGTTTTGATTTCCTATAACTTACCGATTACCGATTACCGAATACCGAATACCGAATACCGATTACCGATTACCGCTTACCGGTTCCCGAAAATAAACTTCGCCGGGTCGGTTTTGAAGGTTTCGAGGGTGATGACGCGGGCGTAGCGGCCGTAGGTTAGTGAGGCGAAGGTGCTGGCCTGCACCTCGGCGGCTTTGATTCCGGTGTCACCGAACTGCAGGTCGCGGGTGGCGCAGGCGTCAGATACCACAATGCAGTCGAATCCGAAGTCGGCTGCAGCCCTTACGGCAGCCTCGAGACACATATGCGTCTGCATTCCAATTACAACCAGCCTGTTAATACCTTTGTGCATCAGGTAATCATACAGGTCGGTGGCCACGAAGCTGTTGACGGTCTGTTTTACGATCACCTTCTCACCTTCAAGCGGGGTGACACTTTTATGGATATCTGCACCCTGTGCGGCATCGTGCTTAATGTGAATCACCGGCAGTGAGTTTCTGCGAAAGGTGGAGAGGATTTCCGATGCTGCGGCGGCCGCTTCCGCGGCGCCCGTCAGCCCGGGTCCGGTTGCCGAAGGAAAATAGAAATCCTGGATATCAACAATCAGCAGTGCAGGTTTGAATTCGGTTGTCTGCTGAGCGGTTAATGAGGCTGCAAAAAGCAGTAAGGCACGGATAAGGAGTAATCGTTTCATGGCAGGGATGTTTTTATAAAAATAGTGAAAAACCGAATATCGGCGACCGGTAGTGTAAGTTATTCATTATTTGCGGTTAGTGCAGGATGTCTGGCCAAAATTATTATTTGGTGGTGGACTGATAAAAAGGGATAGATGTTACCATCAACCCCGCCACCACGGCTGAGGCTGATTTGAGGATGAACAAAAAGATGCACCGTAACAATCCATCATGTTCCCTCCCACCATTGTAATTTTCGCGGGTATTGCCTTCTTAAGTTTCCCGTCAATATTCGTAAAGATAGGGGCAGCACTGGCATTCATTGCTGCGGCAGTCTGGACCATCTATGCACTCAGGATAAAGAGGGAGGAGTGGATACATATCGTACCTAAGCCCTGACTCCCGGTACCTGCTACCTGAAACCTGGCACCTGGCACCTGGCACCTGAAACCTGGCACCTGAACCGAGACCGGCTTGCCGGGCGAGCTCTCGACCGAATGGGAGAATACCTGGCACCTGGCACCTGGCACCTGTCAGCGCGTAATCGTAAGAATACTCCCCGATTTTGAGACCGGGTATACTGCCAGGGGCGATGTTGCCGGTCCGTTAATCACCGCACCGCCGATGGCAAAGAGTGATCCGTGGCATGCGCAGGGAAGGTTGTTTGCCGCAGCGCTGTATGAAACTGTACAGCCCGCGTGAGTACATACAGCCGACAGAGCCGTATAGTTACCACTGCCTGTATTTATTACAATAATGTTGTTCGTGACGATAAAGCCTCCGGTGTTGTTCAGCGCAGCATTGGCAGGCAATCCCAGATCGATTGTCAGATCATTTCCGCCACCTCCCGGTCCGTCGGGTTCCTTTTCGCATGATGCAAGCATAGCCGGCAGTACAACCAGTGTGGTTCCGCCCATTGCAACCTTTCTTATTACTTCTCTTCTGTTCATAATTTTATGTTTTCAGGTTTTACTACTTCAAATAAAAAACACGCACAAGGTTAAATCCGAAATATATCTTCCCCTCAGTCCAGTCGCCGCCGGTGTCGGTAAGCACGGCCTTTTCGAACATTCCGGTTGAATTGCTGAAAAGAAGCTGAAACTGGTGTCCGCCGGTATCAATATCGAGTCCGGCCGAAAGTGGGTTCTGACCAAAGAATGAAGGCTGGCGGAACACAGGGATATACTGCATTGTAAAAGCCATTCGTCGCGAAAACTTCAGGCTCGCGGTAACGGGAAGGGCAAAAAGGGTCAGGTCTTCATCTACCCTGGTTTCGAGGTTATTGCGGAAGAGTACCGGCGAAACCTGTGCAGAGAGAGCCCCCTGCCTGCGCGATACAGCCATCTGAATAAAGAATGAACTGCGGTCGACAATGCCGTCACTGCCGGCCGGATAAACGTTTCGCAGGGTATTGACCGACCACCCGGCAATGCCCGTTATGGCCAGCGGCGTTCCACCCTCCGACTGTCTCGCCAGGGCCACCTTCGTAAAAAGGTCATAGCTCTTTCCAAACGAACTCCTTCCAGCCCCTGCTGCAATCCGGTCGGAGAATCCATAGTCGAATCCCAGTCTGATGGTAGCCAGATCGAGTCCGAACATATCATAAAATCCACCGCCGATTTCGCCGAACCTGTGTCCGATAGTGAACTGCAGTTCACCGGTGGCTGGCAGGGCAGTTGAGTGGGTCATGCCGGTACGGGGTGAGATAAAGGCTCTTTCATAATCCTGGCCGCTCACCGATAATGTGCCTGCGGCAAAAATCAGGACTGCTGCCGCAATTGTTAAACGTGAGTGCTGCCGGATGCCATTTGCAATTCCAATCATTTATCTATCTGTTTGAATATGTAACATTTATAGTAACCTTTACCTCTTCCGCAATATTTTTAACAAGTATTCTTGGTATTTTAATTCCATAGTCGGCCGGCCTCACAATAAACTCGCTGAGAGCAGCTATCCCGCTGCCTGACGGGGTGAATGTTACGGTTTCGTCAATCTGTCGTGAAATATCCCGGATTGTCAGTGTTCCCCTCACCCTTACCTGAACAGCTGAGGCTCCCGCACCGGTCTGTGGCAGACGGGTCAGCTTACCACGAAAAGTTGCTGTCGGAAACCTTTTGCTCTCCATATACTGATCGTTGAAGTGTTCCTGCATAAGCTTTTTACGGAAGATGAATCCCGTTACGGGTACCGAGAAGACAACCGATGAGTCGGCCATGCTGAGAGACGAAGTAACCGCACTGTTTTCTGCTTTTATATCCTCAACCGGTGTGGACGAGAAGAATGAGACCGATCCTGACTCCAGAGTCAGAATGCCCTGTGCGGCAGTGCAGGTGAATCCTGACGTGACAAAGGCTGTGAGAATTACCATCAGCAGCCGGGAAAGGTTATTTACTGTCAACATATCTCTTCTTATTACGGGCATGCCCGGCTCCGGGCCTGTCCCGGCAACTACATCATAAACAATCAATAGCACGATTTGTTTACCTGCTTCCGGCCGGTCTTCAAGTAACAGGCCGGTGCCGGTAATCTGACTGAAATTATCCAGGGGCATTAATCCAGCCGGTTGGTTTCTATGTCCCAGTGCTCTATTTTTGCAAAAAAACAGGAAAAATGACTTCTAAATCTGTATTGAACATAGCCAGACCCTACCTGGTGATTGCCTTCGGGCTGATGGTTTTCTCTGTCGCGTGGACAGCTTTCCTTTTACCGCATCAGATTTCGGGCAGCGGGGTTTCAGGTATATCCGCAATAATATTCTATGCAACCGGAATACCAATGGGTTACACCTATTTCGCAATAAATGCGATCTTCCTGGCAATTGCCATGAGGGTACTGGGTACCGGATTCGGGATTAAAACCATCTACGGAATCGCGCTCGGCGCTGCTATGCTGTCGGTCCTTCAGCCACTCATCCCGGGCCAGGTTGTCGGAGAAAAATTCATGTCGGCAATTATCGGCGGTGGCTTATGCGGTGTCGGTGTGGGAATCATTTTCACCCAGGGTGGCAGTGCCGGGGGAACCGACATTATTGCCATGATAGTGACCAGATACCGCAATATCAGTCCGGGCAGGGTGATACTCTACTGCGATGTGGTAATCATAAGCTCGTCGTTCCTGGTTCTTACACACCTCGAGAGCGCCCAGCGGATTGAAACGATGGTATACGGTTTTGTAACAATGGCCATCCAGGCATATACCATCGACGCGGTGCTGTCGGGCAACAGGCAGTCGCTGCAGGTCTTCATATTCTCGAAGCAGTATGAGGCGATTGCCGACCAGATTACCACCAGAATAAGGAGAGGCGTTACTGTAATTGAAGGTGTTGGCTGGTTTACGAAGGAAAGCCAGAAAGTTGTGATTACCCTGGTTCGTAAAAATGAAGCAAGTGACTTATACAGAATTATAAAAGGAATAGACGACAAGGCATTTATTACCGTCGCAAACGTAATGGGTGTTTACGGTAAGGGGTTTGACAATATCACAGTATAGGCTATTTCTTCATTGCCTCGAATCGTCCGTTGGGTTGTATGAATATTACTGACCTGATTGTCTTGTCTCCGGTCTCCACAAACTCAACCCTGAATCCCTCCAGCTCCTTTAGCCTGAAGATATTAGGTCCGGTTGGCTGCAATTCGTACTCTGGTTGCCCCGGAACAAAGAGGTACAGCACATTATCATTCTTCACGTACACTCTGGCTATCATTCCGCCAAGCTCGAATTCTCCCTCGTACCGTCTGAGGCTCTCGCCCGATACCTCAATTATTTCGTCCTGACGCCTGAACTCAATAGGAGCAAGCGCCGGTTCGGCCAGAAACAGTACGCTCTCTATCTCCCCCGGTTCGCTTGTACGGAAGTTGAGCCTGGCTCCGCCCGAACGTGTTGTATCAACACCATTGGAACCGATCTCAAAAGGTTCGAAGACATCAAAATGGAAATGGCGGAGGTAGAGCTTTCGCAGCGGCATGACAGCAAACAATGAGTCGTTACTTTGAACTACCCTGAAGGTGCCATAACCTGGGTGCATATAGCTTCCCGTGTAATCGGAAACAGCATGAGAGGGCCGGGTGCCGCTCTTCCTCACCGATTGCGATTTAGCTTGGGCATCTTTTTGCGCAGCTACAGCTTTTTCACGGTCGGCAAGCATCTCCTTGTTCCAGTCTATCGCCTTCAGTCCGAGCATCCTGTCGGAGATGATATTTCTTACCACATTGGGCAGTACGGAACCGTTCTGGTTGGTGAGTATTACAAATCCGATACTGTCGGAGGGGTAAAACCCGGTAAGGGCTGAAAAACCATCAATATTGCCACCATGAAGTACCCGGTAATGGCCTCTGTACGATGACACGGCCCAGGCGAATCCATAAGTGTTCATATGAACGTCGGGATGTTCCTTTGACGGGAGTCCGGCAGCGGCAATCATCTGCGGGCTTATCGCTTCGGCAATATACGATGCGGGTATTATCTGTCTGCCGGCAAACTTTCCTCCGTTAATCCAGACAGACACCCAGTTGGCCATTTCGTTAACACTGCTGTTGATATTGCCTGCCGGCCCGAGTCCCTTTATCTGATAATAGGGAGTCTTTTCTATCTGCGTGTCATTTTTCACGATATAACCCAGTGATCCGTCGCCGTCCTTTTCAAGGTCGGCTATTGAAAAATTTGAACGGGTCATATTAAGGGGGACGAAGATTTTCTCCCTGACATTATCAGCCCAGCTCTTACCAGTAACCCGTTCAACAATTAATCCCTGCAGCATGAACATGAAGTTATTGTACTGGAATCTCTCCCTTATTCGGGCCGAAGGCTCCTGGTATCTTATCCTTCTGATGAGGGTATCTCCCGATTCTGTCGGGAAATAGTACCACGAGGCATCATGTCGCGGCAGTCCGGTCCGGTGGCACATCAAATCCCTGATCGTAATCAGGTTATTCATGTTGTCGTTGTAGAACCTCAGTTCAGGGACATAATCTATAGGGCTTTTGTCGATATCAACCCTTTTCTCATCGTCGAGCATTCCAACAAGTGAAGAGGTAAAGGCTTTGGTGCAGGAACCGATTGCAAAGAGGGTGTTCGAGGTTACGGGAATTTTCTTTTCATAATCGCGGTAGCCGAACCCCTTCGAGTATACAATTTTATCCTTTTCGATGATAGCCACTGCAAATCCGGCAGCATGCCAGTCGGCCAGCAGTGCATTTAGTTGTGCATCGAGACCTGCGAATCGCTGGTCAGCTTTTTCCTTTGCTCTCTGCGCCACGGCAGGCGACAGTAAAGCAATCATAATAATGGTAAACAGGATCTTTTTCATTTCAGGACACTTTCCGGTAAAAATATAATAATTACTGTCCTGAAAAAATCTGATTTGTCATCGTGATGAAAATTTACAGGTTTTCATCTATTCCGCAGAACCGATTTAGGCGTAACCCCGATGCAACAGCAGAAAAGAACCAGGTTCAGACACCGATATGGGCCGTAAGGGTTCCAGAACCTGCACAGCATATCGGAGTACCTTACCGAAGGTGGGGAGAGCATGCGCATCAGCTCACAGGTTATAGCGTGCTGGTCAGGTCAGTGCCGGGGATTGCGGGTTGAAACGGTATCTGAGACTATTATAAATATGGTAACACTTATCAGGGCGGCGAAGAAGCACCACACAGAGGTGAGATATTCGCGGTAGAAAATGCCGGTTATCAGGCAGCTGATTGTAACCAGGATACCAAATATGTACATCCGCCTTACCGAAGAAAAATAGAGAGGCAGCAACGTTGCTACCGCGTAGAGGCCGAAGACAGGCAGCGAAAGTGGCTGAGGGTAGGTATTGGTATACAGAATATGATGCTCGCGGATTTGTGGTGTAACCTCGTGAAGAGTGAGTCCCGCTCCGTAATATAGTGATGTTATTATACCGGCCACCAGGAAAACCAGTATTGCCCTGCGACGCCAGCCCGGTTTTTCCATTTTCAGCACCGACAGGGGAATCATGGTTGGCCATATAACCACCGCCGCAACAAGAAAAATGTATGCCGGAATATCAAGTGCCGGTCCGGTCGTAAGGTTATTCAGGGCAGCCCAAACGAATCCTTCGCTTATCTGCTGCACTCCGAATAATAGAGGAATTGAAGCGAACAGCTTCTGCTCAGGGTTTCTGACTTTCACGAGGGTGGCTGCCCCGATGGCTGATATAACGGCTCCTCCTGCAAAACTGGCTCCTGCTGAAAAACACATATCGGTTTGGTTATTAGATAACTTCAATAATATGAAATATGGTGGAAGCATGCAAATGGGGTATGGGCGGCTACGCCGCCGCCCCCGATGTCGGACGCCAATCGCCCGACACCCGGCACCTGACACCTGACACCTGACACCTGAACATTATCTCTTATATTCTGTTTAATATTCGAATCCTTATATTAGTCATTATATGAAAACCATATTTTCAATCAGGCGATTTGCAGCAGCAGTTATCATTTTAAACCTTGGCATTATGGCATCAGGAACGGAACAGCAGAAATACAACGTGGTGAAGAAATATGACAGTTTTGAGATAAGGTTTTATCCTCCGGCAACGCTGGCAACAGTATATTCGCAGGCAACATCGTACCGCGACATCTCCGGTCCCGGCTTCAGGGTACTGGCAGGCTATATTTTCGGAGGCAATGAATCGGAAACTAAGATTTCGATGACAGCGCCGGTTCACATGGATATAAACCGCGACCGCTCTTCGATGAGCTTCGTAATGCCATCGGGCTACGATAGCTCAAACCTGCCGAGGCCCGACGACAGCAGGGTGGTAATTGAGAAGACACCGGAACAGCACTATGCAGTGGTATCATTTTCGGGGTATGCATCGGACGAATCGATACAGAAACATGCCGAACGCCTGCGCAAAGCATTAGACGAAAACAAGATAGAGCATTACGGCAGTTTCCGGTACCTGGGCTATAATCCCCCATACCAGTTTATAAACCGTCGGAATGAGGTTATGGTTGCAGTAAGGTATTAGTATCATTATGTAATCAATACCGGAAAAATTATGGATTTCAGCGGAAAACGTGTGCTTGTTACCGGAGGGGCTTCAGGTATATGCAAACTTATGGGTTAGGCGGTGGTCGCGTCCGCGCCGTGTGCCGACACCGGTCTGCCTCCTCCCCTCCTCAAGCCGTCTGATGCACGAACCTCCCGGGACGACACTGACAAATTGCACCATGGAATTACCCCTTCCAGCTGCTCATAAATCCGCTGGCAGGAGCAATTTCATATGGCTGCACCGCAGTACTGAAGCCTTCGACATACACCCCAAACACGGCAAAGGTAATGGAGAAGCTGATAAAGGCTATCGGAAGTTCGTTCCGGCGAACCTTCGGCGACGATCCTGAAAACAGCGAATGGTATCCGCGAATAGTTAACAGTCAGGCCTTTGACAGATTGACAGGATACCTGCACGACGGAGTGGTACGGTTTGGAGGGCGCACGAATTCTGAAACAAGGTATATCGAACCATCCATAATCGATGAAGTAGTCGGAGGTCCTCCTGTGATGCAGGAAGAGTTATTTAGTCCTGTACTGCCGGTGCTGACCTTCAGCAACCTCACAGAAGCAGTTCAGTATGTAAATGAACGCGAGAAGCCTCTGGCATTACACTATTTAGGTGTGCTGTAGTGAGATGAATGTTTCGGGGGGGGCAGATTACCCTAGTCAGCGGGTAATTGCTATATTTATGAGGTTAAAACTCAATTTTTATGGCAAGGTCGGTTATTCTGGCAACGGTAATTATGTTGCTTTTTCAGCTGGGCTCCTTTTCGCAGGAGAGGGTAACAACCATACTCCGCGAGGGCTGGCGTTTCAGTAAAGGGGCATCGCCGGGTGCTTCCGATCCGCAGTTTGATGATTCGGGCTGGCAGCAGGTTCCGGTTCCTCACGACTGGGCTATCGCCGGCCCCTTCATTAAGGATGGCGACGGCAACACCGGCAAGCTGCCATGGAAAGGTGAAGGATGGTACCGCAGGCAGCTTGAAATACCTGAAGAGTATGCCGGGCGGCGCATATACCTACTTTTCGACGGTGTTATGGCCTTTCCCGCGGTATACGTAAACGGTCACCTTGCAGGCCGGTGGGATTACGGTTACAACTCCTTCTACATTGACATTACCCCTCACATCACCCCCGGCTCAGCCAATATGCTGGCCGTGCACGCCGATACCCGTCCCCACGATTCGCGCTGGTATCCGGGTGCAGGCATCTACCGGAAGGTGAGTATGATTGTAACCGGACCTGTTCACACGGCTATCTGGGGAACCTGGATTTCAACTCCTGTTATCAGGCCTCACTACGCCGATGTACGCATTGCAACCACTGTCAGAAACAGCCTTCAAACCGGCAGTGAGATAGTACTCAGGCATGCTGTAGTGAACCAGGCAGGCAACGTGGTGGCGCGTAAAGAGATTAAAGGTTTTATTGGTGAAGGAAACGAGAATATTCTGGAGGCAACGGTAACGCTTATGAATCCACGCAGATGGGATATTGATGATCCCCACCTTTACACCCTCGAAACATCAATAATAGTTAACGGCGAACTTGCCGACAGTTATGAATCGACTTTCGGGGTAAGGGAAATAAGGATTACGGCCGATGACGGGTTATGGCTCAACGGGCGCAGGGTTCAGCTTAAGGGTGTGAATCTGCATCACGATCTGGGAGCCCTTGGTTCCGCCATGAACTACAGGGCGCTGGAGAGGCAGCTTGAGATAATGAAGGAGATGGGTTGCAATGCAATACGCACCAGCCACAATACCGCTGCACCAGAGTTGCCGGCGCTGTGCGACCGCATGGGGCTGCTTTTCTTCAACGAGGTGTTTGATAAATACGACGCGAAGGCAGGAATCACCGATACCACTGATTTTGAGAGTTTTGCCCACCGGAATATAAGAAACTTCGTTGTCCGCGACAGGAATCACCCGTCGCTCTTCATATGGAGTGTGGGAAATGAGATTGGCAACGTGCAGTGGAATATTGACAACGGCTTCATGAAACTTCAGACAATGGTCAATTATGTAAGGAAGTATGATCCGCACAGACCTGTTACACTGGTATGCGACAGCGAGGCCAGCGCGGCACTGAGACATTTCGATTACTACGACGTTCACAGCTGGAACTATGGCCGCCGGTACAAGCTTGCAAGGCAGATGGAACCGAATAAATCTGTAATTATCAGCGAATCGGCCTCAACAGTGAGTACCAGGGACTTCTACGAACTGCCGCTGCCGCTGCTGAAAACCGACTTCACCCGGTCATTGCAGGTAAGCTCGTACGACCTCAATGCCCCGGAGTGGGCCGAACTGGCCGATGACGATTTTATGTGGCAACAGGAGGAACCATATATTGCCGGAGAATTTGTGTGGACCGGATTCGATTATCTGGGCGAACCAACTCCATATACCAACGAATGGGCCCGTAAGAACGGACTGGGAGACATAGCGGCTGCGCGAAGCAGTTATTTCGGCATTGTCGATCTGAACGGAATCCCCAAGGACAGGTACTGGCTCTACAGAAGCTACTGGCGCAGCGATGTTACCACCATTCACATTTTGCCGCACTGGAACTGGGAGAACATGAAGGGTAAGAGGGTTCCTGTTTTCGTATACACCAGCGGCGACTGCGCCGAACTTTTCCTCAACGGCCGGTCTCTGGGCCGGCAATGCAAGGATCCAAAGTCGGAAGTGTCGACCCGGCGTTTCAGACTGATGTGGAACGATGTTGTTTACGAGCCTGGCGAACTCAGGGCAGTGGCATACCGCGAGGGGGTGGCCATTGGTGAAACCGTGGTAAGAACTGCCGGCAAAACCTCGGCCATTGTTCTTAGTGCCGACCGCACGCAACTTAATCCTGATGGTGATGATCTTGCCTATATTGTTGTGGAGGGTGTTGACCGCGATGGTAACCTTTCACCACTGGCAGGGAATATGGTTGAGGTAAAGGTATCGGGCGCCGGGACCCTGGCTGCCACCGATAACGGCAATCCTCAGTCGTTCGAACCCTTCAGTTCGCCATCGGTGAAACTCTTCAATGGTAAGGCAATGGTTATTGTACGTTCCGGAAAGGAATCGGGAACCATAGTGGTGGAAGCCACATCGGCCGGATTAGCCGGCGCCAGATTGGAGATTAGAGTCAGGTAAGCAGCTACGCCATTACGCCATTACGCCATTTTTATTACCTTTGCCCGTCGCCCACGGCTTGCTGGGCAACAGGTTGAAAAATGATATTAAAATATGTCTATCAGGGAAATAAAGGAAAAGATCAGGGAGAAGAAGGGGTTCATCTCCGACATGGACGGGGTTATTTATCATGGCAACAAGCTTCTTCCGGGTGTGGTTGAGTTTGTTGATTGGCTGAAACAGGAGGAAAAGCGCTTCCTGTTTCTTACCAACTCAAGCGAGCGGACACCCCGCGAGCTGCAGGAGAAGATGCGCCGCCTTGGCATTGAACTCGATGAAAGTGTGTTTTACACCAGCGCCCTGGCCACCTCAGCATTCCTGTCGTCACAGAAACCACGTGGCACAGCCTTCATCATAGGCGAAGCCGGTCTCATAAGCGCCATGTATGATGTGGGCTACACGATGAATAATGTTAATCCCGACTACGTAGTTGTGGGCGACACCCGCAGCTACAGCTTCGAAAAAATAGAACAGGCCGTTAACCTGGTGCTGAAGGGAGCCCGCCTGATAGGAACCAATCCCGACCTTACCGGACCGGTTGAGGGTGGCATTATACCTGCCACCAAGGCCCTTATAGCCCCAATCGAACTTGCCACGGGCAAGTCGGCCTACTATGTAGGCAAACCCAATCCGCTGATGATGCGCATTGCCCTGAAGAAACTGGGTTGTGTACGCGAAGACACAATAATAATCGGCGACCGGATGGATACCGACATCGTTGCCGGCATTGAATCGGGCATTGACACCTGCCTGGTGCTGACAGGAATCTCAAGCCGGAGCACGGTAAAGGAATTCCCATACGTACCCAACTACATACTGGAAGGGGTTCAGAACATAGTAGAGTAATGATTATTCTTACACATATCAGAATGAATATCAGAGTATTATCAGCAATCATATCCATACTGGCATTTTCAAGTCCGGCTATCGCACAGGTCTCCCCACCTTCAGTCAACAAGCTTCACGACTCACTTAAGGAGTGGGTTTACTTTCTGGCATCTGACAATATGAAGGGACGCGCCAATGGTTCTCCCGAGATGAAGGTTGCTGCCGATTATATTGCAGGCACTTTCAAAACTGCAGGCCTTGCGCCGGGCTTTGGCGACAGCTACATAAAAGAATACACATTCACATCCCGCGAGCGTACTATTGCCGAACGAAACGTAGCGGCCATCATACCCGGCACCGACCCGGCACTGCGCGATGAATGCATCATTATAACAGCCCATTTTGATCACGTTGGTATGGGAAGGCCTGTCAACGGCGACTCAATCTACAACGGCGCCGATGACAATGCGGCAGGAACCGCGGCCATTATGGGTGTGGCGAAGAGTATCATGGAGCGCGGGCTGAAACCTGGCCGTACGCTGGTGTTCGTCGCATTCAGCGGCGAGGAGATGGGAATGAGGGGTTCGCGTTACTTCGTGGCAAATTCACCTGTCGACCTCAGAAAAGCCTATATCAATCTCAATATCGAGATGCCGGGATACAACCAGAAAATCGGCAAACGGAAGTTCTACATGACCGGAGAGTCGCAGACGAATATCGACGACCTGATTAAATCGTTCAGCCACAACACGGGATGGACGATGGACAACACGTATGAAATGGCCGAGAGGCTGTTCAATGCGTCCGACAACGTTGCCTTTAATGCGGTTGAAAGGCGGGGCGAGATACTGGCCGGGGTTCCTTCAACAACCCTTTGTACCCATACCGGCGAAGACCATATACACAGGCCTCACGACGAAGCTCAGTTTATTGACTACGAGAATATGACCGGATTTGTTAATTATTTAACAGAGCTGGTGGTACACCTCTCACAATCGCGGCAGCCTGCAGAGTGGACATCGCCACGGTACGTCAGATATCAGGATTAAAACCTATGAGCGGCAGCGGATACCCCAACCTGAGGTACAGGAAGACGATGGATTTCCTGAAGAGACACATTCCGCCAGGCGGGCATGTGCTCGATATGGGAACCCGCAATCCGTTCTCGGAGCTGATGGATCGTGAGGGCTACATCGTTACCAGCACCGGTGGCGAGGACCTTGACAATGATTTCACCACGATCGATAACTTCGGGGGTGATTGCTATACCTCATTCGAACTGTTTGAGCATCTGCTGGCCCCGTACAATATTCTGCGCCGGATTGAAAAAGGGCGTCTTGTGGCCTCGGTGCCGCTGAAGGTATGGTTCTCGCCTGCCTACTGGAATAAGTCAGCCGAATGGGACAGGCACTATCACGAGTTTGAGCCGCGGCAGTTCGACTGGCTGCTGCAGAAGTCGGGCTGGACGATAATCAGTTCGGAGAAGTGGACCTCGCCCGACAGGTTCAGACCCGGTATAAGGCCACTGCTGAGGTATATCTGGCCCTCATACTACTTCATTTACGCGGAAAAAGGGTAACCGGCAGCCGGAATGAGGGAACCCGCAACCCTCCTTCGCTGAAGCTTCGGCGGGCGAGGCCCGCAACCCTCCTTCGCTGAAGCTTCGGCGGGCGAGGCCCGCAACCCCCTTTACACCCTTTACACCCTTTACACCCTTTACACCTTTTACGCCTTTTACGCCTTTTACGTCACTACGTCACTACGTCACTACGTCATTTCCCCCCTTTTTTCCCCTCCCCGTTTGGTACAAATTGGTAAAAGAGTTAGTTTTGGTTTCTTAAACGAAACGAACCTTTTGTTAAATCCTAAACTCTCACAGCCTTGTTACAGACAGTCGACTGGATAATAGTGGGGATATTCTTCTCTATTGTACTTGGAATCGGATGGATGGCCTCGAAGACGGCCGGCAAAGATACTGCGCAATTCTTTCTTGGCGGCCGCGGAATGCCGTGGTGGCTGCTGGGCATTTCTATGGTGGCATGCACATTTTCAGCCGATACGCCAAACCTTGTAACTGGTTTTGTAAGGGAGTCGGGTGTTGCAAAAAACTGGGCATGGTGGGCATTCCTTATCACCGGCATGGTCACGGTTTTCATCTATGCAAAGTTGTGGCGCCGCTCAAATATAATGACCGACCTTGAGTACTATGAGCTCCGCTACAGCGGAAAGGCGGCATCATTTCTGCGCGGATTCAGGGCGGTTTACCTGGGGCTGTTTTTCAACACTCTTATAATGGGAACTGTTACGCTTGCCGCCATCAAAATCGGAGGCGTGATGCTGGGGGTTAAACCCTGGGTGGCTGTGGTCGGCGGCTCGGTTGTAGTGGTTTTCTACGCCTCTATTGGCGGACTTAAGGGAGTTATCTGGGCCGATTTCTTCCAGTACGGTATTGCAATGTTCGGTGCAGTGCTGGCAGCTGTGGTGGCCACGCGCCATCCCGATGTCGGTGGCCTCGCAAACCTGCTCGGAAATCCGGCCATAGCCGGAAAACTCTCCATCTTCCCCGATATGACAAATCCCTCGGTATGGATACCCCTGCTGCTTATACCAATAGCGGTTCAGTGGTGGTCGGTATGGTATCCTGGCGCCGAGCCCGGCGGCGGCGGATATATTGCGCAGCGCATGCTCTCGGCAAAAAACGAAAAGAACGCAATCGGCGCTACCCTCCTTTTCAACTTCATGCACTACGCAATACGTCCCTGGCCATGGATTATTGTGGCCCTTGCATCATTGGTTGTCTTTCCCGACCTTCAGTCGATTCGCGAAGCCTTCCCTGCAATCACCGACACATATCTTAAAGATGACATAGCCTACCCGGCAATGCTCTCGTTGATTGGTCCGGGCTGGCTCGGTCTTGTAACAGCCTCGCTGATAGCTGCTTATATGTCTACCATCGGCACCCACCTGAACTGGGGTTCATCGTACCTGGTTAATGACTTCTACAAGCGCTTCGTAAGGCCGTCGGCGCCCGAGAGGGAACTGGTAAAAGCAGGCCGTTATACAACCATTCTGCTGATGGTCGTTGCCAGCCTGCTGTCGCTCTTTTTTCTTAACAACGCCACGCAGGCCTTTAATGTTCTGCTTCTTTCGGGTGCAGGAACCGGGGCTATTTACCTGCTTCGCTGGTTCTGGTGGCGCATAAACGCCTGGACCGAGATAGTGGCAATGATAGTTGCCACGGTAACTGCGGTGGTACTGGTGTTCTTCGTAAGTGATGAAACCATTGCCGCCGGAGTATTTGACGCCTTCACGGTAAGGCTGCTCATTGCCGTTGGGGTCACAACGGTTTCGTGGCTCACAACGACAATGCTCACCAAGCCTGAGAGCGATGAAACCCTTGCCCGTTTCTACAAGGTCACCCGTCCGGGCGGGCCGGGATGGAAATCGTTTATCGACAGGGCAAGGTCGGCCGGGAACATTGTTGAATCCGAAGGCAGAAAATGGGATATGCCCCTGCAAGTGCTTTGCGTTTTCGTGGGAACGATAGTGATCTACAGCGCCCTCTTTTCGATAGGCAGTTTCGTTTACCTGAAACCGCTTAACGGTATTATTCTTGCCGTGGTGGCAGTTGCCGGAACCTGGTTCCTGTTCCGGTCGTTCAACCGGATTGCCTCAAACTGAAATGGAGACCGGGCGGCTTAGAAAAATCTTCAGCAGTTTTTCAACACTGGGCAGGTGGCGTGACTGCTGCCGGTTCGGGAGCGGCCACATACACGATACTTTCAGGATAAGGACCGCCGGGAGCTCGGCTCCTGATTACATCATGCAGCGGATCAATACCGGTGTATTCCGCGATGTTCCGATGCTTCAGGCTAATATTGAGACTGTTACCGGCCACATTCGTAAAAAGCTACAGGCCATCCCAGGCAGTGACCCTTTGAGGCAATGCCTGACACCTGTTCCGGCGGCTGACGGAAAAACCTGGCATCGTGAGAGAGATGGAAGTTACTGGAGGCTGTTCATTTATATTACCGATCACCGTACTTACGACAGGGTTGAGAGTGAGGCACTGGCCTCCGAAGGAGGAACTGCAGTGGGAAAATTTGTTGCCATGCTGGCCGATCTTCCGGGCGCTGCCGTAGGTGAAACCATTCCGGACTTTCACAACACACCGCTGCGTATTGAGCGGTTCATTGAGAGCGTGAGGCGCGATGTTGCCGGCCGTGCTGCCGCAGTGAGGGACGAGACCGAGAAAATACTTGGCAGGGCCGGCGGGATGCATGCAATAGCAAATCTCGGACACGAAGGAGCCATACCGCTCAGGGTAACCCATAACGACACAAAGTTCAACAACGTTTTGCTCGATTTGAACAACAAGGCGCTATGCCTTATCGATCTCGACACCGTAATGCCGGGGTATGTGCACTACGACTTCGGTGACGCCATACGCACTGCAGCCAATACCGGCGAAGAGGATGCCGCCGATACCGCAACCGTCGGTTTAAGTCTGCCTTTATACAGGGCATGGACAAGGGGCTTCATGGGCGAGACACGCAACATACTGACAGAAACGGAGATCAGATGGCTTCCATTTGCACCTCGACTGCTCACCTACGAGCAGGCGTTAAGGTTCCTGGCCGATTATATTGAAGGGGATGTCTATTACAGGGTTCACGACACCGGGCACAACCTGAGGAGGGCCAGGGCACAGATCAGACTGCTTGAAAGCATGGAAGATTCGGCATCGGAAATGGAGGCCGTAGTTAATATTGGATAATGGTACAGGGGCTTTCAGGGCTGAGATTATTTTTTCCCGACTAAGCATATAGTTAATCCGATTTTCTTTCATAAATTTAGGGTACTGATAAAAAGGCTCTAACACGGAAAAACCATAATCATGAAAGTCAGAATAATCGCGGTGTTGCTGGTGCTGACAGCTCTTGCCGCCTGCAGGGAAAAAAAGGGTGAGAATCTTGAAGAAATGGCCCGGCGTGCTTCGCATCCCGAAGCGGTGCTGGTTGAAACCGTTGAACTTGGGGAGGGGATATTCTACCACGAGCTGGTGAGTAACGGCAAGGTTGCGGCCCGCAATAAGGTTGTAATACCGTTCAGGACAAGCGGAACTATCGTCGAACTGGGAGTGCGCAACGGCCAGTGGGTACGGGCAGGCGATACAATTGCCCGGATTGAGGATTTTCAATATGTTACGGCACTGACCAGGGCCAGGAACAGGTTTGATAAGGCTGAGGCAGAACATAATATCTACTGGACATCGCGCAATGCCCTTACAGGCGACAGTTCGGCAACCGGTTCCGACAGAGAGAAGATGCAGGCGATAAGCTCAGGACTGACGGAGGCAAGGATTTCGCTTGCCGAGGCTGAGTACAACCTGAACAACACACGCATTGTGGCGCCGATTTCGGGGCGTATTGCGAACCTTGAAGCGAGGCTGCACAACCACTCATCGTCGTTCAGGGAGTTCTGCACAATAGTAAACGATGAGCTTATGGATGTGGTATTCCCGGTAATTGAGTCGGAGTACAGATTTGTGGCGCCGGGCATGCCGGTGGGTATTGTACCTTTCGCCAACGATACAATTCAGATTACGGGAACCATTTCGGAGATCAACCCGGCCGTGAGCGAGAACGGGATGATACAGGTAAAGGCATCGTTCAGGAACGACGGCAGATTGATTGAGGGGATGAATGTAAGGATTCTCATACGCAAGCCTGAACCGGGCAGACTGGTAGTGCCCAGGGAAGCACTGGTAATGAGGCAGGGCCGGGATGTGATTTTCATAAAGCAGGATTCGCTTGCAATATGGAGGTATGTAGAGGTGGAATTTGAAAACAGCACCTCCCTTTCGATAATTGACGGGTTGTCGGCAGGAGACCTGATAATTGTAAAGGGCAATATAAACCTCTCTCACGAAACAATAGTGAAGGAAAATGCCAGGTAAAACGAACCACAAGCAGTTCTTTTCCTCATTTACCATCAACATCATATTTGTGGTGCTGATTATTATCGGCATTACCCTTATTCCGCTGCTTTCGGTGCAGCTCAATCCCACCCGGTACCTCCCGTCAATGTCGATTCAGTGGAGCTGGTCGCTCACGCCTGTAAAGGTCGTTGAGCAGGAGGTAACCTCGGTTATTGAAGGAGTGCTTGCCACTGTTTCGGGAGTAAAGAACATCAGGTCGACAACCACCGATGGCGGGGGAAATATCCGTATTGAATTCGACAAGTCGGTCGACCTGCAGATGAAGAAATTCGAGATTGCTGCAATGCTTCGGGAACTGCGCAACAAACTGCCGGAGAGGGTCTCTTACCCCACCCTGTCGGTGAATATGCCCGACAACCAGGCAGGGACACAGATACTCGCCTACCAGGTGAATGGCAACGCCAGTGCCTCATATATTCAGATGATGGCCGAAGAGACCATCAAACCCAGGATTGCAATGCTTGAGGGTGTCTACCAGGTAAATGTTTACGGTGCCACCCCGCTGGAGTGGGAGCTGATGTATGACGATAAGGTGCTCTTCAATACAGGAATAACCACCTCCGAAATAATGCAGGCGATAAGCAACTATATGGCCGAGCGCGAGCTTGGAGGAGGTATCGAAACCGGTCCGGGCGGAGGATTCAGGAGGACATTTATGACTCTCACGGGCCATAATTGCGATTCTGTTGTATGGGAGCAGATTCCGGTAAAAAAGGCGGGCGGAAGGATTGTACGGCTCGGGGATTTAGCCACGGTAAGACTGAAGGAGCAAAAGGCCAACAGCTTTTTCCGGATTAACGGTCTGAATACCATTAACATGACAATAAGCGCCGAAAGGAATGTGAATAACATACGGGTGGCGTATGCTGTAAAGGAGGAGATTGAGAAGATAATTGAAGAGCTTCCGGCAGGGTATTCACTGCGAAAATCGGCCGATTCGACAACCGAACTGAAGAAGGAGATCGACAAGATATTTTACCGCACGGTATTCTCGGTGGTATTGCTTCTTCTATTTGTACTGGCAATCAGCCGGCAGTTCAGGTATCTGCTGGTGATAACCATCAGTCTGGTTGCGAACCTCGCAATTGCATTCATCTTTTATTACCTTTTCAGGCTTGAGCTTCATTTATATTCCCTCGCCGGTATTACCGTATCGTTCGGGATAATAATTGACAATACGATTGTAATGGTCGACCACCTGCGGCACCAGGGCAACAAGAAGGTGTTTCTGGCGATCCTGGCAGCCACACTGACCACAGTTGGGGCACTGTCGGTCATATTCTTCATGGGTGAAGCCACCAGGGTAATGCTCTCCGATTTTGCGGCTGTGATAATAATTAACCTGTTCGTTTCGCTTGCTGTAGCGCTATTATTCATACCCTCGCTTACTGAAAAGATAAGGCTGCCTGTTCGTTATAATGCATTGATTATCAAGCGTAAAAGACGTGTTGTTCGAATACGGAACTTCTACTCGCGCTACATAACGCACTCGAGGCGGCTCCGCTGGGTTCCGGTACTGCTGCTTTTACTTGGCTTCGGTTTACCGGTATTCATACTACCGTCGAAACTGCCGAAGACCAGTACTGCGGTCGCCGTTTCCACCCGGCAGGAGCCCACCCGGTTCCAGACAATCTATAACAAAACCATTGGCAACGCGAAGTTCAACCAGAAAGTGAGGCCGGTGATAAACAAGACACTGGGGGGCACGCTAAGGCTCTTTTATGACAAGGTAAAGGGTAATATCAGTTACTATTTCAGCACCTCCTCAGAGAGTCCGCGCACCATGCTGAACATAAGGATAGGCCGTAGCCAGGAAGGGCTTACCATTGAAAACCTGAATGAGACCTGCATGGGACTGGAGAATATGATAGCCATGTACGGTGAGGTTGATATGTTTACGACAAGCATTTACAGTGCAGGCGAAGCCTATGTTAATGTGACCTTCAGACCCGAACACGACTTCTCCATATTTCCATATCTACTGAAGATTAGGATAGAGGACTATATGAACAATATCGGAAGCTACCATGTAACCGTTTCGGGTGTCGGCAGGGCATTTTCCAACCAGGTATACTCCGAAAACATACAGGGTTCATATAATGCCGAGCTGAGGGGATACAATTTCGACCAGCTTGAGAAGTATGCTGAAGAGCTTAAGGGACGGTTGCTGACACACCAGAGGATAAAGGAGGTTTACATACTTGCCGAGAGGTACAGCAGGAAGCTTTACCGGAACAGGATATTTCTCGATGACTATTTCCTGGCGGTGAATAACTCCGATATATCGTCGGCTTTTTCCGAGGCAATGAAGTACAGCCGGGCCGAGATACCATTATCGGGATACCATATCAGTGGTTTCTGGGCACCTGTAAAGTTGAAGTCGGAGCAGGCCGGGGAGTACGACCTCTGGACGGTGCTTAATGCCCCGGCTACCGGTATGAGGGGGACAAACATGAAACTGAAGGATTTCACCGACATACGTACCGAGATAACCGATAACCGTATTGCAAGGGAGAATCAGCAATATATAATATATGTTACATTCGACTTCATAGGCAGTTCCGAACTGGGGGCAATGGTGCTCAAAAACAATATTGAAGAGACTGCGGCCATACTTCCGCTCGGCTATTCGATAGGCCGGTCGGGTTACTCACGGTACTGGGCCGAAGATAAAAGCAACTATTACCTTGTGTTTCTGGTTATTGTGATCGTCTATTTCGTTTGCGCCATATTGCTTGAGTCGTTCCTTCAGCCACTGGCAGTGATAAGCCTGATTCCCGTAAGCTTTATCGGTGCATTCCTTACCGTGAGCATCTTCAGGGTAAGACCCGATGAAGGGGCATTTGCTGCACTTATCCTGCTTAGCGGACTGGTGGTTAATGCAGCATTGTATATTATTAATGATTATAATAATCTTGTTAAGAAGAGGCCGGCTGCCGACAAAGGCCGGCTCTACCTTAAAGCATTCAATATGAAGATTGTACCAATATTCCTCACTGTGATTTCGACCATTGTGGGGTTGTTTCCCTTCCTTCTGGCGGGCCGGACCGAAAGGTTCTGGTTTCCGCTGGCTGCATGTACCATTGGCGGATTGCTCTTCAGTATGATAGGCCTGGTGGGATACCTGCCGCTGTTTATGAGACTGGGGCACTACACACCTTTACAAGCAACCCGCAACCCGTAACCCGCAACCCGTAACCCGCAACCCGTAACCCGCAACCCGCAACCATGGTAGACTTCCTCATCCACAGGCCCGTAGCAGTAATCATGACCTTCCTGGCAGTGATAATGCTGGGGCTGGTAGCTACGAAAAGGCTTCCGGTATCGCTGATGCCCGATATTGATATCCCCGAGATAACAGTTGCGGTAACCCGCCCCGATGTATCGGCCCGTGAGATAGAGAACACCATTGTGTCGGTGTTGAGGCGGAACCTTATTCAGGTGCCGGCGCTAAGTGACATCAGCACAGAATCGAGGAACGGAAGCGCCGTAATAAGGCTTTCATTCGAGTATGGCACCGATATCAATCTGGCCTTCATGGAGGTTAATGAGAAGATTGACGGAGCCATGAACGGATTGCCACGTGATATACAGCGACCGAGGGTAATAAAGGCAAGCGCCACCGATCTTCCAGTATTCATGCTGAACCTTACCCTTAAGGATGATAGTGAAAGCGCGGAGAGATTCCTCGAGTTGAGTGAGTTTGGCGAGACGGTTATAAAAAGACGCATCGAACAGCTGCCAGAAGTAGCAATGGCCGACCTTACCGGGCAGGTAAAAAGAGAGATTTTCATTATCCCGGAAGAGGAGAAGATGCGCAGCATGGGCATTACGGAGAATGACCTTCGCAGCGCCATAGAAAGGAACAATATTAATATAGGCAGCATTCTGGTTAAGGACGGAAAGTACCTCTATAACCTTGAATTCAGTTCTTACCTTCGCAACATTGAAGATATCAGGAACATACTGATTAAGGCAGGTACCAGGCTTATCAGGATCAGTGACGTTGCCACAACCGGCATCAGGCAGACCCGACCCACCGGTTATTACTACAACGGCGGCAAAAGGGCCGTCACTCTGGCAATTATCAAAAACAGCACCTCTAAAATGGCCGACCTTGAGAAGCAGACAGAGAACCTTCTGGAGCTTATGCGCAAGGACTACCCGGCAATTGAATTTGAGATATCGCAGGACCAGACCACAATACTCGACTTCTCATTGTCGAATCTGAAGCAGAACCTTATTGCAGGCGGAACCCTGGCCTTCCTGCTTATGTTTCTCTTTCTCAGGGACGCCAAATCGCCTCTCCTTGTGGGGCTGAGCATCCCTGCCTCCCTGATAATCAGCCTGTTATTCTTTCACCTGACCGGCATCTCAATAAATATCATCTCGCTCTCGGGCCTTATCCTGGGGGTTGGTATGATGATTGACAACTCAATTATTGTAACCGACAATATATGTCAGTATATCGACCGTGGAGAATCGCTTTCCGGGGCATGTATCAGGGGGACCAATGAGGTTATCAGACCGCTTATCTCCTCGGTGCTTACAACCTGTGCCGTTTTCATCCCACTAATATTCCTGAGTGGTATAGCCGGTGCCCTCTTCTACGATCAGGCAATTGCAATTACCATAGGCCTCTTTGCATCGCTGGTTGTTGCCATTACCCTGCTGCCTGCAATGTACAGACTGCTTTACCTCAGGCAGCGCGAAGGTTTGATAACCAGGCTGATCAGGAAGATAAGTTTCAGGCACATTGAGGAGAGGTATGAGAATGGGATGAAATTTTTCTTCAGGATCAGATGGGGTATGCTTGCCGGATTCCTGCTGATTCTGGCCTCTGTAGCACTGCTGTTCTTTTCACTTGACAAGGAGAAGTTTCCGAAGGTAAGACACGATGAGATTATTCTTTCGATCGACTGGAATGAGAACATCGACATCGATGAGAACCGCGACAGGGTGTCGGCCATTCTCAGTGGCAGCAGCGAACATATCATGCAGGTAAATGCCTTTATTGGCGAACAGCAATTTCTTTTCAACAGGGGTTATGAGCAGAGCTACACCGAGGCGAGGGTTTACGTGAGAACAACCGGCTTCGATATAACTTCAGAGGTTGAGAGGAGGCTGATTTCTGACCTGCAGAAGAGATTCCCGGCAGCTGTCGGTTCGGTATCGGCACAGGAAAACATTTTCGAGAAGCTCTTCTCGGCCTCGGAAGCACCGCTGGTGGCAGAGATAAGCATGCTGAGGGAAAAGAGGGTTCCCGACGTGGAACGAATGCCAGGCCTGATAAACAAGCTCTCCGCTGCCTACCCCGATGCCGGAATAACCTGGCCTGCCCTGGAGGATAAGATAATAATCAGGGCAGACCCTGAAAGACTGCTATTGTATGATGTACCCGTGAATGCTCTTTATGCGCGACTGCGAACTGCCTTTAATGAAAACATGATTGGAGAACTGAGGTCGTCGCACGAAATACTGCCAATAAAGCTGGGGGAAGATGAAAAAATGATAAACGAAATTATATCGGGCAGTATGGTCAGGAACACGAAGGGTATTGAGATACCACTGTCACAGCTTGTGAATCCCGAGCGGGTGCACACCTACAAGACCATAAAGGGAGGCAGGTATTCTGAATTTGTGCCGGTTGAGATGAATATTGCAACAGGCTCACCTGGCAGGTTAACAGCAGATATCAGGCGACTGCTGGAAAACGAATCCGATCTCGACATAAAGTTTTCAGGCTCATTGATAGCAGGGCAGCAAACATTCAGAGAGCTGAGCATTGTACTTGTGATAGCCCTGCTCCTGCTTTTCTTCATACTCGCAGCTCAGTTCGAATCGCTTTCGCTGCCGCTGATTGTTCTGCTTGAGATACCGATCGACATTGCCGGTGCCCTTCTCATGCTAAAGCTGTTTGGTGCAACCATCAACCTTATGTCGATGATTGGTATAATTGTTATGTCGGGTATTATAATTAACGATTCCATTCTGAAGATAGATACCATTAACAGGCTGCGTGCAGAGGGTATGGGCCTGATGCAGGCAATATATACCGGGGGCAGCCGTCGTCTCAAGCCAATAATAATGACAAGTATGACCACCATTCTTGCCACACTCTTCTTCCTTTTCGGAAACGACATCGGCTCGGAGCTTCAGAAACCTCTTGCTCTTGCAGTAATAGGCGGCATGTCGCTGGGCACATTTGTAAGCCTCTATTTCATACCACTGGCATACTGGGCTATGTACAGGAGGCGGAGTATTGAAGTAGTGGCGTAGTGACGTAGTGGCGTAGTGACGGAGTGACGGAGTGGCGTAGTGGCGTAGTGACGGAGTGGCGGAGTGGCGGAGTGGCGGAGGGCATAAAGGGATGTTGGAAGAAAAGAAAAACCGGTGCGGGACTGAGTCCGCACCGGTTTCATATTTATTTAATCAGGTAATTATTTTTTCTCTTCCGGTTTTTTGCCGGCATTCTTTACATAGAAGTCGAACCAGTCAATCCACCTTGCCCACATGTCAAGCTGGGTCTCTTTGGCTGCAGGACCGTGATCTTCATACGGGTAGATATACAGTGAAGCAGGTTTGCCAAGTCCGTTAAGCGCCATAAACATCCTTTCGGAGTTGATAAGCCATGTTCCAACGTTATTGTCATCACCGCCGTGGTACATAAGCAACGCACCGCTAAGCCTGTCGGCATAAAGCAATGGCGACATCTCCAGGTATGTTTCCCTTGCATCCCATAGCACCCTTCTCTCACTCTGGAATGTCATAGGTGTAAGGGTACGGTTATAGGCACCATCACCTGCAATGCCAGCCTTGAAGTATGGAGTGTAAATCATTGAGTTTGCAGTGCTGAATGCGCCATAGCTGTGGCCACCAAGTCCCAGGCGAGTGCGGTCGATGATTCCCTTTTCCGAAAGTGCATCGAGTATTGCAGCCCAGTTCTTCTGGGTGTCAGGCACATAGAAGTCGTTCATTCTGCCGCTCGGACCCACAATCGGGAAATCGGGCTCAATGAATGCATAACCCAGCGTTGTGAATATCTTCCATGAACGGACACCGGTTGACCTGAAACTGTTAATGTTTGTCGAGCGCTTTCCACGGTCTATTGACTCCTGGTCGGTATACTCACTTGGATAGAACCAGAATACGGCAGGCAATTTCTCACCATTCCAGTCTTTTGGCAACCATACGTTGGCGAAGAATTTTATACCGTCATTCCGTACAATCTCCATACGCTGATACCGGGCTGCTGTAACTTCTGCCATATAATCAACATTATTGGTCAGCTTAACCTCGGTGCCTGTCTTCATATCCTTCAGATACTGATCTGCAATGACAGTTGGCGCTTCACGTGTAATGATCACCCTGTTGAAATCGGGATCGAGTACAGTCGAGACCCTTTCACTTAAACTCGGAGAGCTCTCGAAAACCCGGTTTTTTTCACCTGTTTTCACCTCAAACCTGTCAACGAAAGGCTGAGGTGCCTTCTCCTGCCACTCCTTATGGTACTGTGTACCTGAGAGGTAGACATACTTCCTGTCGGATGACATCAGTATTACCCTCTCGCCAGTCTCCTCAGCAGTTTTCGACATCAGCGAACCGGGATTGGCATAGAAATCTGACGATCTGTACTTGTAGATGGTGTGCTTCGTTCCCGGATCATCAAGGAATACAGCGAAGAGGTGTGACTGTCCGCTGACGGTCTCGGTCATAAAGAGAATGTTGCAGTCATCTGAATAGTCAAGGCTTCCGATCTGAGTGTCATTCTCATAAATAACCTTAACATCGTTCTCGCCGTACGGGGGCAGCCACTGGTAAACCTTATCCTTACGCGGCTGGGCCTGCCTTGGCCGTGCAGCCGTATCGGCCGGAGCTGCTGTACTGTCGGCCGGGCGCCTTGCCGGGGCCGGTTCCTGCATAAGATAACTCATTCCCTTTCCGTCGGGCCTCCACCTGAGCGACCTCTTTGAGGGCTCACGGTCCTGTGAAGGACCTGCTGCATCGGGGTCAGTAGTGGGTGGTGTCGGTCCGGTTGCCGGTGCCGAACCCTCACGCAGTTCGCGCTTGCTGATCTCTGAAAGCACCTTGCCTTCAATATCCCACAACTCAGCCACATTGCCAAATGAGCTGACTGGAACAATGTTCGAAAATGGTCTTACAGTAGTCGTCACCCTCAGGTAGTTGCCATCGGGGGCAAAGCTCAAACCCGAGTACATTCCGGGTTTTCCCACGTTTTTGAGCTGCTTCGGGTTGTCGACTGTGATCCTGACTATCTGGCCTGTTGCGTAATACTCAAGAAGTGACTCCTCCCAGGTGTCTTCAAGCAGGTGAAGAACGGTACGTAACTGGGTTTTGCCCTCATTAGAAACTCTGACCCTCAAATGGTTGTCGGTTACATACTGTTTCGGCTTCGGCCCCCTCTTCTCGGGTACCAGTACGGTGAGAATATATTTCCCGTCGCCTGACCAGTCAAATGATGTCTGCATTGTTGCCAGAACCGGTCTCGGGGTAATCTTCACCGATTTGCCTGTTGCAACTGTTGCAACATAAATGTGCGAACCATCCCTGAAATGTGCATAGTAGGCAATCCTCTTACCATCAGGCGACCATCGGGGTGAGGATATTCTTGCTCCTGCCGGTACCGGAATAGCGCGGGCAGTGCCGCCACCAACCGGTATCAGTTCCATACCCACCGAGCCTCCGGTAGTAAGCGAACGTGACCTGCCGGCTATGGTGTCGACCTGAACACCTCCAAGGTTCATATAGGGTGTGCCAAGTCTGTCGACGGTAACCATGCCGTCTCCCTTTGTGTTGAGAAACCACAGTCCGTCGGGACTGAGGTTAGAAAGCGAGATGTTCTCATGGCGCGGAGCGAGTACCATCTTCTTTATCGCCTCCGGTGGATCCTGATAACCCTTTTTGGAAATTACCTCCTGTGCAGGAGATGATGTCGCAATGAGGGCAACAAGAGACATCAGCAGGCTGAATTTAGTCAAATAACTTTTCATAAAACAATTATTTAGTTAATATACAAACATTTATCAAACCAAAATACTAATACCACATATCCTGAAGCAGTGTAAACCTTGTTTCCTCGGTTTTCCCGTCAACCGTTACTTTAATATTATAAACTCCCGGGCGTGCCGGTACCGATGCCACCCGTGCCTGCTGGCCCTGTTCGCCCGAAACCGGTGGCCGTATGGTATAATTCCACAGCACCCTGTTAACACCTTTTATCCCGGCACCCTCGCTTTCCCATATCACTCTTACACCGTCGAGCACCTGCACCTTCACATCGCGGGCGTCATTTTTCAGATAGTAGTAGATATGTGCTGCAACAGGTTCACTCTCGCCGTTATAATTGAGAGATGAACTGCTGTTGCTGCCGGCACTAACCCATTTAACCCGGGTCTGAACCCTGAACAGATGGAAATCCTTCGCCAGGACAGGCCTGGTAATCTCCTCCATGTAATTTATGTCGGCGATGAAAATACTGCGCCCGTGAGTTCCGACAATAAGGTCGTTCTCGCGTGGATGGATCTTAATATCCTCAACCGGGTTATTGGGCATGTTGTTGCGCATAAGGTTCCAGTTTTCGCCAGCGTCGAAGCTTACATAAACCGCCTTGGTGGAACCGATAAAGAGCAGATTGGGATTGGCCGGGTGCTCGCGGATGACGCAAAGCGATTCATCGGCAGGGAGATTTGAAGCTATTGATTTCCAGGTCTTGCCGTAGTCGGTGGTCTTGTAAACCCATGGACGGAAATCGTCGTGACGGTAACCGGTAATGGTGACGTACGCTGTTGCTGCATCGGCATTCGATGTCGCTACCCTGCTTACCCAATAGCCGGGGTGGCCGGGAATATTGGCCGTAACATCGTTCCAGTTTCGCCCGCCGTCGGGGGTAACCCATACCCTGCCGTCATCGGTTCCAACCCACAGCACACCCTCTTTTGCGGGAGACTCTTCCATCGTTACTATGGTGCAGTACTGGATGTTGCCGGTGCCCTGAATTTTGGCCTCATCCTGTGTTGTCAGGTCAGCGCTTATCAGTTCCCAGGTCTCACCCTGATTACGCGAACGTACAACCTTGTTGCCGGCATGATATATTGTCTTGCTGTTATGCGGGCTGACAACTATCGGAGCGTTCCATGCCCACCGCTCCATGTTGGGATACCTGATTGACCTGCTCTCGCCTGTCTTCTGATCGAGACGCCTGATAGGACCAAACTGCGATTCGTTGTAGAGCCAGCGGCTGTCATTCCAGTCAACCTCGTTGTACATGCCGTCGCCACCGCCCACGCTCTTCCAGTCTTCTATCCTTATTGAACCTCCGTCGCGTTTCGTTGAAGGGCCCTTTACTGAACCGTTATCCTGAAGACCGCCGTAAACATTATATGGATAGTCGAAGTCGAACCCTATCGCAACAAACTGGCCCACTGGCATGAAATCAGGATGGTACCAGTTCGCTCCTCCGTCCCAGGTTATCCCCATACCGTGGTCATGTCCCAGCAACATGTGTTTAGGGTTGGCCGGATTGATCCACATTGCATGGTTGTCGCCGCCAAACCTGAAAGGTACTCTCCATTCCTTCCCTCCATCAATGGTTTCAAACATACCAACAGACATTACATACACATGGTTGGGATCTACAGGATTGATGCGTACCTGCTGATAATAATAGGGAGGGTTTCCTCCTATCGGCCTGTCATCGGGATTGATCTTCCTCCAGGTCTGACCCTTATTGTCGGAGCGGTACATTTCGGCACCCTTCTCGCGACCCTGCGGTGGTATTCCGTTAAGCAACTGGTTATAACGAACCTCATCGGAAACCCCATCGATATTGCAGTTTTCAATATTGGCATATACTATATTCGGGTTCGACCTCGATACTTCGATACCTATCTTGCCTATCATGCCACCGGGAAGTCCGTTGGTTAGTTTTAACCACTTGTTCCCTCCGTCGGTGGTTTTGTAAATGCCGCTGCCCGGCCCGCCGTTGTTGAATGTCCAGGGTTTGCGAACCTTGTCATATGCACCGGCGTAAAGAATATCGGGATTGGATGGATCGATTGCAATATCGACCACCCCTATATGTTTGCCCTTGCTGGTTACCTCAAGTACTCTCCTCCACGATTTTCCTCCATCGGTGGTTTTATAAACACCCCTTTCCTCATTCTCGGAATAGAGGGGGCCCAGTGAGGCAACCCATACTATGTCGGGGTTTCTGGGGTGGAGAATAATCCTGCCAATGTGCTGGCTGTTCTTCAGGCCCATGTTCTTCCAGGTTTTCCCCCCGTCGACCGATTTGTATATACCGTCGCCATAATAAGATGTACGGCTGTTATTGGCCTCACCCGTACCAACCCATACGACATCGGGATTGTTCTGGTCAATTGCCACGTCGCCTATGCATATTACAGTCTGGTTATCAAACACAGGTTCAAATGTCAGTCCGTTGTTTACCGTCTTCCACAATCCTCCGGTGGCCATGGCGGCATAAAAAACCGACGGGTTTTTCTCATACACGGCAAAATCGACAAAACGTCCGCCGTGCCGTGTTGATCCTATGGAACGGTAGCGTGCCGCCCCGAGGATTTCACTACCCACTGTCTGGGCTGAAATGTTGCTTGGCAGCAGCAAGGCTGCAAGAAGGGCCGGGATGAAGATTATCCACCCGCGCAATCTCCGGTTTTCTTTCATAGTTCAGGCTGGTTTGGTTTTAACACCGACCAATTTATGAAGTTTTTCTCTTGCCGGAATAGCTGTAACACCGCCACTATCAACATTTAACAACTCTTAACGTTTCATCAGCTGATATTGTCATCATGTCTGCCGGTGTCCTGTATTTAAGCTTTCACTATTTTTGACAAAAAGTTATCTGTATGAACCGCCCAACTGTTTCGTGGACAGCTGATGAGGAAAAAGCTCTTGGTAAGATGAACGACCCCTGGCTTGTTCAGGAGTTCCTCGACTCTATCGATTACAACCCATCGTATGAGTGCCGGTCGCCCAGGCATGTGCTCAGGAAGCGGTCGGCCCACTGCTTCGAAGGAGCACTCTTTGCTGCCGCGGCTTTGCAGTTCCATGGCCACAAACCACTTCTTGTCGACATGAGGGCTTGGAATGACGACGATCATGTAATTGCCGTTTTCAGGTCGGGAAGATTCTGGGGGGCAGTCGCCAAATCGAACTTCACCACACTTCGGTATCGTGAGCCTGTTTACCGGTCAGTGCGTGAACTGGTAATGACCTACTTCGATTTCTATTTCAATCTTAACGGAGACAAATCGTTGCGGGAATTTTCGGTTCCGCTTAACCTCGAAGCTTACGACCACAGAAACTGGCAGACTACAGATGAAGACCTTGAGTATATAGGCGATAAACTGAACACAATACGCCACTATAGGGTGGCACCGCCTTCGTCGGTTGCAGCGCTGAAGAGGGCAAGCGACATAATGATGAAGGCCGGAATGCTCGGATCAAAGGAAGAAGGGTTGTTCAAACCGGTGTAATAAGTCAGCGTTCGAAAAATGTCTCTTTGCCAGGCAAACATATTCAGCCATTTATACAGTAATGCATCCTGACGGTCGAAAAAATCATATTTACTGTCAAACATTTTTTTATCTTTGGCACTGGCCTGAAAGCCGGCAAAGACTATGCCGGCAAGAGTAAGAACGGGCATATGAGGTTATAAAACTATTCAGTGAAAACATGGATGTAAACGGTAAAGCATTCAGGGCTTTTCGTGACAGGGAAGAGGCGCTAAGGAGGCAGTATGACGCCGCCAGGGCAGCGAAACAACACTCAAAGGGTAAACTTACGGCATGGGAAAGAATTGATCTTCTGTTCGACACGGGCACATTTGAGGAGATTGATGCCTACAATACACCCGCCGCAATAGAGGTTGAGTTCGGTAAGGTTGAGAAATCCTATGGTGACGGAGTGATTGTGGGTCACGGCAAGATAAGCGGAAGGCTTATCTTTGTCTATGCACAGGACTTCACCGTAATGGGCGGATCGCTTGGCATTGTTCATGCCAGGAAGATAGCCAAGATACAGGAGATGGCCCTTAAAATGGGAGCACCTGTGATTGGGATCATGGATTCGGGAGGGGCCCGCATCCAGGAAGGGATTGCGAGCCTGAGCGGGTATGCAACCATATTCCACAATATAATTCACTCGTCGGGTATAATTCCTCAGATATCTGTAATAATGGGCCCGGCTGCCGGCGGGGCAGTCTACTCTCCTGCCCTCACCGACTTCGTATTTATGACAAGCCACACGAGCTATATGTTCGTAACCGGACCAAATGTTGTGAAAGAGGTTCTTAATGAAGATGTTACATCGGAGGAGCTGGGCGGTGCCGAAGTTCATGCCCGGAAAAGCGGTGTGGCTCACATGATTTACGATGACGAGGAAAATACGATCCTTGCCCTGAAGAAGTTTCTGTCATACCTGCCTTCTAACAATCTTGAGAACCCACCGGTATTTCCCGATGATGAACTGGTATCTGACGTGAACCCGAAACTTCGTGATATTGTACCTGACGACCCCAATAAGGCTTACGATGTAAAGGATGTAATAAACAATATTGTCGACAACGCAAGCTTCTTTGAGACATCGGAACTATTTGCCGGCAGTATTGTAACCGGATTTGCCCGGCTGAAAGGCAAAACAATTGGTGTAGTAGCCAACCAGCCAAAGGTGCTGGCAGGGGTTCTTGACATAGACTCATCGACCAAAGGGGCCCGTTTTATAAGGTTCTGCGATGCATTCAATATACCGCTGCTGACACTCGAGGATGTACCTGGCTTCCTGCCGGGCATCAACCAGGAGCATATGGGAATTATCAGGCATGGCGCAAAGATGCTATATGCGTACGCTGAAGCCACTGTTCCGAAAATAACAGTGATTTTGAGGAAAGCATATGGAGGAGCCTATATTGTCATGAACAGCAAAAACCTTGGCGGCGACTTCAATTTTGCATGGCCCACAGCCGAAATTGCTGTTATGGGTCCCGACGGGGCTGTGGCAATTCTGTACCGCCGCGAGCTGGCAGCAGCAGCCAATCCAGCTGAAATGAGAAAGGAACTGGTTAAGCGGTATCGCGAGAAGGTTGCAAACCCATTCATTGCTGATGAACAGGGATATGTTGATGAGGTAATTGATCCGGCCGTAACACGGCAGAAGGTAATCTCAGCATTTGAGGCACTAAGCAACAAGTGGGTGAAGGCTCCCGAGCGGAAGCATGGCAATATGCCATTATAATGGTACAGGCAGAGCGAAGCGGAGTCCCGCACCGAAGGTCGGGAGTGCAGGGTGCAGGGTACAGGGTGCAGGGTACAGGGTGCAGGGAAAATTAAATATTGTTAAGAAATGGGAATAAAGAGAATTCTGATTGCAAACAGGGGTGAGATAGCAATACGCATAATGCGTACTGCGAAGAAGATGGGAATTAAAACGGTGGCTATCCGTACGCATCTCGAGCCAGGGGCGATGTATCTCGACTATGCCGACATTGTTCACGACCTGTCGCATGAGGAACCCGAGATTTCAGTATTTCTCGATATTGACAGGCTGATAGCGGTGGCTCTTGAGAACAGGTGCGACGCAGTGCATCCAGGATACGGGTTTCTGGCCGAAAATGCTTATTTCGCTCAGAAATGTGCAGGGAATAAGATAGAATTCATAGGCCCCACCCCCGATGCCATTTACAAAATGGGGAACAAAACCGTGGCAAAGCAAATTGCCGGTTCTGCAGGAATACCAATGGCAATGGGGAGCAACGGGAATCTCAGCCACGAGGAAGATGCAGTAAAGGCTGCTGAAAAGATAGGTTACCCTGTTATAATCAAGGCTGCTTCGGGAGGCGGTGGCCGGGGAATGAGAATTGTAAGGTCATCGGCCGAAATGGAGAAGATGTTTATTTTGGCCAGCCGCGAGGCAGAGAAGGCCTTCAACGATCCGTCGGTATTTGTAGAAAAATATATTGAAAATCCTAAACATATTGAATTTCAGATACTTGGCGACAAACATGGGAATATAATCCATCTGGGCGAGCGTGAGTGTTCCATTCAGCGGAAGCACCAGAAGCTGATTGAGGAGGCTCCGTCGGCAGCACTCGACGGGACCCTCAGGAAGAAGATGGGTGATATGGCAGTGAAAATTGCGCAGGCAGTAGGATATTTTTCGGCCGGAACGGTGGAGTTTCTCCTCGATGCAGAGAAGAACTTCTATTTTATGGAGATGAACACCAGGATTCAGGTTGAACACCCGGTAACAGAGATTATAACCGGACTCGATCTGATTGAATGGCAGATAAGGGTAGCCAACGGCGAGAAGCTGACGATGAAGCAAAAGGATATTAAACTTACCGGCTGGGCTGTTGAGTGTCGTATCAATGCCGAGGATGTTCAGGCCGGGTTTGCGCCCGATCCGGGTAAGATTGAGAAGATAATTATGCCCGCCGATCCCTATGTAAGGGTAGATACCGGGGTCAGGGAGAACTCGCTGATAGTTCCGGGATACGATTCTATGATAGCCAAGCTTATTGTAAGAGGAACCGACAGGAAGGATGCCATGAAGAATCTGAAGCAGGCGCTCGACAAGGTTTGGATTAAGGGATGCAAGACAACCCTGCCCTTCTTCAGGATGCTGGTACGGAACCAGAAATTCCTGCGTGGTGATTTTACCACAGCGTTTCTTGAGAAGGATGTTGATCAGTACCACTACAGCAGCGATTATGAAGAGAAGATAGCAGCATTCCTTGCTGTCAAGCTGTTCGTTAAGGAAAACTATGATCAGCCAGCCGATGATGCTGTTACCGGCCGTAACCAGGAAATGAGCCCCTGGCTCCTGAATAAAAGACTTAGGCAATTCTGATGATTATGGGAGAGAAGATTAAACACAAGAAGCTGTATGCGTTGAGTCAGACCGACAAGAAGCATATTTTCAGTATTCCCCTCAGGGAGAGTATTAAAATAGGGAAACGCGAGTACCCCATTTTTCTTAAATCGGATGAAAAGCATGGCACATATATTCTGTGGAAGAACCGCAGGTATCCGGTCGAAATAGTCAGATCGAGGCAGAACAGGTACGAGATTCTGTTCAATGATGTAAGCTACAACTTTACGGTTGAGACACCCTTTTCGATGCAGAGGCGCACATTCCTTGCCTCATCAGTGAAGGGTAAAACCACTGAGATTATCAAGGCGCCCATGCCGGGCAAGATTATAGATGTACTAGCGAAAGAGGGATCTACGGTTTCGAGAGGCGAAGCGGTGGTAATACTCGAGGCAATGAAGATGCAGAATGAGATACAGACTCCCGTCGCCGGTACTGTTAAGAGGGTTCATGTCAGGCCCGACATGAATGTGATGAAGGATGACATACTGGCCGAGATAGAACCAGCGGTCAAATAAGAAAACGGCAGGGAGAATATCTCTGCCGTTGCTATCTGAACCAGGTGCAGGTGATTATCTGACCGGTGCGTGTTTAAGCGTCTCAGTAAGAAAATCCCAGAATTTCTGAACCGAGGGAATATTTACCTTCTCATCGGGTGAGTGCGGATGCCTGATTGTCGGTCCGAATGAGATGGTATCGAGTCCGGGGTATGCTCCCAGTATTATACCACATTCAAGGCCGGCATGAACGGCCTTTATTTCGGGAACCACATTGTACATATTTTTATACAGATCCTGCATCACCTTCAGGATAGCCGATTTCATATCGGGTTTCCAGCCGGGGTAACTCCCGTCGAGAATTACTTCAGCACCAATCAGGTGAAATACTGCTGCGATTTTCCACGCAGCTGCATCCTTGGCTGAATCGACCGAACTGCGCGTAAGGCTCATGGTGGTGAATTTACCGCCGCTAACCTTCACAATTGCAAGGTTGCTCGATGTCTCTGTCAGACCCGGCATTGAGGCGCTCATACGCATTACTCCGTTGGGGCAGACGTAAACCGCCCTGATAATCCTGTACTGATCATCGGCGTTGAGTACCATTGCCGGGAGAGGGGCCTTTTCGGCCGTGAATGCCAGATCAGGTTCAGTCTCTGCAAACTCGTTACGGTACATCTTTTCGTATCCCTTCACGAAGCTTTCGAAAGCAGCAGCTCTGGAAGCATCGAGGCAGATAACTGCCTGGGCCTCACGAGGAATGGCGTTTCTCAGATCGCCACCGCCTGCTTCCGCAAGTCTTATCTTATAGTCAGCTTCTGCCTGCATCAGGAACCGAAACAGGAGCTTGTTTGAATTTGCCCTTCCGAGGCTGATGTCCATTCCCGAATGGCCACCCTTAAGACCTTTTACAACTACTTTATAGGCCGCCTGTCCTGCAGGTGTATTCACTGTGCCATACTCTTTCGAAGTACTGACGTTAATTCCGCCTGCACATCCGACGTATATTTCACCCTCATCCTCCGAATCGAGGTTCAGCATAACCTTACCGGTAAGAATTCCCGGCTCAAGGTTTTTGGCACCACCCATACCAGCCTCCTCATCAACCGTGAAGAGACCTTCAACCTGACCATGCACAAGGTCTTTTGCAGCAAGAACCGCCATAGTAGCTGCAACGCCTATGCCGTTATCGGCACCAAGGGTGGTCCCCTTCGCCTTCATCCATTCACCATCAATCCAGGTCTGAATCGGGTCCTTCTCAAAATCGTGAACCGTGTCATTGTTTTTCTGCGGAACCATGTCGAGGTGCGACTGAAGGATAATTCCCCTGCGGTTCTCCATACCGGGTGTGGCAGGTTTACGGATAATAACGTTACCTCCCTTGTCGACTATGGTTTCGAGACCGTGCTTCTTTCCGAAGGCTACCATGTATTCAACAAGTTTTGCCTCCTTCTTCGAGGGATGGGGTATCTGTGTTATGTCGTGGAAGTAGTTCCACAGCGGTGTTGGTTTAAGATTCTTGATATCGCTCATATCGGTATATTAAATTAGTTTCTCTTAAAATGTGAGCGATAAAAATAGGAAAAAAAATGATACGGGTAAATATAGGGCGTAAAGGGCATATCCCTGCAGCGCAGCCGCCCGGGTGCCGGATGCCGGACGCCGGTATTATTTCCTTATCATTGTCAGTATCATCTTGAACCGCTCAACAGCCTTTACGGCGTGGGGGATGTTAGCAGGCATTATGATGCTGTTTCCTGCAGTAACCTCAAATGGTTTGCCTCCGATTATTATCTGTCCGGTACCGTCAACCACCTGGATAACCGCATCGAAGGGTGCGGTATGTTCGCTTAAAGCCTCGCCCTTATCGAATGCAAAGAGTGAAATATTGCCTGTCTCCTTCTTCAACACCGTTTTACTGACGATAGCTCCTGCAGCATATTCGACCGAACCGGCAAAGCTGAACACCTCACCCTTTACAAACTCATTCTTCTCCATGACTAACATTTTTGATTGTTAAAAGTATAACAATATGCCGGGACGTAAGTTCAAATAAGAATTAAAAATGTGACGGGAGACAGACTAATTGTCAATCCTGTATATCCATCCGGGTGAAGATGTGGTACCCTCTTCTGTAAGGTAGTAGCCGTCGGTACCGTTGAAAATCACGGCCTCCACCTGTCCGGGGGCAGATGTAAATGGATGATATGTAATATTGCCCTCAAAGAATCTGCTTCCGGTATAGTTACTGAAGACGATAAGCCTGCGGGCGGTAAGCAGCACTACCTTTCCGTTTGCACGGTCAATATCGGCAGCTGTAACCCTAACCTCGGCCGTGGTGGTCCCAAGGTAAAACCGGCCTGCATATCTGGCTGTCTGGGTGCCGGGTGTTGCCGGCATCTTGTACATGCGGGTGTACCCCGAAAGCGGATTGCTGCGGTCCTTGGTGAAAAGAAAGAGAGAATCGCTGTACCATACCACTGCCTCCATATCGTAATGCCGAAGCGACGCCGGCGGAGGGAAGGAGGTCTGGTCGTCATATGTAAAACTTATTACCTCAGCCGTAACCGATGTTCCGCTAACCGACTCGGGATCGGGAATACGGTAAATCTTGAGATCGCGCCTGTTGTTGTCGTTATTGCCGGCATCGCAGATATAAAGCCTCTTCATATCATCGAGGGCAAAATCTTCCCAGTCGACATTAGTCGAATTTGCAACAGTAATGGTCTTAAGAAGGTTGCCGGCCAGATCGAAACAATAGATTTTATTCTCATTACCTGAATCGTTATGTGACCAGAAGCGACCTGGCAGTGATAAGGCCAGTCCGGAACTCTCATAGAGTACACCAGGAAGCCTGACTACCGGAGTAAGTATAACCGGTACAGTAAAGGTTTGTCCCGAAGGAGGCGGATCATCATCCCCTACAGGTGGACCCGCCGGTATATCCCTTACACAACCCTGCTGTAGTGTCCAGACGAACAGAGCCGCAATAAGGATGTTGACCAAAACATTAGTAACCCTGGCCATATTTGCAGATTAGAATAGTCCTAATACCCCGTTGGGAGTTATTTCAAGGAACCTGAACCAGGTTTCACCTGCCAGAATGATCAGCACCCATGCAATTATCATCATTGTAAGCCCGAATCTGAATGAATCTGAGAGGGAATAATGGTCGGTTTCATAAAGCAAGGCGGCAGGTTTACTGTTGAACGGAAGCACATATACATGCTCAATCATGAATGCCACGGGCAGTGCGAGGCTTATAACACTGAATCCAAACCTGTTGGCCACACCAATGGCAATAGGCACGAATATCATTGTCCGCATTGTCTTCGACTGGAACAGCAGGGCGCTGAACACCATCACCCCGGTAAGCAGGACGTATAGAAGCCAGAAGTGGGTTCCCTCCCCTATTCCCAAATGGTCGAAGAATGCATTGACACTCAGTGACGGCAGGTCTGTTATGTCAAACCCCGAACCAAGTGTATAGGCACCGGCCGAGAAGAGCATAAGGTGCCATGGTATATCAACATCGTTCCATTTTACAATGCCAATCCCGGGAAGCAGTGCAACTATTGCTCCTACGAAAGCGACTGCCGTGGCGCTTATGCCGTGCAGACGGTCGGTAGCCCAGAACCCCAGTATCAGCACAAATATTACAATAGCCTTAATCTCCTGCCGGTCAATCCGGCCAAGTTTTACATACTCTTCCCTAAGTCTCTCCATTCCTCCCTCGATATGGGGTAAACGGTCTTCTGTGGAAAGTGGGAAAAAGACCTTCATTGCAAGAATATAGCCGGTAAACATCAGGATAACCATTACCGGAAACATTGCCATCATCCAGTCGCTGAAGAATACCGATCCGCCAATGGCCCCTCCGATGAGGGCAGCTGCCAGAAGATTGGCACCCGAGCCGGTTACAAAGGCACCGGCACCCAGGTTAATATTAAGCAGGTTCTGGAGCACAATACTGCGTCCGAAATTGTTTCTGCCGGAACCGGGGCGCGCTCCGTAAATGGCGGCAATTACCATAAAAACGGGCAGCAGTATAGCAGCCTTGGCGGTGGTGGCCGATATAAAGGCCGAAAGAATCAGGTTGATTATTATGAAACTGATGAAGATCGATGCCGCATTCTTACCGAAACGTAAAATGAACCAAAGCGCAAACCGCTTTGCCACTCCGGTCGCCACCAGCATGCTGGCAAGCACGAACGACATAATATTGAGCCACATAACAGGATGACCCAGCTGCGCATAGGCCTCCTTCTCGGGCAGCACACCCGTAAGAACAAGACTGATTATTATGAGTAGTGATGTGAGGTAGTTCGGAATGGCTTCAGTAATCCAGAGTATCAGTGCAGCTGCAAATACTGCTACCATATACTGATTAGACCTGATAAATCCCTCCATTCCGAGCGAGGCAAACGCCTTCTTTGCCCCTGCCGATACTATCTGGCCAGGGTCAATATCCTGAAGAAAAGGTATCCTGACAACAAATGCCAGCAGAATAAATGAAAGAATCGCAAGCGGCACACCGGCCATTGCCAGCCACTTCTCGAACCTGCCCTTTGCCCTCTTGGGGAGCTTCTCGATCCGGTAGTTGTGCATATCGAGCGGATCGTAGCCGTTCGTCTCATGCTGCTGTGTATTTGCTGCAGGATTCATCTCTTCAGTTGGGTTTTACCATTTTGTAAAGGGATTCTTCATAAGCATCGAGTTGAAGTACCTGGCATCGCCGGTAACCTCATTGCCAAGCCATACAGGTGTTTCAAACTGTTCCCCCTCCGATGAGAGTTCTACCTCAGCCACAATCAGGCCGGCATTCTCGCCATGAAACTCATCAACCTCGAAAACATGCTTACCCTTCGGTACCTCATAGCGGACCTTGTCGATTACTCCGGGTTCACATATTTTAAGAAGTTCCTCAACCTCGGTAACGGGTATCTCCTTTTCCCATTCGTAACGGCTGGCACCCGAGGCGCTGCCTATTCCCTTAATGGTTATAAAACCCTTGTCACCCTTGATACGTACCCTTACAGTGCGTTCGGGCACCGACGAAAGATAACCCTGCGTTATACGCGTTGCCTTCCGTGCCTCTTTTCTGAAGTCGCCCTTGACGAGAAACTTCCTTTCTATCTCCTGTGCCATCGCTTCTATTCGTTTGCCAGTGGTTTGTCAATCATTCCGATAACCCTCTTTATCGCCTGAAGGTAATTGATATTTTCAACACCCTCAAGGCCAACGTCCTTAATGGTTTTTACGATATCCTCAACCTCGGTCGACTCAGAGTTGATGGTAAACACCCTTGCACCATTAATAAGCACATTGCCGTATTCGCAAATGGTATTGTTAACCATAAAACCGAACCTCTGCTTATGTACCCTCACGGCCGCCAGGTCGGGGTGGTTTTTCACCATCGATATAAACTCATCGTAGGTATAAACATCCTTGCTGAGCTCAGGCATCTTAACCTGAAAAGCCGGGAAAACCTCATTGCGGAGAACCTCAGCCTTCATCGGAAATTCGCCCTTCATCAGCGGATTCCACTGCTCAAGTCCCTGTACAGTCTGTACATAGGTCTTGATATCCATCTTGCCGTCACGTATCTTGGTATTGTTAATATCATTGGTACGCGACAGTATATATATCTCATCAGAGTGTCTTTCCCATACTTTTTCGGGAACCGGGGCCGACAGTCTGGCCATTCTCATGGCAGCATTATCAAAATTCTGCCCGAATGTACGGAACTCGAAACGTGGTTTCGATATCTCACCAATTTTCAATTCTTCCTTAGCCATTCCTAAACGTTTAATTAGATTTGAAATTACCCGGCCGGGCAAGGCCCCCCGTCACAGTTGACGGGGGATATACGCTTGCCAGGAGCCGGTTTACGGATTGACCGATGTTGCGTTGTTGTTTGAGCTGCCCTTTGTTATCTGGGTAAAAAACACGAATGTCGATGACCCGTCGGGTTTTCTGCCATAGGTATGTGAGGCATCAGGGGTTGAAAGGAATGTGAAGGTGTCAATAATAAAGCCGTCAGCATTCTCCAGCCATACCTGTTCGCCACCGCTTGATAGCCCGAAATTCGAACCCGCCGGATTTGCAGTAGCGGCATCGTCAACCACTATGACGAAGAAGCCCTTTGCAGGAATAATAGTACCGTTTTGGAAGGTCATTTTTGCCTTTGATCCTGACTGCCCGCCCGAATCGTAGATTTTGTAACCGCTGATGTTAACCGGGTTATCTGACCCGTTGTAAATCTCCACCCAGTCAGCATCGGCCCCGGTTGTACCCCTTGGCTGTACCTCATTCATAACAATAAGTGCAGCACCAACTGTAAAGGCCGCGGTAGTTGCCGGAGCTCCCAATGGTGAAACGGCTTTCTTATCGAGTATATTTGTAGCTTCAACGTAATAGGCTACCAGTGTCCCTGCTGTCTGGCCGGGAATCTCTCCCGAGTAGATATCTCCAGCAGCAGTCATTGTCACCGACTCGAAGGTTCCGGTTCCAACCCTGAAGTAAAGCTTTACCTCTTCAACGCCGTTAAGGTCGACAACCTTTGCCGTAACTGTAACATCTTCACCAACATTAGGTGCCTGCGGAGAGAGTGTAACATTCGATATGATGGGAGGCCCCTGAAATACTTCATCCTTAACACAGGAATAGAGTGCTACTCCAATGATTGCGGTTATTACTATAAGATATTTTGCTTTCATAGCATTCAAATTTTGTAGGTTTTATAAGGTAAATCAATTCAATATTCATCAGAAGTCAACTTCAATTCTCAGAAGGAGCATGCTGAAGTCCTCACCGGCCTTGCCAATTGCGTCAGCAACTGCTCTCGGATTCTTGGTCAGATTGCCGTCGAGGTCATAACCCACGAATAACTTGTTCTTGCCGCTCGCGTAGCGATCGTGATTCACATAGGCATAATTGAGCATCATTTTAACGTTGTTGTTAATGTGGTAATTCAACCCGAGGGTATAGCCCTCACCGGAGCCACCCATGATTCCATCCATGCTGCTGTTGAGATTAAGGTAATCATACCTGAAGGCAAGCTCAATATCACCCCATTCCTTACCCCTGCGCGGCTGAGTAAATTCAGCCTCTGCAGTGTTGTAGGTTTGCTTTCCGCCGAAGAGAAGCATACTTCCGAACATATAGAAACCATTGAAGTTCTCAGCAGCTTTCGACTCATCAAGGTATGCCACTTTTGCACCAATATACTCTGCCTGGAACCTGAACTGATTATAGTAAGCAGCAAATTCCAGACCGGTAAGGGTCGAGCTCTTAACACCGGCGATCAGATCGGTATCCATATACTTCTTCCTGTTGATCGAAGTCAGCGACCTTGTTGAATACCTCACAGCTCCAGCAAGTTCAGAGTCGGTTTTGGGCGTGCGGTAACTACCGGCTGCTCCAAAATGGAGACCGGCATCAGTATTTGCATAACCGGGCATAAGAACAAACTTCCCCGTAAGTGAGTAGCCCTCATCCGTACCAAAATCCTTGTTGTTGTCCTCCGAAAAGATCCTCTCCTCAAGTCCGCCTACCTCCTGGAAGAAGATACCGCCGGTGGCAAAAAGCATGTTCCTGCTAAATGTTACATCGGCTCCAATATGCCTCGAGGGCCCGAAAGTAGCAACAACACTTGCACGTTCAATGAAGGTCAGGTATCTCGATGTTGTGGTTGTCTCCATCGAGAAACCCTCCTTGAAGTTACCCGCACGTACCGAAAAATGATCACCAAAGAATCGCTCAACAAGAGCATCCTTTATCTCCAGTTCAGAATTTGAGATGTCCATGTCAAACTCAGCATACCAGTTTTTTGCAAATTCAGTTTTAACTGCAAATCTGGCTCTCCTGATTGAAGTGCCGTTTCCAATCGGATTGTAGGTTTTGCCGAAAAACATCCCGCCGTCTACCTGAACCCTTACATCATACCAGATTTTGTAATCCTGGTTCTTGCTTTCAAAAACAAGAATACCGTCCCGGGCTTCTCCCTGAAGAGGTGTACGGGATACCTTGACTCCATACTGATTATACCTCACGGTATCATCAGTCTGCCCGGTTACAATGCCGGAATACAACAATATTATTGCTGTAAACAGGCTGATTTTCAATAGATCGATTCTTTTCATTTCTACACTGTTTAGAGATTAGTTATTAAATTAATCAGGTTTTCACCATGCCTAAGTCCCAGTTTCTTTCTGAGTCTGTATCGCGATATCTCCACGCTCTTTGGTGAGATGTTCATTAGTGAGGCAATCTCCTTGGTCGAGAAGTTGAGACGGAGAAGCATAATAAGTTTCTGTTCCTGCGGTGTAATGCCGGGATACTTCGATTCAAGCTTCTGCCTGAAATCCTTATGAATATGCTCAACCTGCCCATAAAACCTTGTCAGTTCACCTGTATAACTCATCTTTTGTCTTATTGATGCGCCCAACTCGCCAAGGTTCTTTTTCATCTCTCCGCTGCTACAGTCTGATTCAGATATCTTCTCAATTTTTGACGAAAGGTTCTCAAGGAATTCCTTCTGTCTGGCAATATTATGGGCCATACCAATGAATTCCTGTCTCTTTACCTCCAGTTTTGTATTTAGCAGTTCATTCTCGCGCTGCACCGTACTTATTTCAAGTTCATTCAGGGCCTTTCTGAAGTTGTAAACCTCCTCCTGCATTGATGCAAGTGAATCTTCGGCTACACGCCTGAGCTTACGCTGTTTAAAGGCAGTAATAATGAATAAAAGCATCAGGAAACCAAAGAAGGCTATAATTGCCGGTTCAATCAGATCGAAATTCCTTATCTCAGCGGAAGCTTCGGCTATTCCCGGCTGCTTCTGTAAATCAGCTGCATATTCCGACACCTGGATCCGGAAAACATTCTGAACGAAGAATAGGGCAAAATAGGTTATTAACCCCGAAATCAGCGGAGTGAGAATCCATCCCATTGCCACCCCGCCCAGCATCTTAAAGTTAAGTTCCCGCGCTCCCTTAACTATTCCGATCCCGAGAATTGATCCGATTACTACCTGGGTGCTCGAAACCGGTACCAGGGGCAATGGAGGAAGTCCTATTGATACAAGCAGGTTTCCAAATGATGTTGACGAGAATAGGAAGAGTACTATTGCCTGAGCCAGTACAATCACAATTGCAGCCTCAGGTGTCAGCGACAGAATGCCATTGCCAACCGTATTCATTACTCTGTGACTATAGGTGAAGATACCAACAGCAATGGCTACACCACCAAGCAGAAAGAGTATCTGGACCCCATCAAGTATGAAAATCCCGAAATCAAGCATTATATCAGGGGCTGATGGAATAAATACACCCATAACGTTTGCTATGTTGTTGGCACCAAGACTATAGGCACCCATTGCTCCTGCAATAACCAGCCCGACCCTTATATATGAATCCAGTTTTATGACATGAAGTTTTATCCGTCTGAGCAACTGACGGAGCACTATGAAGAGAAGTGCAGCGAAAAACATCCCGAGAAGAGGGCTGGTAATCCATGATCCGATAATTTTGGTAAGAACGGCTCCATCTGTTTTGTTGCCTGTGAAAAGGCTCCAGCCCACTATGGCACCAACAATGGCCTGAGTGGTAGACACGGGTAAACCGTTACGGGTCATGCCATAAACCGTTATCGCAGAACAAAGTGATACCGTAAATGCTCCTCCAAGTGCATCAACAGCACTCAGACTTGAAAGAGTCTCCGATGTACCCCTTCCCTGAAATACAGCTCCAATAATAACGAATATACTTGCGATAAGAGCAGCCCTCCCGAACCTGATCATTTTCGAACCAACAGCTGTGCCGAAAATATTGGCAGCATCGTTCGCCCCGAGTGACCACCCAAGAAACAGACCGCTGGAAAGGAAGATTGTAAACAACATTTGGCTACCGGGTAATTAAATCTATACGGTTCGTTTTATCGCCATTATTGCAAGAAGGTCGGCTGCCCGCTCGGCAGCATCCGATAGAATCTCTATGTGAAGAGTAAAATAGCGAAGATGGAACTTCTCACTCAGCTTCAGATCAGGCATCTCCTGAAACACCTTTCGTTTAATGGCATCTGCCAGCTTATCGGCCTCTTTCTCATACAGATATACACGGTGAATCTTCTCTTTCACCGACTCCGGATCACGAAAGTAGGCGCGTGAGGCCGGTATCACCGACTCAACTGCATTACATGACAGTTCAGCAAGCTTGATCAGATCCTGATTTAGTTCGGCCGGAATGAAGGGCACCTCAACGTCAAACTGGAAAAGATTGGTCTTGGCAAGATCTATAATATTATCAAGGTCCTCCAGGAGACGGAGTATATCACCCCTCAACTGAGGCATCAGAGACTGGGTATACAGTAATTGCTCTATCTTACGCTTTGTTATGTCAGCCTCGGTCTCAAGATTGGAAAGTGTCCTCAGATTATCGAGAAAATTCTCCCTCTTTCCAAAAAGATAGTTCTTTATCCCCTCATTGAATATTACCATGCCCTGATCGATGGTATTCATAAATCCGTCAAGAAGCTCAATTGACTGATTAGCGCGCTTGAAAGGAACCATAACTTGATTTTATTTTTGTTAACCTGTCAGAAAAATTTCAACTACAAATGTATACTAATCGGGAAACCACAGATGTAGTACCACCAGAAAACAATCATCACAACACTCAAAATTAATGTAGAGTTTACTTATATAGTTATAATATTGTCTATCTAATACTTATAACACCGTATGTAGGCATGTTATCACACTAACACAGGTATCGAACATCATTCTGTAGAGTCAGAATATAGTTGTATAAGTTAACAGACCGGCTCTTTTAGACACTTCCAACCTATACAAAAAATGCGAGGCACGGAGAATATTCCGTGCCTCGCATTAAAGTAATTCGATGAAATTATTATCAGCTGAATTGGGGTAATATTTCTCTAAGCCATTCCCTGATCCTGCTCTCAGTCTGGTCGGCCTCGAATTCTTCGTCAATGGGAAGACCTACAAACCTGCCTCCTGATAAGGCCTTCGAATCGGTGAACTGGTAGCCGGCCGGATCGACTTTACCAACGGTGTCAACTCCCCTGCCTATAAGGATCTCATATATCTCCCCCATTGCGTCAACAAAGTGGTCGGGATATCTTATCTGGTCGCCCAGTCCGAATATTGCTATCTTTTTGCCTTTAAGATCGGCCTTGCCAAGTTCATGGATGAATGTAAACCAGCCGCTCTTCACCTGGTCGGCCTGCCATGTTTCGGCGCCAATGGTAGAGCATCCGAATATTATATTATCATACCTCGATAAGTCTTCCTTTTTTGAATCCCGCACCTTCAGGATATCACATTTGTCAGCGCCGATTATCTCATGAATCTGCTTTGCCACCCTCTCTGTTGAACCTCCCACAGGTCCGTATAACAATCCAATTTTTTTCATCTCTCAGTTTAAGTTTAGTGATGCAATTTAGTCAATCCCCCTCAAACAAAAAACCACCCTGTTATAAAACAAGGTGGTTAATATTTGGTTCGGAACCGGTATCAGCTCTTCCGCAACCGGCGCCCGAAAAGAATCACTATTTCTTTGCTCCCGAGGGCAGTTCAAGCCCGTAGCCCTGCCTCTTGTCGGCCTGCTTCAGTTTGAATGCGAGAAAAATTGAGATAACACCGCAGAGGACAAGCATTAGTATCGGAATTCTATAGTCGTAGTATTTTAGAAGTCCATTAGCCTGCATCAACTTAACTAACTCACTCATCTCTCCAACCGAGATCTGTCCTGTATTCTCGTAGCTACTTTCCAAATTTGATAGAAACTCACGAGTATCAAGTTGCTTCTCTATGAGTATTTCTGAGATAGATGAGAAGTTTTTTAAAACTTCATTTTGTGTTCTTATTTCGAATACCTCATTCTGAATATCCCTAAGCACGAGAAGTAGCTTTTCTCTATCTTGGCGGTCTATTATCCCCTCTAGCGCTTCTTCATATTTTATGGCAACCTTGTCTACCTTTTCATCCGAGGTGACCGTTAAATTGTTCCTCACCTCATCGATTGATGTTTTCGTTGCAGAATTTACAGGGATTGCTGTCAACAAAGCACCGAGACCCCAGTAGAATGCTCCAAGTCCCCAGTTCTGTATGGTGAACATTGAGGCATAAGCAGTACCAAGTCTGTTTTCCGGTACTATCTTTGCAACTGATGGCCACATAGCTGCAGGAACTAGCGAGAAAGCTACACCCAAGCAAAGAAGTCCTATGTATGCGAAGCTGGCACTATTAGACATAGAAAGAGAAACATGCGCAAAAATTAATAATAAAGCACCAAGCATCATTAGTGATGCAGCCTTCCCTTTCTTATCAACAATACTTCCGAAAATTGGTGTAAATATGATGGTCCCAAGTGGAATGAGCGCAGCGGTCTTTGGTCCGTTCTTCAGCCAAAGTCCAATCATTTCTCTATTCGACCAAACAATAACACTAAAAAGTATAAGAATAACAAATCTGGCAATAATTTTCCTACCCCTTCCACTTATGTTATTCGGAATAAGTGTAATCCCTAGGGCAAAAAGGAAAACAATTATATAAACCGATGCATTTCCAATAGCTTCACTTCCAAATAGCACAACAGAAGCGCCTTCAGGAAGAATGTAGGAGAAACCAAACTTATTTACTAGTAGGTCAGGTGCATATTGAATAAATGGGAATACAGCCGAATAAAAAGCCAAACAAAGCAATGTAATATAGATGAATGAGCTGTTCTTTATCAACTTAACAAGATCAGAGAACCTAAAATCTTCTGATGATTCAGGACTTTGAGTGGCAGCTTCTGGTAGACTGGCATTCTGCTTATCAATCTTGTAATCGAAAAAGGTGTAAATCACAAACATAATTAGCGACAATCCTATCAAAATGGCGGCGAAATTTACCGCAGGAGCCACTGTTCCACCTGCAATATCTAATGAAATTGCAATTGCCAATGCTGATCCTAACCGGCCAAAACCGACATTGATCCCCATCGCTAGTGCTATTTCATAGCCCTTGAACCATTTTACCAAGGTGCGCATAACAATTACACAGACTACCTCCAATCCAATACCAAATAATACCCTGCCTAGAATAAAACCGATCAATGGATTGCCTGAGAATATCGTCCCTGAGGCTGTGAGTGATGACACCAACCCTCCTAATGCAGCAAGACCTCCAAAAGTAAATCCTGCAATCCTTATTCCCCATTTATCTAGAACAATTCCCCCAACGATAATCATTCCGAAAATATTGGCAATAGTGGTAAGGCCTATGATTCTTCCGAACTGTTCACTTGTAAATCCATACTCATTCTCCATTAAGTCCTTCAGACCTGAGTAAAAATCCTGAAAGTAATAGGTCGCAAACATTAGACCGCTTATTAGGAGCATTATCAGCCACCTCATCGCAGCCGAGTCGCGCAAAGTCTTTTTCGTATCCATATTTTCTGCGTTTGTTTTGTGAAAGTTGTAAATGTATTAAAAATGTGGCATTGCAGCTAAAAAAAGCAAAATGTGTTGACAACTAAAAAGCATGATATTTGTTATAGATGTGTATTACAATTTAGCTGAACATTATATTTTTGCATCACTAACACTATAACAATATGACAACCATCAGATTAAAAAGACTCATAATTGCGGCTGCAATTCTGATTATATCGGTTCAGGCCGGCGCGCAGGTGAAATGGCTCACAATTGAGGAGGCAGAGAAAATGGCTCTGAAGGAACCAAGGCCCCTCTTTATCGACACCTACACCGACTGGTGCAGCTGGTGCAAGAAGCTCGATGCCGACACCTTCTCAAATCCGGTTATTGCCGAAATACTGAATTCAAAATTCTACCCGGTAAAGTTCAACGCCGAAGGCAAGGAGCCTGTTACATTCAAGGGCACAAAATTCATCAACGACGGCAAGAACGGAAGAACGCATCAGCTTGCAATAGCTTTGCTGCAGGGCAAGCTGGGGTATCCGTCGATGGTATTCTTTAACGAGAAGGTCGAGTTGTTGACAATACAGCCGGGTTACCTGGGGCCGAAGGATTTGGAACCACTTATCAGCTTTATTGCCGGCAAAGCCTACCTGACTCAGAATTTTGAGCAGTTCACGGCATCCTTCAAGGGAAATGTAAAATAGTAAGCCGGCAGGACTTTACCTGCCTGGAACAAAATTTTGCGGAAGGAGAACCTTCTGACCATACTGATGGACAACCGTACGGGTTCTGAAAACCGTGCGGTTTCCTGTTTTTATCTCCACCTCTGCCACCTCCGGAATACGGTAAACCAGTCCGTCGCGCGGCGCTGAGGTCAGACTCTGCAGATCGGCCGACATTACCAGGGGCTTTGTCTTGCCGGCAGCTGAAAGATTTATTGTTACAGGCACGCCTGCCTTGTCGGAGACATCGGCAACACCCCTGGTCTCCGAGAGCCTGAACAAAACTCCTGTCTCTGAACTCTTCCCGGTTTCAGGGGTGTAATAGATCTTCAGGGTAACCATCTCATTCAATACCTTTCCCGTAAAAAGTGACAGGTACTCCTTTTCAAGCCTGTTGATCTCATCGATTGCTGCATTATGCTGAGGGAAGATATTGGTTTCGCCTGTAAGAATCATATGGCGCCCCTCACGGAGTTCAAGCAGTGCCCTGGCAGCCCTGTCGGCAAGCTGCTCGCGTGTAAGCTGTTTCCGGTTCTCAACAAGGTATGGAATCCTGAAGAATGAGGTGTCAGTCTTAACCAGCCTGTAGGCTGTATCGCGCTGTACGGCGAAATATTGTGTCGACCCGAGGTCACTGAAACGGAGGGCCGTAAAGTCGCCGTCGCCGGTGGTATATGGCATCTGCCTGGAAATCATGTTTTCCGGTGATATGTCAAGTATCAGCCCCTGCTGCCTCATTATCAGGGCACCTGCCTGTATCATACCAGTGTATGTAACAACATAAAACTCCGACGGATCTATCTCCTCAAGGGGTACCAGTTCGGCTGAGATCACCGACCACTCTTCGCTCTCGGCAGTTATAACATCACTTAGCCCTACCAGGTCGCGTGCAAACGATGCATACGGCCCCGGTTTCTCAATGGTACGCTGCAGGGTTACATCGATGGCAAAAACTGTCTGGGGCAGCGCATAAATCAATGAGCTGCCTGTAATCCTTATCGTATCGGAGAGTGGTGCAACGGCTGCCCGCGGCTGAACAAACACCTTTTGAGGGGCACAACCGGCAAAGGAAAGAACAGCTGCAAGGGTGACAGGAATTATGTATCTCATGGGGTGTACTTTTTCAGTTGGTTCAATTATAACAATTGTTCGCGGACTTTAGTGTATGCCGCGTGCAGATTTTCGGTAATATCGGAGGCAATAAGAGATTCCATGCACCGGTTGGCAGCAGCAATATCGCCAGCCATTCCGTGCAGGAAGACCCCCGCAACTGCCGCATTTTCAGGTGAATATCCCTGTGAGAGCAGTCCGAGTATAACTCCTGTAAGCACATCGCCGCTGCCGGCGGTGGCCATTCCGGGGTTACCGGTGCTGTTGAAGAACACGCTTCCGTCGGGCATGGAAACAGAGGTATGAGCACCCTTAAGTGCCACAATGCAGCCATACTCAACGGATAAGGCGATCTGCCGGTTCAGTCTGTCGAACCCGCCTGATGATTGTCCGGCCAGCCGGGCAAATTCACCGGGATGTGGGGTAAGAACAGCCCGTGGGCCGGTTAATTTCAGCCAGTCGGGGTTCATGGCAAGAGTATTAATTGCATCGGCATCGATTGCCAGAGGACCATTGTAATCGTTAAGGAGTTTGTGAACTGCGCGCTGGGCATTTGGTTTACAGCCCGTTCCGGGACCGATTGCAACGGCATCAAAACGTCCGGGGTCGGGTATCTCCGAAACCAGCATATCCGACTGATCGGTTTCGACCATGGCTTCGGGCACTGCCATTTGCATAATGTGGTAACCTTTGGCCGGTATATGACAGGTTATCAGTCCGGCCCCGGTGCGAAGGGCTGCCCTGGCAGCCAGAATTGCCGCACCCATTTTGCCGTACGATCCTGCAGCCAGAAGGGCATGTCCGAAATCGCCTTTATGCTCAAACTTCGATCGTACACGGAGCATCTGTGCCACATCGGAAGCTGCTGTAAAATAAAAGGGTGAGCCGGTTTGTGCAATTGCCACCGGGTGCAGACCAATATTCACCACTTTCCAGTTGCCGGTAAACCGGTGGTTTTCGGCAAACATGAAAGATAGCCGCGGGAACTGGATGGCAAGAGTATGGCTGGCCCTAACAACCAGGCCGGGATCGTAACCCGATACATCCTCGCAGGGTAAACCCGAGGGTACATCGATAGAGATAACCGACACTCCGGCCGAGTTTATCTGTTTTATTGCAGCAGCAGCAATTCCTTCGGGTTTGCGGTTAATACCAGAGCCGAATATGGCATCGATTATCACTGTGCCATGAGGTATCACCGGCATGTCGCCCGGTTTACCTACCATGGAAACCCGCGCTCCGGCCATTTTCTTAAGGCGTGAATAATTCTCCTCCCATTCAGGCGACCCCGACGGAGCTGTATTTATAATATATGTGTTCACCCTGAACTGTGAGTCAAGCAGCATGCGCGCTACCGCCAGGCCATCGCCTCCGTTGTTCCCGGTTCCCGCAAAAACCATTATTGATGTGTTGCGGTCGGCGAGGCTGACAATATCAGCAAACAGGGCGCGGGAAGCCCGCTCCATAAGCTCATGCGGCGAAACCGGTTCGCGTGCTATAGTGTACGCGTCGATTTCTCGGATCTGTGCCGAAGTGAAAATCTTCATCATAGTACAGTTACATGACAAATGTACCAAATTAGGTTTAAATGCGGAACTACCGGCTTAGGTCAGCGAATTCGCATATCGACCTGTTTTACGGATGAAAAAGATTTATATATTTGCTGCCAACGACAAAAAAAAGTAAACAACTAAACTTGAAAACTATGCTCAAAAATCACCCGAAAGGATTACTAGGAGCAGCCCTCTCAAACATGGGCGAACGCTTTGGCTTTTACACCATGATGGCGATTCTTGTTCTTTTTCTGATGTCAAAGTTCAATATTTCAGGAACCGAAGCAGGAACCCTTTATTCGATCTTCTATGGCGCAATCTATGTTCTTGCTCTGGTAGGCGGTTTAATAGCCGACCGTCTTAGAAACTACAAGGGCACTATAATTGCCGGTCTGATAATAATGACCACCGGCTATTTCCTTCTTGCGTTACCTGCATTAATCGTATCAAAGTATGTCGCACTTGCAGCCCTGCTTGTGATAGCTTTTGGTAACGGATTGTTCAAAGGCAACCTGCAGGCTGTTGTTGGTCAATTGTATGATAACGAGCAGTACAAAAGCAAGAGAGATGCCGGATTTCAGATTTTCTACATGTTTATTAATATCGGAGCCATGTTTGCCCCCTTTATGGCAAAGTGGGTAAGGAATACTTTTGTGGAGATGCAGGGGTTTGCATATAATGCCGAATTGCCTGGCCTCTGTCACCAGTACCTCGATGGCAAAATGGCTTCGGAAGTTGTTACCGGCAGATTCTCGGAACTTGCTCTTTCCGTTTCGGGCTCATTACCTGCTGATCTCAGTGATTTTGCGGTTAAATATCTCGATGCATTCAATACCGGATTTCACTATGCTTTCTTTACTGCAGTTGGAGCAATGCTGATCTCTTTGGTGATTTTCCTGATCTCAAAGAAATCTCTTCCAACTCCTGCGAAGAAGACAACAGCGTCAGGTATATCGAAAGAGGAAATCAGAATGGACGCAAAAGAGATCAAACAGAGATTATATGCTCTCTTTGCTGTCTTCGGTGTTGTTATTTTCTTCTGGTTCTCGTTCCACCAGAACGGACTTACCCTTACAATGTTTGCAAAAGATTATACCCTCCTTGGGGGATTATTCTCCACAGTTGAGATATTCCAGTCCATAAACCCGTTTATCGTTGTATTCCTTACACCTATAGTCATAATCTTCTTTGGGTATCTGGCAAAAAGGGGACTCGAACCATCAACTCCCAGAAAGATCGCAATAGGTATGGGAATAGCGGCACTTGCGTTTGTGCTGATTGCTGTCGCTTCAATCGGTGCACCTTTATACAAAGATGTGGTAGCACAGGGAGGAATACCAGATATACAAAAATATACTCCATGGTTATTGTTCGGAGTCTATTTCATACTTACTGTCGCTGAGTTGTTTATATCACCCCTGGGGCTTTCATTTGTATCCAAGGTAGCTCCGCCACACCTGCAGGGTTTAATGCAGGGTGGATGGTTATCAGCCACAGCTATCGGAAACTTCTCTTTGTTCCTTGGCGCCATGATGTATGAGAATATCTCAATATCAGTAACATGGTCAGTATTCGTAATAGTTTGCCTGCTTTCGATGCTTACAATGTTATTTATGGTAAAATGGCTTGAAAGAGTAGCGAAATAATTGATACCGCAATAGTACTATCGAGAGGGTCTCTGTGTTGAGACCCTCTCTTTTTGATGCGGGATTAACGATTTAAGATTCTGTAAGGTGGGATGGGGTATTAGGCACAGGGCTCAGGCGAAGCGAAGCGGAGTCCCGTACCGAAGGTCGGGAGCTCAGGGCTCATTGACATAGTGGCATAGTGGCATAATGCCGTAGTGGCAAAAAACGTCCCCTACGCCTTTTACGCCGGACAATTATTTTTCGTATACGATCTTACCATCGACGATGGTAAGTATGATATTCATTTTGAGAATCTCTTTCGGGTCGCATTCAAGTATGTTGACGTCGCAAACTGCTATGTCGGCCAGCTTTCCCTTTGCTATTGAGCCCCTCACACCGCCGTCGAAAGCAGCAATGGCATTGTTGATGGTATATGCCCTGAGCGATTCCTCAACGGTTATTTTCTCTTCGGGAAACCAGCCCCCTTCGGGTTCATGGTTCAGGGTGGTGCGGTTTACGGCGGCATGAATCAGGTTGCGGGGGTGCATAAGGTATTCGGCTGCCGAGGTTCCGGGCCAGTCTGACCCGAATGAGAGCATTGCCCCGTTATCAATAAGTGAGCGGAATGCATATGCACCCCGGCACCTCTCATAACCTATCCTCTCCTCCATCCAGCGCATATCGTCCGACACGTGATAGGGATTGACCTCGGCAATCACATTCAGCTGGCGGAACCTCGGAAAATCGCCGGGCCGGATTACCTGAGCGTGGATAACCCTGAATCCTTCAAGATCACGTCCCAGATCGGTCATAAGCCTTTCGTAGGTATCGAGCATCAGCGAAACCCCCTTATCGCCTATTGCATGGACGTTGGAAACGAATCCTGCCTCATAACCGGTTTTAATAAGGTTGTACATCTTGTCCATATCGGGAACCTGCAGGGAAGGGTCGTTACTGGTATGTGTACGGTAATGTCCGTAGTTTTCAGGCTGGTCGGAGTATGGTTCAAAGAAAAGAGCGCCGTGAGTGCCCATTATTCCGTCGATATATCCTTTCAGGGCACCGAGGCGGAGGTAATTGTCGGGTTCTTTTGTAACCGGGTGAACCCCCATGGTAAATCCCTGTTCCTTAAGTTCAGGAGCCCTTGAGAGGTCGGGACGCAGCCACACCCTGCAGGTAAGCTCGCCGCTCTCATTCAGCTTAACGAACCTGGCAGTCTGGGCCGGAGTGGCAATATCGTGGATCTCCGTTATCCCGGCAGCTGCCAGCGCCCTGAGGGCAGCCCTGTTCTCTTCGAGAAGTCTCTCCTCCGACTTGGGGGTTATGACCTTACGGATAGCTGAAATGGCAGGCGATCCCCTGTAAATCAGACCGGTGGGCTTCCCTGCCAGGTTCTTCTCCATCCCTTCCAGTGCCTTCTGATCGAGCCCGGCGGCCTTAAGTGCAGCCGTGTTTGCCAGATACATTGTGTTGTCAAAATTACTGAGCAGACATGGATTTAATGGGGTTAAATCGTCGATCACCTCTCTCGAAGGTTTCCAGCGCTCAGGCTTCTTTTCGCCGGCAGAGGCGGCTCCGGGCGACCACTCTTCGTAGGCGCCCCAGAGTCCCCCCGTAATCCATTCCCTCTCTCCCACTATCTCCACAACTCGGGCAACTTCGGTTCTGAGCCCTTCGTTATCAGATACCTTCATCAGGTTGGCATCGTTGATAAGGCTTCCGGCATTATTGAAATGCACATGCCCGTCAATAAATCCCGGTACTGCAAATGCACCCTGAAGGTCAATAACGCGTGTATCGGGTCCGGCGTCACGCGAGGCCCCGGTTCCCGAACTATAGACACCTGTAATAGTGTTACCGGTAATTGAAACAGAGCCGGCCCATGGCGCAGAGTTATCCATTGTGTAAACCCTGCCGTTGAGAAGAACTATATCGGCCGGTGTACGGCTGCACGACGAACTGATGATTATGGCAGCCAGCGCTGCAATTGTGATTTGCAGAATGCGGTTCATGATTGTGGGTCTGTTTTGGTTCAGGAGTAAATTTAAGAAAGAGCGACGGAACATACCCCGGTCTGATTCAGAAAATGCGGGAATTCAGCTGTAAAACATAATCTTAATTGGCATGTGGCTGATTTCAGCCAGAAAAAAAATGCTATTATTGGGGTAAATTAAAGCAGACAGCAATGAAAAAAGTATTTGCAGCAATAACCTTAATGCTAATTGCCATGGCAACTATTACAGCTCAGGAAGGTGACGGAACAATTCTTAAGAAGGGCGACAAAGCCCACCTCTTCAAAGCCACAACTATCGACGGAACGGTTGTAGACCTTAACCAGATGAAGGGCAAGGTGGTAATGGTGATGTTCTTCGCCACATGGTGCGGCCCGTGCAATCTCGAGCTGCCGGTGCTTGAAAAGAACATCTGGAACAAGTACCGCGACAATAAGGATTTCGTGTTGCTGGTTATGGGCAGGGAACACGACGTAGCTGCACTTAAGGCTTTTGCAGTGACGAAGAAATTAAACCTCCCTTTTGCTCCCGATTTGAACCGCGAGGTTTTCTCAAAGTATGCCGAAAAGACTATTCCGCGAAATTATATTATCAACAAAGATGGGATAATTGAATATAGCAGTATCGGCTATACACCAAATGACTTTAAAATGATGGAGGATTACCTGGCCTGGATGCTGAAGTAGGGTTGCGGGCTTCGCCCTCCGTAGCCCTGGCGAAGGAGGTTTGCGGGCTTCGCCCTCCGTAGCCCTGGCGAAGGAGGGTTCCAGGTTGAAGGTTGAGGGAAAGCATATTTATTTGCTACATAACTGACTAACAGATATATATATTATGAGAAGGAGTCTATTTTTTCTGCTCGCATCAGTAACCCTTTTATCAGCGATTACAGCCCAGCAAAGGCAGCAGATTGACCCGGTTGTTACTGCCATGCATACCATTTCGAGCCATGATCTGCTTGAATGGGTGGCCGAGCAGTGCGATGAAAAGTATGCCGGAAGGCTGACCGGAACCGCAGAATACCAGGACTGTGCCGAATGGCTGGCCGGTATGTTCAGCAAGTGGGGCCTGCAGCCTGCAGGTGACAATGGCACCTGGTTCCAGTGGTTCGATATTCCCTATACCCTGGTATATCCCGATTGCGGCGTGAGCCTTCACCTCGCTTCCGGCAAGGGAGGAACAATTCTCAAAAACTATAGATATGTAACCGAGTACATGCCAGGCTCGACAAGCGGCAACGGAGAGGTGACGGCTGAAGTGGTTTACGCCGGATACGGAATCACTGCACCCGAACTGGGCTATGACGACTACGCCGGAATTGACGTGCGGGGGAAAATCATCCTTATTGAACCCGAGTCTCCTGTTTCGCCCAATGCCGGTGCCGAAAAGTTCAATCCATGGTTTGAGCACTCATTCCACCAGACCAAGCTTTTGAATGCAGTGAAGCACGGAGCGGTCGGCATGCTCTACAACTACGGCCCGATCGCAAATCCGAACAACGCCTACCACAAGGATTTCATATACGTTCATGTAGCCGACTCAGTCGTTCGTGATGTTTTTGCAGGAACCGGAAAGGCCCACAGGGAGGTGGTGGCTTCAATCCGCGAAAAGCTAAAGCCTGCCTCTTTCACAACAGGAAAGAGAGTCACCATCAGGATGAGTACGGAACACTTTCCCGATGGCAGAGGCACCAATATCATAGGGCTGCTGAAAGGCTCCGACCCGGAACTCAGCAAGGAAGTTATTATTATCGGAGCCCATCTCGACCATATGGGTCTCTGCTACGAGCTGATTCCGGGGGCGAACGACAATGCATCGGCAGTGGCAGTGATGATGGGCGTAGCCAAAGCACTCACTGAAAACAATATAGAACTCAAAAGGTCGGTACTTTTCCTCTCCTTCGGAGCCGAGGAACAGGGTATTGTGGGTGCAAAGGTCTATCTCAACAACCCGGTATTCCCGCTTGAGAAAAGTATCCTTCTGAATATGGACGGAGTGGGAATCGGAAACTCCATCGGAGCCAATGGCGGCAGAAACTATCCTGAAATATGGAAATATGTTGAGGAGGCCAATGAGAAGTATATCCACAGGCCGTTGTCAACCAACTTCTTTGCCAACCTTGGCCGGCCCCGTCTTGACGCAGCAAGATTCCTTACCGCAGGAGTACCAAGCCTCAGTTTCTACACAAGCGGTTCAAGAAGCTACTACCATGTACCTGGCGACAATCTCGATATCATTAAGCCCGAGATAATGGAAGATATGGCGAAGCTGCTATTCCTGACGGTTGTAAGCCTTGGCAACAGATGAATAAATGGGACGTAGTGACGTAATGTCTTATTGGCGTAGTGGCGTAGGAAAAAAGGGCGTAAAAGGCGTAAAGGGTTGCGGGTTTACCTCGGCTGCCCCTCGGTGAGCTCGCCTGATAAACCGGGCTCGGTTCGGGTTGCTGGTTGCTGAAGGTTGTAATGGCGTTGACCTACAAGGGCACACCGCATACCCCATACCCCAATCTAAACAAACCACGAAGCTATCTTCCGGTTGAAGATGAACAGCACACCGGCCACGATTACCCACTGGAATATACACGACATGAATGAGAAGGCAATGAATGGCTTGTACCATTCACCGGGGACGAATGACTGAGCAAGCCACCATATTAGCAGTACCACAGCGGCTACCGGAACGAAGAACTTCATGATATAGCCCCAGCCTGCACCAACGTTGCTGTCGGTGGCTACCGAATTAATCTCGCCGCTGATCATCCTGGTTCCCTGCCGTATTATTACCCAGGCAATCAGGGCCCCGGAAATCATCAGGGCAACACCCCACACAAAATCCTGGTTGCTGAGGAAGTTAAGGTTGCGTGCTGAAGGAAGTCCCAGCATAAAAGTTATGATGCAAACCATCCATATCGCAGTTCTGCGCTTCATACCGGTATCGACAAATACCCTGGTTGGCAACTCAAGCTGAGCTATCAGCGAAGTAAAACCGGCGAAGGTGAGTCCCAGAAAGAAAAGCACTGCCAGCACGCTTCCTCCGAACATCTTCTGGAAAAG
>Ga0209835_1000107_pt1 | contig 57165 bp, 55 predicted proteins | sample LakKivwa52mmetaG_FD_184138 | JGI IMG/M metagenome (GOLD analysis project Ga0209835, IMG submission 184138) | Anoxic lake water microbial communities from Lake Kivu, Rwanda to study Microbial Dark Matter (Phase II) - Lake Kivu water 52m metaG... | ecosystem: Environmental > Aquatic > Freshwater >...
GTCGCAAAAGAACACTCAATGGCGGCAATCAATCGCATGGTCGCATCATGGGAACGAGATATTGGTATTCACCGGTTCGGGAGTAGTCACTTCTTTATTTCCTGCAAGAAACACAAATAGAGCATTAACTTTGGAAGATACTCATTTTGTTGCATGGGGATTTAGAAATCCAATATTAGATAATTTGGTTCCGGAAGGTATTCCCAATTTTGGTTCTTATAATGATCCGGCAAAGGGACTTTTGATTCAAAATTATTATTCATATATTGATCTTCCTGATCAATATGCAATGTTATTGATAAAGATGACGCAGAAGAACATTTTAGAGCAATTAAGAGAGCAGGTACCTCAAGCGTTAGAAGCAGAAATCAATCAAGGTTTAGCACAGATAACACAAAACATTGTAACTGATTTGCAGTTTGAGGCAAGCGAAAGAGAGAAGAAGCGTTATGGGGCACAGCAAAGACCTCCAGGAGCGATGTAATGGGTCATTGCAAGTTCTATACTGATAATAAGGTATGCGTCAATTTGGACGCAATGAAAAAGTTCAATCCTGATTGGGTACCACCTTCGGTAAAAAGAGATGGATTGAGAGTATTAGGAATGTGCAAGAATTGTGAATTTCAAGAGAAAGCAACAAATGGAAAAAGTCAAAATAGAAATCCAGAGATTAGCGAACTTATATCTTGGTCAGAAGGAGAAGAAAGGCAATTCCGGCTTTTTTGATCCAATATTTGAAGAAGAAATGAAAGCTATTGGTTGGCTAAAAGGTTATCCATGGTGTATGAGTTTTGTACGATTGGTATATTTAAAAGCTATTCGCAAGGTTTGTCCTGAAAACGTCGGACTAGAAGGTTTTGTTCGGTTAGCATTGAAACATTCAGTTTTAGGCACGTATAATGAATTAAAAAAAGTTAATCCTTATTTTGCAATAACACACGAAACAATCCCTGGAGGGATAGTATTATGGAAAACTTCAGTAACGAATGGCCACGCAGGATTAGCATTGCCGAATGCATCCCTAAAAACAATTAAGTCAATAGATGGAAACACTAATAAAGCAGGCTCCAGGGAAGGCGAGATAGTAGCCGAAAAGACAAGATCAATAACAGGTAACGGCAAATGGCAATACTTAGGATGTGCTAGCTTGCGAGGCGATAATGCCTAAGACTAGTTATGAAATATTATCTACTGTCCAGAACTCTATAAACGACGTAGCAGGCGAGAGGATACAGCAAGGTGAATATATTGATTATTTCAATGAGATAGTTAATGACGTATCTAAGGAGACGGAAATATACTTAGCAAGGTATATTACAACTCCAAATATTGGCGTACCTATTTGGATAAATAATCGTTCATTTGAAAGGAACACGTTTGTCGAGCATGAAGGTAATTATTACATGTCAGAGGACAGTACAGTGATAAACAAGGATCCGAGCGATCTGGCGAACCATCTTTATTGGACACAGATATTTGAATGGGATAATACTACTAGCTATTTTACTGCAAGCAGGGTATATATAAACAACCCTCCACAGTTTTTTCAATCAAAGCAAAATAACAATATAAACCAGCCACCTGGAACTTTTGACAATCCTGCATGGCAACCTTTGGTCATTGGACAACCTTATCAGGTAACAATACCTTATATTGATCCTTCTAATAATCAGGTATTAAGTCCATATCGAATATTAAGAGTAGCAAGAACAGACACTCCACGCATTCAGACAATAGGTCAAGATACGGAAGTCAAGTGGCGAGAAACACGAGAATACTCGGTACAGGCGGTCAGTGCAACCGGAGTGGGAAACACAGCTTTTAACGTCAATACAGTAGATATCAGCAGGCATGGATTTGCTCCAACGTTTATTGACAAGGACACCGGAACGGTAACAGATGCAAGAACATTAACCTTTGCAAGACCATTCGAAATTGGCGAACAGGTAGTAATAGATTTTATCCAAACTCAACCTTTCAGTATGGAGAAATGGTACAATTACACACCATCAGGTAATTTACTATGGGTAGATAATTATCCGCCGGTAGAGATACCCGACTTCTTGTTAAGACCTTATCGTTGGGGATTACAATGGCTAGTATGTGAGAATTTATATACTAAGGGTGACGATGGATTCGCAGAGAAAGCAAATAGAGCAAAAATGTATTATGATATGTTTTTAAGGGAAGCAATGGGCTATGCTCACATGCTGTTAGATAAGAATTCAAGTTTACAATCACAACCAATTATTTGGCTACCAGAATAAAGGAGAAAACAATGAGTGACAAAAAGACAAAAAATGCAATGGAAAGGGATAGCCTTCGTGCAGAATACCGGAAGGGCAATCTGAAGCAGGACGATAATTACAAATACGAAACACCTAAAGAAAAGGCTGAACGGAAGCAGTGGGTTACACGACAAGAAGCTCGTAGGGATAGTCTTAAAGCGAAAGGGAAAAAATGGACACCAGACAAGAACGATAGCCCGAAACATGAAACATGGGCACGGAGGGAACAACTTGAAAGGTTTGAGAAGGAAGTCCAAGATGAGAAAAAAACAAGGGTTAAGAACGCTGCGGCAGATGCGAAATCATCGGGCAAGAAAAGCCCACCCAAAGGTGGTGCCAGCAAATCAGGAAAGCGAAAGTTATTGCCTTATGATGTACATGCTGCACAAAAAAAGAAAAGAGGAAGTAACCCTAATAATTTTAGTCCAGGTGAAAGGTACATTACAAAAAATCCTCACGTGAAATATGCTGTTGAAACTGTCAAAGACCTTGTTACCGGTGCTTTTAAAAGTCAAGCCGGCCGAGAGGCAGATGATTACAGAAGAGAAGAAAGATACAAAAAAAGGAAAAAAGATTACGATGAATATTGGGGCAAATAACAATGGCAAAATTATTACCATACCAAGTCAAAGGAAAAGCCAAGTCGGTACAAAAACCCGAAGTGGGACAGCACATGGATAAAGCAAAAAAGAAAAAACCTCTTTTTGTAAAGAAAGAGAAACGGAAGAATTATGAAGGCGGTATCGTCGAAAGATAGTGCAAAAGGGCGAAACCTTACATATTGCTTTTAACCGTGGGATTAATGAAAATATTAAGCAAGATTTTAATGTTGAGACAGGCAGTCCTCCGAACAGTTTTTTATGGCTGGAGAATTACAATCCAAACATTGAACATGAAAGCTTGATAAAACGGTTTGGAATAACTCCGATAAATGATGAATTGGTTTCCTTATTGGATTATACCAGACGTGTTCCTTTTACTCTTCCTTCTGAAAATATACCATTTTCGGAAAGGTATGCAAGCGATATTGTCATGCACAGTAATGTTATTTTGATTGCTAATCCTAAGCCTGTTACAGCTCATTATATGTTTCTTCACAGGACAAATGGTGCCGTCGATCCATTGCCTTTCAATCATCCGTTAAAAGGAACATTTCCTATAATTGACAGTACAGGCATAACAGCAAGGGTATTAGAATACAAAGATGATGGCAGTTACGATATTGCATGGCACGAAACCTTTGCAGATGCTATTACAGAAGGTTTGAAAGAAGTAGATTTAGGCTGGTACACATTAGGCACATTCCAGGACGCAGCGAAGTTTGGTGAAAGCTTAGTATTTGTAACAAAACTAAACGGATTTCCGAATATACCCGAAAACATGGGAGCTGATGAGTTCAACATCAAGGGCAGATATCGCAATCTTGACGGTGAACCTTATTTATTCACACAGCTGTTATACCCTGTTTACATGTGGAAACGCTGGGACAGGAGCAAGTACAGGGACAAATCGGGCAAGTTTTATTGGAATGGTGTAAGTTTCGATGGCAAGCAAGGATCGGCTCCTGATTTTAAGTTATCGGGTGATTTGCATCTGAAATACCATACCAGGCATAAAGTTCTAAAACCCTCAATGAGTTATATCAGGGAGAAAGAACTTGCAATTTGTCAAGTATGGCATGGTATGACAGGGAATGTAATAAGAGATTTGAATTCATATTCTGACGAGGAATGCAAAAAAGCTTGTCAAGTTATTATATTCGAAAAAGAGATATTCGATAATAAATATTATTATGACAAATCATTACCACCATTAGAGAGGGTAGGATTCCCGGTATGGGAAGCAAATGCGACCGGATACGAAGATCCTGCAAATCCAGGGACTTATTTGCCGTGGGGTGATTTTCCTTACATGGCAGATTACAAAGCAGTAGGTTGCAATGACAACATTTTTACTATTGAGGAACTTAACAACTCGGTACTAACCGGTTGGTTCTTGAATGGCGGACTAACACCTCCTAGGCAGTCACCTGCACATGAATATTATTGGGATAGGTATTATAACAATTATGGTTATGCTCCTCCATATTACCCATGGCGTTATTACAAATATTGGGGTGATATGCAAACTTGGCCTTTCAATTATGACAACAGGGTAAGACATGATACGCTCACGTTTCCCAAAACTATGAAACTCCCGAAACCGTATCCGGCTCCACCACCAGATCATGAGCAGTATGAGCAAAGATTTATTCGTTATGGATTTCGCAATCTAGCAGGAGAAACCACCAAGCATATCATCATTGGGGAAGATACTGATTTTGTTGATTTAGATGGGAGTAATAAATCTCACCAGAGAGATGTGTTTTTTATTGCAATGACCTTTGGTTTGCCCAATTATCACAATTTGGGAATACCAAGACCATGGATGTCCGGTGATATAATCCCAATGGTAGTCACTGCAAAGATACATGGAGTTGAAGTAGTAGTGGCAGAAGCGAATTATGTCGTAAACAACAAGACCGATTGGCAAGGCAGTGAAAAAACAGCTTTAACCTACCCGGAACTCATGCCTGGAATGCAACAGTCAAGGGTTGATAGCAGTTTGACTAAGAAAGAACAATTAGATTATGGTTCCTATCAAATGATACAATTAGGAAGAACGATTGATTCCAAAAACTTAACAGGCAGGTTCAAAAAAGAGACAATGGCAACTGATAATCCAAATGTTTGTAATTACATAACGGCGTTGTTCCCTAGTGATCCGCCATTACCATTTGAGTATTCGACAATAAGCCATTATTACAATGTTTATATAACCTTGAGAGTATCGAAAGAATATATTCTAGATACCGATATTGAGGCAATAAATGTATATGTCCAAAGACCAGACACGTCTTCTAAATCGGGAAGTTATTTTAATCATATCGGATTGACAAACCCAACGATAACGCCGCCTGAAACGATATATAGAAAGCCACCTATCAAGAAAGGCACAAAAACTGATTATTCTACTTATGGCTTAGTTAAGAGTTTCATTATCAAAGGCGAAGGACAGACGATTGAAAACTTTGACCACAAGCAGTACAATTTCTTCGAGCAAGGTCCTGTAGCTACAAATGCATGGCAAGAAACGGAAATCACAGGGCCTGTAAAGAAAGTCTTTGGCGAAAGAAAGATATGGGATTGGATTTATGCAGTACCTGTCACTCCAGGCGGGAATCCTAACCCGATTATGCAAAGTCCTTACACGCAAGGCAATGACCGTCCGGATCAGATAAATTGGGAAGACAAAAGCAAGACTTGGACACCTGACTTCATATTATGGGATTATCCTTTGAATACTCCATCTTTGCAGTTGCAGTCAGATGGCGAATATTGGCATGGGCTAGGTGCTAAATTGGTGAAGGTATTTAAAGGTAGGACTATCATAGCAGGATGTATTGACAAGAACGGTGACGAAGAAGTAGGAATAGTTAGGCCATCAGCAGTACAGGGAGCTAATATCAGTCCTGACGTATTTAACGAAATGGATAAGCTCAAGATGGGTTCATTGCCTATAACGGCTATGGAAGAGTTCCGGGAACAGCTGGTAGTGTTCAATCGTCAAGCTAATTATCGTATGTTACTGCCTAAAATTGGTCAAATGAGTACATGGGAGTTATTAGACAGTCAGCAAGGTCAAGGTACTTTTTCGCAAAAGACTTTAGTTGTGACACCTTATGGTATTGTATATGGGAACGAATCAGGTATATGGTTAGGTGATGGCAGGATGCCTGTTAATTTGGCTAATAATGAACAATTAGGAGTATCCATTTTAAGTTTATGGCAAAAACTGATTACGGATAAACCTTATATATTCGCACAGCAAACCAATCCTGGTGAAGTATATATTGAAAACGGTTGGAATCCTTACTTAGAGTTTACTTATAACGAAACTACTGATGAATTAATTATCGTTACTCCTGTTGCAAGAAAAACGTCAGAAACTGATCCATGGATAGATGTTGGCAGCACTGAAATCAAATTAAATTTAGATACGGAATTAAGACTAATATACGGTTTCACTGCAAAGAATTGGCGAATAGAGAGTTACAATTTATATCAAGGTAAAGAAACAAGCAACAATGTCAGCAATCCCGATCCTGCAACTGATCCATGCCTGGTTAAGACTTATTCGAAAATACACAAATTGCATTACAGCAGAGGTGATTATTATTCACCCAGGGTATATTACACCTTAAGCGACGTGGATCCTAATATTATCAAAGATGTCCGATACGAGATAGCAAAGAACAACAATGAATCTTTATTTGATTTTTATCGAACTATTATACCTTTTACAAACGATCCTGACAATCGGAGGAAAATAGCAGGACAGTTCATAACCCATGAATATGGCAATGGCAGGGATGATTACTTGCTGGACAGGGTAATGTTGGAATTCAGTGGTCGTGATGCTTTAATACTTCATGGTGGTATAGTGGCAGGAACACATGGCTGGTCAACTTATGAATACCAATTATTCCAAGATCAATTAAGCCTTTATGAGAATATTGCAAACAATTGCGATCCAATGTTCCTCGTGGAACTAAGAGGTAAGCAATGGATACAGCAATGGACGAAGAACAAAGACACTATCGGGTTAAACACAGGACATGAAAATCTATATAATTTCAAATTAGACTTAGTCAGAGAGAATTATTTAAGCCGGATAGGTGAGTTAAACGCTTCACCTGACTTGGCAGGGAAGGCAAGGAATATCTTTTTTACGTCATTGCAGACACCTGGGGGGATTTTGACCGATGAGGAATATGAAGTTATGGCTAATGATATAAACACGCCTGGAAGGGAATCTGTGATACTATTATCACCGCTCAATACAAAGTTCAGAACGTCAAGATTTATGTTCCTCTCTGAAATTATAGTAAAGATAAAAAGCATAGCAATAACAATGTCACAAATGCGAAGGAGAAGTTACTAATGCCAACCGGATTTGGACAAACTGCTTTTTACCACGACGATCATGCTACCCAGCGTGAATTTGAAAGAGTATTCATGTTCTTAGGTACAACTGAACAAGTACTGAATGCTTTAGTCCCTGGCGGAGGCGGGATCAGCAGTTTAATACCTGGAATGGGTGAAAATTCTGAAATTGATATTACTTCTGATGAAATCAAAATGGGTATATGGGCATTAACAACAGAACATAATGGTCAGATAATTACTGCCAGAGTAGTCCAAGATTTAGATTTTAGAGATACCGGCAAGAAACATCCTAAATACGAAATGGGATTAATATGGAAGCTGACTGAAGCAAGTTTAAGATCTGATTTGGCTACTATTTCGACAGCCAAGAAAACAGCAATTGAAGCATTGGTATATACAAGTCCCAAACAGTTTTTCGAATGGTTTGATTATTGTCTGCAACCTTTAATGTCAATACGAGGCGTGCCTAATGGAAACGAGGGCTATTGGAACTATGGAATAAAGTTAGTAAATGACGAAAATATCCCAGGGGCTAATAAGTATTATGGCACAAATAATTCAGGAACTAAAGGGTACCACTCCATCCCCCCACGGCAAAGAGTTATTAAGGTACCCTTTGGTTATAATAATAAGACACCCTCGTCTAGCACTTATATCCCAGCAGGCAATATAGTAAATAGAGTAGAAGTAGACATAGCTACTGCTTTTGACGCTGCAGCTACTTTTACAATATCTGCAAATAGTATAACAATTATGAATGAAAATTTCATTAACTTTGCAAGGGAAGGGTTGTATCTGAATCAGTGGCATTATGACATAGCAGCCCAATCGCAAGTAAGTTTGTCATTAACAACAACAGCTACGGCTGGACAAGGAACAGCATATATTTGGTTTATTGAGGCAGAATCATGAGTAATGAAGTAAATGAATTGAACAGACATAATTTCGTAAGGACAATGAGTTCAGCTGACCAATATATAGTAGAAATTGGTATGGGGAATCAAAGTCCTGACCAAACGAAAAGTGATGGCTTTTCTGAAGTAACTCCAAGTATTGAAAAAGGCATAGCAATAGGACATGATAATTTAGTAGATGAAAATTATGGGATAGTCCTTGGCAATCATCAAAAATTATTAACACCTCATGGCATAGGCGAAGGAAGTTATCTCAATCTTATCGAAAGATATGGCGAGAAACGCCGTACATTTGGAGATAATACTCCTTCAAGATCATGGTTCGAATGGTATAAATCAGTAGAGGCAGTAACCGAACCTCCAGGACCGTTATGGGTATCTCTCACCTTACATAACACAGGCAATAAATTAGTTTTAAAAGATTGGAGTGCTTTAACTTTTAATATAAAGGTTGTAGGCGGTTATCCTTATGGCACAGGGTTAGCATTAGACGTTAATGGTTATCACATATCAGGTACAATTAAAAGACTTAACAGTGCCGGTACAACTGCAATTGTTGGGAGTATTATAGTAGATTCGTTTGAAGATATATCAACTCTTGATGCAAGAGTAGTAGCTGACACAGGAAATGGTGCGTTAGATTTACAAGTACTGACACATCCGACTTATGAAATACATTGGGCAGCAGCAGGCTGGGTAGTAGAACACAGATTCCCTGCTCCATAAATATAAATTTTAGAAAGGGTTAATAATGATAGCAAACAATTTAGCATTTACTAAATACGAACTCCCAGGAGGATTGTGTGCAGAACCATTGCAAGTTGCTTCTAACTTGAACAATATAGTTGCTATTTTCTATATAGGTTATGACAAACATTCCAAATATGATAATTCCAAACATATATGGAGAGTATCAATGGCAGCGATGGCTGCTAATGAATTTGCTCCAGGAATGAAAGCTGTGATTGCAGGTTCGAATGACGCTTTTACCGGGCAATGGACTATAAAAGAAGTGAGGATGGCTGTTATGGCTCTGCCTGCTTATGTGGATATTTATACTCCATTCGGAAGAGAACACCATGTATTAAATAATGGAGGTGTTGGTACCGTAACGGCAGGTGGCACGGTGGAACAGTCAATAGTTGTTCCGGGATTCAATTTCATTAATAATAATGGGACAGCTATAGTCCGAACATATGCAACAAGTGAAAGTTTTGTCTACATGCCTCAACCTGAAGTAATGAACAGTTTTGTCCAAGTCACTAACGGAGGAACAGCCCAGGTAGCAATTGCAATTACATGGAGTTTGGATAGGGTTAATTGGATAGCTTTCCCAACGCCAATTGCCGGTAATGTAGCAGCTGGGACTACTGCCGGATTTGTCGTAGCACAGGGAAACATGAACGGAATTTATATCCGAATACAAGCGACAGTGACAGCAGGAGCCAATTATTACATATTAGCGAGGTAATTATGATACAAGGTTATCCTGAAATATTATATATCGGAGATGATTTCTTCATGCCTGTCAAATTCCAGCGAAGGATAAATGATGATGTTTATGTAACAGATATAACAGGATACACTGTTCATTTTTTGCTTCAAACAGGATTGGAACAAAGCGTAACTCCATCTATTGAAAACATTGTAATTGCCCATAGTGATCCGTTGCAAGGTGAAACAACAGGTCAGTTTACCAATGCCGAAACGTCATTATTGACAGAAGGCAAATATTATCTTGTAATTAAATGGATAGACACTTTAACATTAGTCCAAACTAAAGCTATATTTGAAATAAACGTAATGAATTCAGGCAAGCTTATATGATATCAATCGTAGAAAATAAAGCCGCAGTAACGCTAACTACTTATAATGGAATAGTTTTGCCAGGTGTTTACCAGCAAAAGCGTATGGAGATAACTGTATCACCGGCTAATAATATAGTTCAAAGTTCCGGATTGAATCTGTTAAATGTTAATGCTGTTTCAACAGCAGCGAAGTGGGGGAATATAATAGGAGTATTAACATCGCAGGCGGACTTGGTTGCAGCGTTATTAGGGAAAGCGAATGCATTACATGCCCATACTGAATCAGATATTGCGGATTTGGATAAGTACACGAAAGCCGAAGTTGACGAGAAACTGAGATTCTCTTTCGGCACGAAACAGACAGGCGTGGATGGCGGCACGGTAGGCGATGTTAGTGTGGATGATGATTATTTGTATGTATGTGTAGTAACAGGCGGCGCAGGTGTTGCTGTGTGGAAGAAATCAGTTTTATTTAAAACATAGAGGTTTTTATGGCAAGAAAATCTAAAAAATTATTAGAAGAAGAAAAAAAAGCAGCGCAAAGGTTGGCTGAAATTCAAGAGCTTCAGAAAAAAGCAGAAGAAGAAGAAAAGGCTCTTTTGAAAAAAGTAGAAGAAGAAATAGATAAAATCTGTAATGACAACAACTTGTCTTGCGGATTAATATTAGATAAAGATAGCGTGATGCAGCTTATCCATGCTTTTATCTATGAAGGGAAAGATAAAATAGTAGTTAAATTTAATTTATATTTTAGGGAGAATGAGTAATGGCTTCACAATATGATATCATCATTCCGCAATTTGACGGTTCGTCTGATTGGAATGAAAGGTTAGTATCCGTTGCGAGAGGCGGTATATTAACAGCAACCGCCGATGCGAACAGAAATTTAAGGTGGCTTTCAGGCGGTACTGTAGGACAAATACTGCAAATAGATGCAAGTGGTGATTTGGTTTGGGCAACACTTGGAGCAGGGCATGACCAGAACACAGATGTTGGTACAACAAGTGCTTCATTTTATCTCAACACATCAGGTATAAAGATAAAGGACAACTCGGGAGTTTTAGAAGCAAGGAATAATGCAGATAATGCTTATGCTAATTTCAAAGCTCTTGGTATTACTCTTGGAACAGGCGGTACAGTTAACACTATTGAAACGGCAATAACAGACGATGATACCCATATCCCAACTTCGGGTGCTGTTGTTGATTACATAGGAACAGCTTTGGCAGCTGCTGATGCTATGATATTCAAAGGCACAGTAGGTTCAGGCGGGACACATGAAATTGTAGCATTTAATTCACTTGCGACTTATAATGCAGGCTGGACTTACAAGATTATTACTGCAGGAACGGTCAAAGGCAATTCTTGTGAAGTAGGTGATATGATTATTGCGACGGTTGACCGAGCAGGTTTAGGAAATCTTAACACTGATTGGGTAGTAGTTCAAGCCAATCTTGACGGTGCTGTTATTGGTCCGTCTTCAGCAACTGACCGTGCAGTAGCCATATTCAATTCGACAACAGGGAAATTGATTCAAAATTCATCTGTGACAATAGATGGTTCAGGTTCTGTCAATATCCAATTGGGACAGAAGTACAAAATCAATAACGTAGATTTATCTGCAGCTGATGTCGGTGCAGCAAGTGCTTATGTAACAGCTCCTGCTAATTGGAACTCTGTAGGAACAACAGGACAAGTTGCTTGGGATGGCGATTATTTGTATCGTTGTGTAGCTACTAACTCTTGGAGAAGAGTAGCAATGTCGAAATGGTCATAATATGCCAACTGCAAACTATTACATATTGCATAAAGGCGACGGTTCGGATTGGAACGAGGAGAAAGTCCTTGCTGAAGAAGGCAAGGTTCTTGGTTTCGATTCCAACAAAAAACCTGTGATGGTGGCCCCTAATGCTGGCGGAATGACCAAATCCCTATCGGTAGAAAGCCCGACCAATTCGGAGGATATTAGCATTTTTTATACAGATGTTGCAATAACAATAACAAAAATGGTAGCAGTTTTGAAAGGTTCTGCTTCTCCATCAGTAACTTGGTCTATAATACATGCAGCGGATAGAAGTTCATTAGTATTTAACGAAGTGGTTACAAGTGGGACGACAACAACAAATACAACAACAGGACACAGTGTAACGAGTTTTAATGACGCTACAATTCCGGCAAATAGCTTTATTTGGCTTAAAACATCTGCTAGAAGCGGAACAGTTACAGAAATTTCAATAACAATAGAATATACGGAGGATTAATAATGTATAAAGCAATTATAACCAATGTAGAAAAAAAAGAAGACGCTATTCACTATACAGTGGAATATACTAATGGTGAAGAAAGTTATGAAAGGAATTATACTTTTTCCTTGGCACAGGATATAACGAATGTCTTTAAAGCGACTATGGCTTATGAACTTAAACGTTTGGAGGAATTGGACACTATCTACCAGACTGAAAAAGAGCGTATAGGCGAAGAACTCACAAGAGAAGGTGAAAGTTTGAAAATATCGGAAATAGCAAATAATGGCGATAAAGTATTGTGATTGGGATAACGGGCAGGACTTTTCTGTAAAGAGGAATAGGACTACTGCTATTGTCGCATATAATGCAGGCACAACTTATGCGTTAGATGACCTTGTGCACAACAACGGAACACTGCCCAATCGGCTCTGTTACAAATCTGTCCAGAGTGGCAACACAGGCAATCCTTTGCCAGACCCTGCATGGTGGGTACTTGTAGCAGATGGCAGTTACACCTTACCATTTCAGTCAATAACAGACGCAAGCAATGGACTAACAGGCGGCGATGAAGTCAGGGTAGCAAAAAGCCCGGAACCAACAGCACTGACGGGTACATTAACTTTCACCGAAAACTCTACAACTGTTACAGGAAGTAGTACATTATTTACAACAGAATTAGCTAATGGAGATTTTATTGAAGGGCCAGATGGTTATTGGTATGAAGTAACAGCAAGAGCAAGTAATACTTCATGTACACTATATAGGGCTTACCCAAGTTCAACAGCATCAGGAGTTACGAGCAGGAAGTTAGGAGTTACAAGCACAGGTGCGGCAGCAGCAGCAGGGACACAGGTTCAAGTCATTAACGCTTCCGGTTCTTCAGGTAATTTACTTCAAATATCTGGCGGGTGGGATTTAAGTACTCAAACACAGACAGGACAAACTTGGTTTAGGCAAATGCACGGGACGTTTGCTACCAGGAATGGGTACGGCTTATATTTTTCAAGCAAGAATTACACGAGCTGTGATAAACTAAACTTTTTGCGATATAATTCCGGTATATTTTATAATTCCAGCAACAATAACACAATAACAACAGCTACGTGTAATTCAAATAGTAGTTACGGTATTCTATATTCTTCTACCAGCAACAATAACACAATAACAACGCTTGTGTGTAATTCAAATAACAGTTCCGGTATTCTATATACTTCCAGCAACAATAACACAATAACAACAGCTACGTGTAATTCAAATAGTAGTTACGGTATATATTATAATTCCAGCAACAATAACACAATAACAACAGCCACGTGTAAAAGGAATTTTGCCGGTATATTTTATACTACCAGCAACAATAACACAATAACAACAGCCACGTGTAATTCAAATGGTTACGGTATACATTATAATTCCAGCAACAATAACACAATAACAACAGTTACGTGTAATTCAAATGGTTACGGTATCTATTATGCTACCAGCAACGGCAACACAATAACAACAGCCACGTGTAATTCAAACACAACTAATGCTTTTTATTTGGGCGTGCTTAACAAGGGTAACGTCATTTACACCTTTACAGGGACAGGTAACACAGGGATGTCAAGGACTTCTCAATTAAGGTTTTCTCTGCCTGCACTTTCAATTCAAGATAACAACGGCAACGGCTCTATAAATTATTTCGCTTTTGGACAAACGACTTCAGATACTGCAAGTGCACGGTCTGGTACCTGTCTTAAATGGACACCGTCTTCAGCAACCGAGTGGATAGAGCATGTCTTTAAATTAAAAGTAGCAACAGGTACGGCTTACACAGTTACTTTTTATTTAAGGAAAGATTCAAGTTTCAACGGTGATATTGAAGCAGCAATTTACAATATGGGACAAGAAGTAATAGCTTATGCCGACAAGAAACCAACTTCAAATGACACTTACGAGACAAAGACTATTTCGATAGCAAATGTTGATATTATAGCAGCGGGCATAGCAGAATTAAGGATTAGAGTTAGAGGAACAGCAGGTAATTGTTTTCTTGATGATATAAGCATAGCAACGACATGATAGATTTTGAAACATGGGAAGCGGGGGAACCTGCAATGATAGACAGTGAGACAGGGGATTTAAGTACCTGGGATGGTGGAGTTCCTTATGTTTATGTTCAAGTAGAAAGTTCTCCCGAACCCGAAGAGAGAAGGATATTTATAGTATAATGGATTTACGAGAATTTAACATAAAACAGAAAAAGATAAAATTTAGTATTAAATTAGTAAAGGTTAAAGAGATATGGTTAAAATTGAAAAAGAAGATAACAAAAGCAAGGTCATAATGAGCTACGCTACGTTTATGGGAACAATGTTAGGGATATTGGTATCAGTTATAACCATATTTGGCTTTTTGTTCTCAATAAAGACTGACATAAGTGTTATCAAAGACCAGCATGAGATAAGAATTAGAATACTTGAGACTGATGTTAAGATATTGAACACGAATGACAGACATCAAGATAGCAAGATACAACTTATTGAAACAGAACAGAACCATTATCATAAGAAAGGGAAATAAATGGATAGATTCGATCCTAATAATTTGTTAAGTCCGTATCAAAAGAATAACCAAAAAAAACCATTTTCTTTGGAAAGACCGAACAATTCAGATCCTTTGTCTTTTAATATTATTAACAAAGGTGGGAAGACAACTCCTGAAACGATTCCAGGGACAGTACCGCAAACACCTCCAGGAACAACAACGCAAGGAACTCAAGGTACGCAACAAGCTAATCCTTTACAGGCTGCGTTAGAAGCAGAAGGCGGATCAAGTGGTACAAGTGGTCAAGGACTAAGTGACGAATTTAACAAAGCAAGTGCCGAAGGCGGAATTGATATGAATTATGTTGATCAGCTTGCTGCTAAACAAATGGCTGCTCAATTAGCATATGGTCAGCAAATTGAAGAAGAGAGAATGACTGACCGTACTCGGAAGGGTATAGGTATTGCAGACAAAGGCATGGAAGAAGCAAGTTATTTATCACCTTTGGGCAGTTTCTTAATGCAACAGCAACAAGTGAATGATGCACAAGGTCAAGCAATAAATGCAGCAGCTGCAGGCGGAGCAGGCGGTGCTTTTGGCAGTGGAGGTGATGTAGTCAATTCTCAAGCAGGAATGGCTCAAGTAGCAAATGCAGTTACTCCTATATCAGCTCAATTCGCATCCCAAAGGGCACAGAATGTTCAGGACTTGTTTGCCAACAAAGCAATGAGAAATGAATTAATTGAGAAGAGAAATCAAGATGCGATCAGTCATAGCAATACTAGAGAAATGGTCAGCAAGGATCATCCTCTAAGAGCGTTAATGTTTGAAATGAACAACAAGCAAGCAGCAATGAATTATGCAATGCAAGAGGAAGCTGCTAAAAAATGGAACTATGAAAGACAATTACAACAAGACAAGGAGAAGAAATAATGGATTGGGGAGCACTAGCCGGAATGGCAGGAAGCATAGGCGGTAATTTACTACTACCAGGAGCAGGTACCTTAGCCGGTCCTGTAATGCAAGGCCTTGTAAATGGAATGTTGCCGCAAGATCAGACAAAAGCTGCACAGCAGTCTGTTCAAGAAATGGCGGCAAAAGAAACACAGAAACATAGTCAGCCACAACAACAACCGCAACAGCAACAACCGCAGCAACCACAACAGTTTGATATAAATCAATTATCTCCAATGCTAATGCAAGCTTTAGGCATGGGTGGCAATATGGGTGGCATGACACAAACTATGCAAGGGATGACACAAGGTGCGGGTAATCAGAATCCATTAGGAAGCTTAGCACCATTAATAAGCGGTATGATGAGAGGAGGACAATAATGCAAAGGACAGGCGATGTAAACAAAGGCGGTCAATTAGACCAAACTATTTTAACTCAAACTAATCAATTAAGTGAAGGGTTAAATCAGAACTTAGAAGCTGCCCGGAGAAGAAGGATGGCAGCAGTACAAGCGGTTAATGACCAAATGGCTGCATACGCTTTAGATCCGAATGCATGGAAGAATAAGAACGAAGCCGCTAATATCAAGTTTGACGAATACGGCGGTGCTCAAACCAATGCTGCATGGGATCAGGCAATTATTGCTGACAAGAATAACCTAAGTCATTACGGTACAGGTATTAATAGTGAAGTAGTGGGCGAAGAAGAGTATAACGCTATGAATACGGAACAGCAAAGAGAGTACCTTAACCAAATACTAGGTAATTCTAAACATATAACAGATGCACAAAAGGCTTTTCTTCAGGGTAAAAGTCCATTGCCTACTGATGCTGTTAGTAAGACGTTAAAAACGATTGGTGCTGAACAGAACGAGCAATTAGCTAAGCAAGTTGAACTAGTTAGGATGTTAGAAGAAATTGGCAAGCCACCTGAAGAGCCGGACAAGACTGATGCTTTTTATTTGGACGCTGCTGAAAAGTATAAAATACAAATGGGTGTACCTGAAAATGCTAGTGATGCAGAAAAAGTAACTGCTGCTAAAGCTTATTTGGATTCTAAAAGCAAAGAAGCGGTTACTGTAACGGATCCAAATGGCGAGTTCGCTAAATTAGGGCTAATTGGCCCTGATGGCAAGTTAAGACAAGGATTGGTAACTACTACTAAGGATGATGGGAAAATGTCTTTGAGCATGTCTGAAAGCAGTGGCAGTGGTATAGGTGGCAAAATGGGTGTTGGTGAGAATTTTAGTATGGATACAGGTGATACCCATATGAAGTATGAAACCGTTATGGGAATTTTAAGGAAGAGCAATGACGGTACGGTACATGATCCATTACAGACGAAGGCAAAGAGTTTACATAGGTTAGGATTAGTTCAGAACATGTTTAACAGGTTTGCTCCTCCGGGGCAGGAAACGAAAAATCCATATATGGAAGCGTATGAACAGCGACTAGAAACCATTAAAGATGTTAATACGGTAATGTCCGAAAGAGGAACTACCGAAGAACTGCTAAAAGGTTCAGTAGAGATGAAAGGCGGAGCAGCTAAAATGTCGGCAGGAATTGAAGCGGACAAGAGTGTACATATTGTTACTAACAATCGCCTAACTTCAAAGATTGATACAGCTCCGAGGGGTCCTGATGAAAAAGACCCACCAACAGTAATGATTAAAGGTGGGACACCGCAATCCGGATTTACTTTGAAAAATCTCGGTGATGGATGGTATGGACCTGATGCGACAAGAACTGCAGGATTCACAGATCAAGGCATAAGGGATATAAGAAGTTCTTTATATCAACGAATTGATAAAGCCAAGTACAAAAAGGGTGATTTCAGCGATATGCCAGGATACAAGAAAGCTAGCAATGGATCAGAATGGTTTTATTTTTCAGATCCTGAATTGGGCATTGAAAATTTAAAAATGATGAAATCAGAAAAAGGAGATTGGCAACCTAGAGTTGAAGTTGGTACGACAAAAATGAAGTATAATGCTGCAGAAGGTATTTTTGCAGGCAGTGACAATGGTAAGAGTTTAACATTAGAATATTAACAGGAGCAGGCAATGGGTTTTAAAGCGAAATTCTCGACAGGCAAGGGCAAAGATAGATTTGAAGGTAACCATGAAGAGTATGAAAAATGGAAGAAAGACAGGGCAAACCAAGGTGAAGGCAAGGAATCCAAATCATCAACAGACCTTCACGAGTTGAGGAAACGACGTGATGCTCTTATAAACGAAACGGAATTCATGAAAGATCCGCCAAGTGGACATGATCCTGCAGCTATCCGTAAAGAAGTGGACGAGCACAGGAGAGGTACTTTCAAGGGTAAGTTAAGCGATACAGCTTCTCAAATTCGTAAACTTGATCAAGAAATTAATAAGCTAAAAAAAGCTGAAGGCGACACTTCTTATGAACCTGACCGTTGGGCTAAAGTAGATAAGTCATGGGAAAAGAAGAAAAAATCTTCTGCTCCCAAGAAAGAAACTTCAAAGCCAAGCAATGAAACAGATTGGTTAAAAAAAGGAATGCTGCGTGGCAGTAAGTCATCTTCATCTAAGAACGAAATGACTGATTTGCAGAAGACTATAATAGAAAGTCAATCACAAGGTTTGTCTGCTCAACCCGAATTAAAAAAAAAACAGTCTCCGACACTAATGTCGAAAATCCTAAACCTGTCGTAGCTAATTGGTGGGAAGTCAGAGATGCACCCCAGACCTCACTGCTTCCCGCTCTGAACGAGAAAGTAGCTGAACCGACCCAAAGTATAGCTCCACAGTTAAACGTGCCTGAGAACGAGTTATTAACCATAAAACCTAATACTGATTTTGGTTTTAAACCGAGATTAAATCCAGGATTAAATCCTGGACAGCAAATACCTACCAAAGCTGATAAGACTGCTACGAATATACCTGACAAGGTCGCATTAGAGAATACTGCTGAAAGATACGATCCATTAAAGCGGATAGAGGCGGACAGGACAGGTGCTTCATATACTCCATATAAGCCTAAATATGATTTGATACAAGGCAAAAGCAGGGAAGCTGAACAAATAAATAAAGTTAAAGCTTTGACAGATGAGCTCGATTGGCAATATGACCCTGACAGGCTGGACAGGGAAGAAAATAAAAAGAGACTATATGGCGGTCTTGACTTAGGAGTTAGTTTTCACAAGAAGTGGGATTACGATAAAAATAGTTATACCCATACTATTGGTATTGATTTAAACAAAATAGACTTAGCCGAGCAAGAGCTGAATAAACGATTCAAAGAATTCGAGACTGAAATGCGATCAAAATTTGGTAACGATCCTTTAATGATGAGACGGTTAAATGAGGGTATAAACAGCGAAAGAGGGTTTCAAGGATTGTTGGATACTGATTTCTCATGGGATGTTATAAAAGATTGGATGCATATAGCAGGTGGCGGAGCAGGTGAAGGAATGACCTTTAATCGAGATATGCGGAAAATGGTAGATTTTATCCATACTTATTTAAAGGCTAAAGATGACTTGCGAAAAGTAAGAAATCTTCGTCCTTTGTCTGACCGGTTAAAAGAAAAGAATGGTGAAGAATATCAAAATTATCATGAACGACCAATTAATTATGATTTCAATGATGTTGGCACTTATTATATGGGGAAAGCTATAGATGGAGCTTTCGGCAAATTGGCTAATGGCCTGTCTAAAAGATTCTTTGGAGAAACCATTTACAACAAATCAGATGTGCTAAGCTTGCAAGAGAATATCCAAAATTTTATAGAAAGCGGATATTATTCTGATAAACCTGAAATTGAACAAAATTCGGCTGAAATAGCACGTTATCTTGCAGAAAGAGACGAAAGCACAACAGGATTGTTCGATACGGCAGTCATGGTAGGTGGAGACATTGCTGAAATTGTAGCTAGTATGAGAGCCGGACCATTTGCACTAGGCGGCAGATTATACTCAAGTGGACGAAACGTCTGGAATGCTTACAAAGGTGTAGAAAGAGCAAATAAAATCAATCAGACTACTAAATTGATAAATCTTAATAAGATATATGCAGAAAGTCCGGAATATGCAAAACGGTATAATATGTTCAAGGCATTATCAGGCAAACACAATACGAGAGGTGTAGCAAGTGGAGGCATGCTTCCGAAGGTTCAAGATCTATTAGGAAACAGAGCAGACTATATTGGGAACATGGTTGTCGGAAGTTTTGTAGATCAAATGTTATCTATGGACGAGAACCTAACTGCTCCGGAACTTGCAGAGGGTATGAGGAACATGGCAATCCTTGCTATGTTTAATTATCAATATTCTAAAGCGTTCATGTATGCAGGTCAAATGGCAGGCTTAACCAAGAATGTAATGCAAGGCACTAGATATGGTAATGCAGTAGGCAGCAAGTTTGACGCTTTAAGCAAGGCAATGATAGCAGCTGGTCAGTTTGCAGCACAACCTGGGCAAAGTTTGACTATTAACAATGTTTTGGAAGGGGAGGATTACACAGCCAAACAAATGGTAGCAGACGTGATGTTTGGATTTATGATGGGATATAATGATTTCTTACTAACTTCCAGATCTTACAAAGTGTTTAAAAGAGCAAATCTAAGAGATGATATTATAAAAAGCAATTATGCAGAAGTTGATTATATTCCGTATGAGCATATTTACTATACTGATACTCATACTAACGAGTTAAGAACAAGAACCAAACCAATGACAGAAGGCAAAGAAGGCGACTTGTTACAAATAGATATGTCTAAACCAGAACAAGCTGCTTTTGACCAAGTTGTTCAAGATCGTATCAAACAAGCCGAAGGAACACTCAAGAAAGGTGAGATGATAACTGTCAAATCTAGCAACAAAGCGAATATGCAAGGTGTTTCAATCCTCAAAACACAAAGCTTTGGACGCAAGATTGATAGTGAAGTAAGACGGAAATTAAGCATTGACGAGAACATCCCCATTAAAGCAACTCATTTAATTGAAGCATTTAGTGACGGTATGAACCAAGTGAGAATACCTAAGTATATCCAGGAATTATTTAAAGACATATCTGATAATATTGATGTAATCTTAACTGACCAATTGGGTGAAAGCACACCAGCTGCTTATAAAGATGGGAAATTTTACTTAAATGACAATTTAGGATTAGTTACCAAAACAGGCAAGATTGACAAAGAGGCATCAATTGCGATATCTCACGAAATGACACACGCTTTGATAGACCATGCTATAAAGGTAAACCCTGACTTCGCCATTGCGATAGAAGAAATATACCAGCAATATTTTAATAAAGTAACAGATTTTGTAAAGAAAAATCCGGAAGCATACTCGATTATAAATGAAAAAGCAGGTGGTATTCTTAATAAGACGTTTTTGAATATAGACAATGATGGCAATCCTGACCATTATAGGAATATGCAAGAAATGATAGCTTTAATGTATGAAGCTTCTTCAAAAGCTAAGTATTTCAGAACGTTAATGCACAACGTAGATCCTAGTTTAAAAGGTAAATTTTTGGGTAAGATAGCCAATGCCTTTGGACTTTCACCTGAAGCATACAAAAGAATAGATCATGAATTAACCAATTATAAGAAATATATTAATCCGGAAGCGGAGCAAACCGCCATAGATTACGATACAGGCACGGAAAATGCAATACCAGGTGAAATGCCCTATGCAGATGAAAACGTGGTTTACGATGAAGATGTGGACTATTTGGACAGTCCTGAAACGTTTCGACCTTTGGATATGTCTACGGAATCATTAAAAACAGATAGTTTTAAAGAATGGTTTGGCGATTGGGAAACGGATCCAGAGAATGCAAGTAAAACGACAGGCAGTTCCTGGAAAAAAATGATTACAGATGAATATCAAAAAGCTAAAAGTTCAGGCATGAAATACAGTGAACGACAAAAAATATTTGATCCACAGACTGGTGTTCTTAAACTGGATTTGAACGATCCTTATCATAACAGATTAAAATATGAACTAGAAAATGACTTGCCTATTACTTTCTATCATGCAACAGGTGTAAGTGAAGATTTTACCCAATTCCAACCGTTCCGTAAACGCAAAACAGGGAATTGGTATGGAATATATGGCTCTATCAGTCCTAAATTAAATGAGTCTTATGCGGGGACAAAAAGGAATGAAAACAATTTGATAGATTTCGCAGACAAGGTAAAAGATGCTTTCACAGGCAATTGGAATAAAAAGCCTAATCTTGCTTCTCCAAGTCCACGGCAAATACCATTGTATTTTAATTTGAAAAACCCATTGATATTAAATGAGCATCTAGGTGGGAAGAAATTGGGTACAACTTATGTACAGTTTGATTATGAATTTCACAACCCTGTAGAACAAGCAAGAGAAACGTTCATAATGGTTAGGGATGTCCTAGCTAATGCATTAGGATCGAAAAGTCTAAAAAAAATAACCTATTCACAAGCAAAAGTAGCGGTAGGGACAATCGCAGCCTCATTGCCTTTGTTATTAGGTGAACCTGACGTATATAAATCTGTAGAAAATTTAGCCAGATTAGGTATGGTATCAGCGGGATTCGCATCATCCGGAGAAGTTGCTAGTTTGTTAGCTTCTTCTCTTTATCAAGTCAAAAGACAAATAGATAAAGTTACTAACCCTGTGGGTAAATTAGAAAAGAAAGTAGCCAAAAACCCAGAGAAATATACTGATATATCGTTTATTTCAGAAGGAATGTATAATATTCTTAAAAACATGGGATATGACGGAATTATATTTAATGATGGATTTGAAATATTAGCTTTTGATCCTACCCAGGTTAAGTCGGCTACGAGCAATAAGGGTACATACGATTCTAATAACCCTGACTTTTTGGAAATGGCAACTTCTTCATTGAGAGATGACCTTGACGAGATCCTTGGTGGTGAATTTGATCTTAAAAAAGTTGAATTCATGGAAGAGGCAACAAGAATATTAACTCCTCAAGAACCGGGAACTAAAAGAGAAGTTAATAATGAAGAAAAAGTTAATTATGTTAGTCTAAAAAATAAGTTAAATTTAACAAATGAAGAATTTGTAAAATTACTTGGTCAGGACAAAACAACTGTTGTCGAAAGGTTAAAACAAAATCCCGAACTGCAAGATCCTTTGGAAATAAATAACAATGCTCGCAAGATATTGCATACTGAACCTAAAAAGTCGTTTATAATCAAAACTCGTGAAAGAGATTATGAAGATGATTCAATTGTGTTTTCAGGCATGGCAGAAGCCAATATTGACCCAACAGGGAAAAACATATTACCATATCGAGGACAGCCTGCTTATCTCAAAAAAGGATTTTCACGAATAGCAGCTGATACAAAAATTCCATTGTTACAAAAAATATTCAATTCTGAAATAATGGATATAAACGGAGAAATAAATACTGTACTTACCTTCCAATTTCCTGCTAACAAGGTAAATCCACGCTCATTCTCGCCTACGTTTTTGCATTCAGCTATTGACCAGGGTGTCTTCATCTTGCCTAAAACGACAGGTCAGAAAATGATGATTATTCCGGAACTAAAAGATATGAGCCGTGAATCTAAAAATGATTTTGTAAGAAAGGCAAATGCTGAAATTTTTGAAAAGGTTTTGGATTCGGACTATATATGGAATGACGATTATCAGAAACGTGAGCAAGTCATGAACACTGTTAAGTTGCTAGATATGGACAAGGTTATTCCTGCAGTTTTACTTGACAAACCTATAAAAATGCGTGAAGTTTTAAAACCTGAATATCAAGGCATGGATGATAAACAGTTGGAACCTTACATTGCCGTTAACAGCCTTATCAAACAGAAAATATTAGAATTCTATACCGATAATAGAAAAAACCGTCAAGTACCTGATTATTATCAAGACGATGCTAAACCCAGCGATGTTTACGACGTATTGGCAAAGCATATATACATGCTTACAGATACCGGCGGGAAAACGTATTTTAATAAGTTTGACAAAGATGGTAAACCTAGTCTTATTAAAGGAACAGATAAATATGCTAATATCTTATTCTCGGAACATCATAATAAGCTTATAGATTATGATGACTTTAAGCTTACAGCTCAAGATGAGGTATTAGAACAAATGGAAGTTCCTGAACAAAAAGAACGTTTAAAGAATGTTTATGGTTCAGAAATAGATTCTAATGGTGATGTAAGAGTAAGAACTTTCAATTTTAATCAAGATATGGTAACTGACTTGTTAGATGCTTATCCCGAATTAAAAGACAGCTATAACAGATTTATACAATCTTTTGATGATAATGTAACAGACGGAGCATTATTCTGTTTAAATCAACCTTTATATGATGTGCTTGCAAAGTCTTTGGGAATAACTGATACAAAAGGATTAGCCGGATTGAAACCTAAAGGATTCGAATATGAAGACAATGGTAATATCCGTATAACAAAAGGTATGTTATGGGGACCGGAAAACTTTAAAAATTTTGGTAACAATGAGTTCCTTAGTAAGGTAATTGAAACAATGCAAGATAACAATATTGCGATATTGTCATTCCCTACTGCTTCGAAAGGTGCTCATACCAGGAGGGTTAAGTTTGCATCTTCACCTGATGGCAAAAACAGGTATGTTCTTAATAATGACAATAACTTAATTAGAGTAGAAGACCAAACTGAAAACGGTTGGGTATCTAATCCAGAAGCTACTAATTTCGAGAAATCAAACATATTGAATAACTTGTTAAACAATAATGCACCCATCCCCGACCATTTTGTTTCTAAGTTAAAAATTACAGGTGATGACGCTCTTACGTTTGAACAGTATGTCCATAAATCTCAAGTAACAAATACTTCAAATGGGTTTGAAACCTTACCGGCCTTTAATGCGAGCAGTGCACTGTTCAATACGCCGGAAGGCAATGCAGTGACAAGGATCATGAGAAACGTGATAAGGCAAAATATCAACAAGTACCGGAAAATTGATAATGCGTTATTAACCATTGGCAATCTAGGAAGACGAGTATTGGCTACACCTTCTAAATTAAGAGAAGATATCGAGTTTTCACGTAAAGAACTAAATAGCATCGGAATATATTTAAAAACAGCTAAACATCATTTCCAAAGAATGATTGATAATGACAGTGGTGAAGAAGCACAATACCTTTATAACATGAGAGCAGAAGATATGGTCAAAAAGATTGACGAGATGCTGGACGATAAAGGTAAATTCAAACCTAACTCATTAATGCTATTGTTTTCTTTGGACAATGTGGTTGGCGGGCCGTTCCTGTCACGTGGTCAGACTGTTTTGGCTAAAATATTGCTTTTCCAGAATCTTGAATCGAAAATTAAAGGTCGTATCCCGACTATTAATGCAAAGATTGCACCTGATATAAATATGGACAATGTCCTTGCGACGACAAGAGAATTACTTGGCGAAGCGATTGATGCTGAAATGAATTATGATCCTGAAACAAACAGCTCTGATTATATAGATGAGTATGGCAAACTAAAAGAAGGAGGAGCTGTTATAGGGAAAGATATATGGGAACTTGAAAATCGCATGCGAGAACAAAATAACATGGAACCGTTAAGAATAGGTGACAAGATGCTTTTTAACAAGACCCCTACTGATGATATGACTAACGTTCTAATCCCTACTAAATTCGCAGGTATATCACCAATGGACGGAGTTGCTATCATGAATGGTAAATATGTTACTAAATACACAGGTGGTGATTATGATGGTGACGGTATAAATTATGTCCGGTCTGACAAGAACTTTAACAAAGCCGATTATGACAGGGTATATGACTACTTAGATAGTATTACAGAATTGAGAAAATCAGTCAAAGATGTTGCTAATGAATTTAAAGAACTAGTAGAAAAAGATACTAAGGGATATCTTGTTATAAACAAGCTATTAGGACTTGAGCCAAAAGACAATAATATGTCATTAGCTTCAGAAGAGTTTGGTTCGAATATGGCGAAACACCAACTAGGACAAGATAAGGGTATTGTGTTAATAAATAATATTGGACACGTATTGAACCAAGTCGCCCTAGATGCTAACAATAGTATCGCCAGCAATAAAGTTAAATTATCAGTAAAACTAAATTCTAGGGAAAGCCAGGAAATTAAAGTTAGGGTTAATCCAGCTTTGGATATTGATAAGCTAGGTATGTTATCCTTTCTTAAACAAACATTTGTGGATAGTTACGAAACTATGCCATTTGATAGAGAAGAGGCTGTTTACCGGACAGTATTTAATGATGCTACAGTTTTCTTGCCTGATAAAACAACAATGAGCCTAAAGGATTATATTAAATCTACCGGTAAACCGGCAATGCCAATATTAAGAGATATTTTTAAAAAGCTTGCAGAACCTAGCTTATTAGAAGCACGAGGATTGTGGAATGAACAGAATATTGCTGATATTGTAGATAAGGTATTAGGATTAGATTACCATGATGTCCCAAATCGCAAAGATGCTACTAGTTATCGTTATACTTTGAAAGATTATCGCAGAATATTAGCTAGCGATATGAAGGAATCACAGCTTATGCCTGATGTGGAACCTGTTATAGAACCGCCTTCTAAGGAATTCCTTCCGGAAGTGTTAGAACAAAATGCTATACCTGGCGAAGAACCTGGACAGATTCCTAAATCGGTTAAAGAAGTTGCACAAAGTGAGACAAAACAAGATGCGACACCTTCGTCTTTAAGTACAAAATACGAGTGGGCTAGATATGCAGAAAGCGGATATGAAGTGTCTTCGGCGGGGGATAAGAGGTTTAGTGCTTTAAATGCAAGGTTAAAAGACGGAAGGACAATTGAAGAGGCTTACCAATTGGATATCAAGGGTTATCGCAGCCAAGGTGACAATTGGAGATTAGGCAAAGGCAAAAAACCATTAAATAATATTACACCTGAAGACAGTTGGAGTAAATATAAAAGTCTTTGGGAACAATTCTTAAATGAAAATCCTGATCTTAAACAAGATTTAGCTCAAAAAGCACTTGGGAAGCCTCTCACAGACAAGTTTGCCGAGACCGATGTATCACAAGCAAGGGCATTAGCTGAAATTTTGAATGAGCAACCAATAACGAGTTCTGACCAACCTATCCAGGCAGGACCGCCTAAAGTAGGTGAAATGCTGAAAGAAATGGTATCGGGAACTAAGTTAGGTGCTGCTTATGGTATTTTGAAAGGATTAGAGGGGATTCATGCTCCTGCTACTAAGTTATTGGTCGGGGACAACCCATTTGAATTATATGCCCGATTAAAAGAAAAATCTGATATTGTAAACACAGATGAATATACAGAGCAGGACGTTGTTGGGATTGTACCAACAGATAGATTTGAGCAATACGAAGAATTGCAAAATGCAATTAACAGCAATGTACTAGGATTCACATTTGCAGTAAAAGCTCCAAGTGCAAATAAGGGTAAAAACGAAATATACGAAATAATCCAGGGTATGTTAAAGGAAGGCGGGTATCAACGTTATAAAGACACTCATAAATGGTTCAAGCCGAAGAGCAAAACAACTACTGACAAAGCTGCACCTGAACAGCGTGTGAAATATGTGGATATGGGCAAATTTGACCGAGATCCTAATAACAGGGCTATGGGTACAAGTGCTGACAGAGCTATGAGGGAAGTAGCTGATGGGTTTATTGGGGAAGTGTTTAATGAAGACACAAAGAGTTCTACATCTACATCAAGTCTTCACTTCTCGAATGAAAACAATATTAGTAGAAGCACAGAACATCTTGGAACTGAAAAGGGAATGGTTTATTTTGATTTACCTGATGAAGCTATTCCTGGAACCCATACCATTATGTTAGCACGTAATAGCGAACTTGCAAAAATAGGCTTAGACAATAGCACTAAAAAACAGATAAAGGTAATGCATGATCAAGGCCATGATTTTGTAGTTGGGAATAGTTGGATAGATCAACCTTTCCATGATTATTTAGAGGAGATTGGAGCCAAATATACCGTTTATGGTCATGAAGGGAAGAACCGGATCAAACCTAAAGAAGTGAAAAGTATAACCGAACCATTGACGGCAAAGCCTAGTTCGGAACCAGCTCTAAAAATAGAAGAAGTGCATCGTTATAATCCGGAATTGTTAAGAGAAAACCCTGATAAGTTATATGTATTTGGTGATAATCTTACAAGAAAGGGACGTGGCGGACAAGCTGTTATTAGAAAAGAACCTAATGCAGTAGGTATTGTTACTAAATTGGCACCATCTAAAGATGCTGCTGCTTATATGTCAGACAATGACTTGTCAAATAACCAAAAAATCATTGATGCTGATATTCAAAATATAAAATCAAAACTTTCCCAATACCCAGGCGGGCTTGTCTTTCCTAAAGATGGGTTAGGAACAGGATTGGCAGAATTGCATTGGCGTGCATCGGAAACATTCGCATATCTAAACAGAAGACTTGCAGAAGAATTCGGATACAAGAAATTCAACCGATTCCCAAACGAAACGACAACTACTAAAGAGCAAGCAGGTTCATTTACCGATGCTATAGCTAAACGGCTTGCTGATGAGAAGGCTAAAACTGCATCTCCTGTCCTGAATAAGCCTGAACATGTAATTTCGTTAGGTGACGGTATTCCTGTCATGGCTTATTTAGGTAGAGAGAATATGTACGAGAACGATCCTGCTTTTATTGATGCCGTTAGAAAAGCATTTCCTGGGATAGAATATGCTAATGAGAAATCGGCAGGAAGGTCTAATAGTGATTATATATATTTGAATGAATTTGCACCAGATAAATATGTTATGAATAATCGGGATAAGCACTTTGTTGTTTCAAATCAACGTTCTTGGCCTGTATTAACAGAGAATGGCATAAAATATTCTGTAATAGGGTATGAAGGTATTAATTGGCCATTAAGAAAGGAACATTCACGCAATGAGTATAGCAATGAATTAACTCGCATGATTGCTATTCAGAAAATGCATAATTCAATTGATGAAGTATTACTTGGTCTTTCGAAAACTATTAAAGCTGATGCTCAACGTTTTCCGAAACTTAAAGAAATGTTTTCTCATTTCGAAAACGCAAAGAAATTTAATGATAAGGTATGGATAAGTTCAGAACAAACACATATTGCTTTTCTTGTTGCCAATCTAGCTTATAATGGTCACAGATCGCATACATCAGAAGGAAACAGTTCGCCGTATGAAGTTTTCAATACCAAAACAAATCAATACGAACAAATGGAAATGCTGTATGGGCTGACTTCATTTAAAGATCATTTAGGATTGCCTTTATTCAAAAGTGACAAATTCCCGAATGTAAAAATCGCAGCCGGTACTATATTGAAATATTTGATTGATAACAATCCTGTTAAAAAAGGTGAATTTGTCGTATGGAATAAGGATGATGCCCAGATTATAGCAAAAGATGGAGTATTAAATGCTTATCGTGGCGGAGAAGTAAAGAAACAGATTAACCTAAATGAGATATTTGACAAAGACGGCCGGTTAGTGCCTGATTGGTTGCCTTCTGATTTGTTGCAAAGTAAAAAGTTCAGAGAATTGATTGATATTCAAAATCCTATTAACAAGAAAGAATTTGGTAAAGTAAGAGCTAAGATAGTAAAGAACATTGCCCATAATATGGCACAAGAAGCTGCACAGAGCGGATTAAATCTTGATAAGGATATATTAGCTACCTATATCGCTTTTCACCCTGTAAAGTTAAGCAAATACTTAGCAGAACAGATTATAGGCGGGATATTTAACCCGATTTTCCCAAAACATGCGGATCCGAAATATACTCTGCATAAAAAGACTGAGAACTATATCGGCAAAGGACGAGCACAGGATTATTTGGCAAGTAACAAAATGGACAATCCTTGGGATGCTATTAGTTATTTAAAAGATGAAGGTATTAATTTGAAAATAAATCCTCAAGTAACTTTGGATGATCATTTGACTAAGAGCATTACAAGTGAAAGTATTGGGATCAAAGGATTGGAAATGTCAATTGAATCTTTGCAAGATACTGAAACAAGTTTGAAACATAGCGGTTATCATGAGTTTTATAAATCTTTAGCTAAGATTATTGAACAAAGTCCGGATCCTGAATTAGTTAAATTACAAGGCAAGTCTATATTAGACTACAATTACGACGATATGAAAGTTTTGAACCGGAAAGTATTTCTTCCTCATTTGGAGAAGATATTGCCTAATCTTGCAATTAAAGCCAAAATGCCGCCAGAAAAAGTATCAAAATGGGCAAAAGACAATCTTGATAAAATCATGGACATGTATGGACCGGCGGATCTTGTACGTGAACTTGAGGGTGATGGCGGTTATTATGACAAGTTAATAAGCCCGACTAATGATGTAAGGCAAATAGCGAAAAAACTTGCTCATATGAGTTATATAATGGCAGTTGCAGACATGCTAAAGAAATTTGAAACAATGAATACCGGAAAGGATATTCATAATTATCAAATCCTGAAGTCAAGAATTCCTACTCAAATGATAAATGAGTTCTCAGGGAATAAAACAGTTTATTCCTGGAATGAACAAATATTAGGTATTCCTTCGTTTAACGGTATGGGTAATTCTGTCATGCATTATGAAATAATGGAACACAATCCTGCAATCAATACGGAAGTGTCATTGCCTTTTGGTACTTATGCTAAACAGTATCCATTAGTAAGGGCTATACAAAAGTTAACCGAATTGAAAGCTCATGTTGATATCCAAAACCAATATGTAGATAACCAATTAACAGCGTCAGAAAAACTGAACAAGAACAATTTAGCATTAGAATCTATTGAGAATTTAGAATCAGTCGGGTTTAATGTTATCGAACCATCCAGCATTGAAGGTGCAGGGAACCGGATTAAGAGTGGTCAGAAAATAACGGATATGATTGATATCCAAACTGCAAGTAATCGTGGGGTTAAAGAAGAAAGTGTTATTTCTTTGAAGTTGGATAAAATTATAAACTTCGCTTTAACATCTGAAAACGTAAACACAGCAGTGGATATGCTTGTTGATGCTTGGGAAAGAAACATGATTGAATCTCAAGGATCCATGATGAACACAGATGGGACTTCGACATATGATCCTGCATATTATTTGTTAAAGACTAATAAACAGGCATTTGATTCAGACTTACCTTTAGCAGAACAGTTATCAGCCATGAAGGCAAATTTGACTGAACAGTTGAAAGATTACATTAACTACAAAGAAGCTGTTTTGACGTATAAAAATAGTTTGATGACTTATAAAGAAGCGTTAATAGATTTTGAACAAAGATATTTACGTAATAACGAAATAGTAGAAGCTAATCCTAATGTTAATATATTAAATGACTTAATGAAAATTCAGTCCTATATAGACCGGATTGGGAATGTTGAGGCAAAAGATCTTAATCGGCTTACCAAGACATTAAAGGAAGGAGTAAGTTTAAGCGAAGTCTCTACTATATTTGATCAAAAGTATATTAAACCGGCAGAAGAAACATTGAACAGTTATCAAAACAATGTAAAACTTATAAACGAACAAATAAACAATTCACTTAAAGGCAATGCTAAAAAAGGATTCCAAATCGGCAGGAATAAGATTCGTAAACTTATTGATTTATTAACTCCGGAAGAGAGGGTAGAGCTTGACCGAAATGGTTGGAGTTTCATGATAAAACGATTCCTTCCAGAAATTGATGCGATTGCTGAAGAATCTTCTTCTAAAGCGGAAAAGCTTGATGAGGGATTTAGGATTGTACCGGATCTTAAGGCAAAAGCTAAATTTATGACGTTAATAGAACATGTTTATAATAACTATTATACTTTGAACAAACATCCTTATCATGACATGATGGTTAAATTAGGATGGTCAGAATATCTAGAAAAACCTTGGCATAGAATACATACCGCAAATGAATGGAAGTTAGCAAGTAAAGGCAGGGAGATGGTCTTACGTGCACACGAGAGTGCTGTTACAAGAGCTGCAAAGCAAGAAAGCATAACCGTCTTTCATAAAAAGGATGAGACTAAGTCATTTGAAAGTACTCAAGCTGAATTTAAGCAAATAATGGCTGGGAGCAAATCCAAACCTTATTGGGGATATACCGATTTATTAAATGCAAATTTTGACCAAACAGAAAAAGCAACTTACTTGTCAAATAGCATCAAAACATTTGGTGAAGATATTGGTGAAAGAATACAAGGTTCGTTATACAATGTATCTACAGAAAGCATGCGGGTATACTTGGATAACATGAAAGATCCTAACCCATTTGCTCACATGAATACGATATCAGAACTTTCAAAAGCTTCTAATGGTCATTATAATTACAGACAAGTTATTGATCCGGCAGAATACAGATTAGAGTTCCATAATGCCGAATTAGGCAATAACTTGTTTGTTCCTAAGGGATTAAGCACAGGTGATATCGTTTTGATTGGACTTGAAGGCGGGAGGACTATCCCGGTTAGAATGTTAGGCGGTATCAAAATTAAGAATGCAAATGGTGTTTATGATGCATATTACGCTTTTGGGAATGATCCTACAAAGTCAAAAGATTTGAGTTACATTTCTGCTGATAGGATTAAGAGCATGCATAAAGCAAATGGTGAAACATACTTATCGAAAGCTATCCTGGAAGGTCAAAGAAAGAAATTAAACCAAATAATAAACAATGACCAGGAACTAGTAAATGCTATAAAAAACGTAGTTGAGATTAAGACAGGCGAACAAAACGTATCTTATGAAAGTTGGGAGAATACAGTGAATCCCAAAGTAGTAAAAGCAATTGACGAATCGTTGCAGACAAGTGGCGGTAGGAAGATAGTAGAATACATGGCCAATGCCAGCGACAAAGCTGCAGTAGCTTTGTATTACTTAAGGTTAAGGCATTTAATAGACGGAGTATTTAAAGCAGGGCTTCATGTAGCTGCAAGCAATCCGGCAGGGGCGTTGTATAGTGGCTTATCTGCTACAACAAAATGGTTGCAAGGTGTGTTCTTCCAGATAAAGTTTCAAAACAGTATGGGTCATTATGACAGGATATATCAAAACAGTGTTCCGCAACGGAAATATATCAAAAACGGTGTAGGTGCAATAGGTAGAGGCGTTAGGGCATTGTTAGATCCTTGGTTCCAAAGTGGTGATACGAAGAATGAGATTAATGAAAGGAACATAGCTAATATCGCTTCACATCTGGTAGCAATGGAACATGGTTTAACAAAACAAACTTTAGGTCAAGAACAAATAAATAGTATTATAGACCGTGCTTTTGAGACTGAAGAAAAAGCTAATGCGGCAATATACGAAATGATAACAGGCAAAAAAGCTCCTTGGTGGAAACCAGGAGCAACTACGAGCTTGTTGAATAAAATGGCTAAAGGCATGCAAGAATTAGATCCTGCTTATGGTATTGACAATGAATTAGGTGAACAATTGCGTGCCGGTACAGAATATAACAGCCGGGCAGTTAAAAGAGTAGTTGATAGGCTTGAATGGGTTAAGGTACCAATAACAAAAAATGTGTATAATTCCCAGACTAAAAGACACGATATTGAAACACAATATTTCCATATTCCAAGGATTAAGGGCTTATCAGACAGGGATAATATTTTTGTTATGACACTCATGGATCAGTTGCTTGATATTGCATCATTAAAGGGCAGGATAGCGGCTAATGAAATAGGGAGTGCGAAAAAAGCAGTTACCTCATCTATAAACAATATGAACAGGTATCAATCGCAATATCTGTCCGGATTAGGTTCAATGACACCTGAATTTATGGCAAATAAGGCTAAGATTGACCAATATAAAATGATAGGCTATTACGGGAAGAATCTGAAACAGCAAGGATTAATGGCACGGCAGTTATTAAGATTTTCTAATTTTGGATTTGAAAAAGGACAAGACCGCAGTACATATTGGAATATCAGGCGTGACATGTACAATGCATATAGAACAGCTATTGGTCCAAAATTCGATACATTCTTAAACGATATGGCAAAAATCGGTATTCCTATTGGCGAATGGTATTTAGCTGATCCTAAAGCAGATATGACAAGAACAGCAACTGCAATGTTCACATCTAAAGCACTAGGTGTATTGGTTAAATATAGTGTAAATGCACTAGGAGCAACTACGGCTAATGCTATTATGAGTGCTTTTGAAGATCCGGAAAAAGATTTAAGTGAGATATTTTCAATGTCCGGATTTGCTTTTGGTCCTTTAGAGATATTGGCAAATACATTAGCAGGAATAATAAATTTATATTTAATGTTTACAGCAGAAGGTAAAACAGGCAAACATGAAGCAGCTCTTCAGTCCAAACATGCTCGTGATTTTATGATGAACCCAGGCAAAGGATTTAGCGGCGTATTAGGGAAAGGTGCAACTGACGCTATAAATGCTGTAACAGTTGCGTTATTTAATGCTTGGGCACATTTGGGCGGTTTTGACAATATGTATGATAGAGATCCATGGCAAAAATTAAACAAGTATAATATGAAAGTTGAAGAAAATATGTTAAATTACATCTACGGCGGATTAGGAAATGCAAAAACCGCTGCAGAATTATATTACACCAAATAGGAGGTTTTATGAACTTGCTGCATTACCCGATAAGGGTGAAGTTATTGGAAAAATACAAAACTATTCACAACCCGAACATATTGCCGGGTAAAGAATATTGGTTGGTTGCTCTCCAAGTTGAGGGCGGAGCATTACAGGCTCTTGTTGTTGGTGATGACAATGCGTTTCATTACCAAATGGCTCACTATTTTGAGGTAGTGGACACTGATCAATTTTATAATCGAACATGTTCGAATTACAAGAATGATTGTGCCAAAGATGTCAAACCCGAACCGGACGGACAAGATAGGCCTGTTCCTAATCAGAAACCCGAAGCCAAGGAGGAGCCATTTAAGGATGAAGTTAAAAGTCCTTTTCCCAATTCGATAGGTATCAAACGTGTCCGAAAGTAGTCTTCCATATGACGAATTAGGCAGGTTGTTAGAGCCTGCTCATTCTAAGCCAAGTGTTCCTAAGTTCCATGAAATGACTGAAGAACAGCTGAAAGAGAAAGCTATTAGATTAGCTATTGACAACGCCCATTTAAAGCGGACAATGAGAAAGTATGAGCCAATCGAAATAGAATTCGGAGTAGATGACAATTTCAATTTGTTCATGAGCAAGATTAAATCAGTTGCTATTATAATCAAGCATGCAGCCGGTTTGATTGACTATATTGCGAAAATAATTATATTAATAAACAAATACAAGGGAGCAAAGATGGATGCCGATAAAAAAACAACCAAAGTAGGCTTGATTAAAGTCGGGTTTGGATTATTGACTTTAGTTTTGAGTTTTTTCAAAATAACAGTTCCGGAAGCAATGTTAGATCCATTAATTGACAATGTGTTATGGTTCTCGTCTGGTGGAGGATATTTGTTATTCTCATACATCCAAGCGTTCTTCACTAATAAAGAGAAGAAGTAAGATGACAAATGCTGAACTTATTGCCAAATTTTTAGATAATACTGCAAGCAAGGATAATTACGAAGAACTAGGCATACTCCAATTTGGTAAGATCTTATTTCCGGAATTATTTGACAGTAAGTTCAGCGAACTTCATTATGAAATGGCGATATTGTTGCTTGATTTATTAAATCCTCTTCACAAGAGGAGATTAGAACGACAACGATATTTCAACGTCCACCGAGAAGCTTCAAAATCCACACTAGGTTCATTCCTATTCCCGACATACCTGTTATACTTAAAAGGATATAGCCCTTACGTAGCCATTAATGGGAGAACGTACAAACTGCCACCTATTAAAGAGGACTTCATAGTTATAACATCGGAAACGTCTGCAAGGGCTGAACAGTTCGTTACGGACATTAAGGCTACTATTGATACCCGTCCTGATTTGATTGACCTGTTCGGTGAGAAAAATCCTAAATATATGCAAATAGAAGCAGAGCATAATAAGCGTAAAAGGAATGAGCTTTGGCGGCAAAATGCGTTTATGACGGCTGATGGTACAGTTGTATGGGGATTAGGAGCAGGACAGCGTATTCGTGGTATTAAGGTAGCAGGCAAAAGACCATCATTAATAATAGTTGATGATATGTATTCGAGAGCAAATACTAAAACGCAACAAACAAGAGAACATTTAAATTATTGGTTTTTCAGTGAGTTAGCAAATTCTACCGATTCGGTCAAGGGAAAGATATTATGGCTAGGTACATTAGTGCACCAAGATACTGTATTGACTAAGTTTGAAAAGAGTGAGAATTGGAAAGGTATCAAAAGACCAATTATATCCTTACCAGAGCTTAATAAACTAATTGGACAATGGAAAGATAGCGGAATTGACGAAGTCCCGGATAGAATTGTTATGAATGAATGGCAAAAGGAGTATAATACGCTATCATGGCCAGACAGGCATGACCTGTGGTATATACTAAAACTTTATAAGGACGCAGCTGACCATCATGACTATGATTATTTCTATCAAGAATACATGAATGTTACTAAAGCTCCTGAAACTATGGAGATTGATGAAAAAAGCTTTGTCCAAACCCCTGTTAGTATATATAAATCTAATGATTATAATACTAGTATCCAATATGCAGAGTTTACTCTTAATAATGTGAAGTTCAAAGGTGAAGTTGTATTAGCTATTGGAGTGGATCCTGCGACTTCGACAAACTTGTTAGCAGACGATACTGTGATTTCTGTGTTTGGCTACTGCAGGGCGTACTTTTATCAGGTAGGCTATGATGAGTATGCCTTAGAAAAAAAACAGCGTGACGGGCTTGTATTGCCTGTTATTCCGCATATTGAAGGTGGTAAGTATTCTATTCATGATTATGAAGGTCGTCCAGGTATCTGCGAAAGACTAATCCAACTTGTTAAACAATATGAAATATCTCACATAATCGTTGAAGCTCAAGGTCAGCAAAAGGCTATTGTTGATGAAATTAGAAGAACGTTCTATGAGAAAGGGGTTATGGTTCCTGTTATTGAAGAATATACTAATTTAAAGAAAGAAGAAAGAATACATTCTGTCCTTACTACTATTGTTCAAAGGTATAAACATATTATATGCAATCCTAATCCTCTTATACATAAGATGTTCGTTCAATTAATCTCGTTAGGTATGGGTGATCATGATGATTATCCTGATAGTGTCGCTATGGCTGCTAAGTTGATTCAACCTCCTGAAACTCGTCTGTCCGGAATTGTTCTTGCTCAAGCTCGGAAAGAGGATGAACAGATATCCCACCCGGATTATTGGCAGTTCCAATAAGCTTGTCTATCTGGTTCTGCTGTATATTTAATTGATTTATCTTGACCTCAGTCGTCTTTTCCTCTAAGTACTTTATGGCTAAGTCCATTGCCCATTTGAGTGTTGGTGCAGGTGTGTCAGGATCCTCTATTAAATCTTTTAATTTCTTGGCTATGGAGGTTATTGTTACACCTTCTGCTTCTAATTCGTTCTTTAATGTTTTCATATAACCGTGCTCTTTCAATACTTCGTAAAATATGTCACTAGATATTAACTTGTCCAAAATGTGTAATTGTATTGTCCTTCTCTCGCCTGTTAAATATGCTTTGCGGTATGCTGTGTATATGTCTACGTTATTCGCTACTAACTTGGCAAAGAATTTTAATCTGACCGTCTTGAATGTGTGCCTTGCCCTCTGTCCGTCAGGATCAAAGTGAAATGAATATTTAATTATCTTCCCTGTTAAATCATTCCTGTTTATTAGTATGTAATGCTTGGGCACTCTTATCTTTATCAGTGTGTACTGCGTCTTGCCTCGCTTGTGCTCTATCTTGCTTATTATTGGTAAATACCAACCATTGTTGCTCTTTATGTATTCACCTGGCTTGGCATCTAATAAGTTCGGGTTGTGTAATGCATAATGCTCACTCTGACTAAATTCAGTGTGGCTGTCGTAACACTCCCATTCGTGCTTGTCTATATGCTTGCTGTAACTTTCTATTAACCTCATATGCAAAATTACTATTATATCTGTTAATACCAAAATAAAAAAAAATAGCCTAGGTGTTAACCTAGACTATTCTGCTAATAACAACTCAAGCCGTGTTAATTTGCGTTCTAAATCTTTCACTCTCTCGTCTAATATCGCTCTGGCATAACGATATAGACTGTCCCCTTCAGGTTCGAATAATGCTATTTCTTCCTCGAACTCTTCGATGAGAAAACAGTCGTTTGCTAAACTCCACCTGGTTAAGTCATTAGCTGATGGATTCAAAAACGTTGCTGTCTCTTCTCCGTTGTGGTCGAATATGGTGTATGTAACACCATTTTCGTGGAACATAATTTTACATGTTGCTGGCTTCATGTTGATCTCCTTTGTTTGTTTGTGGTTAATATATATATACTATAATATACCTATTCTAACTTTTATCTTGTACCAAACCTTAGGGATAGGTTAAACAAGGTTAAACAAGATTTTAACCTAACCTATATTTACTTAGTATTAGTATATACTAATATAGGAAGGCTAGGTTAAATCAGTAAGGTTTAAAAAACAAGCCAAAGTGTGCGAAGCACACCTTGGCTAATCTAGGGCTAATTCGATTTCATCACACGGATGAAAAACGAATCAGGCTGGTTGAAAACAGTGCTTATTTGCACTATCATGTTTTCAAACCTAACGGCAGAAGATCTGACACCTGTCTTGTCGTCAGTTCTTCCATTCTCTTCCAAATAGTTGACAATGTCAGCTTTTGGAATAGGCGAACAATCAACGACTTCTCCATCGTCGAGTGTTATAATAGATCTCTCATGATCAAGAGTCTTATAAAGCAATACATTCCCAGGAAGAACCTGGAAATGATTCAAATTGTTTTGAATTGCCTTTAACATGGTTGAACCCTTTCAGTTGGTGAATAATAAAAAAGTGCTTTTTGCACTTGGGTACCCTATGATAAGTGAACGAGGTAGCGAGTGAGCTTGCGAACGAGCTACCGAGTGAACAACAAACAACATACCCCCGGGTACACCCATAGGGGTGGCACATTAATACTCCTTCGGAGGGAAGGGTGGGTAAGTACCACGTATGGTTTTATTGATATAAATAATTTTAGTACCGTGAGTGATTTTATTTATTTTTTTTTTTTATTTTTTTTAAATAGGGAATAAGGGTATTTATGTACTATACAGGTTAATTTAGCATCTTTTTAATAAGAACCTTAGAAAGAAGGAAAATAGGGTATTGTATATTATGTATATATATATTCTTATATAGGATATACGAAGTATAGACTATATAAGAATGATAATAGATAATAATAAACTTCTTTTAATATAAGATATACGTAGTATAGATTATATTAAAAGAATATATAATATATAATATATAGTATATAATATATAAATAAAGAATATAAGATATTGTGTGGTTGAGCTGCACAAAGCTACGGAAAAAAGAGACACGAAGCAAATTAATTTTTTTTAATTTAAAAAAAAGAGTTAAATTTGTGATGGTGTCTATCACCTAGTACCTAATACCTTACCCTTCTACCTTTCCTTCTTCCTCTCATGGTGTAAGGCAACAGTTGGTGAGAGCTAGGCGCTAAGGAGGGAAAGAGAGATACAGGAGGGGAGACATAAGCCCGCACCCAGAACTAAACTTCAAATGATTCAGTACCGGTAGGTTTACAGGGAGGCAATGCGGGCTTTGTCTTCATTATAAAAAGAAATAAATTAATTCAAACAAATTTAAGGAGCAGAAATGATAAAAGACAAAATCGAAGAATACTTCAAAATGCTAGAGAACCGAAGCTCATCTAAAGGATATATGATTAACAGGGAATATGTTAAATTTAATTTTGATGTGAATGGTTGGGGTAGTATAACGATAATCGCTCTTGATGAAAAAAAATTGTATAACAACAATTATCCATTTGATGACTTTATAAAAGCCGCAATTTTGGAGAGAGAGCAAGAACTAATAAACCGTGCTTTTGAGTTGGAAGAGATTCACTTCCAAGAAATTAAGTTAGCCGCCAGAGATGAAGCCATTGATATTTTAGCAGGAATTTATTTATCTACGAAGGAGCAGAAATGAAAAAAATTGATGAACAATGGATAGACACGAATGGGAACAGCTGGAATTCATTGATTTATTCTGAAAAGGAAGCGACGGCAATGTCTGATACTTTAATTAACTGTCATGATTGCAGTAATTGCAGTAATTGTTATAAATGCCGTAATTGCTATAATTGCAATGATTGCAATAATTGCCGTGGTTGCAATAAATGCCTTAATTGCAATAATTGCAATAATTGTCGTAATTGCAATAATTGCCATTATTGCGATGATTCCAATAATTGCCGTAATTGCCCTGATTGCAATAAATGCCTTAATTGTTATAAATGCCGTAATTGCCGTGATTGCCATTATTGCAGTTATTGTAGTGATTGCCGTGATTGCAGTAATTGTTATGATTGCACTTATTGCAGTGGTTATCAATCCAACCCCAATCGTATAGTTTCAAAAAAGATAGGTTCAAGAAACGACCAAACAGTTGCATATATTCTGGATGGTCATATTCAGGTTGTCTGTGGATGTTACAGAGCGGATCTGCAGGCGTTTGAGAGAAGGGTGCAAGAAAGCCATAAAAATAACCCACAATACCTTAAAGAGTATTTGGGATTTATAGAGGCAGTTAAATCTTATATTAAACATTTGCAACAATAAGGAATACCAAATGAAACGAAAAGTAATTGTTAGAAGCCCATTAATAGTCACAGATGTCAAGAACCCAACGAAAGAAGAAATCCATGAAATTCGGACTTCGAAAAACGGTAGATACTGCCGGAAGAAGTGTCCTTTTTTGAATGCTTTTAGTACCCATGAATCGAAAGTGCCGCATTTGCCTGGTTTTTGCCGGTTATATAAGAGATGGCTGACACGCACTAAACGGTTAGTCCGCCCCAAAATCTGCAAAGAAAGCGAAATACAGGCAGGGTGCAAGAATGACTGAAAAAGACTATGAGACTAAGTTAATTGCTTTAAATAAGCATATCGAGCATACTTTTGCTATTAAGGATCATATAGAAAAAATATGCTTTGTTGAACAATTTGACAAGTATTGGAGAAAGATGTATTCTCTAGAAGAGCTTGTCACGATCGTCACACGAAGGTTCCATTTCCCGCCAGGGTATGTAGCAAACGTGCTGGAAAAGGATGAAATACTAAAAAATATTGAAGATGTTATGTTTAATTAAAGAAGGATTTACTATGACAAAGAAAAGAATAAAAGAGTATTTAAAAGAAAAGCGACAGACAGGGAATAATTTGGAAAAGGCAGTTGCTCGGTATCTTCTTAAAGAGGACGATATAGAAGGCCACATAAAAGATATCCTTAATTATGGATGTCAGTCCGGAACTGTTAAGATACTGATTTATACTGCAAATACTCACAAGTTCTTCTTGAAGTATTATGAGGAAATATTCGAAATCCTTGATGATATTAGGGATAATTCAGGTGAGGAATTTTCTAATTACAAAACCGACAGAGCTAATACTTTAGCTTGGCTTGGATTTGAAGAAACTGTTGACCGGTTCTATAATGAATTGAAAATATTGAAGATCAGGAACACAGAATGTCTCACATAGCAACTGTATAACAAGGATATGTATTAACGGTCCTGCATCAATTTATTTGGTGCAGGTAAGCTAATTAACAGAAAGGGAATTTTTATGGAAAGAATGAAGGATCTTTTAATAGACCTATTAAACGCCGAGCTAGAAAAACAACCTGTTGATCATTGTGCATTGGAGGAAATGATTGACAATCAACCTGAATCATATTATTGTCCAGCCTGCGGGAATAAGTCTTTAAGGCAATATTCCGAAAAAGATTATAGTTGTTTGCACTGCGGTGTAGATGTTATTATGGAAATGTTTCAAATGGGAGAAAGAAAATGATAACAGAAATTGGAATACTCTTCTTGGTTGGGCTGATAATATTTTTGTATTACAGGTTACACAAGAAGTTAGAGTTCATTGAAGACCGTATAGCAGACAGAGTAAATGCTTTATGGTTAGATATGCAAAAAAGAAAAGGGAACTATCCACGCAAAAGGATAACACCCAGATACGATAAAAGTCAATTCAATATAGTACAACAATCTGAAAGGAACAATCATGATAGTAATAAACGGTAATTACAAGTTTTATCCAATGTTGCCTAAAGTGCTTGATTTCGCTACAAGACCGGCAATGATGGGATTATATATTGACGCTGGGAACAAGGTGGCAGTTGCAACAGCTGGGTATTACGTTGTAACGGTACCTATTTGGGTAGAAGAAGGCAGCAATATTGCTAATAAAATAATACCAGCCCACATTGTCAAAGAAATGGACAAGCAAAAAGGAGAACGGAAGGAAATTGTTTATGTTGACAAAAATTGGTTTTGCAATAATGTCCATATCGGTTATGGAGATTTTGTTGATGAGGTATTCCCTCCATACAAAGAAACCATAGAGAGATATAAAGGCGAAAGTCTTGTGAGTATAGGAATGAATACCCCGCAATTAGGAATTCTTCAGAAGTGTCTCGGTTGGGATTATTCTTTAGTAACGATATGTACTGATTTGGATAAAGCAATGCTTGTTACAGGGAATGGCAAGGGTGAAGAAATTTATGTAACAAGGCACAGGGTAGATGAGGAAGGTACATTCGTGAGACCGAGTCTTGAGCATGTAGTTAAGGGAATGGTATTTTCCTTTATCGAGCAGGAATATGATTCTGAACATCGAAGTTTCCTCGGCAGCGATGATTTGGCATCGTTCCTGCTTGATAGTATTGTTCGTGTTAAAGATCGGTACAAAGATTGGGCAGTCGGAGAACTCCAAGATTATTATCGTTTTATTAATGAACAAATTGGAGTCAAAGAAGAATTAAAAAAGTATCTTGAAATAATGGATGAATTTGAAAAACAATCAATAGAGAAAGGATCTCAAAATGAGTGAAACAAACGAGTTTGAAAAACAACAAGAATTTATAAAATCATCATCGGTGATGGATTCTGATAAATTCACTACTGCTTTTGTAATTATGATTACAGGTGACGGCGACGAAATAAAGACGCGATTAAGTGTTGACGAAGGAATGTTGAATGCGGTGAATTGCTTCGCAGCCATGAGTCTATTAGTTGAGACTCTTTCGAAAAGATTAGGGAAGAGTATCCCAGACATAATGAGATATCTCATGATGATCGAAGGAAAAGAAATAGATTTAAAAATACTTACAGAAACTGAAGAAAGGGAATCTCAAAATGAGTGAAACAGATAATAACTTTACAATTAGATTTGTTATAGAAGTCCTCATGGAAGATAATGACGCAATGGTCCATTTGAGCATTAACAGATCAATGCCCAGCGTAATATCTTGCTTGGCAGCAGCTAAAGGACTTTTTAAAGCCGCTGCTGAAACGTCTGGAAAAGATGTTTTATTTCTAATAAAAGCTTTTCTGGAAGCTGAAGAAGAGGAAATGCTTGATAAAGAAATAGAAGCAATGAAATCTGCAGATGCAGAGTATCGTTGTGACCAAGAAAGATTAGACAATTATGACAACAAAGAAAGGATTCAAAATGAAAACAGTTAGCCAACTGCTTAGCAGTATTAAGAAAAATCAAGACGAAGTTTTAAGCAAGATATGCAAATTTGAAAAGCCCTTGCCTAAACAGTTCAATTTGTATGAAAAATATATTGTACGTCCATTTCTGTGGAAAGGCAATATAAGATCTTATTATACTATGCGAATAAATTGGCATGAATATCTTGCTGATCAATTAATCATTAGCATGATAGCACGTAAGGTGCTTTCTGTTGATAGCGATGGCGTTTATGAAATAATATCGGGAATTGGGAAAGGACTAAAATTTAACAAGGGGAGTTGGAATCAATCCCTGATAGAATTGCCTATGTTTGACAGCAAGGCATGGGCAGAATCTAAATTCGCTAAAGGAACATTTGGCAAACAAATCAAGCGTCTTGACAAGGACTTCCAGAAATACGTAGAAGAACACCAGGCTCTTTATGACGAGATAGCTGAGGAAATAGAGGCAATCCGGAACACGGCAGAGATCTGTCTTGAAGGGAATATCCAAAGATGGTTAAATCTCTTAGAAAGAGCTGAAATAATCTGCAAGGAAAAGAAATGATGAAAATACCTTTAATGACAAAAGTCAAAGATGTTTTTGATACCTTATGGCTTTTTATACTTGTATCAGTAATCGTTTCTGGTGTTGTCTATTTGGGATTTAAAGCACTCGAATACCAAATCGCAAAGGACATAATTGCAGTTCAGTACGAATTGAAATGGGCAAAGGATAGTGCCAGGATTGCAAGACAAACCGATACCATAGCCGCTATGCGACAAAGGTTGAAAGTATGCGAAGGCAGTGTAGATAAGTATAAGAAAATAATAAACAAGAAATATGAAAGGAGAACAGGGAGAGATGGCAAAGAATAGAGGTGCAAAACAAGGGAAGGACAATGAGAAAAGAACTCATAAGTACCTGGAGGAGCATGGATGGTTGGTGCACACAGTCAAAGCTCCTCCAGCTGTTATGAGAATTGTTGATGGCAAGACGATTTGGTCGGCAACGTCTGCCCAAGATATATTCGGACTGTTTGACCATGTTGCAGTTCGAAGAGCAGGTGGATATATCGAATGTGAACCATGTGGTATTCCTAAGGGTGAATTTGACAAGCTTATTTGGGATGACACTTTCGGACCAGACGGTATGATAAAAATGAACAATATGCCTTCAGTTGTTTTTATCCAAACGAAAAGTAAGAAACAGTATGGTAAAGAAATGGATATTTATGCAAATTTTCCATACAAATATAAATACATATTCGTATGGACAAAAAATAAATCCAACCGGTATGAATTAACTATACAAAAAATAACAAAAAATTCTTAAATTAGTATGAGGTTAAAATGACAATTAGCGAAATAATTGATTCCAAAATTTATGTAAGTCCGAATGGGTTGTTTAAGTTTCCGGCTCCAGGTGAACTTATAGAACCGTTCTATGAACATACTGAATCACTAGATGGGGATTATCATGTTTCCGTTCAGAATGAAGTTCGTAACGAGAATGATGACAATACTCAAAACGTAGCATATCCCAGAGTATTAATCGAGAAAAGGTTAAGAGACGGGTATGACGAAAAGAGTAACTATACTATCGGGTTCTTATATGCAATGGATTTGCAAACACCTATCGTAAAGGCATATTTTGGCGATATGGCTTCTGCCTGTTTGAATCTTAGCATATTCAGGGCTTCGGATATTATAAGCAAACCATTGAATAGCGATACAGAACCTGTGTATTCTTTTATCAAACAAGCGTCTGTCTTGTTAGATGAGTACGTTGAGAAGTACAATGAGATACAGTCTTATTTAGCACAAACCATGTATTCTTCCACTCGTGTGAATGTGATGCTGGGGGACATGTTACGAAAAGCATCTTTCAAAAACAGTGTGATACCGACAAGCACAATAGTCGGAGCTGCGAAACTGCTTGAAGATAAAAAGAGCCGATACCGAATTGAAAATGATCAGATATCTGCATATGATTTGTATCAATGTTTGACACATACCTTTAACCAATCAAATGAGATTATATCAAAGCCTGAGAAGGCATATCAAATTTATAAACTAATGAGGAACTAATATGAAGACTTACCAAGATGGGAAAAAAAACCGGAGTAACAGATCAGAAAATGATCTGAAAACAGGTGAGATAGTTGATGCTATAATTATTGGCATGGATTATCCAAGGGCACATCTTAAGCAAATAGATGATATGAACAAGACTAACAAGGAAGATGCGGAAGTAACCGGTGCGGAATACATCCCACTAGAGCCAACATATAAAGACAGTGGGATTGAATTTACAATCGCTATTTTAGCAAGGAATGACGGTGAAGATAAAATATGGAAACCAACAAAAGAAAATGACGCTTTGATAAAACCTGGATATCCGGCTGTGGCTACTTTTACGGTTTACAGTCCAAGAGCTTTGTATCAGTTAAGGGGCAAAAAAGGAAACAAGATAGGCGATATGCACAAAATGGGCGGTGGTGATGAAATAAACAGGATATCCGGCAAACCAGAAGTTGTAGCTTTATATCCTCATTGCGTTCTGAAAGAGAAACTGCCAAAAGGTGCTGATTTCACGTCGGCACGGACTTATGCAGAAATACCTGAAGATGAATTGCGGATAATGCCTGATCTTGTTAAGGAAGAAACGAAAAGACGAGCAGATTGGAAAGAATTGCTGTTGCAATGGACAGATTATGATGAGGAGCAATGTTACAAGGAATTGCTGGAATACTCCGCAAGAAGATTATTCCTGTTCGATCCTGAAATGATGAAAATTGGGAAAGTAGAATATCTTCCTCCTAAAATAGGAATGATATTCAAAACTTCTATTGACAGATATGTGGAAAATAACGGTTACTTCAACATAAAAGGTTATCCAGGCAGTTCCGGTTGGAAAAGGTCAGTTGTCGGGCAATGGGAACCAATTGTATATAGCACTGGTGCGGTTTATAACGAATTTGGTGCGATATTGGCAAATAAGATTAATCAGGCAAGATTGAATAAGATAATAGAAGAGGAAATACTCCCGAACGATGAAGACATTTCTGATGATGTTTCAGATGACGAACCATTTTAGGTGAGCAGTGGATTATGAAGAAATTGAATTAACCGTAACCGCTGCTTGTCTACTTGATACAAGTTTTAGCAGGAAAATCCCGGATGACTTACCTCTTCGGGATTCGTTTTCTCAAATGGTAGACATTGCAAAAAAGGTGCAGGATATCAAGGCAATAACAAGAATGACCTTGTTATCTAAGATTATGGACGATAAGTTACCTATTCAGAAATATGAGGTAGATGCTGTATATGGGAAAACGCAAGAACTAGTTCTTTTAGATCCGAAGTCTTTTAACAATGAGGTTCAAAATGCTGTTCATCTATTAAAAGAAAAACAGGCCAAAATGGATTTGTCGCTGGAATTCAATTATGCTTTAGGTTTAGTTGACAAAGGCAGATTGAACGATGCTGTAACACATGCCAAACAATTACATTATAAGACCAGACCACCTTTGTTGCCAATCGAAGACCTGATGTTAGATGCGGTTCAAATTACGAATGCATTTAAAACTAATATTAAGCAAATTGATGAGATACAAGGCGGATTGCTTAAATCGAACATAATGGCTTTAATTGGTGACAGTGGTATCCAAAAGACACGGTTTTCACTATGGTTTTGTTTGCAGATATTAATGGCGAACCCGAATTTCACTTGTCTTTATTTTGAGAAAGAAATGTCTGCCAAAGATGTAGCAAGCTATTTGACACAGAACTTAGTCAAAATATCAATGGACGATATAATTAAGATTTCACTTGATAAGGATGCAGAAGCAAGACGGAAGTTGTCCAGAGAGATAAGGGAAGCCATGGCGGAGGATAACCCAAGGGTAGATGCTATTAAGCGTATAAAGATTGTACCTAATAATATGTTTCATTCAGCAAAGGATATTTATGAATATCTTGACGTTGAGAAACCTGATATTTGGTGTTTGGATTACTTGACCTTAATAGATGACCGTAAGGGAAAAACCGAAAATAAAAATGACGGGATAACCAGAACGATGGAGATTATAAAAGAAGCGACACTAGCTACTGAAAGCTTCGGGATTGTAATTTCGCAGTTGAACAAGGATACAATAGAAAAACGTTGGAACAAGATACCGATTACGGAGGATATGCCTTATGGTAATATTTTAAAGCAATTTAGTGCTTATATTTATGCACTATTTTCACCAGATAAATATCCGGAAAGCCAATATCTTAAATACGAGGGCGTGGAAATGAGACCATCGGATTATTATTGTATTCTTCGTAAAGGTCGGCATAGCAAATTTGCTAACGATTTATATTTTAGGAGTTCTTCTCTTAATTTAGAATTTAAAGAAATACTTGAAACAGAAAAGGCAACGGAGGAAGAATGGAGCCGAATGAACAAATGGATCCGAGGATACCAACTGCCGAGGAGAATGACTTAGATTATGCATGCAAGTTATCGAAAGATTGTGGTATGCAGTGTGCAAGGATAGGACGTGAAAACAGTCCGACGTGGTTTTCCGGTTGGGTTGAAGGCGATTTATTTGATTGTCCTTCATACCAGCCGGTTGACACGGAGTTAAATATTTTCAAATATACTAAGGAATAAAAATGAATATTACTAATCATTATGGATTACCCAGAGCAATAGTTGATGCTGTTAAGAATTATTTTGACAACAGTTACGATTATGTCCCAATTGAAAATAGTATAAGCGTGACAACCCTGTTAAAACCGCCAATGATCCGCCACCTTTCGGACTTGTATAAAGACCGTTTGGGAATAGATGCTATAGCGGCTATGGATTTAATGCGGGGGAGTTCATTGCATAATATTATGGAATTAGCAGGAAGTTCCTATATTAAAGAATTAAGAGTGGAAAGGCTGGTAACCCTTGATACTGGAGCTACCTTCTTTGTTAGTGGAAAACACGATTTGTACGATCCGGTAACAAAAGAACTTATTGATTACAAAGATACGTCAGTTTATAAATTCATTTTCGAACCTAATGGAGATCCACAATATGTTTGGCAATTAAACATATTGAAATGGCTTCTTAGCAGTTATGGATTAGAAGTAAAGAGTGCGAAGCTTGTTTATTTCTTGAAGGATTGGCAAAAGAATCAGTATCTTCGGAAACCGAGTGACTACCCTTCACAAAAAGTGCAAGTGATTAATGCTCCATTATTAGATAATGATGTAATTGAACTATATGTCCAAAACCGGTTAGAAAAACACTTTGAAAGCGAGTTGCAAGTATGCACACCAGCGGAAAGGTGGAGAGAAGAAGATAAGTGGGCAGTAATGGGGAAAACAGGCACACGTGCAGTGAATGGAGGAATATGTAAATCGAAGGAAGAAGCAGAAGATTTGGCGAGTAAAGTAGCAAACAGTGGGATAGAATTCCGTCCCGGATCTGACAAAAGATGTTTAAATTACTGCCTTGTAAGGCAATATTGCGAATATGGCAAAACTCTGGAGGTTGAATGACAGGGATTGAATTTATCCGTCATTTAAAGAAAAGAATTAAGATAGAAACGAATATGAACGATTATGAGCTTTTATCGTTAATGTTTGGAAAAGGAACAGGACATTATGTTGCAATGAATGAAATTGACGAAGACCTAGTAACATTTATGAATGGGTTGGACGAGATAATAAACGAATTAGAACGAAAAATGTTATATGCTGAATTTGTCCATAAGTTATTAGCAAATGGTTACGAGTATGTACTATTGATTATGAAAGGTCATCGTGTAAATTAATTTAGAAGTTTGAGATTTTTGTTGTAAATTGCATTTGCAAATGTCCTTTTACAACATTTTCAGAATTGGAGGCATCATTTAATTTTTCTGTCATGGGTGCCTCTTTTTTTTTTTTATCACAAGGACTGTTTTTTTTTAAAATATATTTTTTTTATTGAATAATTAGTTATATTTGTATTGTGATATAGCGGAGACAATGCAAATATGATTCCAGAGAAGATAAAGCGGTTTAATAAATGGTACCAAAAAGCACATGCGGCTAGGACATCCGTATTTGACGAAAGGAAGAATCATGAAGAGTTCTACTACAATGACGTAGAAGCCACTAAGTCCCAATTCACAAAAAATCAAAAGGCCACGATAGACGCTACTTACAACATCCCAATAAGCACTAAACTTACTTATGCTATAATTGAACAACTTATTTCTTTCATTACAGGCACTAAACCTTATCCTCATATTATTGCTCCTACTGATGCACAAAGTGACTTTGCTGTTTTATTCGCACAGGCTTATCAAGGTTGTTGGTATGAGAGCAAGGGTGATCGGGAATTGAAATTAGCTATAAAGGATGCATTTGTAGCAGGGAGTGGTTTTATTCGGGTAAGACGGAGTAACTTCTTTAATGAAAGCACTTTTAACTGTGTAATTGAGCATGTACCTTGGTCATGGTTAGTTATTGATCCTGATTCGAAAAAAGAAGATTTTAGTGATGCCGAGTATATTTTCATATCCCGCAGTATGTTAGTTTCTCAAGCGGAAAAGACCTATGATATTGATATTAAACAAGATCTATACGAAGGCAATACAGGAAATGTTATAACAGATGACGAGAACTACGCTGATTTTTATGAAACTGATGGCAGGTCAAGAGATCAAAAGTATGTAACTATTAGAGAATTATACTACAAAGATGAAGTTAATCTTTATATTTCCGACGAAGGTGATATCTCATTAAAGAAACCAAAAATCGTTCAAATTCCTAACCGAATGAAAGAGGAACTAAGAGCCAAAATAGAAGAAGCTCTTTCCGAACTTCAAAGCATGGAACAAGAAGGTATGGATATGGGTCAAGGAATGATTGAAACAGACGGCATGGAAGACCAATTAGTTGACGCAGAGACCTTTGGACAGAAAACTCAAGCAGGGAAGGTAGTCGGGCAAGGAGTGAATGAATTAGCAAGTACTTCAGCAGACCTAGCAAATGAAATAGAAAAAATGAGAATAGAATATTATCAAATGCCTGATATGGTCAGAGGGTTCCAGATGGAGATTGAAGACAGGACATTAGATAAGGATTTGCCTGCAAGAGAACGCAAGGAAATTAAGGAAGTAGAGAATGTGACCAAGGTAGTAAAGAAGAGAATAAGGTATTCTTTATTAGTTGGTAATAATGAAATAGAAAGCGATGTACTCGAAACTGATAAGTATCCTATCCATCATATTTGCTTCCAGCACAATTTGTCACCTAACAAGACTTATGGGACAGTCCACTATGTAAAAGACTTCGTTAAGGCTCAAAATAAATTTTGGTCAATGCTTATATACGACATGCAGGTCAATAATAACAGAAGAGTATTATACGCAAGAGGGACAATAGCGGATAAGGCTCAAGTAGAAAAACATTGGAGATTGCCAAATGCATGGATAGAGTATATTCCTAATCCAGGATTACCAAATGCGGGACAACCGGTTGTACAAGAACCGTCGCCGTTAAGTCAGGCTACTGTTTATGTAATTGATGCTATGAAAAACCTGGTCGAGTACGTAACCGGTATATTTGGAGTGATGCAGGGCGATAATAGCCAAGCTCCCTCTACTGCTACGGGAACAACAAGTTTGCAAAATTTTGGTTCGCAACGTCCTAAATTGTATGCACGTTCTCTTGAGTACTCATTACAAGATTTAGCATATTCAACAGTTAAGTTTTTGCAAATGTATGCTCCCAGGGATAAGACTTTGATGTACTTCGATATGGACGGCGATGAACAGGAATTAGAAATACTTAGTGATGTAGAAGATACCCAATTTAAAGTAAGAGTAGAAATAAGCAATTCCTTGCCTACTCATAGAGCCATGTATGCTCAATTACTTGGAGTGGTTGCAGGACAAACTAAAAATCCATACGTTGCTGACCATTTAACAAAAACGTTTTTGAAAATGCTCGATATGCCTGAATCCAGACAGTTAGCAGAAGATATTGATATGATTAAGCAGATGGAGCAACAGTTACAGCAAGCTCAACAAGCTTTAGATGCAGAACAGAAAAAGAATAAGTCATTAGAAAACAATCTGTATCAAAAGGGACTTAGTAACAAGGTTGATGTGGATGCAGCTAATGCGAAAAAAGATGTTGCAGTAGAAAAGCAAAAAGCAATTGATGCTATTGCACCTGAAGAAGATAATAGTTCAAGTATGATGTTTTAATAAAAAGGAAAACTAATGCCAGCCGAATACGAAGATACCGGTTATACAGATCAATATGATTATGTTGATGATATTTATGATGATGAAGATAGTCATTATAACGACATAGAACTAGAACAGGAAGAGATTATTAACAATGATGAGGATGATAAAGATTATGGGGAGGTTCCATATACCGACGGATATGACGATGAAGATGGATACGATGACCTGGAAGGACAGGAAAGAGAAAAGGGAGAGGACGAAGAAGGAGAAACGGATGATGAAGCTTATGAAGAAACACCATCAGGAGAAGATGGATTAGATGGAGATGATTCAGGAGAGAATTCTTTTGAAGACATACCTGCTTATTTCCCTGAAGACTTGTTACCGGATACCTATGAATTTAAAGACGAGAAGGAGGAGTTGGATTTTTACCGGACTACCTTTCCGGAAGTGCTTAAATTCTACAAAGAGGGAGGATTTAGTCAAGCTTTTATTGACAACTACGAGAATGAGTTAATCAGCAAAGAAAAGGACGTTGATGAATTACTCGCAATCCGCAAGGCGGTAAAAGGCGAAGATGGCGAATTGATGATGAAAACACTTTTTCCTGAAATTGCATTACAATATGGTATTGCTCCACGATTAAGTGAAGAAGAGATGACGAGATATGTTGAGAAACACATGACAGACACATTTGGAGAGAATTACCGCCGTTATTTTGATAAAGATGATATATTGGATCCCAAATCTATGAGTTCACGGATGCTGCTTGAACAGCAAAGGTTTATAGAGCAAGTGAACAGGCACAACCAGATTAATTGGGAAGAGCGATTAGCAATGAGAACACAACCTACAACCCCGCAGGTCGAGCCTGAAAGATTAGAGAAGGAAGTTGGAAGGCAATTTAACGAATATTTTGCCAAAGCCGATTATACGGAAAATGAGTACAAGGAATTTTTAGATGAGCTTAGCAATTTTAGGTACGACTTACAAGATATGCATAGGGCTCTTTACTTTGATGAATACGTTTCAGATGCCTACCAAAAGGGGCTAGATGCAGGTCGTAAGGCTTACGCCAAAGAACTTGCCAGAACGAATGGTATTCCACTCACGCACCAACAGAGACAAAGCAGGACAGAAAACGATGAAGAAGAAAACCCTTATTTTTCTTCGGATGCTATTATAGCACGAGGCGGAATAAGTTATTAAGCAACATATTTATAGGAGGAAACCATGGCAGTAACCCCGAATGTCGCAAGGGAAGGCGGAAATATAGCTGGACTATTTACTAGTCACCAAATCCCTGAAAGACTATTAAAAAGAGGTATTACCAATTTAGGCAAGATGGCGTTCATTACTAGAGCAATGAACAGTTATAGCTCGGTTTTGCACACAAGATTCCCGGCAGGGAAGAATGTTAACACAAGAGAGCACAAAGTATATGAATTAACAGAGCTGGATCGCACTTTTACATGCGTTGTAGCATCTGCAGATCCAGGAGCACCGGCTAATGCACACGATACATTTGGTTTGACAAATGCTCAAGCGGCACAGTTAGTTCCTAATGATATCCTATATCGAATTAATGGGTTTGCTTTTGTCCAAGGACAACCCATGCGTGGCGGTCAGTTACTCGACACGATTCCACCGGCTTTACCGGCAAACTCACCTAATCCTATGGATTATACAATGGGCAATGACCCAACTATTGTCAATTTCGGAAATACCTTTGGAATTGACGCACAAGGTATACCTTATGTGGATTACGAACAAATGCTAATTACAACCATTGGTGCTCCCAATTCAGCAGGATTTGGTAATACAAATGTTACTGTAATGCGATGCTTTAAAGGTCCTGGAGCGACTGACTTTGGTGGAAGGATGGTACCTATCAATTTGATCAATGCAGGTATTCGTGCTAATCCGGCAGTAGCAGGGATTCAGGTAGGTGATATATTGTTACGTGGTGGTTCCGCATGGCGTGAAGGTACCAATGCACCAACAGGTTTGACCAAGAACCCTGTCATTGATAACAACTTCACTCAAGAATTCAAATGGGCAGTAGAAATGACCACTGAAAGCGAAATCGAAGAACTTTGGAGTGACAAGAAACCGTTGGATATTAGCAGAATGTTGCTGAGAAAAAGAATGGTTATGGATGTAGAAAGAAAATATTTGTTCGGTCAGAAAGGTAAAAGCGTTGATAGTCAGGGTAGGGTACTTTACACAATGGGCGGAGTGGTCGAGTTTATTCCAAAAGATCCTGCTCATATATTGACTAACCCTGGTAATTTAAGTTATCAGTCATTACTCAATTTGGGACCGGCGATATTTGGATTAGGCGGTAGTTCTGAAAGAGACGTATGGGTAGGTTATACTCTTCATGCACGGCTCAAGCAAGCATTTTACAATTCCGGATTCATGAGAACTAACCCGGAGATGTCAAGGCACTTCCGATTACATGTCGACACGATTGAAACTACAGGTGGTATCTTGAATATAATTCCTTCATTCGCAATGGAAGAAGCTGGTTGGTCAACGAGGGCGATTTGTCTTGATCCAGGTTATCCTTCTTTTGTACCGGTAACTCATTCAGGTTGGGATATGAAAGTAGAAAAGAACATTCAAGAACCAGGAGCCCAGATCTATAAAGAGCAAGTTGTTGGCATCAAAGGCTTGGAAAGACGTTATTCTCAATATCACTGTTTACTTCAATTTTAATTAGGAGAAAAAATGAGAAAAATAATTTTAATTTTGGCTTTAATATCCTTTGTTTATACAGGTTTCGCCCAGATACCTGCATACAGGGGAGATTTGAACAAACTGATTGATGTAAGTAATCAAGTGGTAGGCGATGGGAATAAGACGTTAAACACAAGTAGGGATACCGTTTACTATGTAAGCGAGATATTCCATACCCAATTTTGCGATTCATTGTTTTTTAATTGGGAATACGCTTCGCAGAAAACACTGATAGGGTTCCATAGCGATTCGCTTCAAGTTTATCTACGAATACAATGGTACAGCCCGAACAATACGTCAAACACGCCATATTTACCTAAAAATGAAGCAAGTTTTGCAACACAAGATTCGGTACATTTTAAACCATTTACTACATTAGGAAACATTGTTTATACTCGACAACCTTGGCAATACAACGCTAATAAGACGAAAGCACGCATATGGGTGAGAGTAGTAAACAATACGACTACGATACAAAGACTTAATTTGAAAGTTTGGTCAATCAAAAGATGGAATGATTAATGAAAGTATTATTAATATTTTTTATTAGCGTTGCCATCCTGATTGCCGCAACACCGACAAGACAGACCTTGACTAGTTATTCGAAAACACTAGGAGCAGGAAGTTCCGACACTTCTAGTGTATCGAATATCTTAATGGACGGAGACAGTCTTGGTATAATCCTGGAAGTTAGTCAGGATAGCATTTCAGGACAGATCAGGTATGAATACACTTCACCTCAAGGTTATACCAATGGAACTGCTTTTGGTTCTCTTCCGGTATTAGCCACATTCAGCAGCAATGAAAAGGGTGTTTTTACTACTTCGATACCTATGATAGCAGGAGCGGAAAGGGTAAGGTTGTACATATTAACAACTAATAACAAAACCGCTTTACAAGTAATTAATTTTTATGTTTATGCAATTAAATGGAGATAACAATGTTTGGACAAGTATTTAGAATAGTAAACTATGAAAGCCGTTGGGGCGAGGGTCCGAATGACAAATTGATGCTATTACGCACAGTCACTTTGGACGCTAATGGCCAGGCAGTAATTGACATGAGAGGTATTATTAAGCCAGATGCTATAGTTGATTTTTGGATCATGAGCAATACGGCAATAAATAATACTAATGCTCAAACCTTTGGTACCGCTGCTATCAATATTGACAGAGGCGGGATGGGTATTTCAATAACAGCAGTAGCCGCAGCAGCTCCGGTACCAGCGGTAGTGATACCAGCAGCTAATGCAAGAGTTACAGTTGCTATAATGTTTGATGCCCAATGGCTTGCAGAATCAGGTGATTAATGCAAGTCTGGGAAGCACATAGAGCGTTAAGTTTGCAATTAGGCGATAGTGTTGGGTTAGAAAGATTAACTTCTGCACCCAACATTATCCCTGATGGTGTAAGAACGAGCACTGCTTTAAGGAATGCTTATTTGTACAGAGCAATGCTTCACCTTATGAATACCATGTTAAGAGATGTGGTATTAATGCCAAGACAGACAGCTACAGATATTATATATAAGCTTTATCCGAACATGATTGCAAGAGCTCATCTCACTGTACCATCGATAAGGACACACACTTTTAGAGACGTAACTGCGGAATTTAGCCTTGATGACTTTGCAATCATGTACTTATTATCAGTCCAAGTGAATAAAAATGGTGGACAGGCTATATATCCTATCCCTATTAAGCATGCTTTGCAAAAGAATGGGTTAATGAATCCACGCAATGCCCAAAAATGTGATGCGTTTTGTACCTTGCACCATGACGTAGTAGGTACAGGTTCAGATCCTACTAAGTATCGTTTGTACATGTACGATCCGAATAATACATTATGGGATACCCAACCTGTACCTACTACGTCACACATTTATATTATTTATTTACCCTATCCGACTGATCCGCAAACGCAAAATCCTGATGCGAATATTACTTTTGAAGAAAGTTATATGAGTTTGGTATTGCAATATGCGACCTTGTTCGGCATGGGCGACAATCAAGATTTAAGTTCACCAGAACGGTTTTATCCAATTACTTTAAACAGCAATATAAGCGGAGGTCATAATGCCGGTCCATCTAATTAACAATTCATTTAATGGTTTGTCACCTTTAAGTTCGTTTTGGACGCATCAAACGATTGCATCTGAAGCAATGGTCTTGACAAACACCATAGATAATGAGAATATCCAATTGGATAACATCCGTCATCATATTAATAGTAATATCAGTTATTTAACTAGTTTATTAAATTTGGCAACATCACCTTGGTATGGTATATTTTTCCAATGCACATTAGAAAGCACTCTCCATCCAAGTGGATTAGAATTCATAGCTTTGGCATCTGGGAATTTATTATCGTTAGATATTGCTTCAAGACTACATTCGATAAAAAGACTAAATGTAGTTCCTGAACGGAATGCTCCAAATGATGCTTTTGTCGGTAATTGTATCAAGCAAGATATTTCGCAATTAACAGAGTTAATGTCGCAAAAGAACACTCAATGGCGGCAATCAATTGCATGGTCGCATCATGGGAATGAGATATTGGTATTCACCGGTTCGGGAGTAGTCACTTCTTTATTTCCTGCAAGAAACACAAATAGAGCATTAACTTTGGAAGATACTCATTTTGTTGCATGGGGATTTAGAAATCCGATATTAGATAATTTGGTTCCGGAAGGTATTCCCAATTTTGGTTCTTATAATGATCCGGCAAAGGGACTTTTGATTCAAAATTATTATTCATATGTTGATCTTCCTGATCAATACGCAATGTTATTGATAAAGATGACGCAGAAGAACATTTTAGAGCAATTAAGAGAGCAGGTACC
>Ga0209835_1000108_pt1 | contig 56845 bp, 52 predicted proteins | sample LakKivwa52mmetaG_FD_184138 | JGI IMG/M metagenome (GOLD analysis project Ga0209835, IMG submission 184138) | Anoxic lake water microbial communities from Lake Kivu, Rwanda to study Microbial Dark Matter (Phase II) - Lake Kivu water 52m metaG... | ecosystem: Environmental > Aquatic > Freshwater >...
CCTTTATAGTCAAACCAAGCCATATAAAATTACCCTTGCTGATAGCATGGAGGTTATGGCCATCGGAACTTTAATTACTGCTATTTACGACCTCATTTCAGGTCCTGCCGGTGAACGTAACTGGACGAAATTAAGGTTTTTGTGTTTGCCAAATGCTTCCTTTGTTTCCATTAAACGTAAACCCGATGGCTCTTCTGAATATTTTCAGGGAACAATTGACGATTATGTCAAAAAAATAGACCCCATACTGAGCGCTTCCGATTATTATGAAAATGAAATTGAACGCAATGTACAGGTGAGCGACAACATTGCAAATGTGTTCAGCACTTTTGAATCATCATTATTTGCAGCAGGAGGAGTAATTAATCAACGCGGAACCAACAGTTTTCAATTGATTTACAAAGACGACCGCTGGTGGATTGCCAACATATTATGGAAAAACGAACCCAATGAAATTTTTTCACCACCCAAAAAATAATTTATGCAGGGATTTAAAGTATTATCCGTTAATATCTCAGAAAAAAAAGGAACAGTAAAACATCCCGTAACACAAATAAAAGTCAACGAAAAAGGTGTAGAAAATGATGCCCATGCAGGCATGCAAAACCGGAATATCAGCCTCTTAGGAATTGAAAGTTTTAGAAAATTTGAATTAGAAGCCAATCGCAAGCTCAGTTTTGGCGAATTTGCCGAAAACATCACCACTGAGGGCATCGAGCTTTTCAAAGCAAATCCCTTAGATTGCTTTGAAAGCAACAATATCGTTTTGGAAGTAACACAAATTGGCAAAAAATGTCATGGCGACAGATGTAATATTTTTCGTGAAGTAGGCAATTGTGTAATGCCTAAAGAAGGTATTTTTGTCAGAGTTAAAAAAAATGGTATTGTCAGTGCCGGTGATTTTTTTGAATATAAAGCCCGAATTTTTAAAATTCTTGTTCTTACACTCAGCGACAGAGCTGCAGCCGGAGAATATGAAGACAAAAGTGGTCCAAGGTTGATTGAACACCTCACAAAACATTTTGCATTGCAAAACAGACTGATAAATATTCAGTATCAGCTTATTCCCGACAGCATTGAGCTTTTGGAAGAATATATCCGCAAACTTAGTGAAGAAAAATATGATTTATTTTTTACCACAGGAGGTACCGGCATCGGCCCGAGAGATATTACGGTTGATGTAATTAAAAAATACATAACCAAAGAAATACCGGGTATTATGGATTTAATCCGTTTTAAATACGGAGCTGAAAAACCACAGGTATTGGTTAGCAGGTCGGTAGCAGGTCTTATTGACCAATCATTGACATTTACCTTACCGGGCAGTACAAAAGCTGTTGATGAATACATGACTGAAATTCTGAAATCGCTTAACCACTTAATTTATATGCTGAACGGATTAGATATTCATTAAACTCAGACGGATGGGTTTGAGGGTTGTGGGTTACGGGTTGCGGGTTGCGGGTTTCGGGCAAGGACATAGGCACCCGATAAAGACAATAAATAGAGAATAAAGACACAAGATTAAAGAAGAAAGAAAATAGTTGTTAACAGGATTATTTTTTTTAAAAATTCCTTATATTTGTCAGGGAATTTATAAATCAAAAAATTGATGAAAAAGTTAAAATTAGTCCTATTCTCTATTATTGTTGGTTTTATTTCTTTTGTAATTCCGACAAATTTGTTAGTTGTTGGTTCTATAAGTTTAAGCTCATGTAACGAGGAGGTTGATACTCCAGTATGTGTACTCGATTATCCAACTTTAATTATTTTAAAACCTCAAAAGCTTGTTTTCAATGTTTTTAATGGTGATACTATTAATTTTCAATTTATTGCTAATGCAGATGAATTTTCTCAAAAAGATATTAAGAAGATAGATTTCATTGTAAGTTATGAAAATGGGAAAAAATGGGATACTACATGGTATCCTGATAATTCTGAAAAAAAATCTTTTACAAAAAATTATGATTTAACTATTAGTGGTGATTCAGTTGACAAGTATCTGATGATACTAATAAGAGCAACAAATATTCATAATCATATCGCTCAGAAATCAGTAGTACTTAATATTATATCTCGTTCCGGCTTAAATGAATATAATTCAGTTAAATTAGGTACAGAGTATAATATTGATTTTGGACAGTTTTTTAATTCAGAAGAAAATAAAGTGTATAAAATTGCTGAAGCTAAAGCAGTAGGACAACAATATATTGATTTTGCTTATGCATATAATATTTCCACATTGAGCATAATAATAAGTCCTGATAATGACTCATACTTTGGTATTGGAACCGGTAAATTTAAAGCTTATCAAGTACACACTTGGACAACAAGAAATGCAACACGTTTTAAAATTGTTTCACCAATGACACAAAGTGAATGGGAAGTACTAAATAATAAAAATATTGAGGAAAAATGGAAAACAATCTATAGTGATCAAAAGGAAGCAAAAAATCTTTTTGATGGATTAGGTGGCTCTCCAAAAGCTCATGTATTATTCAAAACTTCAAAAAACAAAATTGGAATTTTCAGAGTTACTTCTATTGATGGGTATGATGATAAAGGCTACATTACCATTGATGTGAAGGTTCAGAAATAAAAATGATTTTTTTATTCATTTACCTCCTAAACATTCACAGTTCACACCGCTGGTCGTAGTTTGAAACTACGACCACTTATCTCCCGCTCAACAGTTTATAACCCTATCTTGCCTGAGTCAAGAATGCCTTATTCCTGAGTTTTAAACTCATTTTTTAATCCTGATTTTTCAATTATGGCAAAGTCCTCAAAGGTTTTATCGGATGATTTTATCATTAACAATGATTTAAAACCTTTGAGGTCTGAAACTTCCATCCGAAAAAAATTGGCATTAGCATTCAAATCTACGTGTAAATCGTGAAAGCCTTCGTGTTCTTCGTGTTATAAAAAAAATTATACAAAACCCTTTCTCATCCTCGTCAGAAATGAGAATGCTTTATTACTGAAATTTCGCTCCCATCAGTCTCTCCATTTTACCCCTGATCTTTATGCTTGATTTAAAATCAGGAAATGCCCCCTCTGTAATCATTTGTAGCCAATAATCCGCAGGCAGCTTCTATATCCTGCCCTCTCGATGCTCTGATAGTGGTTGTAATTCCCTTTTTGTTTAACTGTGTATTAAACCATTTCATTTTATCTTCATCGGGGCTTTTCCATTTCGAACCCGGAATTTCATGAAAACGGATTAAATTTATTCTGCATCGCATTCCGTTCAACAAAGAAGCCAATCCGCTGATGTGTTTTGAGCTATCGTTTAATCCTTCAAAAACAATGTATTCAAAAGACACTCTCCTTTGCCTGCCAAAATCATAGTTTTTAATCACCGCAACAACATCTTTTAATGAATAACGGCTCTGAACTGGCATCAGCTCTGCCCTTTCGCTTTCAAAAGGTGAATGCAGGCTTACTGCCAAATGACATTGGGTGTTTTCAATAAAAGTTTTCATGGCAGGTATTATTCCTATGGTCGAAACGGTAATGCGTCTGGCACTCCAGACAAAACCCCAGTCGGAACACATAATCTGAAGGCTTTTTAAAACATTTGATAAATTGTCTAAAGGTTCTCCCATGCCCATATAAACAATATTGGTCAGCATTTCCGACTCAGGAATAGCTACAATCTGGTTGATGATTTCAGCAGTGCTCAATTGTCCCTGAAAACCCATTTTTCCGGTTGCACAAAACACACATCCCATTTTACAACCCACCTGTGAAGAAACACACAAGGTATGCCTGTCGTTGTCTGGTATATAGGCCGATTCAATATATTTATTTGCAGATGCCTGAAAAAGGTATTTTTTGGTGCTATCCTCCGAAAGGCTGACTTTTACCGGCATTTTTATAAGGATTTCATATTTTTCATTCAGTTTGTCTCGTGTCTCTTTCGACAGATTTGTCATTTCATCAAAACTATAGACCCGTTTTTTGTATATCCACTCTGCAATTTGACTGGCATTGAATGTTTTGAGGTTTAATTCCTGAACAATTTCCTTTAATTCAATTAAAGTTTTACCAAAAATGTTTTTCCTGGTCATTTTTAGGACTTTTATATAGCAATGGCTGCTTTAAAAACTTTAACTGCTTTTCCGGTTAAAAATATATTGCGGTAAAATGTTTCTTCATGTTCAAAATCAACAATCAGTTCGCCACCTTTGGCTATCAATTTCACTTTTCCGCTTTTTTGATCGCTGTTAACAGATAAATGATAAGCCAGCGCTGCTGCAACCGAACCAGTACCACAGCTCCAGGTTTCGTCTTCAACCCCGCGTTCGTAAGTGCGTATTTTTAATGTTGATTGATCAAGCTTCTGAACAAAGTTAACATTAACTCCGTTTTCGGCTACCTGCTTGTTGTAACGCCATTTTCTTCCTTCGGCAACAACATCGGTTTCGTCTGTATTTTCGGTAAAAATTACAAGATGTGGTGAACCTGTATTGAGATAAAAATAATTTTTTGTTTCGACAATGTTTTTAACGTCATTCATTTTTAACCTCACACTATCCTGCCATATTTCAGCATAATGAATTCCGTCTATGGCCATAAATGTGGTCTTGTTATTCTGAATTAATCCTAAATATTCAGCAAAAGCTACCGAACACCTGCCACCATTGCCACACATGGTGCTTTCGTATCCATCTGAATTGTAGTATTTCATTAAAAAATCAAAATCCTGATGATTCTGAATCAGAATTAAGCCATCGGCACCAATGCCAAAACGTCTGTGGCAAAGCTTTTCGATCAAATGAGCATCTTCAGCAGGAAAAATATCATCACGGTTGTCAATCATGATAAAGTCGTTGCCTGCACCATGATATTTATAAATTTCGATTTGCATATTCAATTTAACGGCAAAAATAATGAAAATTTCTTATTTTTCGGCATATTCAATGGCGGCTTTCACAAATCCTACAAATAAAGGATGAGGATTATCAACAGTACTTTTAAGTTCAGGATGAAACTGACCTCCGATAAACCAGGGATGATTCTTTAATTCAAAAATCTCGACCAGATTTGATTCTTTATTTAAACCAACAGGTATAAAGCCATTTTTTATATAATCTTCCTTAAACACATTGTTAAACTCAAAACGATGACGATGGCGTTCAGATATTTTCGACTTACCATAAATTTTATGCACCTTACTTTCGGTATTAATTTCACACGGATAAGCACCCAAACGCATCGTTCCGCCTTTATTAATAACCTTTTTTTGTTCTTCCATTAAATCAATTACCGGATGTTTTGTATCAGGATTAAATTCTGTTGAATTGGCATCTTTGTAACCTAAAACATTTCGGGCAAACTCAACAACAGCACATTGCATTCCGAGACAAATACCAAAAAATGGCAAATTATGAGTTCTTGCATAGTTAATTGCTATAATTTTACCTTCAATTCCTCTGTCGCCAAAGCCAGGTGCAACCAGAATTCCATGCAAAGCTGTAAGTTTTTCCTCAACATTTTTATCATTAATTATTTCTGAAGAAATGTACTTAACATTCACCTTGCATTCATTGGTAGCGGCTGCATGAGTAAACGACTCTGAAATTGATTTATAAGCATCAGGCAATTCGGTATATTTACCAATCAGCCCCACAGTAACTTCATGAATAGGTGCTTTTAGCTTGCTTAAAAATTTCTTCCATTGGGTAAGTTCTACATCCTGCCTTGCCATGAGGTTTAATTTGAATAAAACCACTTTATCCAGATTTTCCTTTTTCATTTTAAGAGGCACTTCATAAATGGTATCCACATCAACGGCTTCGATAACTGAGTCAACGGTTACATTACAGAATCTGGCAATTTTCGCTTTTAAATCTTTATTGACAGGCAATTCGGCACGACAAACAATAATGTCGGGTTGAAGTCCTTGTTCCTGCAACATTTTTACAGAATGCTGAGTGGGTTTGGTTTTCAGTTCACCTGCCGATTTCAAATAAGGAATCAGGGTCAAATGAATGACCAAAGTGTTGTGTATATCCTGTTCCCACCTGAACTGACGTACTGCTTCGATAAAAGGCAGTGATTCAATATCACCGACAGTCCCTCCTATTTCAGTAATTATAATTTCATATTTTCCGCTTTCTGAAAGTTTAACAAACCTGCTTTTAATTTCATCAGTAATATGAGGCACCACCTGTACTGTTTTTCCTAAAAAATCGCCTCTACGCTCCTTTTCAATGACTGTTTTATAAACTGCACCTGTCGTAACATTATTAATTTGTGATGTAGGTTGGTTCAGAAATCTTTCGTAATGACCTAAATCAAGGTCAGTTTCGGCACCATCGTCTGTTACATAGCATTCCCCATGTTCATAAGGGTTCAATGTTCCGGGGTCAACATTAATATATGGGTCAAACTTTTGAATAGCTACTTTGTAGCCGCTTGCCTGAAGAAGTTTTGCCAATGATGAGGCAAGAATTCCTTTTCCTAATGAGGAAGCAACTCCTCCTGTTACAAAAATATATCGGGTTTCCATGTTAAAAATAGATTTCGTTTAAAATATTGTTAGCCTTTTCCAAATCGTCAGGGGTATCTACCGAAACACCATAGTATTTAACTTTTAATACTCTGATGTTATAACCAGAATAAATCCATCTCAATTGTTCGAGCGATTCAGCCTTTTCGATTTCAGCAGGCTTAAGTTTGACCACTTTTGTAAGCACCTCGCTTCTGAAAGCATAAACACCAATGTGTTTCAGATAATTATACGTAGTCAGCCATTGGCTCTTTTCAGTATCCCGCTGAAACGGAATCACAGCACGGCTGAAATAGAGTGCATTGTTTTTACAATCGGTAACAACTTTAATACTGTTTGATGACTCAAGGGTATTTTGAGAATCAAACTCGTCTGCCAGTGTACAAATGTCAATATCAGATTGTTGAAACGATTTTATTAATAGCCTGATATGAGCAGGGTCAATAAAAGGTTCATCACCCTGAATGTTGATGACAATATCGTATTCTTTTTTTAGCTTCCGGTATGCTTCCTCAATTCGTTCTGTTCCTGTATTGTGTTTAACCGAAGTCATTATTATTTTTGCTCCAAAGCTTTCAGCATGATTGGCGATTCTTTTATCGTCAGTAGCAATTATTACTTCATTTACTCCCGATAAACGAACTCTTTCGTAAACTCGTCTGAGCATAGATTTATCTCCAATCAGGGCAAGAGGTTTTCCCGGAAAACGGCTTGAAGCAAATCTGGCAGGTATTATCCCAATAGTTCTCATTTAAAATGATTATATCGGGGTGTAAAGGTCAACAAATAACTTATTCTGTAAAAAACTTTTTATCCACTTAATCAGGCTTAAATTTGCAGCCAATTTAAACTTTTGTGAATATCTTCCGTTTTTTACTTTTTAGTATAATATTCGTTTTAATAGCACCTGCTATGGTCTGGGGACAAAATCCGGCTGCTAAATTCACCATTTCACAAATAAACATTTCAGGCAATAAAAAAACAAAAGAACATGTCATTTTACGCGAAATTGACATAAAAGCTGGCGACAGCTTCTATTATTTTCAAAAAGACAGTCTTATTCACTCATTACAAAATAAGATTTTCAATCTTGCTTTATTTATCAAAGTCAAAGTATTTCTTGATTCCCTCAGTGTTAACGAAAGAATTTGCAGAATAGAGGTTTCTGAACGCTTTTATACGATTCCCGGTTTAAGTATCGAACTGGCCGACCGTACCTTCAACGAATGGTGGTATCTGTACAATCACCGACTGAACCGGCTTCAATACGGATTTTCAATTATTCAAAAAAACTGTTTCGGACTAAATCATACTCTTTCAACTATTGTTCAGACCGGTTTTTCTGATTATTACAGCATTGGATATTTAATTCCATTTATAAAATTATCGAAAAATTCAGGTTTTAATCTCAATTTTCAGTATTTAAAAAATGACGAGTTAGCTTACAATATTTCCGACAGCAATATGCTGAAATACATCAGAAACGATAGTACTTTACGCATAAGGACAAGAACAGATGCAGAATTCCGTTTTCAGGAAAATCTGTTCACAAAGCATCAAATTACCTTCTCTTTTCATACCAATTCTATTTCTGAAAAAACCTACCAACTCAATTCAAACTATTTATTACCAGGAATCAAACGGCTTAATTTCTTTTCATTAGCCTATTTATTTGACTTAAACAAAACCGACATTCATTTTTATCCAACTAAAGGTTATCATGTTCAGGCAAATTTTTCATACTCGGGCTTGTTGAGTGGTCAAAATTTCAGGCATTTCAATTATAACTTTTATCTTGCCAGCTTTAATCATCACAAAAAAAAGGCTTTTCTGGCAAATTCACTATACTTTGAAGGCTTAGTAGCTAACAAACCATCCTATTTATATAGTCCTTCCTTAGGTTATTCCGGGATATTCATTCGAAGTTATGAGTATTATCTGATAAAAGGAACTCACTTATTTTTAAATAAAAATGAGCTGAAATATAAAATTACAGATAAATGGATTAATCTAAAATTTCTGCCTTTAACTAAATTCAACAACATTCCGCTTCAGATTTATCCGAAGTTATTTCTTGATATAGGATTTCTGTCTGATAAAAATCTTTTTTCATCATTTCTACTGAATAACAAATATCTGTTGGGTGTAGGAACCGGTATTGATTTAGTCAGTTATTACGATATTGTAATCAGGATTGAAGCAGGTTATAATTTAAACAGAGAAAAAAGCTTGTTTTTTCATTTAAACAAAGGTATTTAGTGAAAGAATAATTTAAATTTCTGGTAATTTTATTTATACTTTTCAGTTAAAATGTCTATCTTTGCACAAATTATAAAAGTAAAATTATGAACCCATTGACAGGAATTATTGTTGCCGTAATTGGCGTATTTATTTTTATTCTGGTATTTTTATACTTCGTACCTTTAAATCTCTGGATCACAGCAGTATTCAGCGGAGTTAAAATATCCATTATACAATTGATTTTAATGAGAATCAGAAAAGTTCCACCTGCAGTCATTGTGAATGCATTGATAACAGCCACAAAAGCAGGATTAAAGGTAACAGCCAACGAAATTGAAACCCACTATCTGGCAGGAGGGCATGTCAACAACGTTATTAAAGCCTTGATATCTGCCGATAAAGCTAATATACCGCTCAGTTTTCAATTAGCCACAGCAATTGACCTTGCAGGTCGTGATGTGTTTGATGCTGTTCAAATGAGCGTTAACCCGCGTGTTATTGACACCAAACCAATTGCTGCCATGGCAAAAGATGGTATTCAGTTAATTGCAAAAGCACGTGTAACTGTCAGAGCAAATATTAATCAACTTGTTGGTGGAGCTGGTGAAGACACTATTCTTGCCCGTGTTGGCGAAGGTATTGTTTCATCAATAGGTTCATCAATAGATCATAAAGCAGTTCTTGAAAATCCGGATAACATTTCCAAACTGGTATTACAAAAAGGTCTTGACTCCGGTACAGCATTCGAAATTCTGTCAATTGATATAGCAGATATTGATGTCGGGAAAAACATTGGTGCAGTACTTCAGGCAGATCAGGCAGAAGCTGATAAAAAAATTGCTCAGGCAAGAGCTGAACAAAAACGTGCTATGGCTGTTGCAGAAGAACAAGTACAAAAAGCCAACGCACAACAGGCACGCGTTAAAGTTATTGAGGCTGAAGCACAAATTCCGCTTGCCATGGCTGAAGCATTCCGTTCAGGCAATATGGGAATTATGGATTATTATAAATTCAAAAATATACAGGCAGATACTGAAATGAGAGATAGTATTTCAAAATCAGTTAAACCAGCCAAACATGATGAACCAGGAGCAGGTACCTCTCCTGATGGTTCAAAAAATTAACCTTATCAATTAAAGAATAAAAGCGTTTAATTAGTTTTAAACGCTTTTATTTTTCATAAAAATTAGTTCTGTAAATCACAAATTATGTTCAGAGTAAACGAATATTTTGAAGGAAAAGTAAAATCTATTGCCTTCAATACAAGCGATGCACCGGCTACAATAGGTGTAATGGCTCAGGGAGAGTATGAATTCGGCACTTCAAGTGTTGAATATATGACAATTATTTCGGGCGAATTGAGTGTTTTATTGCCCGCTTGTTCCGATTGGAAAAATTATCTGAATGGAGAAACCTTTATTGTAGAAGCAAATGTAAAATTTAAAGTCAAAGCATTAGCTGATACTGCCTATTTGTGTATTTACAAATAGCGTCATACTTTGAGAAAAATACCCGAACTCAAATGCTTTTTAGAGGAAAAGTATTTATTATTTAATCAGCCGGAATTTGTTACAAACGACCCTATAAGCATACCTCATTTATTTAATAAAAAGGAAGATATTGAAATCGCAGCCTTTCTTACAGCAAGTATAACCTGGGGAAAGCGGGAGCAAACAATTAAAAATGCCCGCTTACTGATGAAACTAATGGAAAACACACCTCATGATTTTGTGTTAAATGCAGGTAAAGAAGATAAAATAGTTCTTAATAAATTTGTTCACCGTACATTTAATGGCTCAGATTGTCTTTTTTTTCTTGAAGCACTGAAAAATATCTATATTAATCATGGCGGACTTGAGCAATTGTTCACTAATGAGTTTACAGCTAATAATACAAAATTGGCAATCAGCAATTTCAGAAAAGTATTTTTTAAAATCAGTCATTTAAATCGTAACGAAAAACACATTGCTAACCCTGCCAAAGGTTCAGCGGTAAAGCGTATTAATATGTTTTTAAGATGGATGGTCAGAAACGACAACAGAGGTGTTGATTTTGGTTTATGGAAAAATATAAGTCCGGCTAAACTCATGATACCACTGGATGTTCATTCAGGAAATGTAGCCAGAAAACTTAATTTGTTAAAAAGCAATCAAAACAACTGGAATTCAGTAGAAGAACTGACCCTGAATCTCAAAGAGTTTGATTCCACAGATCCGGTAAAATATGATTTTGCATTGTTTGGTTTAGGTATCTTTGAAAAATTCTAAAAATATTTCAGACAAACCATCTTCTTTATACAATCAGGTTTCAAAGTAAAAATAAATTGAAACGAACTTGAAGATTTCAGAATAAATAAACCCAGTTTAAACCTATTCTGGTGGCAAGTGTAACATCATCTATTTTTGAAGCGGTGCTGGTAATCAATGAAACATTGTTTTTAATAATAACAGATTCAGTAATTTCCAGATAAAGGTCAGATCTGTTTAAAAAGTGACTTCTGTGCTTAGCCACATATCCGAAAGGGATCATCAAACTTAGTCCGGCATCCACCGAAGGGTAAAATATTAATTGGTTTTTGACCAATAAATCACCATTAAAAAGTCTGCTGCTGCTGATATGTGCTGCAATAGCAGCATCGAAGCAAAGCCTGATGTTATAAAACCAGTCAAGGCTTTTGTAACGGTTATGACCTATCATTGTCCATTTGATATTGATAGCAGGAGAAAACCTGTCGAAAATAGATTTTCGATTATAATTATCTTTTAAATTGCTACCATGAGCAAAACTTAAACTCCCCATAATATGAAAACGAAAATGATTATAAGTGCCGAATCCTACCCTTAAACCTGGAGCTCTGATTTCTACCTGAGAAAAAACAGCTTCATAAGATGGTTTTATGCTTAAATAATATGTTCGATGAAAGTTTTGTGATTTAAGAACTAAACTAAAACTTGTCAGTATTATAGTGGCAATTAAGTATATCAGAAATGGTAGTTTCATGATATATAATTATTGTTGAGGGAAATTAACTTCTTTAATCTGCGATTTAAGATAATCGGTCCACTTATTTAAGCGGATTTGAGTGATATTGGGTTGGAAGTTTTCATCTAAAACAAGACCAACAAACGAACCATTGACCAAAGCCTTTGAACGTTGAAAAACATACCCGTGTGGATACCAGTTACCAATAATATCAACATCTGAATCGTTTAGTAAATCAAATAAAACACCCATTCCGTCTGCAAAAGTATCAGGATAAAGTTTTTGATCACCTAGTCCAAAAATAGCAACTTTCTTGTGGGTATAATCCAGTTTCTTAATTAAAGGAATTTTTAAGACCCAATCTTTTTGAATATTTCCATACTCGGTTGAAGTACCAAATATCAGGTATTTATATTTTCTGAAACTAGGCTTTATGGCAGTTTTAATATCAATGACATCAGCATTTTCTTTTCCGAGTATTTTTTGAATTTCGAAAGCAATATTTTCAACCTTACCACTGGTTGAGCCGTAAAATATGCCTATACATGCCATTTAAAACTATTTTATTTCTGCGAAATTTAATGAGTATTTGTAAATAAGATTATTTCTAAAAAATTTTTTTTACACATTATTATTAACAACTTTAGTTTTTTTGTTAAGTTTAAACAAAAAAAAAGCAGATTTTTACAATCTGCTTTGAAAAAAAGAATAATATTTTTTACCTTTTATTTTTAAAATAAGTAAAGGATAAACTACCAAAAATAAATAAAATTGTAGATATTAGTATTGTTGCTGCCATATTTCTATTTTTTAAATCAATTTAATTTCGTGGCATTAGCTATTATTATGCCAAAAAAATTAATAATTTCTGAAAGCTTATAAAATTATGACTTTAGGAAATTTAAACTGTCATTTTATATGCAAAAATTATTTCATGTTTTCTACCATCACTTTGGCAAATCCGGAACATGAAACCAATTGTGCCCCTTCCATCAAACGATGAAAATCGTAAGTTACCTTTTTTTGATCAACAGATTTGACCAATGAATTCCAGATTAGGTCGTGTACTTCAGTCCATCCCATATACTGAAACATCAATGCCCCGGATAAAATAACAGAACCCGGATTTACTTTATCAAGGTTGGCATATTTAGGTGCAGTACCATGTGTGGCTTCAAATATGGCATGACCTGTTTCATAATTGATATTTGCACCTGGAGCAATGCCAATACCTCCTATTTGAGCTGCTAATGCATCGCTCAGATAATCTCCATTGAGATTCATAGTAGCAATTACATCAAATTCTGTGGCACGGGTTAATACTTGTTGTAAAGTAATATCAGCAATAGAATCTCTTATCAAAATACGATTTTTCCACTGACCATTGCCCAAAATCGGCATCAGGAGTAAAGTGTCTTCAACCTCTTTTTTTATAGTGTTTTTCTGAGTTTCTGTCATCATATCAAAACCAGGGTCAATCAGACGTGCATTTTCTTCAATACTTAAATCATGATTGTTGTCTTTGTTTCCGATAATCCAGCTTTCACGCTCAGTAACAACCTCATTTCTGAATTCACTTTTTGCCAACTGATATGCCCAGTTTTTAAATGCTCCTTCAGTAAACTTCATAATATTGCCTTTGTGTACAATAGTAACTGATTTTCTATGATTTTCAACAGCATATTGAAGAGCTGCCCTGAACAACCTTTCAGTACCTTCAACAGAAATAGGTTTAATTCCTATAGCAGAACTTTCGGGAAATCTGATTTTACTAATATTCATTTCCTGCTGCAAAAATTCGATGACTTTTTTAGCTTCCTTTGAATTGGCTTCCCATTCAATTCCGGCATAAATATCTTCTGTATTTTCCCTGAAAATTACCATATCTACATCCTGAGGCTTTTTTACAGGAGAAGGTACACCGTTAACATATTTCACAGGCCTCAAACAGACATATAAATCAAGAATTTGCCGTAAAGCAACGTTTAATGAACGAATTCCGCCACCAACAGGAGTCGTTAACGGACCTTTAATGCCCACCAGATATTCTTTAAAAGCATCAATAGTTTCATCAGGTAACCAGTTTCCAAAACGATTAAATGATTCTTCACCAGCAAATACTTCTTTCCAAATAACTTTTCTTTTTCCCTTATATGCTATTTCAACAGCATTATCGAAAACATATTGAGAAGCATTCCAGATGTCAGGTCCTGTTCCATCTCCTTTAATAAATGGCATAACCGGGCTATCAGGGACATTCAACTGTCCGTTTTGCATAGTGATTTTATTCGTATTCATCGTTTTTACTGAAATATTAAGATTTTTAAATTTGTGCAAAGGTAAGGCTTTGCAAGCATGAATGCATTATTTTGTTTAGATTGGTTTTAAATTTAGCTTTTTCTGCAATTCGACTAAATTTGGATTCCTGATTGCCATAAACTCGAAAATTTCTTTTGAATTTGTCATATAGGCATATTTATCTGTTTCTTCTGCCTTCTTAACTTCAAGAATTAATTGTAAACCAGTGATTCCATGCTTATCTGCCATGAAATCAACAAATGCTATTCTTTCTTTTTGAAACATATCCTGTAGGGAGGCATTTTCGAACACAATTTTAACCGACCCATCTTCCTGAACAGTAGGTGGTTTCGATTTTAATTCAATACTCAGATTTTTTGATTTGTTTTGAAGTTCATTTTCCAGATAGTTTTGCCAGGCTATCATAAAAACTTCAGTATTTACTGGTTTGAAACGCTCAGTGCCTGCTTCATTCAGATTATTTTGCAATTTGTTTTCGAAAACAATTTCTTGTTCTTTGATATTATGGCTTATTTTATCAATGCTTGATAATTTGCTTAAAACAGGTGCAGATAAATTAGTTTCCTCTTTTTCAGTAAGTGGTAAGGTTTTATTCAAAACCGGTTTAGTCTGCGATTCTGTTTTTTCAGTTGTCGCTATTTTTTTTTTGTTCCTGCAATTGTGTTGCAAGACTGATGGCATCTGTCAGGTAACTTAATTTCATCAAAGCAATTTCGGTGTGCAAACGAGGATTTTTACTTTCTTTAAAACTTAAACTGAACTGATGAATAATATTGAGGGCATTAATTAAATAGTTTTTATCTATAGAGTTGGCTTGCTGATGATATCTGCTTCGTAAAGTATCAGGAATATCCAGTATTACTGCAGTTTTTTCCATTTTGCTTAAAATAAGCGTTCGCAGGTGTTCACTTAGCCCGTTAAGAAAATTTTGTTCATCAAAACCAGCTTTGACCAATTCATCTAATATTAAAATACTTTGCTGAATGTCAGCAGAACAAATAGCATTTGTTATTTTAAAAAAGTATTCATAATCAATGATATTCAGATTACTGATAACAAATTCGTAAGTAATTTTATCCTGAGCAACACTCACCAGTTTATCAAACACTGTTAATGCATCGCGCATAGCACCATCGGCTTTTGTGGCTATAATATGCAATGCTGTTTCTTCTGCTGAAATGTTTTCTTTTTCGGCAATAAGCTGTAGCTGTTTAACAATATCTTTAATTTCGAGCCGTTTAAAATCATTAATCTGGCAACGGCTTAAAATGGTAGGAATAATTTTGTGCTTTTCGGTAGTCGCTAAAATAAAAATAGTGTAGGATGGTGGTTCTTCCAATGTTTTCAGAAAAGCATTAAAAGCTGCTGTTGACAACATGTGAACCTCATCAATAATATATGTTTTGAATTTACCAGCCTGAGGAGGAAACCTGACCTGATCGTTGAGCAATCGGATATCTTCAACAGAATTGTTTGAAGCAGCATCAAGTTCAAAAATATTCATCGAACGCTGCTCATTAAAGGTAGTACACGACTTACATTGATTGCATGGTTCACCATCTGCAGACAAATTTTCACAATTCACTGCTTTGGCTAAAATGCGTGCACAAGTTGTTTTTCCAACTCCTCTTGGTCCTGTAAATAAATAAGCCTGTGCAAGGTGATTGTTGGCTATGGCTTTTTTTAAGGTTACGGTAATATGTTCCTGCCCCAACATGGAATCAAAATTGGATGGGCGATACTTACGTGCAGATACTACGAAACTGTCTGACATGAATTTTCAGGATTTTATTTTAATTGCAAAACTAAATAAGTCAAACAAAATAATTTCGATTTGTTGATAATTATCCTGAGTATTTTTTTTCTGATAAAACTATTGTATCAAAATTTTCGTCATCAACTTGTTGATGTTTAATTTTGTCGCTTATTTAATATGATGATGAAAAGTCAAGAATCTTTAATCGGTATCAGATTACTCACAATTGTATTGCTTATTATTCCTGCCTTTTGTTTTGCTCAATCAAATTTTCAATACATCGCTGTTAAAGATAATAACAATAAATGGGGGTTTATTAATGAAAAGTATGAAATCATTATTCCATTTATGTACGATGATGCTCAGGATTTTAAATCAAATTCTGCTTGGGTAAAACTCAACAATGAGTTTCATTGTATAAGACCTGACAATGATATAGTTTTTTCTGTTAAATTTGAAGAGGTATTTCCATTTAATGAAGGATTAGCTCGTTTCAAACAAAACAATAAATTTGGTTTTATTAACCGCTTAGGAAAAGTCATTGTTCAGGCAGTATATGATAATGCTTCCGATTATTCAGAAGGTTTGGCAAGAGTTAAAAAAGGTGGATATTGGGGTTTTATTGATTATAACTGTAATTTAGTAATTGATTTCAACTATTTAAATGCTTCAGATTTTTCAGACGGGTATGCAGTAGTCGAAAACAAACATTTTATTGATAAAAAAGGGAACCTGCTTTTAGAAAATAAAAAGTTCAATAAAGTTATGCCATTTTCGGAAGGTTTGGCTGCTGTTTCTGTTTCATTTCCTTATCTGTTTGGGTACATAGACACCAGTGGAAAACTCATTATTGCCTTTCAATATGAAGAGGCAAATTTATTTTCTGAAGGCCTGGCTGCTGTAAAAGCTGTAGGCAAAACTTATGTTTATATTAATAAGGAAGGCAAATCGGCAACTAAATATGAGTATTCAGTTGCTAATGAATTTAGGGAAGGTGTGGCACTTGTAGCCATAAGTATTCATGATGAAAAATCAGGAAAAATTCTGAAATATGGCTACATTAATCATAAAGGGAAGTATTTATTTCCTCCAAAAACATTTAACTCAGCCGGTCCTTTCAGAAACGGTATTGCCAGAGTAGTTTTCAATCAGAAAGAAGTATTGATCGACAAACACGGCAGGTGCATTTTCTATTGTCAGTAATTCAAATTACATTATAAAAAAAAGACCCGAAAAGTATAATTGTTGTAAATATACATTTCGGATCTAATTTTAATAATTATAGAACTAAGCTAAAGTAGCAACCATCACTGCTTTGATGGTATGCATGCGGTTTTCTGCTTCATCCCACACAAGTGATGCTTCGCTTTCAAAAACATCTTCAGTTACTTCCAATCCATCTAATCCAAATTTTTGATAAATCTCCTCACCCACTTTGGTTTCACGATTGTGAAACGCAGGCAGACAATGTAAAAATTTAACTTTTGGATTTCCGGTCAATTCCATTGCTTTTTTATTGACCTGATAAGGTTTTAGCAGTTTAATGCGTTCTTCCCAAACAGAGTCAGCTTCACCCATACTTACCCAAACATCGGTATAAACAAAATCGCAACCTTTTAATCCTTCTTCCACATTATCGGTAACAGTAATACGAGCACCTGTTTGTTTCGCAATTTCTTTGCAGGTTTTAACCAATTCAACATCTGGCTGGCACGATTTCGGTGCAATTGCACGATAATCCATTCCTAATTTAGCAGCAATAGCTAATAATGAATTTGCTACATTGTTTTTAGCGTCACCCATAAAACAGAAAGCAATTTCGTGAAGTTTTTTGTCAGTATGCTCAAGCATGGTCATCACATCGGCCAAAGATTGTGTAGGATGCCATTCTGTAGTTAGACCGTTCCAAACAGGAACACCGGCATAAGCAGCCAATTCTTCTACAATAGACTGACCGTAACCGCGGTATTCGATACCATCATACATTCTTCCCAACACACGGGCAGTGTCTTTCATGCTTTCTTTATGACCTATCTGAGAGCCACTTGGTCCGAGATATGTTACCTGTGCTCCCTGATCAAAAGCAGCTACTTCAAAAGCACAGCGTGTGCGTGTAGAGGTTTTTTCAAAAATCAGAGCGATATTCTTTCCATTCAGCCTTGGTTGCTCAATTCCGGCATATTTTGCCTTCTTAAGATCAAATGAAAGATCTAACAGGAATTTAATTTCCTGTGGAGTAAAATCCAACTCCTTTAAAAAATGTCTGTTTCTTAAGTTAAATGCCATAGTATTTAGTTTTAAGTTTATTAGTGATTAGAGTTACAAGTTACAAGTTACAAGTTGCAGCTTACAAGTTTCAAGTTCTGAATTAGATTATTAAACCTTCAATTTTGAATCTAAATTAAACAATTACCACCCTTGTGCCACCATTATCAATGCCAAGTTTGTTGCTTTCAGTAATGATTGCATCTTTACCGGTAGAAGTTACAAAACGTATTGCAGCCCGTACTTTTGGTGCCATACTTCCTTCAGCAAAATGACCTTCCTCAATATATTTCTGTGCTTCAGTAATAGTCATTCTGTCAATCTCTTTCTGTTCAGGTTTGTTGAAATTAATACATACTTTTGGAACATCTGTCAGGATAAAGAATTTATCAGCATGAATTTGAGTTGCCAGCAATGAAGAAGCAAGGTCTTTATCAATCACAGCATCAATACCCTCCAAAGTGTTAGGCTTAACATAGTGAACCGGTATTCCTCCACCTCCAACTGCAATTACAATCTGACCATCCCTGGAAAGTTTCTCAATGGATTTTACATTGGTAATCATCATTGGTTTTGGAGAAGCTACTACTTTCCTCCATCCACGTCCACGGGGGTCTTCCTTGAAAATAGCACCTGTTTCTGCACTAATTCTGTCTGCATCTTCTTTTGGATAATATGGCCCGACAGGTTTTACAGGGTTTTTAAAAGCAGGATCATCTTTATGTACCAAAACCTGAGTAACAATGGTAATAATATCTTTATCAATATCATTGGCTGAAAGAACATTACGTAATTGTTGTTCAATAATATAACCTATAAAACCTTGGGAATAAGCTCCGCATACATCCATTGGCATCTCAGGAATGCCATGAATTTTAGCACCACCATCGTTTTGAAGCATGATGTTTCCTACCTGTGGTCCATTGCCATGTGTAATTACTAAATCATAACCACGCTTAATTAAAGCCAGCAATTTTTCACAGGTTTCATATGCATTACGTTCCTGTTCCTGTATGGTTCCTTTCTGGTCGCCTCTTAACAAAGCATTTCCACCAAATGCTACTACTGCCAATTTTTTCATAATATTATCTTAATTTTATATTTTATTCAAAATTTAAATCAGAAATCTGAATTCAGAACAAAACTATATCTGAATCAATTGCTCCAAAGTTGGCAATCCAATTTCCTGAAGATTATAGCCAACAACTACAGCTGGTTTATTGATTTTACAGATTCTTCTTAAATCAATAGGAGTACCAATGACTACTAAATCACAATCTGTATCATTTATGGTTGTTTCCATATCTTTAATTTGCTGTTCGCTGTAACCCATTGCAGGAAGTAAACTACCAATTTCCGGATATTTTTCAAATGTTTCTGCAATTTCTCCTACTGCCCATGGTCTTGGATCAACCAATTCTTCAGCACCAAGTTTCATAGCAGCTACAATAGCAGCACCAATTGTCATTTCACCATGAGTTAAAGTTGGACCGTCTTCAATGCATAAAACACGTTTTCCATTAACCAAATCAGGATTGTCAACTGATAATGGAGATGCACCTTCAACGATTTTTGCTGTTGGATTCAGCATTTTTACGTTATCTCTGAGTTCAGTAATATCTTCAAGTGTAGCACTGTCAATTTTATTAATCACAATAATATCAGCCATTCTGACATTGGTTTCACCCGGATGGTATGTCATTTCATGACCTACACGTAAAGGATCAACCACAACTATTCTGATAGATTTTGTTGTTGAACGGTAAAAAGGAATATCATTATTGCCACCATCCCAAACAATTACATCAGCTTCTTTTTCAGCTTCGCGAAGAATAGCTTCATAATCAACACCGGCATAAATTACATTACCACGGGTAACATGTGGTTCGTATTCTTCCATTTCTTCAACTGTACATTTATGTTTAGCCAAATCGGAAATTTGAGCATAACGCTGTACTTTTTGAGCAACCAAGTCGCCATAAGGCATCGGATGACGAACTGCAACAGCTTTTAATCCTCTGGAATTCAGAATTTCCATTACCCTGCGAGTTGTTTGTGATTTACCACAACCTGTACGTGAAGCACAAATAGAAATAACCGGTTTATTGGTTTCAAGAGTTGTTTGATTAGCACCCATCAGCATAAAATCAGCACCTGCTGCATTCGCAATAGAAGCATTGTGCATCACTCTTTCGTGAGGAACATCACTGTAAGCAAAAACCACTAAATCTATATTTTCGCTGATAATGATGTTTTTCAGTTCTGATTCAGGACGAATAGGAATTCCGTTTGGATAAAGGTCTTTACCAGCTAATTCAGCCGGATATTTTTTATCGTCAATACCAGGAATCTGAGTTGCAGTAAATGCAACCACATTGTAATTGCTGTTGCCTCTGAAAAACACATTAAAATTGTGAAAATCACGACCAGCTGCACCCATAATTAATGTTCTTCTTACCATACTTACCATAATCTTTTATTTTGTTTGTTATTAAAAAATGGTTTAATTTATTTAAACTCTTATCTGCTTTTTGTGCAAATCTATAATATGAATCTGAATAAAAACCAAATTTTTCCTTTAAATTTTCGTAATTTCGGGGTTTTTGGGGTTTAATCAATTTAAAGCGAGTTTCCGGGATATAATTTTTGAAATTTTATTACAATAAAGCTTTAATAAGTTTATTTTCATCAATAAAAACACAGATAATCAACTTTAAATTGTTCTTAACAGGCGTTAAAAGACATTTTTAAATAATTGTCAAAATAAATTTGACATAGGAACAAAATGCATATCTTTGCAAAAGACTTGAATTATTGCAATTTTCACTTAATATGTAAAATCTGGATCAACATTTCAATTGGCAACTTTGACGCAAAATAGCAGATATAAAGGCTTTCTTATAAACCTCAAATTCACCATTTGAAAATGCAGAAAAAGCAGTCATTTTAATGATAAAAAAAGAATAAATAATAAAAAGCCCATGGAGACCATATTACTCATTTTACTAATTATTTTATTAATTGCAACCGGTGTTTTGCTGGTGAAATCTTTTGTTTCAAAAGAGAAAAACGATGATACTTTACTGAAAGAAATAAATCTGCTGAATTTGAAAATTGAGGGACTTGAAAAAGTTTTAAAAGATGAATTTTCACGCAATCGGGAAGAATCGTCAAAACTGATGCGTGAAATGCGTGAAGAGTTGCAAAATAGCCTCCTCAATGGTATGAAAAGTATTTCTGATATGCAGAAAAATCAGCTTGAAACTACTGCCAATCAGCAAAAAGGGCAATTAGATAGTTTTTCAAATCAGCAAAAACTTCAGTTTGAAAGCTTTACAAATCTATTAAACACATTAACCAAATCGAATGAAGAAAGATTGGAAAAAATGCGTGAAACCATTGAAATCCGAATTCGTCATTTGCAGGAAGACAATGCAGCAAAAGTTACTGAAATGCGGAAAACAGTAAACGACAATCTCGAAGAAATGCGAAAAACTGTAGACGAAAAGCTGCAATCAACGCTCGAAAAAAGACTTGGAGAATCATTTAAACTGGTTAGTGAGCGTCTGGAGGCTGTTCATCAGGGTTTGGGTGATATGCAAAAACTGGCTACCGGAGTGGGCGACCTGAAAAAAGTTTTGTCCAATGTTAAAACAAAAGGAGTTTTAGGTGAATACCAGCTTGAGAATATTCTGGAACAAATCATGACCCCTGCACAATATGATAAAAACGTTAAAACCAAGCAAAACAGCAATGCTCATGTCGAATTTGCCATTAAATTGCCCGGCAGGGAAGACAAAAACAAAACTGTATATTTGCCGATAGATGCTAAATTACCTACCGAAGATTATCAGGCTTTGATGGATGCTTATGAAATGTCGGATTTAGCCAGAATTGAAGAATTAAAAAAATCATTGGCGACAAGTATTAAAAACTTTGCTAAAGATATTAGTGAAAAATACATTGACCCGCCTAATACTACCGATTTTGCCATCATGTTTTTACCTTTTGAAGGATTGTATGCTGAAGTATTACGAATGTCAGGCATTTTTGAAAGCATTCAGAGAACATTTAAAGTTATTATTACAGGGCCCACTACCCTGTCGGCCTTGCTTAACAGCCTGCAGATGGGATTTCGAACGCTTGCCATCGAAAAACGTAGCAGCGAAGTATGGGAACTGCTCAGTGCAGTGAAAAAAGAATTTGGCATGTTTGGCGAAATATTGGATAAAACGCAGAAAAAACTGCAGGAAGCCAGCAAAACCATAGAAGATGCAGGTACCCGCAGTCGTGCCATTTCGCGTAAATTGCGTGATGTACAGGAATTGCCTGCCGAAAAAGCCAAGCTGATGATTAATATGGCTGAAGAAAATGAAGAAGAAGTGAAAGAAGGCTTGTTTTAAGATTTAAGATTAAATAATGTAGAAAAAAAATAAAAGTTGTCGAATCTGATGAGTGATAAGCTATAAATGTTAAAATAACTATTAAAACTAAATAATCATGAAACAAAAATTAAATTTACTTACAATCGCTTTAGCAATTGTATTTTCTGCCACATTTATCTCTTGTGATGACGATGATGAAAATGAAACGAATATCAGTGCTTACAATGACACAGAAAGTCATTATATGGGTGATAACTGTATGACATGCCATAAAAGCGGTGGCGAGGGAGAAGGTTGGTTTACTGTTGCAGGTACTTCCTACATTCAAAGTTTGAAGGCTGAATACCCAAATGCGACAGTTAAACTTTACAGTGGAGCTAACGGATCAGGTAATTTGATTGCCACTATAGAAGTTGATGGTTATGGCAATTTCTTTACAACTAAAACTATAAATTTAAGCAAAGGTGTTTACCCTTCAATTACAGGCACTACTGGAAATACTCAATACATGCCAATTTCAACAACTTTAGGTGCTTGCAATTCCTGCCATGGAAGTTCAACCGGCAAAATTTGGGTTGATTAAAACACTGCCTTTTCAATGTTTATTAGTCTTCTGCCTATCATTATCAATACAATTTAAATGCATTTACAAATTATTAAGCATAAAACACTACTTTTGAATCTAATACTAAATATTGTTTACCATTTCATATCACAATTAATCAAAAAAACACATGACTCAACTTAACATTAAACAAGGTCCAACTTTCGCTGGTTGGATTTCATGGATGGGAATGTTAGTTTTAGTAACTGGTATATGGTGGTTCATTTCATCACAAGAATTTTCTGAAAAAGTCGTTTCTATACTATTGATCCTTTCCGGATTGCAGATGTTTATTCATATCAAAGGAGTAGTTATCAATCAGAAAAAGTTAAAATTAAAAACCTACAGCTTTATCTTTTTCCCTATCGGAAAATGGATAGATATCTCTGATTTTTCTGACATTACATCAAGAAACACAGATTCAACAGAAACCGGAGGCATTAGAAGTGCATTTATTACTGTTCATTCAAAGTACACAGATTTGTACCTGATAAATAAACAAACCGGTCAAAAAATTCTCCTTAAATCGTGCAGAAATGTGGAAGAGGCAAATAAACTGAAAGAACAGTTATTATTTATGAAGAAACCATAATTTCAACCATTCAATTCATTTTGAGCTATTTTTTTTAGAGAATTTTACCTTCAAAAAATGATTTAAGACATATCAGGAATTTTTTCTGATTCAATTATAAAAACTCCCTTTTGTGAGTTTTTGCATGAATTAAACATGGCCTGTGCAACCTTATAAGCTTCAATTCCTTTGTATTTCTTAAGTTTTCCCGACATAAACGGGTTTAAAGCTTTCATGAAAATTTTGGCAACTTCCTCCCCGAATCTGAATTCATTTCGCTTGCCTAACAACAATGATGGCCGAAGAATAAATAAAGATTCAAAAGGACATTTTTTAAGCTCTTCTTCCATCCTGCCTTTCATATTCAGGTAAAAATTGGAAGATTTACTATTGGCTCCAACAGAAGAAACCACTGCAAATCTTTTCACACCTGAGCTGTAACATTCATTTGCATAATTAACTATATAGTCGTGATCAATAATAAACTGATTTTCTTTAGAACCAGCTTTTTTTAAGGTAGAACCTAAACAGCAATAAGCATCATCGGCATGAGTTCCCTGTAACATTTCAGCTATTTTGCCATAATCTACCACCTTATTAATTACCCGCTTATCAGAAATATCAAGGCTTTGCCTGCTTAAAACAATGATTTCTGAGTAATAATCGTCTTTTAATAATATTTCTGTGAGTGCTGAACCAACCAAACCACTTGCTCCGGCAATTATTGCTATTCTATTTATTATCATTTGTTTTTCTCATTAAACTATTTACAACTACCTCTTCATCAATCAATTGCATGCAATTAAAATGACCTTTCGGACATTTGCTTTTTCCCAACTTTGAACAAGGACGACATTTCAATCCTTTGACTTCAATGATTTCAGATTGGTTTACTTTTTCACTTTTATTGGCAAAATAAGGTGTCATCCCAAAGTCAGGTACCGTGTTTCCCCAAACACTTATCACTTTTTTGTCGAGTGCAGCTGCAATGTGCATCAAACCGGTATCGTGAGTTAATACTGCTTCAGCTAAGTTTAATACAGCAGCCGACATCCGTATTGACAATTGTCCGCACAAGTTGATTATCCTATTTATTGAATTTGAAGCAATAATATCAGCATTATTTCTATCGTTGCTGCCACCAAGCAAAACAACCGGTAAATTGAGTTTATCAGCAATTAGAGTAAATTTTTCTGCAGGCATTCTTTTAGTAAAATAAGTCCCTCCTATGGCAAAAACATAAAATTTTTGAATTCCATATTGCGATGAAATATCAATTGCTTTTAAATTTTCATCCGGTAATATCAAATAATCACAACCTTCATGGTCATTAAATACATTGAGCTTCCTGACTGCTTTAAAATATCGGTCAATCAGATGCTCATGTGGTAAAAAATTAATTTTTAATTTTACCAGTAATAATTTCAGCAAATTTAGCTTAGGAAAAGAATAAGCCTTGATTTGAAGTTTTGAGCGAATAATAAAACTCCTGATGTTTTTGTGCAGATCAATAATTATTTCATAATTCTCTGCTTTAAGCTCAGAAATACATTCACTCAGATTATTTTCATAATAAATGAATTTATCAACATATGGGTTGTTTTCGAGAATCGCAGCATATTTTTTTTTAATCAGAAAATGAATTTCAGCTTCAGGTTTTTGCTGACGCAAACAACGTAAAACCGGAGTGGTAAGTATAATATCTCCGAAAGAACTCAATCTGATAAGCAGCAATTTCAACTGAATAATCTATATTTCGCTTTTAATAATAGAATTATAATTTATGCAAAAAAAAGCAAAAAAAAGGGAACCTCAGCAAATGAAGCTCCCTAAAACACAAAATATGAAAACTCTTTCTTTACTTTGAGGAAACCATTTCCCCGTCTTTATACTCTTCTGTTTTTAAAAGTGTACCCTTTTCATCATAATAAAGCCAGGTACCATGTTTTTTATCCGATTTGTAGTTACCCTGGATTTTCAATTTACCATTTTCATAGTAATAAAAATAAGGGCCCTGCTTTTTCATGGTTTTACCAATAATCTGATTATCACCCTTTTCACTGAAAGTGTTTACTTCTACATAAGAAAATACTTCTTTCAGTTTTGTTTTTGCTTCATCGTAATACGATTTTGTTGTTTCATCGGTTATATGCTGAGAAAAAACCTGACCCAGACCAAACAACATTAACGATAATAATAAACTCAGTGTTTTCATGGTATTCTTTTTCGTTTAAAGGTTGCAAATTGGTTGCCAAGATAGAATAAGAATATTCAACCGACAAAATATGAGAAAATATTTTTTTAATCTCTGAAAAGGAGAAGAGGAATATTGAATTGCTCAGTTTCGGTTTTAATCTCTATAAAAATCTGATTTACTGTAAAAGATGAAAAACTTACCCGCTTAATATTCTCTTTAACCATTTCTGAAACCAGAATGTTTTTGTTTTTATCATATACCGATAAACTATAACTCATTGGCTTGCTTTTCAAGGAAATCACTGTTAAAACACCCTTGTTTTCATCAAATTCAAGCCGGAAAACCTGATTTTTAATCTCATTCATGTATTGATTATCTATCTTCTTTAGGAATTTTTTCGGATTCTTAGCTCTTGCAATACCCTGAATATCAGTTTTTTCATCAAGCGAAGCAGTAATTGTTTCTAGGTTTAAAATGAGTATAATAGTACTGCTGTCATCGGGTTTGTAAGCTCTTACGTAATCAACCCAAAAATTAGCCGGAAAAGTTGTTTTTTCATCGGGACCGGGACAAAACGGAGAAGGGCAATCGTTTGGGATAGCTAAATTAAAAATCACCGACATCGGATAATCAAATATATGATACTCTAGAGCAAGCGGAATGTTATTCAGATACCAATGAATAGTATTTTCTTTCCAGATAACATTCATGCTGTTAAAATCATCCGACAACTTATGACTTAATTTAATCCATCCACCTGTTTTTTCATCAAATTGATTTGATTTTTCAATCAATTTTGTGCCCAGATGCAAATCATGATGGGTTTTATCGGTTTGATGTCCTAATATTTCAAAAACATCTATTTCACCTTTATGTCCGAAAAGCCAAAATGCAGGCCAAAAGCCTTTTCCTTCGGGGACTTTAAACCTTGCTTCAAAAAGCCCGTATTTAAACTCAGGCTTTGAATAAACCAATCCTGAAGTATAATCAAAAGTTCGTAACAAAGCAATATTGGTATCATTGACCGGCAATGATTCAATTGCATTAAAAACCTGTACAGAATCGTTAAACCCTTTAAAAGCCAATGCATTCTTGCTCTCCTTACGAGCCTGAAGTTTCAGATATCCATTTTCTATTGTAACATTGTCTGGCAAGTAAATCTGTTTTTCATTATTAATAATATTTACTTTTCCCCAGGGATAATTGAACCGCCAATTTACAGAAGATGGCATTTGACTAAATTCATCACCCCAAACAAAGGTATATTTTGAGGTTGACAAATCATCATTCAGAAAAAGAATATATTTAGGTTGTGAAATAGCAGATAAGCTGAGTAATAAAATGAACTGTGTAAAAACAATTTTCATGTCTGGTACGATTTTAAAGTCATTGACGAATTTGATACAAAATTAGTTTGCCCATTTTAGCAGAAAAAATTTTTTTCATATTTTCCGGTGAAATAAACAAATTTTATCGAGAAGCAATTACTTTTACTGTATTATATTGATGATTAAACAGATATTAACAAAAATTAAAATTCTACTTAAATAACTCAACTGAAACATCATCAATTATAAACTTAGCTTTATTTAGATTCCACAAGTAAATTTTTAACACCTCTCCTTCGGCCATTTCCGGAATAGGTCTCAGATAATTAATACTATTCCATTGATTCAGACCTTCAATTTGTTTCTCAATTTTGTTTGCATGCCATTTATTTTTTACTTCACTGGCAATTAATGCCTTGCAATAATTGTCTGAATACAGTTTAAAAGATACTTTTAAAGTTCCTTCTTTTATCCGGTTTTTATTCTGCACTAAATCCAATAAAGGTATAAACTCCATTGTTGAATCAACAATTAAGCTTTTTTTGCCGGAAAAAACAAATGTAGTATCAAAATGGGTTGCAATACTTTCAAAATCTTGAATTTTACTAATATATGCATTTTGTGGAGGATAGGTGGCATGATAATAACCGTTGACATTGTTGTAGGTTTGTTTTTTTGACAAACTGAAAATTAATAAAAATAAAATCAGAAGAAATAACAATAAAGGTAAATAAATGTAGGTTTTACCACCTTTGCGTTTTACATACAGCCAACGACCAAGAAGTAATAAAACGCAGCAAAAGAATACTAAATTCGATATGATATAGAACACTACGATTTTTTTGTTATTAAACTCAAATTTTACTTTATGCTTCCCTTTTGCTAACAAAATAGTCCTGTAATTAAAGTTGGATGTATATATCGGTATTTCCTTATCATCAACAAAAGCTTTCCATCCTTTAAAGTTTGTTTGAAGAAGAGTTAGAAACTGGTCGTTTGTAGTTTTAGTTTCTATTTCAACACTTTTGGGTGAAAATTTAGTAATTTTAATAATGTCGGTTTTATCTGTCTTCACTTTAACTTTTGACAGTATTGCATAATCCCTTTTGGAAACAAACAAATAATTTGAATTTTCAAGACTAATTTCGTCATCATTTAAAGTTGTTAATGGAATTATTATGTCAGAAAAATATACCAAATGATTATTTAAAGTAGCCGACTTTAAATTTGGATAATCTGTTTCAAGCTTTCTGTATGAGCTTAATTTAAATGATGAAAAAGCATCAAAAGCAACCTGTTTTGTAAAGATGTACGAATTTCTCCAAAAGGGTTCAAAGAATGCATGTTGCTGATCGTTAAAAATGATTTTACTGTTTACAGGAATAGGGAAACCCTCCGGAGACAGGGACAAATTCTTTTGCATATCTTGTGGTTTACTACGCATATCTATTACCGTTTTGTTCATATTCAGTTGTGCTGCAAAAACCAATTCAACTGCCACAAGTATTAAAATTACTGTAATTGGAAATTTAATTCTACTATTGTAAAGGATTGTAAACAGTAAAGCTCCAACAAGAAAGGTATGAAATAATGCCTGAATGAATATGTTTTGATAAAATGACGTATTTTCAAAAATCTCAATGACATATTTATGCTCAAATAGAGTCTTAAAATCATGAAATGTCAACTTATTGATTGAAATAATAAGCAATGAAACCAGTGCAACTAAGATAGTAAGCCCTGCAATCAGGATTTTATTTTTTTCTGATGAAATGTTCTTTTCAAAAAAAGAAAAATATTTTGCAGAAATCAGGATAAATGCCAATAGTCCATAAATTCGAAGATATGCTGCACTTAAAAATAAATCCATTAAAGGTAAATACTGATACAGGACTTTCCTGACAGGTAAAAAATCAAAAGACATCGAAAATATAATCAACCCGAATCCGAGTATAATGTATTCTAGTATTGAATGTCTTTTAAATATTGATACCATAAGAAAAATGAAAGGGATAATTCCAATATAATGATTAATCAGAGAGCTATCTGTGTTGCCAAAGAATTCATTGTATTTTACAGTAGAAAACGGAACAATAAACGACATCAGCGCAGATAAAGGTTGACTAAAAGCTAAGGTTTTTGCCAAACTAACACCACTGTCAAGCCTTTCAACTAAACTCAGTGTTTCTAATGTTGATATGATCAGTGGAAGAGTAAGCACAACAACAAATACTGAGAAAATAAAGTTTAGTTTAAGAATTTGCCATGTTTTTTTAAGGTCTTTTTCAATTAAAACAGCCAACAAAAAGAAGTAAGCGAATATAAGCAAAAGCAAATATAACATTGCAATAGATAGTGCCTGATAGGCCCCAGTAATTAATAAAAAAACAAAAACTCCTGTTTTTAAACAATCTATTATTTTTTTATCCTGATTTAATTTGATATAAGAAAGTAAAACAAATGGAATCCAGGCAGCTCCAACTAACAGAAAAAAGTGTTGTCCATGCCCTACTACATATCCACTGAAAACATAAGCAAGACTGGCTAAAAGGGAAGCATTTCTACTTTGATTAAAATAAAAGGATAATTTATACATCCCAATAGCTGCTATTATCAAATAAATACCAAACAAAACGTGCATGGTATAAATGCTATATCTGCCAAGTAAGCTTATTATTAAAAGTTCAGGATAATAAGTAGGTGCTTGTAAATCAGCATAAAATGGAGAACCAACTTGTTGATAAGGATTCCAGAAAGGGAAATACCCTGAGTTTATACATTCTGAAAAATAATAACGAAATGGGAATACAACATCTATTAAATCCCACTTTAGTCCATATAAAAAAAATAACACCTGCCAATATCCAATTGCAATGATTATCAATATAATAACTAAAGTACTGAAGTTAGGACGGGTTTTCATTGAAATTCATTTTAACTTGTCAATTTTACTCTCTTAAATGTTTGCAATAGCGGGTAACATCGTGTATCTCCTCATTCTTAAAGAAGCAAGTGAAATCTTAATTTTTCTTTAATACCTTTTTCAGAATATGGCGGCTTTTCGGAGCTGTATGAAAAATAATTTCATCACCTTCCTTGCATTGTTCAAAAAGCTCTTTGCTTACCCAATAGCGGGTATTTTCAATTATCAGATCGTAACGGGTATTTTCTTTAACCAATTGTCCGACACCATAATCAATATTGTTTTCTTTCTTCTGTACTATTTTAATAATCAGTTCTTTAGATTGATTACTCAGGTCAGAATAATACTTTCTGTTTATCAGCCAGATAATTAAACCACTTATAATAAAACTGCTGAGAAGCATAAGTTGAACGTTACCATCAGCATAACTCATTTTTAAACTTAATACTGCTATAAAAATGAAAGCATTTAAAATAACACAGATAAAAAAACCAATAAAATAAGCCATTCGGCACCTGAATTTCAGTTCCTGTATATCATCATAATCAAGCTGTTCAGTTTTAAATATCATTTTTCAGGAGATGCTATGATTTTATCCGTAAAACAATTTTTAGCAAAAGTAAATGAGTTTTTTCAATTTCAATAAGAAAAAACAAGAAATTATTCAACATTTAAATTATAACTGAATGATTAAATCCCAAATATAAAGTCAAGAGGTATGAAAGTTTTTCCGGCTTTTATTGTATTCCATTTTCAGTAAAAAATATAAAAACAGTAAATTTGATTATTTCCTTTTTAGAAAACTTACCACCGTTTATTCAACAGCCAAATATTATGAACCCCATATCCAAAATCTGCGATAATCGGGAAACAATTATTCAGAAAAGCTATATTAAGTGGCTTAATTAGCAGAATGCAGTTGTTCGTTTTTTACCAGACCTGCCCATTTTTTCAACCTTTCCGATATATTCAACTGCATCAGGCACTTTACAGGCAGTACCTCCCATATTAACAGTTATTTTCCCATTTTTTCGGCCAATCCTGATGGCTTCACTTTTTAAAGGCAAATAATAAGTACCAACAGCAATAATAAAATGGTTCATACAGTGCCTTACACGATTTTGAGCATTGTGAATTTCGTTTTCAATTTTAGTTAACAAACTTTGAATCAGATTTGAATCAATCAGTTGGTCGGAGGTTATTGCCAATAAACTCGAATAGGTGCTCCATCCTGCAGTTGCGATATTTTCTTTGTCAGATTTAATCCATTTCTCAGCCATTTGCCATCCCAGACCACTTTCTGCTGTTGTCCATGCAATCGGGAATTCACTAAGCATGTACCAGTATGCCAACTCTGCCCAGCACTGCAAGTCATCTTCCGTCATTTTTCGGACATCACAAATCATCGAGGCAAAGTACATGGCATCGCTGTTACCGGTTTTAAACAATTGAAGTGCAAGCTCATGGTCTATTTTAATTTTTTTTTGAAGTATTTTTAAATCAGCAATTTTTACCCCGAAAAAAGGCTCCATTGCTCCATGCTTAACCAATGTTTTCTTTGTTTGTTCACTGCCTTTAAGGCTAAGTTCATGTAAAACTTCTTCAACTGTCATAAACTAATTTTTTAAGGTCAAATTTTGTAACAAAAATTAAGCCTTGACTGCCAAAATTTCAGTTTAAACAGTCGGCAAAGTTTTTGACGAAAGCGGTTATCAATCAAAAAATCTTTTAACTATGAAAACAGGCAATTTAAGCGTAAACACACAGGATATTTTACCCATTATTAAAAAATTCCTCTATACCGACCATGAAATCTTTTTACGTGAATTGATTTCCAATGCCACAGATGCCATAAAAAAATTGCAGGTATTGGCTTCTAAAGGTGAATTCGAGGATGAAATTGGAAAACCGCAGATTGAAGTTAAAATTGACAAAAAAGCCAAAACTATTTCGGTGATTGACAATGGTATTGGTATGACAGAAGATGAAATTGAAAAATACATTAATCAGATAGCATTTTCGAGTGCCGAAGAGTTTTTGAAAAAATATGAACAAACAAATGATAAAAATCTGATTATCGGACATTTCGGACTTGGATTTTATTCATCTTTTATGGTAGCCGATAAAGTTGAAATTATCACTAAATCGTATCAGAAAGGAGCTAAAGCAGTTAAATGGGAATGTACCGGTGATACTAATTATAAGATTACTGACAGTAAAAAGAAAGAAAGAGGTACTGAAATAAAACTGCATATTTCAGAAGATTCTGCCGAATTTCTCGATGATTTCAAATTGGATGAATTGCTGAAAAAATATTGCAGTTTTATGCCGGTTGAGATTATTTTCGGCACTGAAAAAGTGAACGAAAAAACAGGCGAAACCGACAATGATGGCAAACAATTAGAAAAGGGAGTTGAAAAGCCAAAAGTTGTTAACAACACTAAACCATTGTGGACTAAAGCCCCGCAAGACCTGACAGATGAAGATTACAAAAGCTTTTATCAGGAATTGTATCCTTTCAGCCAGCCACCATTGTTTTGGATACATCTGAATGTGGATTATCCGTTTAATCTTACCGGTGTATTGTATTTTCCTAAAGTCAGTTCAAATTTTGAATTACAGAAAAATAAAATAAGACTCTTTTCGAATCAGGTATATGTTACTGATAGTGTCGAAGCCATAGTTCCTGAATTTCTGACACTACTCCATGGTGTTATTGACTCTCCAGATATCCCGCTGAATGTATCAAGAAGTGCGTTACAAGCCGATTCTAATGTTAAAAAAATCAGTTCTTACATTATCAGAAAAGTTTCAGACAAACTTCAGGAATTATTTAACAAAGACCGTGAAGAGTTTCAGAACAAGTGGGATGATATTGATATTTTTGTAAAATATGGTATGCTTACCGAAGACAAATTTTATGAAAAAGCTGTCTCATTTTTCCTATTAAAAGACATTAATGATAAATATCACACTTTTGATGAGTACAAGGAATTAGTAAAAATTAATCAGGAAGACAAAGATAAAAATATTGTTTGGCTGTTTACAACTGATAAAGACGAACAATTTCATTATATCGAATTAGCCCGAAAACGGGAATATAATGTATTGTTACTCAATGAAGTGCTCGATGCTCATTTTATCAATCAGATAGAACAAAAAAATGAGAAAGTTCGTGTCAAAAGAATAGATGCTGGTTCATTAGATGAACTAATTAATAAAGATGAAAAACGCGAAAGCGTATTAAGTAAAGAAAATCAGGATAAATTACAGGAAATTTTTAAAGGAATTATAGGTGATGAAAAACATGTAGTGAAAACAGAACCTTTGAGTCCTGACGATCCGGCTGTTATTATTACTGAAGATGAATGGTTCAGACGAATGAACGATATGGCAAAAACGGGGTCTGGAATGTATGGTATGGGTGCCATGCCACCAATGTATAGTATTGTGGTTAACACCAATCATAATCTAGTAAATCGTTTGGCAATGAACGAAAGCAAAGAAGAAAACGAAACAATGGCACGCCAGCTTTATGATCTTGCACGATTGTCGAAAAACATTCTGAGAGGTAAAGAGTTGAGTGATTTTATCGAAAGGTCTTTAAAAATGATTTAAATCTAACTCACCTTTCAATAATCACTGGCTTGCCGGCTTAGCGATTCGATAACCAGATTACTGAAAATCTTAAAATCATCCGCCTTCATCATGGTTTTAAGCTCTTCATATTTTATCCAGAAAAGTGCTTGTTCAGGTAGTTTTATACTTCCTATTACAGGTTCATACCTTAAAGCAAAGGCATTCAGATACAGTTCTGATGTCAAACCATCTATGCTGCGTGCAGTTTTGACCGATATTTCAAAACCTTTTATTTTATCTACTGTAAAACTTGTTTTAATAAATGAATCAATATAAAAATCAGGATAATCAGGGTCAGGGTAATATTGAATCACCTCCTCATAACTTCCTCTGCTTTTTGCTTGATCTTTCGTCAGTTTCGAAGTATTACTGAGTGTATCGTTCGAATAGGCTGTTAGTTTACCTTCCTCAACGGCCTTGTAAATGTCTTTTCCAATTTGTTCCATAAATGCCGGACCCATTTTGTCGATAAGAGTTAACTTTTTTCTGATTAAATAATAAGCTTCATCATCAGACTTATTTTTCTCAGAGCAGGCATTCAACATTGCAGAAGCGATTAATACTGCAAAAAAAATCAGGTTTTTAAATTTCATAAATCTTATTTTAAACGTTCAATAGCACCCATATCAGGTAGTGATGATTCCCGCTTTTTCCCGTTAATATCGTATTGTAATAAAGGAAAAGATAAAAGCAGGTCAGGATTACCTTTATCAATAAATACTGAAGCTGAATCTGGCTCATAATTATACTTACAGTCACCTTTAAATCTGGGTGATTTATTCAGTATATTGCCATTAATATTTAATCCGCTGATTTTTGTCTTCAATAATGAATTACTGATGGAAACGATAACAGAATCAGTGCCGGTTTTCTTTATATCCATTTCCTCATCTTTCGGACCATAAACTATGCTGTTTGCAATAGTAAGTTTAAGAGGATAAGGATAAGTTTTATTATCGGTATTGTAAAAAACGAGAGCGGGATATTTACTGCTGCATCTGCATGTTTCATGAATAAATGTACAATGATAAAACTTATATATTCCCCCATAATCACATGCAGCCAGATACTGACAGCTATTATTAATAATGCAATTGTAGGCGGTAATATGCGCTGTGAATCCGAGAATTCCGGCTACCGACATATTTTCCATCCTCACATTTTCAAGTATAAGATTTGGATTGGCATTTATGGGTAATGAATCGACACGTACACCAAAAACTGCATTTCTGATGACAGCATTTTTTATGTAATTGTTTTTACTATTTCTTAAAAAATAAATACCAAACCATTGCCCAGGAATGTTTTTATAATATGCATCCTGCCTTATACCACTAAACTCCACCCTGTTGTTGGTATCTCCTTTTATATCAAGAGTGCCCCATACCAGCATGGCAGAACCTACATCTGAATAGATTTTCACTCCCGGTTCAATCGTGAGATTACAATTGACATCTATTCCTACATGATTTGAAATAACATAAGGAAGGTCGTTCGTCCAAACTGAATTACAGGCAAGCATCGAATCATGAATAAAATGAGCATTTTGTCCCCATGCCATTAATTTAACATATTGCTTGTTTCCGTTGGTTACAAATTCTATTGAATCTTTTACAATAAAGGGTAAATTGGCAGTATTGGGGTCAATAGTAACATCAACAAAAATGTACATACTATCATTTGGCAAAAGAGAATAATCTTTCACTTCGGTTAGTGGTTCACCATCAACATTCATCCTGAAAGCAGAATTCTTTCCACCTGCCAACCTGATTGAGGAAATTTTCAGTGATTTTTCGTACTGATTAAAAACCAAAAAGCGCTTGGTTACTGAACCAATAGTAGTAAAAACTGTATCAAACAATACAGTGTCTTTACTGAAATTAAGTTTTGCATCTTCATTTTTATAAAAAATTTCATCCCGGCACGAACTCAGAATGACTAAGAGTAATACAAACAACAAACTTAAATTCAGAATTTTCTTCATTATTTTATTTAAAAAACACATAAACAATGAGTTCAAAATTAGTTAATTATTTATCGTGTGCAAATGCAATGGCAGCAACACTGATACGAACACCATGAATATTTTTTACTGCCGTATAGCAAGCTTCAATAGTTGAACCAGTAGTAACTACATCATCAATCAATAAAATATGCTTATTTACCAATTCTTCTTCATTTCTAACCTCAAATATGCCTGAAACATTCTCCCATCTGTGATAACGGCTTTTCCGGGTTTGAGATGGTGAATGAACCACCCTGATAATATTATCCTTATTCATTTTTTTATTCAATTGTCTGCTGATACCCTCAGCAAGGCACTCGCTTTGATTAAAACCTCTTATTTTCAGTTTTTTAGGATGTAAAGGAACAGGGATAACCACTTCTACAGAGTCAGTAAAATTACTGTTCTCTTTGATAGCATTTCCCATCATTTTCCCTATATCAACGGCTAAATCTTTTAAACCATGATATTTGATATTATGAATAAGACGTTGTACCCTGCTTTCCTTGCTAAAATAAAAATAGCTGGTGGCATATTGCAGAGGAACTCTCCCCCAAAACATTTTAATTAATGGATTATCGTTTAATAAATGAAAATTTGTTAAAGGTAAGCTTAAACGGCAACTGGTACAAATATATTTCTCATTTTCATCTAATGCAACTTTACAAGCACAGCACAATTGAGGAAAAGAAAGGTTAAAAACGTCTTTTAAAATATTGCTTCGCTTCGCCAAAATAATTTTTTACCTATAACGCAGTCATCACACGAAAATTGTTTATCAGTGCTGACCACCCATCCATCTTTCGGCATCGAGTGCAGCCATGCAACCTGTACCTGCTGAAGTTACTGCCTGACGGTAATGCTTATCCTGTACATCTCCGGCTGCAAAAACACCAGGAATATTGGTATAGGTAGTGCCAGGTTTTGTTATAATATAACCTGCTTCATCCATATCAATAAAATCACTAAATATTTGTGTATTCGGTGTATGCCCAATGGCAAGGAAAAAGCCGTCAACTTCAATGATTTTTTCCTCACCTGATTTATTATTTTTTAATTTTACACCTGTAACATATTGTTCTCCAAGCACCTCCGCAGTTTCGTGATTCCATAAAACTTCAATATTGGGGGTATTAAACACCCTGTTTTGCATGGCTTTGGAGGCGCGGAGTTCATCCCTTCGAACAATCAAATATACTTTAGTACACAAATTAGCAAGGTAGGTAGCTTCTTCTGCAGCGGTATCGCCTCCACCAACAACAGCAACTGGTTTACCTTTGTAAAAGAAACCATCACAAGTGGCGCAACCCGAAACACCATTGCCTCTCAAACGCTGTTCAGAAGGTATTCCAAGATATTTTGCTGTAGCACCAGTAGCAATGACAACTGATTCAGCTTCAATCAGTTCCTCACCATCAGTCCAAAGTTTAAATGGTCTTTGTGAAAAATCAACCTTTGTAATAACACCAAAATTTATCTCTGTGCCAAACCTTTCAGCTTGCTGGCGCATTTCCTCCATCAATTCAGGGCCTGTAACTCCATTTGGAAAGCCTGGAAAGTTTTCAACCTCGGTAGTTGTGGTCAATTGTCCACCCATTTCCATTCCGGTGTACATAACAGGTTTTAGATCGGCACGTGCAGCATAAATGGCTGCTGTATAGCCTGCAGGACCAGAGCCTATAATTAATACTTTTGCTTTTTTCATTTTTCTTTACTTTTTAGGATTGCAAAATTAGGATTTAAAAATTTAACTAGAACGGTGCCGAAAATTAAAGTGACAAAATTTCATGAAAGGACAAATTCCTTAATCATTTCCTCACTCATCCTCCCATTCAACCACTCATCACTTATTTCAGCATTGTATTTCTTCTTATAAAACTCAATTGCGGGAATATTCCAGTTAAGTACCTGCCACATCAGGCGTTTGGCTTTGTGTTCTTTTGCTGCTTTTAAAACTTCATCAAACAGCTTCTCTCCGATTCCCATTCTTCTGAATTCATTTTTTACAATAATATCTTCCAGATAAATGCATTTTCCTTTCCATGTAGAGTAAGCAAAATACCAAAAAGCCATTCCAACAATTCCATGACTTGGATTTTCAGCAACAAAAACATCAAATAGTGGATTATGACCAAAACCGTCTTCTATCAAGTCATCAATTGTAACAGTTACTTCATTTGGGGCTTTTTCGTATGTTGCCAATTCTTTAATTAATGCTAATATGGCATTCAAATCATCTTTTTCGGCTTTTCTAATATTAATTTTCATTTCACATTTACTAATTACAACATTTTCAACCAATTATCTCATTTCCACATTTTCAAATTTTCAAATTCCTACATTCACGTTTATAATCCCAACTCATCGGCTATCTCTCTCATTGCATTTATAGCCAATTCAGCAAATTCAGGCAAAGGAATTCCAATCAACTCACATTCAAGGATATGCTCACGCTTAACTGAAGCTGCAAAAGCTTTTTCAGTCATTCTTTTTACAACGGATTTTGTTTTGACTGAGGCAATTTTTCTGTCCGGATAAACATAAGTTGTTGCGAATATCAAACCTGTAATGGTTTCACCTGCAGCCAAGGCATGCTGAAAAACACTTGTTCTTTCCAATCCGGTTGCTTCTTCGTTGTGCATTCTTATGGCATCTACCATTTCAGGGTCATATCCTTCCTGTTTAAGAATTTCAGCAGTTTTTAATCCATGTATTGTAGGATCCGATTCTGTTATTTCAACATCCAGATCATGTAATAGTCCGGCAATAGCCCACACATTTGCATCTTTCCCAAGCTTTATAGCAAGAGCTTTTAATACTGCTTCCGATGCCAGACTGTGTCTGATCATGTTTTCCTTTTTTATGTATCTGTTTAAAAGTAGTAATGCATCTTCATGGGTTTTCATCAGAATTCTATTTTAAGTCTTTTTTGACAGAATAAAACACAGCAACAAATTTTCAAAATTTTTAGAAATAAAAAAGTTTCATTCTATAAATAATAATTTTACCTTTGCAGCAGAACAAAAATAAAGAAATGGACGATTATCCTGCGGGTAGTAATCTTAATTTAAAAACCTGATCGGTCTGAACAAGTGATCTTTCAAGACCGATTGAAATAAAAAGGAGGTAAAAATGATCACTTATTTCAGCAAAGATGGCGGTTTGAAAGTTCTGTCTGCTTACGAAAAAAATTGTTGGATAAACGTTGAAAAGCCCACCGGTGAAGAAGTAAAAATCCTTTCAGGCATTTTCTCGATTCCCGAAGACTTTATTACTGATATTCTGGATATTGACGAACGTTCACGTTTAGAAATTGATGAAAAATGGCTTTTCATTATTATCCGTATTCCTGTACACATTACCAACGATGGGGTTCCCTACATTACAGTGCCAATGGGTATTTTAATTTCGGATGAAACCATCATCACCATTTGCCAGCACGATAACGATGTAATTCCTTTGTTTATCCGTCAGGAAAGAACCCGAAAAATTGATTTTGAAAACAATATGAGTTTTGTGTTGCAGATTTTTTTAATTGCAGCCAATACTTACCTGAAATATCTGAAACAAATCAACATTCAAACTACCCTGATTGAAGCAGACCTGGAGCGTTCTACTCGTAATAAAGAGCTTCAAAGATTGCTTAAAATGGAGAAATGTCTGGTATATTTTATTACTTCATTAAAATCGAATGAGTTGGTACTTGCCCGTATGAAAACTTCCAGACATATTCAAATGAATGAATACAATGAAGATTTTCTGGAAGATGTGATTATTGAAAACAAACAGGCACTTGAAATAGCAAATATTTATAGCGATATTCAAAGTGGACTGATGGATGCTTTTGCGTCTGTGATTTCTAACAACCTGAACGTCATCATGAAAAGATTAACATCTGTAACCATTATTCTGATGATACCCACTTTGATAGCCAGTTTCTTTGGTATGAACCTGAAAAACTCACTTGAAACAAGTGGTGTTGGTTTTCTTTCTGTGGTAAGCCTGTCTATCGGATTGGCTATCGGGATTGCTTACTTCTTCAGAAAAATAAACTGGATGTGACAGAACTGTTTCGAGTTACTTGTTGCGGGTTATTTTAAAAGTATTAAGGAAAAGTGCAATAATTTCAAGTAAATTGTTCATTCAATTGTTTAAAGTTTTCTATTTCAAGGAATAAAAAAACTTCCCTTCCACAACCTTATATCTCATTAGATTGATTGACAATAGATTAACAATGATATTTTCAGCAATATGATTTGGAATTTCAAGCAAATTTCTGATTTTCGAAAAGCTGACATCTTCATTTTCTTCCAAATAATTCAATAACTTTTTCTCCTTTTCGGAATAGCGGATAAATGTACCATCGGGATTTGAAAGTCTCTGCCAATACTTAATCAAAATCTTATTTGCCAAAATATTTTCATCGTCAACACGTATGTATGCCAACCATTTACCATTTTCATCCATTGAATAATAAGGTTTTTGGTCACCTTCGCTTATTTTTACCTCAAGAACTGTTTTTTTCTCTATTTCCCAGATTTGATGCCCGACATCAATCTCAGGTTTTGAATAAGTGTTAAGTGCAGCTTCCAGCATATAAAGTTCCTCATCGGAGCGAATACCTGCAATACTACCATTGTCTCTTACACCAATCAATAAAGTCCCGCCTCCTGAATTGGAAAAAGCAACCAAAGACCGGGCTATTTTTCTTGAATCACTGATATTAAATTTAAAATCAAGGTTTTGGCCTTCACCCTGAGCTATCAGTTCTTCGATATAGGATTTGCGATGGAACATTGAAAAAATACTTGAAAAGCAATTTTACCACTTTTTCGGATTAATTTTATCAGCTTTTTGCTCTTCGCACCTTGCCATCATAAACAACAAATCGGACAAGCGGTTTACATATTGTATCAAAACTTCAGGAATATCCTCATTTTTTTTCAATGAAATTATGATTCTTTCAGCTCTTCGGGCAATAGTACGACATATATCAAGTTTTGCAGATGCAATAGTACTTCCGGGTATCACAAAGCCCTTAAGTTCAATTTTTGACTCATAGTCATGTACCATTTCAGTCAGGTTTTCAACATCTTGTAGCTCCATTGGCACAACATACTGCGTATCTTTTGAGGCTAGCTGTCCTGCAACTCTGAACAAGTCGTTTTGAATCAACTCAATACGTTCAAAAATCAATTTTTCTGAAACATAATGTTTTGCTTCGCCTAAAAACGAGTTAAGTTCATCAATAGTACCATAAGCTTCAACCCTCAGATCGTCTTTCCATACACGTTCTCCGCTCCAAAGCCCTGTTTTTCCTTTATCGCCTGTTTTTGTGCTGATACTCATAATATGCATTATTATCAGAAATCAATTACAAAAATACTGCCTCCATGCCCGATAGTAAATAATTTCCCATTTTCAATCGAAATCATTTCATATATGGGATACTTGTTTTGAATCTGATATTGTTGAGGATTTTTATTTGCATCCCAGGTTATTAAAGCACCTTTAAAGGTACATCCAATAATTTTATCATCAACTTTTTGAATATCATATACACAGCCACTCCCTTTTAATACATGGTGTTCACCGGCATTAGAAAAATTGCCTATAATTCCATCACGGTAATAGAAAGGGTTTTTACATCCGGCATAATAAATATTGCTGTCAATGTAAGATATTTGATGAACCAAACCTTTAATTTTTCCATGTTTTTGCCAGGTTTGACCATTATCTACACTGCGCAATAATAACGATTTGTTTCCGGGGAATAAATAAACTACTGCATAAATCTCGTTTCTTTCCTGTATTTTTAAAAAACACCACACAAAACTGTTAAATCTTCTCCAACTCACCTTTCTGCTGACCACTTTACTACTATCATCTAAGTTGTAAGATGCAATAAATCCTGAAGGTAAAGCAGGTTTACCTTTGGCGACTCCGGAAGAACCTCCGCAAGATAAAAAACTATTATTATTTAAAGCTAATAAATCGTAATTGCAAAATTTGCTGGTGGACTTTGATTGATAACTTGTCATACAATCAGACTCTTTGTCAATGACTGCAACAATTCCATTTGTAGCACCTAATAATACTAGATTATCAGCTTCAATAAGTCTAAGTATGTGATAATCTTTCGGAAATGTAAAACCAGCATTTGAGATTTTTCCGCTGGTATCCAATATAAAAACAGTTCCGTTTTCGCCACCCACCAAATACTCATTTTCCGACCATTTGCAAATATCATAAAAACTGGGGTCAGCTGACTTACCTTTTGTAACAAGGTTTGCTTTTTGAGCATTTGAATAAATAGTATGATGCACAAATAAAACAAAAATCAATAGTTGAAATACTCTTTGGTGCATCATTACAGGCCTTTTTTGGAGCAGCGAAAATAAATAAAAGAAAATTATTAATTAGACATTAATTTTTTCTTAAATGCTTGTAGGCTTTAGTTGGATATGGTATTGGTCGGACAATATAATAGCGATTAGTCTTTTAGTTAAAAAGTAAACAGGAATTGTACGACCAATGAGGTGAACAGGATGTATTGTAATTCCTAATCACTATCAAACAAATTACGAAATGGTTGGAGGACTTAAGAGTTTGAAGTGGACCGATGACTTAAGGTAATTAGCTTTTTTGTTTCATAAGTGATTGACATTCTTCTACCAATCAGGTTGAACATGAATTTTACTGCATTTTTTTATCAAATCATTATCAAACTGTTCTAAACTCATTTTATAAAAGTCATCGGTTATAGTAGGTAAATTTAACAAATCCCTACCTAAACTAACATCACAAAGTAATGGATTATTGTTGAAATATTCATTAAAAGATGAGAACTCCCAATCCTCTAATTTTCCTACCAGCCCAGCTTTTAATGGATTTTGATGCAAATAATTGAAGCAAATAAATGGCAAATCCTTTTGATGTTTATCATCTGATAAGCATTTTGCTTTTGTATGTTGCTGAAAAAGTGAGCCAACCCTTCCATATTTTAGATTAACTGCTCTTGAATAGGAGCTTAAAATTATTTTCATTGCTTTTTGAAATTGCAATAAGTTGAAATTATCGCCAGCAGCCAAATGCAGATGGAAATGATTTGGCATTAAACAATTGGAAATTATACTTATATGGGGTTTTAAATAGTCAATCAATTTTTGTCTGAAATAGACATAATTCTTGTTTGAAAAGAAGATACTTGCTCTATTTATCCCTCTGTTATAGACATGATATTGATATCCAGTTTCAAGATCCATGATTCAAGCAATTAATAAAACAACGCAAAAAAGAAATTTGTTGATGCAAATTTATAACAAATGTTTTATTTTTTTTGATTCTTGATTATAAAACAGCTTTTAGAAAAATACTGCGTACTACCATTCCTATTCACTATCAAGCTTAAATAGTTAGTACTGGTAGGACAATAAAGTAGTGGTTAGCTATTCAGTAATATAGTAACAAGGAATTGTTCTACCAGAGTTCTACCAGAGCGTCAGTTATTGTAATGGAGCTATCACCTCAATCAACTCGGGTAAATCCATACCAATATTTTTCAAATGCTCTATTTTAGGAACACCATTTAATGTCCAGCCCCTACGCGTATAAACTGCATCCAATAGCTTTTCATACTGATCTTCACGGAATTTACGGGTAAGCTTATGTTTTTCCTGCAAACTAAGGCCTTCAGGATTAACTCCCCATTTTTCTTTAAGTTGTTTATCGTACCTTTCCTGACGGCTAACATATTCCTCTTCTGTAACAGGGCCTGCAGCGCGATAAGGTTGAGCATCATGTACTCTCAGTCCATAACCTCTTCGTATATTAAAGATTCTCTGAAAATTGTAAACTCTTTCACTTTGTCTGATTAATTCTTCTTTATCGAATTCCATTCCTGTAACCGATTTAAAAATAGTTACATAATTATCAACATGTTCAGGAACTTTAGCTGGTTCAGCTGATTGTGAATTACTTTCAGGTTCGACATCATTCCATGGCAGTTTACAGAAGCCTGCTAAACCAAACCATGTACGGAACATAGGGAAATAATGTAAAGCTTCAGCTTTATTCTCAAATGTAGGTATCAGATTATTAACCATATCCATGAAAATCAGCCAGGCTTCGTCATGCTGAGGCCCTTTGTTGGTCATGGCATAACCACCTTGCTGTGCCAGCGATTCTTTGGACACATACTGACTGTATTCCAGACCCTTATTTTCCATGGCAATATCAATTATAAATTGAGGATCTCCCCATCCATTGGAAATAAACATTTCCTTCATTTTTCTTACACCAAGTCCGGCAATTTTACCAAATCCTTCTCCACGAGCCAATTGATGCAATAATTCCATCGCATCATCTTCATTACCAAAATTGAGTTCTAATCCACCAGTTCTTTCTTTGTTAAGAATTCCATTTTCGTAACATTCCATCACAAAGCCAAGAATTGTTCCCCATGTTATAGTACATATTCCGTAAGTATCGCAGTAGAAATTTGCTTCAATTGTCCACAAAGGGTTAAAAATACCAGCACATGAACCTAAAGATGCAGCTGTTTCATATTCAGGACCTTCCACACAAACCTTTGAACCTTTGTATCTACCTGTTTTCAGTTCATAATTGTCAACTGTTTTAGCACAACTCATGTTACAGCCAATCCAGCAACCATCGGGCATTCCCTGAGTAAAAAGCTTTTTATATTCCTCGGAGTGGACATTTAAGGCATCTTTATGATTCCCAAATTTAAAATTATGCGTTGGAAAAAGGTCATAATCATTCATTACATTGGTCAAGTGAGCAGTTCCTTTACTTCTCATTTCGCATTGCGAATCATCCAATTCTTTCATTTCCTTGTTGAAACGCTTGCCCCTTTCTGTGATAGCCGGCAGATCAACAACATTGTTTAAATTACCTTTAACACCATCAATTTTAGCTACCAATGCTTTGATTTTTTTATCTCTGAGAACCGTACCAATTCCTCCTCTTCCTGCTTGTTTTAGTCTGACTACTTTCCTTCTTGGATCCCAAAAACTGAAATTCAACATTCCAATTAGTGAATGATCTGCAGCATCACCGGCTGACACAACCGAAATATTCATTTTATCTTTTTCGTCATTGGCATACATTTCAGTCAATATCTCGGTAAGAATATGAGAATCAGATGGTAATGTATCAGGAACTTCAATAATTTCAACCACTTCACGGGTTTTGTCAAATAAAACTATCACTTCTTTGTCGGACTTTCCCTGTATCTCAACAGCATCAAACCCACAGAATTTTGAAAAAGGACCAAAATATCCACCAACATTGCTGTCAATGACAATGTCTGTTTGCGGGCTGATAGCTACACACAAGGCTTTTCCGGTTCCGGAATATTGTGTAATACCACAACAAGGCCCACCACTGATAACAATTTCATTTTCAGGATCATTCCATTTAGTATCGGGTTTAGTAGCATCCCATAGCAATCGAAGGCCAAAACCCTTTCCACCAATGAATTTTTCCTTCATTTGTTTGCTGACAGGCTTTTCCTTGATTTCATAAGAACCTACATTAATATAAACTGAACGATTATTATAGCCTTTATCAATAGGCGACCAGTTGTACTTATACTCCTTCAGGAGTTTAAATTGTGCTTTAAAACTCTCAATATTCATACTATTGTTTTTAAATTAACAGTTTGATTGCTGGCAAAAGTATTAAAAGGAGATTGAATAACAAAATAGTTTCTTTTATCTTTGTCCGAAATTTGCATGAAAAACCATCACTATTTAGAATTATTATGAACAAATAAATTCCATTATTTACATATTCGTATTTAAGAATGAGACTAAATAATAATTAGGAAATTTTGAATTAAAAAGTGATTTTCACCCTATATTTGATCTTATTAAAAATCCGCTTATGAGTAAGGTGTTTTTTATTTGTGCACTAATTTTCAATGCTTGTTTGAGTAATGCTCAAATTGTTCCTTGGGCTGTCAATGAAGAAAACTCTGTAATACAGGGAATTTGTGAAGCAGTTGATGACAGTGCTGTTTGGCTATATATTGCAACTGATTATGAAATACTGGTAGAAGATTTTTGGGATACTTATCTCGAAGATATGGGGTTAACGGAATATAACGAAATGGTATTATATGATACGACTCACGATGAGCTTGGGTATATACATTACTGGTACAAACAATATTATAAAGACATAGAAGTTGAAGGCGCTATGTATGTTTTGCATGAAAATGAATATCAAGAATTATACTTGGCACATGGTAGGATTATCGAAAATTTGGATTTAACAGGAGACACATTAGTTTCAGAGGAAGATGCTCTAACTACAGCCTTAAATGCTATTGATGCTGATACTTTCGCATGGGAAGATGATGAATGGGAGCAGGAAATTCGATTATATAAAAATGATTCTGATGCAACTTTTTATCCTACAGGAAAGTTACTAATTGCTCAAGATACAGGAACTTATGATATATTAGACCCTGATTATTATCATACTTGCTGGGTTTTTAATATTTTTTCACTTTATCCATATTTAGACTTGAATGTGTATATTAATGCAGAGAATGGAGCTCTATGTAGAGTTGACACTATACAAAAAAGTTCTTGCAATCCTTCTTCTGGTACATTTAATTCACTTTATTATGGAACTGGCAGAGCCTTTACAACTCGTTATAATAATCCGAACTATTCTCTCGAGGATTGTAATAGAAATATTCAGGTAAAAAATGATATTTTCAGAAATTGGATGTATTATCCGAGGCAATTTAAATATTTGGAAAAAATCTCAAACAGTAGTAATAGTTGGGGTGACAATAATAAAGAATCTACAACAGCTCTTTTTGTTACTCAGAAAATATATGATTATTTCAAAACAAATCATAATTTTGTTGGTTGGAACTGGAAGGCTGAAAATAAAACATTTCCTATACAAATAAGAACAAACGCCTATCAATGGTCAGTTTTCGAATCAGGTTTTCGTCAGCCTTTGATAAATAATGCATACTTCATTTATAAGAAGGATGAATTTTTTCATATAGAAACTGGTACAGATCCAAGTTCAATTTATGATTTTGTTTCATTTGATATCCTAGCACATGAATATACTCATGCTATTGTGAAATGTAATGCTAAATTTGGGAAAAGTTATAAAGGTTTTAATTTCACGGAAAAATTAGCAATCGAAGAATCAATTTGCGACATATATGCATGCTTAATAGACCAGCAAGAAACTGGAGAGGCAGATGATTGGCAAATGGGAATATCAAATAGCACTACAATTTATTTTGATCGAGACCTTGCATATCCAGATAATCCTGCTGCAGAAACACAAATGAGGATTCGCTATGATAATAAAATTTGGCCATCGCATAATATCGATGGCGCCAATTATATAAATTCAGGAATTCATTCAGTTTGGTTTTATAATTTAGTTGAAGGAAGCCAAGACAATAATGCTATTCCAGTTTCAGACGCAAGTAAAATTCTAATGTATGCGTTGACACATCATTCAACTGATAATACCAATTTTATAACAATGAGACTTGGAGAGCTTATGGCTGCTAGTTCTTTATATGGTAGATGCTCAAGTAATTATATTGAAACAAACAATGCATACTCAACCAACGGATTTGGAGCTTTAATTACTGGTCATTGTGCCCAGATTAAAGGTTATAGAAGGGGATGCCTTCAAGAAAGTACCACATTGACTGCAATATCTAAGGATGGTGCAACTTTTACATGGGGCGGCTTACCTAATGATTGGACTTATACAACTTCTGGTACAGGTAATAAATACCTAACTATCACTGATTATGGAAATACAACATCAGGAACGATAAATGTTACAGCAACACTCAATGGAGCTCCTCAATATGCATCTCATAATTTAACATTAGTTAGTTGTCCTGATTTTAAACAGAATACAAGCATTGAGTCAAAAGAAAGTCTGAAAATAATTCTTAAATATGATAATTTAAACAACAAATTTCACATTAATTCTGATAATTTATATGGCCCTTTTAATTATTATATTTCCAATTCATTAGGCCAAGTAATTGATAAAGGAATTATTGATAATGACGATTATTTTACTCCAGAAATTAATAAGTCAGGAATTTACTATTTAACTGTTTCTTCAAATCAAAATATTGAAACTCATAAGTTTGTTATATCAAGGTAAAATTAAGTATCTAATTTTAATTGCATGTTGTTTGTGTTGTTTGAAATTAAAGGCACAAAATTATAATAATTATCTATCATTTGGGTGTCAAACTGCACCAGCAAACATGTGGTTTGGAAAAATGGGATTTTATCATTCGCAAATTCCTATAATTTATCAACTTCATATTTTGCAACCTGATGTAATTCGATATTCACGTGTTTTAACTAAATCAACTCTTTTTTCAATTAATTTATTCAGATTATTTTATTGGAATTGGAATACAAGCACAATTAATTTGCCTTTCAGACCAACTTTTTTAAGTTACTATATTCCTGATGTACGAATTGAATGGGGAATCAATAATTTTTCAAAGCACAAACATACTTTTTTATTATCATCAGGATTATTTCTCAGACTTGGAGATGACCTTAGTCTATACTATTACTATATTGGGGGGAGTAGGTTGCATAAGACAACAGTTGAAAGGACAGCACAAGATTTTGGCGTAAATTGTGGGTTAAAATATACTTATTTTTTTTCTAAGCATATAGGAATTTCGATTACTTCTAACTATTATTACCTTATTTATTTTCATTATGATGATTATTCTCCAGAAGTATTTGATTTTAGTAAAGGAAATTTGGTTTTTAGCTGGGAATTAACATATCGTTTCAATTTTAAAAAACAGCAAAACGATCTTAGTCATTGAAATACTTGAACTTATGAAGTAAAACATTCCTTCTTCTTTATATATCTCTTTTAAAAGAAGATTTAGAGAAATAGAGCGAAGCTGATTAAAGCAGAAATACTATTATAAACAACTATTCCGAGTTTTTCATTCTATTTATCTTTGTCCGAAATTTGCAATAAAAAGCATCATTTTAAAAAGCTGTAAGGAATGAAATTCAGCCTGAATAACCTACTCAAGAAAATTGATAAAAAAGATCATAAACCAGGTCTGGGTGCTTTGGATATTTTTAAATATATCGGTCCCGGTTTGTTGGTGACTGTTGGCTTTATTGATCCGGGTAACTGGGCATCCAACATTGCAGCAGGTTCTGATTATGGCTATACACTGCTTTGGATGGTCACTCTTTCAACAGTGATGCTGATCATGTTGCAACACAATGTAGCCCATCTTGGCATTGCTACAGGTTTGTGTTTGTCGGAAGCTGCTGCTATTTATATGAAAAAATGGGCTTCAACAACTGTTTTAGGTTCAGCCATGCTCGCTTCAATTTCCACTTCCCTGGCCGAAATATTGGGGGCTTCCATCGCATTAAATATGCTGTTTAAAATTCCAATTAAAATTGCAGCCATCATAGTCGTTATTTCAGTGTTTATCATGCTTTTTTCGAATACTTACCGTAAAACTGAAAAATGGATTATTGCGTTTGTATCAATCATTGGTTTTTCTTTTGTTTATGAACTGACATTGGCCGATATTGACTGGCCAGTTGCACTGAAATCATGGGTAACTCCTTCTATTCCTGAAGGTTCTATTCTAATCATTATGAGTGTTTTAGGTGCTGTAGTAATGCCACATAACCTGTTTCTTCATTCTGAAATTATTCAAAGCCGTCAATGGAATCTTGAAAATAAAAAAACAATCAAAAAACAATTAAAATTTGAGTTTACTGATACTTTATTTTCAATGATCATTGGCTGGGCCATCAACAGTGCGATGATATTACTAGCTGCCTCAACTTTTTTTCAAAATGGGGTTCAGGCAACAAGCTGAACAAATGTTAAAGCCATTGCTCGGAACACATGCTGCTGTTGTTTTTGCTATTGCTCTGCTTTTTGCAGGTTTTGCCTCAACTATTACCTCAGGTATAGCAGGTGCAAGTATTTTTGCAGGAATGTTTAAGGAACCTTATGATTTTAAAGACAATCACTCAAAACTTGGAGCAGGTATTTCACTTATTGTAGCTTTGATTATTATTTTTTTAATAAGCAATCCATTTCAGGGATTGATTATTTCACAGGTCATTTTAAGTATTCAACTCCCGTTTACCATATTTACCCAAATATATCTCACCTCTTCTAAAAAAATCATGGGAGAATTTGCTAATAAAACCTATTCGAACATTCTTTTGCTAATTATTGGTGGTATTGTTACTTATTTGAATATCAGGTTATTGATTAGTTTTCTTGGCTGAATTTTCTAATCATCACAAAACTTCCTGTCATGCTTAACTTGACTCAGCATCTTTCTTATTACTTCGGGTAGTTTTTGGTAAGATTCCAAACAAATTTCGGAATGGCTGAAGTGCCTTTTGTTTTATCTGCATATAAGTGTAAATTGATGACAATTTTTACTAAATTTGTTGTTTAAATAAATACAATGACTTTTGCAGAAATCAAAGCAATATTGGCAAGCAAAACTGTTGGCATTGCAGGTGCAGGAGGTTTAGGTTCCAACTGTGCCTCAGCCTTGGTCAGGACAGGAATAGGAAAAATTATCATTGCTGACTTTGATATCATTGAAGAAAGCAATCTGAACAGGCAATTTTATTTTAAAACGCAGATTGGAATGAAAAAAGCAATTGCAATCAAAGAAAACCTTCTTTTTATCAATCCTGATGCACAAATTGAAAACCATGATACTTTTCTGACTCCTGAAAACATTCCGGAAATTTTTAACAATTGTGATGTTATTGTTGAAGCATTTGACAAAGCCGATCAAAAGCAAATGCTGATTGAAACAGTGCTAAGTGTTTGGCCTGAGAAACCGTTGGTAATTGGTCTGGGTATGGCTGGTTTTGGTAATAGTAATACCCTTAAAATGCATCAGTCAGGTAAACTTTATATTTGCGGAGATGAGCATACAGAAATATCTGAAGACCTGCCTCCAATTGCTCCCAGAGTAGGAATGGTAGCAAATATGCAAGCAAATACTGTTTTAGAAATATTGCTGAACAAAGAAATTGATTGAAAATGGAGATTACTTTAAACAACAGGAAAGAAATTTTTGAAGCTGAAACAATGACCGTTACCGAATTGCTGCAAATCAAGAATTTTACTTTTAAAATGCTGATTGTTAAAATAAATGAGAAACTTATCAGAAAAGAAGAATACAGTAGTGCAATCATCAGCGATGGCAATCAGGTGATGGTATTGCATCTGATTAGTGGTGGCTGAGAGGTGAAAGTAAAAAGATAAAACCTGCCTGCGGCAAGCAAGGTTAAAAGGCAAAAGTTAAAAGTTAAAAGTTAAAAGTAATCCGTTGTATAAACACTAGCCATCATGCTGAACCTGCCTGACTGCAGGCTGGCTTTTTTCAGCATCTTTCTAATCGCTTTAATTGTATTTAGTAAGATTCTGAAATAAATTCAGAATGACTGTAGTAGTGTAGTGAACAGGGTTTGAATTAACAAATTCAGAAAGATGGTAGTAGGTTAATATTTAGTAAGATTCCGAACAAATTTCGGAATGACTGAAGTGGTTTAGTGTTTAAGCAATAAGTCTGTTATTAAAATAGAAATTCGTTCCAATCCATTTTTATCATCTTCATCGAAAAAGCTTAAATGCTCGCTGTCAACATCAATAATCATAAAAACACTGCCCTTTTTATTAAAAACAGGCACAACTATTTCAGATTTTGACAAAGAACTACAGGCAATATGACCGGGAAATTGCTCAACATCAGAAACAATAATTGTTTCTGCTTTTTCCCACGCAGTACCGCAAACTCCTCTACTTTTTTGAATTCTGGTACAAGCCAATGGTCCCTGAAACGGCCCCAATACCAATTCCTCTTCATTTTCAACAAAATACACGCCTACCCAAAAAAAATTAAAACTGTATTTGAGCACAGCCATCAAATTTGCCAGATTTGCAATCAGGTTTGTATCATTTTTAAATAGTTCTTCAATCTGTGGCAACAACATTTCATATTGCTCAGCTTTTGAAAGCGTTTTATCAAAAAAAATATTTTCAGACATAAAATAGAATAGATTGTAAGGGCAAAGATATGATCTTTCTTAATCAGTTTTGATAAAAGTTTTTTCGAATTCCTTATTATCAAATTTTAATTTCAACAAGTAGAAACCTGGTTTCAAATCTGCTGTATTTAATTGAATCTCATTTTTATAAACAGGTAAGTTTTCCATTTTTTTCAATAATTGACCAAACGCATTATAAATCAATACAATATTATTATTACCAACATCAGAACTTGCATGAATTCTTAGTGTATTTTCCACTGGGTTTGGATACAGTCTAAACTCTGATAATCTGTCATCAATGCCGCTGGTTTTTTTTACTACAACAGTAAAAGTAGATTCATTCTTGTAATTCCAATAGCTAGTATCCCCATAACTACTCCAAGACGTAATCATTTTTCCATGCATGTATGTAGGACAGAAAAATCTAATCTCAGCATATAGACTTAATATATAAATGCCCGGATTATCATATTTTATTTTGAAAATACGATTTGGTGGTCTCATTGTATCAAAATAAAATGTGGAATCTCCTTTATTGAATTTCCACTTATTAATATAAACTGACGAGTCTAAAACATTCACTTGCTCACCAGCAAAAATGGTATCTGATGTGCATATTTGTCCATTTCTAAACAACCAGAATTTCGGTTTTGGATACAAAATAAGAATAATTGACTCTTTTAGCATTGTATCCTTACAATTATGTTTTGAAGTAGCAATTAATCTTACATCAAAACTTCCAATGTTTGTGTATGTGTGAATTGGATTTTCAAGTAAGCTATATCTAACGGTAGATGAGCCTTCATAGAAATCCCATCTCCAGCTCGTTATTGTATCACCAAGCATAATCGTTTTATTATTGAAACGAACAACTGCGGGAGGGCAACAACAAATTTCAGGAGTATCAAAGTCAGCAATAGGATTGTTGTATACAACTATTTTTTTTTCAAAAGGAGCACAAAGTAATTGATTATTATTATCGAACAAAGAAACCTTAACTTGAAAACTACCAAATGTATCATACTTATGACTTGTGAATAAAGTTGTAGTTATTTGACTATTTCCATCACCAAAAACCCACTTAATTGTAGAAAAACTTGCAGAGCTTGATATTGAAAATTTGATATCAGTCCCTCTGCACGATTCTGTATGCGAAATGGTCAGGTCAATATGAGAGTAACTATTTGAATTGAATATTAATAAACCTAATATCGCCAATATTACTATTCTTGTTTTCATAATAATTGCTTTTAGTTATAAACTTAGACGAAGAAATCATCATTAAGGTTTCCCTGAGTTACCATATATTTTTAGTCACAGGAACCATGGAAAAGCAATTCAACCAACCAACTAATAATATTGCACCCTGACAAAAAATTAAACAATAATCCATTTTTAAAACATAATTTTATTGTTAGTATAAGGCAATAAAGTATAGTTTAAACTCAAATTTCAATATTCTCAACCGTAGAAGTTTTTCTTGCAATATATTTGTAGGCAGTCAGAAAAAATTCTAAATCAGTTTAACATGAAAAAGTCATTATTTTTTACCTTTTTATTTTTAGGGTTTACAGCATTATTTGCTCAGGATGAAGCCCGTTTAATGCGTTTTCCTGCCATATACAACAACCAGATTGTATTCAGCTATGCAGGAGATCTTTATTCTGTTGCCCGCAGTGGTGGCACAGCCCAAAAACTCACCAATCATGCAGGTTACGAAATGTTTGCCCGCTTTTCACCTGACGGAAAAAACATTGCATTTACAGGCGAATACGATGGCAATCGTGAAGTTTACCTGATGCCTGCTAGCGGTGGTGTACCAAAGCGACTGACTTATACTTCGACATTAGGACGTGACGATATTTCAGACCGCATGGGTCCCAACAACATTGTAATGACATGGAAAGATAATGAACATATAGTATTCCGAACAAGAATGAAAACATTCAACGATTTTACAGGAAGCCTGTTTTCAGTAAATATTAAAGGAAATTTACCGGAAGAATTACCTTTCCCTAGAGGTGGATGGTGTACATATTCCCCTGATGGAAAGAGAATAGCTTACAACAGGATTTTCAGAGAATTCCGTACCTGGAAATACTACAAAGGCGGAATGGCTGATGATATTTGGATTTACGATTTTAACACCAAGAAAACTGAAAATATAACCAATACTGTCAATCAGGACATTTTCCCTATGTGGCATGGCAATAAAATTTACTTTTTATCCGACCGCAATCGTATCATGAACTTATTTGTGTATGACCTTGACACTAAAACCACTAAGCAAGTTACCGAGTTTAATGTTTACGATGTTAAATTCCCTTCTTTAGGCAACAATGCCATTGTTTTTGAAAACGGAGGTTTTATTTATGTTTATGATTTGCAAAATGGTAAACTGGATAAAATTACTATTAGCATTACAAATGATTTTATCAATTCCCGCAATGTACTGGTTGATGCTTCAAAATCTATCAATGGAGTAAGTCTTTCACCCGATGGAAAAAGAGTTTTAATGACAGCTCGCGGAGAAGTTTTTTCATTAGCTGCCGATAAAGGTATCACTTACAACCTGACCAAAACTTCAGGTGTACACGAAAGAAATGCTATTTGGTCGCCAGATGGTAAAAAATATGCCTGGATTTCTGATAAAAATGGTGAATTTGAAATCTATGTAAAAGAAACAGGAGATGGAAAAGAAGCCATTCAATTAACCAATGATGGAATAGGCTATAAATATCATTGTGAATGGTCGCCAGATAGTAAAAAATTGATGTGGGCAGACAAAGAACTTAAATTGTATTACATCGATGTTGAAACAAAAAAAGTAACAGTAGTTGACAAAGCCGAAAGCTGGGAATTCAACCAATACACCTGGTCACCTGATAGTAAATGGATAACATATACACGTCCGGAATACGAAAGTGAAAGCAAAATCTATTTGTATGAACTGGCAACAGCAAAAAAATATGCTGTTACTGATGGATGGTTCAGTTCCTCTCAGCCCAGTTTCAGTCAGGATGGGAAATACTTGTTTTTTGTATCTGAGCGTGATTTTAACCCAACTTATTCATGGACAGAGTGGAATCATTCTTATTCCGACATGTCAAGAGTTTATTTTGTAACACTTTCAAAAGAAACACCTTCTCCCTTTGCTTATAAAGATGCAGTTGTTTCGATAAAAGAGGAAACCCCTGCTGAACCAAAAACTGATTCCAAAGAAAAGAAAACCGACAAAGTAGTAGTAAAGTCAACTGATGTAAAAATTGACATTGATGGATTACAGAGCCGTATCCTTGTATTACCTGATAAAACCGGCAGCTACTATAATATTAATTGTATTGATGGTAAAGTATATTATATGCGGGGTGCTACCAACGAAAAAACAAAGTTAAAAATGTTTGACCTCAGCAATCAAAAAGAAAGCGAACTTGGTGAAATTGGCAATTATGAAATTTCTGCTGATGGCAAAAAAATGCTGGTATTGAAAGATGGTGGTCATTTTGTAATTGATCTTCCGAAAGGGAATTTAAACCTTGCTGAAGGAAGAATTGATGTTTCTGAAATGAAAATTTGGATCAACCGTCAGGAAGAATGGCAGCAAATGTATGCCGAAGCATGGAGGCAGATGCGTGACTTTTTTTACGCTCCCAACATGCATGGTGTTAACTGGAAAGCCATTTACGACAAATACCAACCGCTGGTAAAACATGTAAATCATCGCGATGACCTCAATTATATCATTGGTGAAATGATTGGCGAACTCAGTGTAGGTCATGCTTATGTTGGTGGTGGTGACAGACCTCAGGTTGACAAAGTAAAAATGGGATTATTAGGTGCTGTTATTTCACAGGATGCTTCCGGGTTTTATAAAATTGACAGAATTCTGGAAGGTCAAAATTGGGATAAAAACTTACGTTCTCCATTGACTGAAGTTGGTCTTAACATCAAAGTTGGTGATTATATTACAGCAATTAATGGCGAACCTACCGATAAAATGAATAATATTTATGCTGCTTTAATTGGTACTGCTGGCAAAGAAGTTATGCTCAGCATTAATTCAAAACCTGAATTGGCTGGCAGTCGTAAAGTGATTGTTATTCCTGTTGATGACGAAAGTGGATTGTATTACTACAACTGGGTACAGGAAAATATTAAAAAGGTAAGCGATGCCACTGATGGCAAAGTCGGGTACATACATATTCCTGATATGGGTGTGGCCGGACTGAACGAATTTGTTAAATATTTTTATCCTCAGTTAGCTAAAAAAGCTTTGATAATAGACGACCGTGGCAATGGTGGCGGCAATGTATCACCCATGATTATTGAAAGATTAAGGAGAGAAATGGCAAGAGCCAACATGGCACGCAATACTGTTAAAACTGCCACACCACGTGAAATGCAAATTGGCCCGAAAATCTGTCTAATTAATGAATATTCAGCTTCTGACGGAGACCTCTTTCCATTCCAGTTCAGAAAATACGGACTTGGAAAATTGGTTGGAAAACGCAGTTGGGGTGGTGTAGTAGGTATCCGTGGTTCACTGCCATTTATTGATGGCATGAGCCTGAACAAACCTGAATTTTCGACTTATGATGAAAAAGGATGGATCATTGAAGGTACAGGCGTTGAACCCGACATTTATCAGGACAACGATCCCTACAAAGAATTCACAGGAACAGATGAACAGCTCAACAAAGCTATCGAACTGATACTTGAAGAATTGAAGAAAAATCCGCAAGAAATTCCTGAAATTCCACCATTTCCTGATAAAAGCAAGTGATCAGATTTTGGATTTGTATTTACTGATTGAATTATAAGTTAGGACTCAATAATAAATCATTACATATAAAGAGAAGTGTCTTAACCCCCAATTAACTGGACATTTTTTTTAAAAATGTTTAGGACATCAACATAACTGTCATCATCCTTGTTAAGCAAAGATAGTCCACGTTCCGGATCTGACAAGGGTATAATAAACGATGA
>Ga0209835_1000109_pt1 | contig 56263 bp, 46 predicted proteins | sample LakKivwa52mmetaG_FD_184138 | JGI IMG/M metagenome (GOLD analysis project Ga0209835, IMG submission 184138) | Anoxic lake water microbial communities from Lake Kivu, Rwanda to study Microbial Dark Matter (Phase II) - Lake Kivu water 52m metaG... | ecosystem: Environmental > Aquatic > Freshwater >...
ATACATTTCAAGCCCTGGCATACCTGATAGATGTAAAAAAGAATCGTTTTGAGGCTGAACATCATTTTGGTAAGTTTTTATTATTTCTGGCGTTTTTTCCATTGCTGTTTTCCGGGCCAATCGAGAGGGCAAAAAAGCTGTTATCTCAAATTAATCATCTTAATCAGAAAGCTGAATATGCAGATATTTCAGCCGGAGCTAAGCTTTTTCTGATGGGTTTATTTAAAAAAACAGTAATTGCCGATAATCTTTCATTTTATGTTGATATGGTTTTTTCCTCGCCTGGAAATTTTAAAGGATTTGAATTAAGCTTAGCTGTGCTGTTGTTTACTTTTCAGCTTTACTGCGATTTTTCAGGTTATATTGATATGGCCAGAGGAAGTGCCCGGTTTTTAGGTTTTAATCTTTCTCAAAATTTCAATCGCCCTTTTATGGCAGTTAATATTGCTGACTTCTGGAAACGCTGGCATATCACCTTATCCAACTGGTTTCGTGATTATATTTTTCTGCCACTCGCATGGAAAATCTCTAAAAAAATACCTCTTTCTGAAAAATCAGTTTTTTCCGGAAACCTTTTAATCTATTCAATAAGTGTAACAATAACCTTTGCAGCCACCGGTATCTGGCATGGGGCAAATATAACTTTTTTAATATGGGGCCTGCTTCATGCTGCTCTATTAATTATTGAATTTGCTACTCAAAATTCAAGAAAAAACATCAGAAAATTACTCAGAATCAAACATAAATCAGTGTTAAACAAATTCATTTCAATAACCATAACATTCACATTAATTAACCTGACCTTTATATTTTTCAGAGCAAATCATTTGAATGATGCAATGCTTATATTAAATGGTATTTTTAGCGATTGGCAAAGTATTTCAATTCCTGATTTTGCAGATATTAAACCTTTGTTCTTCGGAATAATGGCTTTAGTGTTATTGCTGGTAACAGAGTTTTTTATGAAAGAAAAATCATTTGATGAATTTCTGAATGATCGGCCAACATATATCCGGTGGATGTTTTATTATATGATGATTGCGGCTGTATTTATGTTTGGCTATTTCGGAAATGTTGAATTTATTTATTTTCAGTTTTAATGAGTAAGAAAAAGAGAATATTGTTGTTTTTATCATTCCCATTCACAGTTTTGCTACTTTTGGAAATTGTATCCAGGCAAATGTTTCTTTCTCACTCCGATATGACTGCAAAATTCAATGAATTTGATGAAGTAAAAAGCCAAATTGAAGTGCTTTTCATGGGTAATTCTCATGTTGAAAAAGGAATTAATCCTGACCTGATAGCTGAAAAATCATTCAACTTGGCATTTAGTGCTCAGGATTTATATTACAATCACAAAATATTACAGAAGCACATCAGTGAAATGCACAATTTGAAGAAATTAGTTATTGGAATTGACCCTTTTGCATTTTACTATGATGAGAGCATAAATTCGATGTTTTTTGTGAAAGATTATTTTTATTATGAACAAATATGGCCAAAGAATGGCTTTGACCTTCCATTTTTATTTAATTCTTCAGTTTTTTGGCTAAACAGGGGAGATTTCTTTATCAGATTGTTGCAGTTTAATTTCACCAAAAGTAAAATTGAAGTAATAAAGTCAGAAAAATTCTCTGAAATTAATGACCCTGGTCAGTATTTGCTTACAAACGGGATGCGACTGGCAATAGGTAAAATGAATGAAAGTGAGCTGAAAAATGATGCATTAATTACCATCAACAGGATTGTAAATAACTCAAAAACTGAATTGATCAGTGAAAATTACAGTTATTTATCGAAAATGATAAAACTGGCTGATAACAATGGGGTAGAGGTAATATTGGTATGTTGTCCGGTTTACGAAAACTATATAAGCAGAATTCCTGAAAGTATCAAAATGACATCCGATAGCCTGATTAATAATTTGGTTCGGCAAAATCAAAAGGTCAGATTTTATGATTTCTCTTCTGTTTTTGATAAAAAGCCGGATTATTTTTTTAATTCCGATCATTTAAATAAAGAGGGAAGTGCTGAATTCAGCAGAATGGTGTCAGAAATTTTCTGAAAAATCAATTACCTTACCTGTATAATTATATGGTGTAAATGTTTTCAGGTATGCTTTGATTTGTTCGTCAATATTGAGTGTATCAATAAAAGCATGTATTTCTTCCTTGCCGATTTTCTTTTTGGTACGTGTTAAATCCTTTAATGCTTCATATGGTTTCGGATAAGCATGTTTTCTTAAAACTGTTTGAATCGCTTCGGAAACAACAATCCAGTTTTCATCGAGGTCTTTTAACAGTTTTTGTTCGTTAAGTTCGAGTTTTGTCAGACCTTTTTCAATAGATTTAACAGCAATTAAAGTATGAGCAAACGGAACACCGATATTTCGGGAAACAGTGCTGTCGGTCAGGTCGCGTTGTAATCGGCTGACCGGTAAATCAGACGCTAAATGATCAAATAATGCATTTGCAATACCCAGATTTCCTTCAGCATTTTCAAAATCAATCGGATTTACTTTATGTGGCATAGCAGATGAACCTACCTCACCGGGAATGATTTTTTGTCCGAAATACTCCATAGAAATATAAGTCCATACATCACGGCATAAATCTTTTAAGATAGTATTAATTCGCTTTAAATTATCGAAAATGGCAGCCATATTGTCGTAATGCTCAATTTGCGTGGTGTATTTCTGCCGTTCTAATCCCATTCTTTTTAGAAAACTATCGGCAAAACTAATCCAATCGGATTCAGGAAATGCAGCAAAATGTGCATTAAAGTTACCTGTAGCACCCCCGAATTTGCCTTTTGATGGTAAATGCGACAACAACTTAACCTGTTCCTGCAAACGTTCGACAAAAACCATAATTTCTTTACCAAGCATAGTAGGAGAGGCAGGCTGTCCATGTGTATGAGCCAGCATAGGAATTAAACGCCATTCACGGGCAAAGCCTTCTAGATTATTGATAAGGTTAGTTAATGAAGGTAAATAAACCTGATAAATGCTGTCTCTAAACAGAAGCGGCACTGCTGTGTTGTTTATATCCTGACTGGTTAATCCGAAATGAATATACTCTTTAAACTCACCCCAGCCGTTTTCATCAAACTTTTGTTTCAGATAGTATTCAAGTGCTTTTATATCGTGATTGGTAGTTTTTTCGATTTCTTTAATTGAAATGGCATCTTTCAGGTTAAATTCTTCATGAATTTTTCTGAGTTTAACATAGTCTTTTTTGTTGAATGCCGACAATTCATCCAAATAATTACACAATGATATAAAATACTCTATTTCGACATACAAACGATATTTTATCAGTCCAAATTCTGAAAAATACAATTGCAATTCTGTGATTTTTGATGCATATCGTCCATCTATTGGTGAAACTGCCAGCAAATTAAATTCTTTCATCAGAATAAAATGATTAGTTAATAAAGAACTATTAAAGCCTGCAAAATTAAAACCTAATTTTTAATTTGATGGGGAAAATGCAGTTATAAATTCAGTAGTGAAGAAAATCCGCTTATAAAAGAAGATGAATTGAATTATCTTTGCAGAAAATTTCTTGTCGGTATGGCACTTTTTAAATCTGTCAGAGGCTTTGCACCTCAGTTTGGAAATGATTGTTTTTTCGCTGATAATGCTACTATTGTCGGTAATGTTGTCATGGGCGATCAATGCAGTGTATGGTTCAATGCAGTTGTCCGTGGAGATGTTGAACCGATTATTCTAGGTAATAAAGTCAATATTCAAGACAATGCTACTATACATGGAACCTTTAACCGGGCTGCAACAAAGATCGGAAATAATGTTTCTATTGCTCACAATGCTGTGGTTCACGGCTGTACAATAGGCGATAACGTATTGGTTGGTATTGGAGCTATTATTATGGACAATGCTGTAATCGGTAATAATTGTATCATTGCTATGGGTGCTGTGATACCGGCAGGCACTGTGGTTCCAGATAATTCGGTTTATGCAGGGGTTCCTGCTAAAAAACTAAAAGACCTTGACCCTGAATTATTTAAGGGAGAAGTAGAGCGAATTGCCAATGGATATATTTTATATGCTTCCTGGTTTAAAGAAGAATAGTTTTTATTTTTCTTTGAAATTTAGCAAATTTATCAATGCTTTCAGAGCAAGTTCATAACCATCTAATCCGAATCCTGATATAATTCCTTTTACGTATTTTGAAATTAAGGATTGATGTCGGATGTTTTCGCGGCTGAAAATATTTGAAATATGAACTTCAGCAACCGGAATTGAAAGAGAGGCAATAGCATCAGCTATGGCAAGTGACGAGTGAGTATAGGCAGCAGGATTGATGATGAGTGCATCGCACTTACCCGATATTTCCTGAATTTTATCAACAATTTCACCAGCATGATTCGACTGAAAATACAGAATTTCAATTTCAGGATACTTATTCCTTAAATCAGACAAATAATCATCGAAACTCCGGTTACCGTATATATCAGGTTGTCGTTTGCCAAGTATGTTTAAATTAGGGCCGTTAATTATATAAATCTTCATAATAGCATTTCTCAATTTCGTGCAAAAATAATCAGTTACAGTTTTATAAATTAAGTTCTCAGATAAGAAGCTCCGTTGACATCAATAATGGCAGCAGTCATAAATTCAGGTGCATCAAAAGCACAGAAAAGTGCAATTTCTGCAATTTCAGCCGGTTTAGCAACTCTTTTAAATGGGCTTTGATTTAAAAAATCATCTCGTTGATTGCTGTTAAGAGCCGGAGCCGACATATCAGTTTCGACAAATCCGGGAGCGATGGTATAAACAAGCACTTTATCGTTAGCCAATGCCTGAGCCATACTCTGACTGAAAGCGTTTAAAGCTGCTTTTGCAGCACCGTAGGCGGGAGCCTGTGGTTCTCCTCTGAAAGCACCTCTTGAGCTGATATTGATTATCCTGCCTCCTCCATTTTTTTTCATTTCAATAGCTGCAAAATAACTTAAATTGACGGGTGCCATCAGGTTTAAATTCAAGTTTTTTTGCCAGTGATTTTGCCAATCATCAAAGTTTGAGCGGTGAAAATCAAGCATATCGTAAATGCCAGCATTGTTAATCAGAATATCAATCTTACCATAAGTGCTTAATACCGTATGAATTAAATTCTTTGCTTCATCGGGTTTACTGAGATCAGAATTTAAAATAATATGTCCGCTACCCGGCAATCGCTTAAAGGTTTTTTGGGCAGCGCTTTGGTTTTGATGATGATGTAAAACTACTGTGGCTCCATTTTCTGCCAATAAAAAGGCAATTTCGGCACCTATTCCTCTTGAAGCTCCGGTAACCAATGCTATTTTATTTTGGAGTTTTTCCTTCATTGCTGTAATAATGCTCTGATAAATTCATCTTTCTTGATGATGCCAAAAAATCCGTTTTTAACAGATTCTTCATCATAAACCTGCACTGCATCAGGTTTTTGTCCGGGATGCCAGATAAAAAAGGGTACAGGGTCGTGAACATGAGTGCGCAATTCACAGGGGGTAGGGTGGTCGGGTAGGACTGCAATGGCAACCTCTTCATCCATTTTAGCTGTTTCTTCAACAATGTATTTAACTACCCTCCTATCGAGATATTCAATGGTTTTAATTTTTAAATCAATATTTCCTTCATGACCGGCTTCATCGCTTGCTTCGATATGTAAATAAACCAAATCAACTTCCTTTAGCGCATTTACAGCAGCCTTTGCTTTACCTTCATAATTGGTATTGTACAAACCGGTTGAGCCCGGAACTTTTATGGCTTTCATTCCTGCATATTTACCAATACCATACAGTAAATCAACTGCCGAAATTACAGCCCCTGTTATTCCATATTGTTCTTTTAAAGTTTTCATTTCAGGACGGTATCCTGGCGACCATGGCCATATACTGTTTGCTGGATCTTTGCCTTTTTCTATCCTTTTTTGGTTAATAGGATGATTTTTTAATAAATCAATGCTTTTTAAGATAAGTTCATTCAAAAGATTTGCTGTCGAAGGATTTGAATCAATTGCCTTTACTAAAACATCTTTATAAGGTGTTCCGGGTACATCATGGGGTGGTGTACAACTGATATTGTTGATTCCATTTTTAATCACCAACAAATGGCGATAACTTACTCCCGGATAAAACCTGACAATATCGTTGCCTAATTTTTTGTCCAGAAAAAGAATCAATTCCTTTGCTTCTTCATCAGAAATATGACCTGCAGAATGATTTTTTATTTTATCATTTTCAATACATATCAGGTTGCAACGCAAAGCCAGATCTCCGGGCATAACATCTACCCCCATGCTGGCTGCTTCAAGAACTCCTCTTCCCTGATAAACCTGATGAACATCATATCCTAAAACAGCCATATTGGCAATTTCGCTACCTGGTGGCATATCCAGAGGTACTGTCTGAAACAAACCACATCGGCTTTTGGCACACAATTCATCAATATTGGGTTTGTGTGCAAGCATTAAAGGTGTTTTGTTGTCGTAGGAGGCTATCGGGTAATCCGACATTCCATCTCCAAGTATAATGATGTATTTCATAAGCTATTATTCTTTTATCAATTTAACCGTTTGAATATTACTATTGCTTTTTATCTGTAACAAATAAATCCCTTTTTCAAAATGTCTGGTGTCAATAGTTGTATTCATTACTTTTTCTGATTTAAGCTCAAAATGTTTTTTCCCATTTATATCAAAAATACTTATTTCAAGAGGAAAAGAAGCTGAGTTTTCTGAAAAAAACAAATGAATATTATCATTAAAAGGGTTTGGGAAAAACAGAATTTTATTATCAGTGTAATATTCAGGTTCAATTTTATTAACTGGTTTTAAAATGTAAATTGTGTTAACTGCAATCAGGCTATCGTCTTGCACCTTATAACTAAAACTGTCAATTCCTGAAAATAAAGCTGAAGCAATATAGTTAAATGTTTTTGAATTTGAGTCGAATTCTAGTACCCCGGAATTTGGATTTTCGATGACAGATATTTTAACCTGATGCCCGTATTTGCTATATCCGCTAAAAATAAACTGGGTGTCTGCAATTTCTTTAATCCATCTGTTATCCCATGCTTTTGATGGTTTCCATGCAGTTTTTTGCATATTTGTGAGAACACCAGTATGGTTATTTAAACTGTAATCGAAAAGGCTGTCGCCCGAACGCTCATCAAAATGCCAGTAACCCAATAAACCATCTTCGTTTCCATTTAAACGTTTAAAACGATTTTCTGCAATTTGACTTTCTGTACGAACATAATTCCAAACCCTGACTTCATCGAGATGTCCGTTGAATATCCAGCGGGTAGCACTCATACAGCCGATATATAAACTTCCGTTTCCTTTATAATTGCCTTTGGCTTTTCTTTCAATTAAAAATTCGCCATCCCGATAGAGTTTCTGAAGTTTGGTAACAGTGTCGTAAGTACAGGCATAATGATGCCAGTTGGGGTCGGTAAATGATTCATCAGATTGAACATCATCGCCCCAAAAACCAAAATAAAAGCGATTACCTCTGAATCCGATATGTAAACCTTTGTTTCCGCTGTTATATTTTCCATGTCCCACAACAAATCTGCTGGCTGCATCCGGTTCGCGTTTTGCCCAGAATTCAACACTGAAATCGTGGTCAGCTATTTTTACGGATTTTCCGCAGTCAACACAATCATCAATGCCATCGAAAAGTAAGCTGTATCCTGAACTTGCCACTGGCAAATGAAGATTATTGTTTAAAACAACTGTATTCGAAGGCGAAGAAAGACCTGTTATGTATTGAGCGTAAGCTTTATAATTTGTTCCGTTTACATCAAATGGTATCCACAAAAAAGTATCAGCTGTACTTTTATAATCTTTATTGTCGCGCCTGATTATGTATTGTTGTAATCCTGAAGTGTTGCCAGGTTTTTCCCATGTCAGCAACACTTTATCCTTATCCTGAGTTAAATTTAGATTTTCGGGAGGTGCACCAAAAGGATTTATAATAATAGTTGATTTAGTTATTCCGTTGTTTACCAAAACAAGGTTTGAGTCGGATGAATGATATATTTTTTCACCATTACGAAAGTCATTTATTGACCATGAAAGCAAGTTGCCGAAACCTGTAGTATCTCCGTCATCTTCAATTATATTCAGAAAAAAAACAACAGGTTCACAAATGTTTTGAGCAATCAGTGGGCTGATATCCAAACCGATTTCTAAGGTATCATTGTCCTCGTCTTGAAGAGGCAAAGCACCACCTTTTTCAGCAAGAGCTGTAAAACTTATCTGAAAATCAGGTTTTGATGCATAAAGATATTCTGCAACTCCGGTTCTGACTGTTAGCTGATTTCTTTTATTGTGATTTAATTTTAAGCGTAATGTCATCTTAGGCTGATACGAAATTTTGGGAATAACCACATAAGCTTGACCACCTGAAATACCACCTTCACTTACAGGCAAAGCAAGCAATCGGTAAGGGCAATAAGCAAAACCTGAATCGCCCCAGCTTAATCCCCAACTATTGGCTAATATTAAAGCTCCAATTTCCCAATCGCGCATATCAACAATACTATCTCCAGTGATGTCGATGTTGTTGGTGTATTTTTTATCGTTATTGAAATCAAATCTGACTGAATCGTCATAGCCAACAAAAGTCATTGCATGATCTACAGGGTCGCTCCATTTTGTAATAATTCTCTTTCTGGCTTCATACAACCCAAGTGGTATTGGGCGATTAGTGGCACTTGCAATCCCGGCCGAGAAACAAGCCAACCCACCTAATGACGAACCGTTGCCATGGTCATATATCCATCTTTTAAGGGTTTCAAGGCCTTTTGGTGTATTTATTTTTATACGGTAATAATCACTTACGCGGTTTACCATACCTGTTTTATACTTATCATAACCACTCATCCATCCATCATCATCCAAGGGATTTAGTCCCCCATAAGTTTTAAGGTCAGGAACACCGTTTTCTTTTACAATTTGCCATCCATCAGTGTAATTTGAGCCATTTTTACCATCGCCACCATTTAAAAAATTATAAGTAAAATGCGATGGATAGAGATTATTGCTGTCGGTTGAATGAATACCACGTAAAAAGTTTATCTCATAAGTAAAAACATAGGCTATTCCGCTATTTTGCGAACAACTGCCATCTGCTTGCAATACTATGCTTCTGAAATATGGTTGTTTTGAATTGTTGATTCTGTAGGGTAAAGATGCTCTTTTGATGAGTTCAGGTAAAATCAGTTCAGGAATTTTAGTGATTTCTGTTTCGCTTAAATCCCGAAAACCGCCAACAATCCAGGGTTCACCATTTTTGTCAGGATTAATATTTTTTATTTGTTGTGAAAATACACTTATAGGAATTATTAATAGTATTAGCAATGCTATTTTCTTCATTTTAAAGCTTATTTATTTGATTGCAAACTTAGTACATCAGTTTAAAAGATAAGTGAGTCCAGTATGAATAAATTTGCTGATTATTAGAGCCATTTTATTTTTGGTTTAATATTTGTCAAAAGTAGGCTTTAATTTTAAAAATTTAAAATCAATTAGAAAGTTATGAAAAGTTTAGCAAAAATTTTATTAGCCACTTTTGCATTGACTATTGTTACAGTTGGTTTCTTCAGTTGTGATGAACCTACTGATTCAGATTTAACTGCAACAGTTACTGTTAATAAAGCCATCTTTAAAAATGGTGATACTGTTAAAATCAGCATTGATGCAGTTACAACCAACGATAAAATTATGACAGTTGAGGTAAAAAAAGGTGCAAACGCAATTGTTTCTCCTGATGTTACCGACAATAAAATGTATAAAGAAACTGTCAACTATATCGTGAACGATGCAGATGGTGAAGTTGAATTTACAGTTACTATTACTGGCGAAACATTAATGGATCCTATTGTTAAAACAGTTAAAGTTAATGTTGTTAGTGGTGTTGAAGTTACCTTAGGTGCTTCTGCAAGTCCGCAACCAAGTTTTGTTAACGGAACTACATTACAAACCTACAATTCCGTTGCTGCATTTGCCAGTCAGGCAAGTGTTGATTTGGTTTACACATATAAAGCCACTGATGGAGCTATTATTGGTGCCCCAAGCGATGCTTCATTTACTTTAGCCAACTGGACAACTAAAAATGCAACCAAAATCGGAAGAATTGCCGATATGACTATTGCAGCAATTGATGCAGTTACAACTACAGTTGTAAAAAATCTGGTTGTTGGCGACATGTTAGGTTATGTAACAGTTAGTGGTACAAAAGGTATCATAGTTGTTAAAAACATTGTGGTTGATACTACTGGCAATGTAACATTTACCTTTATGGTGATTAAATAAGCTTAAGCTTAAAATTGAAATAAGCCACCTGAAAGGGTGGCTTTTTTTTTTGTTGCCCCATCATTATCTCCCCCTGAAATAAACTGTCAAATATAACAATCGCTGAGTTATATTTATTGTTAATGATATTTGTTTATTTGAAATTCAAAGTGACTCAAAACGAAAAATAATGACCAATTTGAGAATGTTGATGCGACCCAAAAGATTTTATGTTGTGTCCGTTGATAAATTGTTTAAAACTATTCTTTAAGAACAGAAATCATCAGCATTCCGCACCCTATTTTTGCCTTTCAAAAATGAGTTTGATTGCATTATACATTTTTAATTTTTCTTTCAAAAAAACAAACTCATTATCCTTTTTCCCAAATAAATTATTAATTGTATTACATGCAAAACAATAAAATTCCGGCTAAAATACTACTTAAAGATGGCTCTGAATACAGCGGATGGTCGTTTGGCTACGAAGGCTCTGTTGCAGGTGAGGTGGTTTTTAATACTGCTATGACAGGTTATCCTGAAAGCCTGACCGACCCTTCCTATTCAGGTCAAATTTTAGTTTTAACTTATCCTTTGGTAGGCAATTATGGAGTGCCTGAGGCTGTGGTTGAAAATGGATTTTTAAAGTATTTTGAATCTGATAAAATTCATATCTCCGGTTTAGTAATATCCGATTATTCCTTTTCTTTTTCGCATTGGAATGCCAGTCAAAGCCTTTCGGAATGGCTGAAAGCAAATAAAGTTCCTGCAGTTTACGGAATTGATACCCGTAAAATGACCAAACAACTACGTGAAAAAGGAAGTATGCCTGGCTGCATTTCTATTGATAGTGTAATGCCTGAGGACTTTGACCCATCAAAAATCAATCTGGTAGAAAAGGTAAGCATCCCCCGAAAAATAGAATATGGTATAGGAAAACACAGAATACTGCTGATAGATTGCGGAGTAAAAAACAATATCATCAGAAGTCTATTGAAATTGGATACCACAGTTGTACGAGTTCCATGGGATTACGATTTTTCCAATGAAAGCTATGATGGCTTATTTATTTCGAATGGTCCGGGCGACCCCAAGCATTGCCGGAAAACAATTGAGCAAATCAGTAATTCATTAAAAAAGGATAAACCAGTTTTTGGAATTTGTCTTGGCAATCAGCTCATGGGTCTTGCTGCTGGTGCCGATACTTATAAACTGAAATACGGTCATCGCAGTCACAATCAGCCTGTGTTGCAAAATGGCACCAATAAAGCATTTATCACCTCTCAAAATCATGGTTATGCCATTAATAACGAAACTATCCCCGACAATTGGGAACCCTTTTTTATCAATCTCAACGATGGTACCAATGAAGGAATCCGGCATTGCTCAAAGCCATTTTTCTCAGCACAGTTTCATCCTGAGGCAGCAGGTGGCCCGTCCGATACCATGTTTTTATTCAATCAGTTTATTGACCTTGTAAAGAAATTTAACTCATGACCATCAAAAAAGTATTGATACTTGGCTCTGGAGCATTAAAAATCGGTGAAGCAGGAGAATTTGATTATTCAGGTTCACAAGCCTTAAAAGCATTGAAAGAGGAAGGAATTGAAACAGTTTTAATAAATCCGAATATTGCTACTGTACAAACATCAGAGGAACTGGCTAATAAAGTTTATTATTTGCCTTTAACACCCTTTTTTATAGAAAAAATTATAATTAAAGAAAAGCCTGATGGTATTTTATTGTCTTTTGGAGGACAAACAGCACTCAATTGCGGAACTGAACTATATAAATCGGGTATATTGGCTAAATATGATGTTAAAGTGCTGGGAACTCCGGTGCAAAGCATTATAGAAACAGAAGACCGTGAACTCTTTGTTAAAAAACTAGCCGAAATTAGTATTTATACACCCAAAAGCAAAGCTGTAAATAGTATTGATGAAGCTGTAAAAGCAGCATCTGAGCTTGGCTTCCCTATCATTATCAGAGCTGCCTTTACATTAGGTGGTCAGGGAAGTTCATTTTGCTCAAGCGAACAGGAATTAATGCTACAAGCTGCCAAAGCATTTAATTTCTCTGATCAGATATTGGTGGAAGAATCATTAAAAGGCTGGAAAGAAATTGAATATGAAGTTGTTCGCGATTGCTACGACAATTGCATTACAGTTTGTAATATGGAGAATTTCGACCCACTCGGTATTCATACTGGCGAAAGTATAGTAGTTGCACCCAGTCAAACACTTACCAACAACGAATACCACAAACTCCGTCAAATATCTATTAAAATTATCCGTCATATCGGCATTGTGGGTGAATGCAATGTGCAATATGCACTTGACCCTGAATCGGAAGAGTACCGTGTGATAGAAGTTAATGCCAGGCTTTCACGCTCGAGTGCACTAGCCAGCAAAGCAACCGGTTATCCGCTGGCATTTGTAGCGGCAAAGCTGGCTTTAGGCTACGGGCTTCATGAGTTAAAAAATTCGGTTACTAAAAATACATCCGCATTTTTTGAACCTGCCCTCGATTATATCGTTTGTAAAATTCCTCGATGGGATTTAAATAAATTCAGGGGTGTTTCCAAACAAATAGGCAGCAGCATGAAAAGTGTTGGTGAAGTAATGGCTATTGGTCGTACATTCGAAGAGGCCATTCAGAAAGGTTTGCGTATGATAGGATCGGGGATGCATGGCTTTGTCGGGAATAAAGAACTTGAAGAAACCGAAGAACTTGAAAAGGAATTGTCGGAGCCGACAGATACACGTATCTTTCGTATTGATAAAGCTTTTCAGGAAGGTTATACTGTTGAACAAATACACTCGCTGACTAAAATAGACAGGTGGTTTTTATTTAAACTCTATAATATTTTCTTACTTCACAACGAGTTGAAAAAATGCAATGATCTGGAAAATCTGCCGCTTGAGTTATTAAAGGAAGCCAAAATTAGGGGGTTTTCCGATTTTCAGATAGCCCGACTGGTATTAAAAAGCAATGATCAAAATATTGATGAAAATCTGTTAAGGGTTAGAATGTTGAGGAAAAAGCATGGCATTGTTCCTTTTGTAAAACAAATTGATACACTGGCTGCCGAATATCCTGCTCAAACCAACTATCTTTATTTAACTTACGGTGGTTCTTCACACGATATTGATTTTAATAATAAGCAGAAATCTGTAGTTGTGTTGGGTTCCGGTGCTTACCGTATTGGCAGTAGTGTTGAGTTCGACTGGTCGGCTGTCAATGCTTTGAAAACGGTTTCAAAAGAGGGTTATAAGTCGGTAATGATAAATTTTAATCCTGAAACGGTGAGTACCGATTATGATGAGTGCGACCGATTGTATTTTGATGAATTGTCGTTTGAAAGGGTAATGGATATTGTTGAAATTGAAAATCCCTTGGGTGTAATTGTCTCAACCGGTGGACAAATTGCAAATAATCTGGCTATTAGGCTACATTCACAAAATGTCAGATTGCTTGGAACCGATGCAATTTCAATTGATATGGCAGAAGACCGTCATAAATTCTCCAGTTTGTGCGATACGCTTGAAATTGACCAGCCTGCATGGAAAGAATTGACCAGTATGGACGAAATTTACAGTTTTGTTCAAAAAATTGGTTTTCCAGTATTAGTACGGCCTTCTTATGTATTGTCAGGAGCAGCAATGACGGTAGTTTCAAATAAAGATGAACTGGAACACTATCTGAAACTGGCTGTTGATGTTTCGAAAAAGCATCCTGTTGTTGTTTCTGAATTTATTGAAAATGCAAAAGAAATTGAAATTGATGCAGTTGCCGATTGCGGAGAAATTATATGTTATGCCATTTCCGAGCATGTTGAATTTGCAGGGGTTCATTCAGGCGATGCGACTATTGTTTTTCCTGCTCAGAAAATTTATATCGAAACTTCACGAAGAATAAAAAAAATCAGCCGTGAAATAGCCCGTGAGTTAAATATCAGCGGGCCATTTAATATTCAGTTTTTAGCCAAAGACAATGATATAAAAGTAATTGAATGCAATCTGAGAGCATCGCGCAGCATGCCATTTGTTTCAAAAGTTCTGAAAATCAATTTTATTGAAATCGCTACTCAGATTATGCTCGGTAAAAAAGTTGAAAAACCGCAGAAATCAATATTTGATTTGGATTATCTTGGCATTAAAGCATCACAGTTTTCATTTTCGCGACTTTCGAAAGCAGACCCTGTTTTAGGTGTTGAAATGGCATCTACCGGAGAAGTAGGCTGCCTGGCAGAAGATTTTTATGAAGCCATACTTAAGTCTATGCTTTCAGTAGGTTATCGGATTCCTGAAAAAAATATTCTAATTTCAAGTGGTCCACCCAAGTCTAAAGCTGAATTGCTTGAATCAGCAAGGATATTATACAATAAAGGCTATCGCCTGTATGCTACTCAGGGAACAGCCGATTATTTTGCTAAAAACGATATTCCGTCAGTTATTTTACATTGGCCTGATGAAGATAAAAAGCCAAATGTGCTTGATTATTTGAAGGAAAAGAAAATAGATATGGTTATCAATATTCCGAAAAACCTGTCAAAAACAGAACTTAACAATGATTATATTATCAGACGTACTGCAGTTGATTTTAATATTCCTTTGATTACCAACGACAGACTTGCAAGTGCTTTTATCAATGCATTTTGTAAATATTCATTAGAGGATTTGGCTATTAAAAGCTGGTCGGAATATAATTCATGACGAATTTTTAATTAATACGGAATGAATGGAGCGAGAAATGCGAAATAATTAATTGCAGATATAGGATTGTTGATTTTGGATTGATTGCTGGTTTCTGGCTGCTGGTTAATATTTTACATTTTGGTATTGCATGCTTTAAAAAAAATAGCGACAGACTTAGGGTTTACATTATTTATCTAATGCTATTTTGTACTTTAAACCAATCTCAAATCTGCCAAAGGAATAAGCAAACAGACTATTGAAAAAATCATTGTAATATCCCGAAACAACAAAGTTTTTACCGACAGGAATATCAAATCCTATTGCTGTAGCGTGAGGAAAATTTAAATCAAAAACCAGTTTTAAGCTATATTTATCCTTGTAAATAGTATTTAATCCTAGATAAAAATTCTTTTTAGCATAATCAAAACAGTAAATAAAATTTGGTTGAAAGCTAAACAGAGAGCCAGGATTAAATTTAAAATTATATCCGGCAGAGAGTAAATGAAACGTATGATATGATAGCTGTATGTTTTCCCAACCATCATACAATATTCTTGTAAAAAGTTGTTGAGATGAAAAACCCATGTAAAAATTTTTGTAATTTGTAAAATACAAGCCACTGCCAAATTTTAATAATAATTTGAAAGCTGTATCAAGAGGTTCAGGGTTAGGCCACATGTTTGTTATAATAATCTGCTCAGATAATACGCCCGGATTAATACCAAAAAACAGCGTACCAAATTTAAAATGCTTTCTAACAGAAAGCGGAATATCAAAGTGAGTTTTCTTATAAAAGCCACTTTCTTCGCTAAGGAAATTTATCCCTCCACCTGTTAAGATCTTATTTTTAAGGGGCAACTTAAATGAAAAGGAATAGCTATTAGGCGTTATTCCGACATATTCATTGTCGTAGAAAAACAGTAAGTAATTTTGATAATGAGTGCCAAATTCAATCTTATTGCTATTTATGCCGGAATAAGCAGGGTTGTAGAGTACATAATTAAGTTCCGTGCTCGCAAAAATTGGTGGTGGTTGAGCTTTTAAGACTATGTTTGAGCAGAAAAGCAAAACAATCATTAAAAAAACCGATTTGCAAGAAATATAATTTTTCATAATTTTAATGTTTTTACTTAAAAAATGCATTTTCTTTCTTTAGGTAAATATACTATATTTTTTAGTGTTTAGTAATAAAAAAAATGTTGACAGAAAAAAAATAAAAGTTAATATAAAATATTGACGTCATTGTTCGTAGTCTTTGGCCTCAAATTGAAGCACTGTGGACATATTTATTTCCAATTATGGAGCCCTTCCTGATAATTTATCCCAAATTACTCAATAGAAATAATTTCTAATGCGTAGCGTTAGAACAAGTTATTCCTCCGTCTCGTCCTCGTTTGCAACGCTGGACGCTTTACTATTGAGTTTGAAACTCTTATCGTCTTTATTTCTTTCATAGGTTTTCATTTTTAATTTCATTGTTCAAAAAAGAATCAATTTAAAATTTTAAGCATGTTTTATTTTTTCAAAAGTAAGAAAAAAACAAAGGAAATAAGCAAATTAATTTTAAATAATTTCGGATTGTTGATTTCAGATTGCATGCCTACTGCTTACTGCCAACTGCCTACTCTTTTTCCGCCACAAAATCACAAAAAACACCAAATTTCACAAAGTTAAAGCTGAGACAGGATTAATAAGACCTCAAAGGTTTCATCGCTTAGAAATACTGATTTAAACCTTCAAGGCAGTGATTTCATAAGAAAAACCTTTGAGGTCTTTAATCAGACAAATTCCAAAAAAATCACAATACTCAATAAACAAACGAACCCTGAACCCTGAACTCGGAACTCTGAACCCTGAACTCTGAACCCTGAACAAAACAAACCCTGAACAACAAACACCCGACAACTGACATCCGACACCAAACAAAAACAACAAACAAGGAACAAAATCCCGTTGAGCATAAAACCTAACTACAAATTGGAGGCAAGCAACAAGTCTATAGCTTTGCTGTCCATATTAAACTTAAGCCCAAGCGAACGGCTTGTCAGAATACCTTTATACATATAAATCCCATGACGTGTATAGGGATATTCCCATAAATACTGATTTAAACCTGAAGGATGCCTGAAATCGGTGATAACAGATGTGAGTATATTGCTCAGTGCCACAGAAGCTGTTTGTGGTACAGCCGATGCTATATTCGGGACACAATAATGTATGACTCCATGTTTGGTAAAAACAGGATTATTCAGTCCGGTTACTTTCGATGTCTCAAAACAACCGCCATGGTCAATACTGATGTCAACAATAACAGCATTTTCTTTCATTTGCATAACCATATCTTCACTTACCACGCAAGGTGTTCGTCCATTGTGTGGTCGTAAAGCACCTATTACAACATCGGCAGTTTTTAAGTAGCGGTTTAAAAGTTCATTTTGAATAACAGAATTAAACAATTTGTTTGAGTGCAGTGCATTTAAACGTCTCAACTTATACAAAGAGTTGTCAAATACTTTTACATCTGCTCCTAAAGCAAGTGCAGTACTGGCAGCAAACTGGCCTACAGTGCCTGCACCCAGGATAATAACCTCTGTCGGAACAACACCTGTAATGCCTCCCAACAATAAACCTTCACCCTTAGGAGATGACAGATATTCGGCTGCAATAAAGATTGCTGCTTTACCTGCTATTTCGCTCATTGATTGCATTAATGGCAGTATCCCCGATTCGTCTTTAATAATTTCAAAACCAAATGCAGTGATTCTTTTTTCGGTCAGCTTCAACAAATCTGTGCTTTTCAGGTGCTGAAGATTTATTGCAGAAAACAAAACACTGTCGGTACCAAACAAATTTATTTCTTCTTCGGTTGGAAATGCTACTTTTACAATCACATTACATTTATAAACCTCTGCTTTATTGTCAGTTATCCGGGCTCCTGCTTCCGCATACTCTATGTCTTTATAGTGAGCATTTTTCCCTGCATTTGATTCAACAACTATTTCAATTCCTGAGTTTACAAGCTGTTTTACTGCCTGAGGAGTAAAGCTAACCCTATTCTCATTTATCAGCGACTCAGCCGGAATACCTAGTGTAAAATTCTGGTCTTTTTTACTTTTAATAAAAGGCATTTCCATAGGCATCATTGCCGATTCATGAGACAGATGAAAAAAGTCATCTTTTTTAATATTCGCCATTTTATACCTGTTTTAAAGGTTTTATTTCTGCTGTGAAAATACAAATTATTTATTTGCAGCAAGTAAAAATTCTGCTGTTGTCGTTCAGAACATCAATTTGTATCCGGTAAAAACTATCAGGAATCAAGGAATCTGCTTTTTCGGGCCATTCAATAAAAACATATTCATCAGAATAAAAGTATTCTTCATAACCGATTTCATAAAGCTCTTCGGGTTTTATTAATCTGTATAAGTCGAAATGAAAAATGGTGTTCGGAACTCTGTATTCATTAACTAAATTAAAAGTAGGACTGGAAACAATTCCCTGATAACCCAGCAATCGGCACAATACCTGAATTACAGTGGTTTTGCCGGCACCTAATTCACCCGAAAATGCTATTTTTTTACTGATGCAATGTTTTAGAATGCCTGAAGCTGTTTCAGTCAGTTTTTCAAGCGAAGTGCAATGCCAAATCCTTTTATTTTCCATACTTATAAATTGTGCAAATTTAGGCTCATAAACCTAAGAACTCCAACAAATAAATTATTGCTGTTTAATTTTCGGTAACAAAAATAATATTTTAAGAATTTGAGGAGATAATGCAATAGAAGATTATGCAGGTATTTGTCCTGAAATATCTCTAAGTTTTGAAGATAAAATGCTTATTCCTGAGTTTCAACATCTTTTTTTACAGCCTCAGGTGTTTCCTTTTCAGGAGCATAAAATCCTTCAGGTGATGTATAACCTTTCTGGCTGCTTTTTTTCAATAATTGCTTTCTTGATTTAATTCTGTCAACTAAAACCGACTCTTTTTTGGTTAATTTTCCTCCCGGCATATAAAAAATTTTTCGGCAAAGATATGAATTTAACTAATTCACAAAAAAATTAATAAAAAATATAGCAAACACCATCCAAACAACCTTCATAAACAATTTTCCGGTCATTTTTAATTTCATCAAAAACCTCTGAATTGCCGTTTTTAACTTTCACCATCATCATACCGAACAAAATTTCGAGCAGGTAGTTTTTTTCAAAATCTTCTTTAAGTGCCAATGCAGGTTCAATCAGGTGATTGAGGCATATGACTACCTGATTTTTGTCTTCTTTAACAAAATTTATTTCGAGCTGATGTTTTTCAATGGTTAGTTTTATGTCGTCAATGTTTGGCTTGACTCCATTATTGGCTTTAACAATAAATAAAATCTTGTTTTTACGGTGAATAATGACAGGGATATTGAGTGTATCGTTTTCAGAAAACTTACCGATTAAAGAACCTGAAATGTTTTCAGCATTGTATTGTTTCACTTCCAGTGGTATTCCCGCATCTTTTAATGGTTGAATAGTGCGGTGATGTAAAACCTTTGCTCCAAGTCCGGTAAGTTCAGCAGCCTGGTTGTAACTCATTTGCGGAATAAGCCGCGCAGGCGGATAGTACTTTGGATCGGCATTGTAAACACCAGCAACATCTTTCCAGATAATAACTTTTTCAGCTTTCAGAACAGAGCCAAGAACAGCTGCAGTATAGTCGCTACCCTCGCGGCCGAGTGTAGTGAGCAAATTGTTGGAATGTGAACCAATAAAACCCTGAGTTATAAAAATATTTGCAGATGATTTTTGAATTTCTTCGTTCAGCAAGCCAAAAGTCAAGTTTTCATCAATGCATGCCGACCTGTGTTTTTCGTTAGTCTTAAATAATATTCTACCATCTAACCACTGGACATTAAAACCTTTTAATTCTAAGTAATAATGCACGATTGTGCTTGACAATACTTCCCCGAAAGAAACCACCTGATCATATAAAACATCGTAAGGATAGCTGTTATAATCTTGAAAATTCTTAAATAATTGATTGAAATGAGAGTCAAGATTTCGTAACAGATAGTATTTCTCATTCAGGCCAAGTTTGCTGGCTAAATTATAATGAAATTGCTTGATTTCAATAAAAGACTGGATAAACTTTTGTTTTTTATAATGATAATCGTTGATTAAATTTTCGAGTTGATTGGTTGTTTTGTCAATTGCCGATAAAACAATTACCAGTTTGTCATCTTTATATTTTTCCAATATCTCGGGCAATTTTTGAATAGATAGGGCATCTTTGATAATACCACCGCCAAATTTAAAAATTTTCATTGCTATTTGTTTACTAAGTTTTTTTTAATATTGTGGCTGAAATAAATACAACGCAATTAATTTTAAGTGCAAAAATAAAAAGACTTATGCTAAGTAGAGTAACCACACTTAATCAGTTTATTGTTGAACGCCAGGCTGATTTTCCTTTTGCCAAAGGTGATTTGTCGAGTTTACTAACCGACATTGGTATTGCTGCCAAAATTATTCACAGGGAGGTGAGTAAAGCAGGATTGATGAACATTTTAGGATCATTAAATACTACCAATGTTCAAGGTGAGGATGTTAAAAAATTAGATGTTTTTGCCAATAATCAATTAATAACTGCACTGAAATCGGGTGAAGATTGTTGTGTAATAGCCTCAGAAGAAAATGAAGATATTATTGTACTTAACCATCGTCAGCACAAATCACCTAAATATGTAGTGGTTTTTGACCCACTCGATGGAAGCTCAAATATTGATGTAAATGTGTCAATAGGAACAATATTCGCCATTTTCAGAAGAATAACTGACCCCGAAAGTCCGGGTAGTGTGGCAGATTGTCTTCAGCCTGGCAGAGATATGGTTGCAGCCGGCTACATTATATATGGTTCATCAACCATGCTGGTTTATACTACTGGAAATGGTGTTAATGGTTTTACTCTCGACCCATCAATCGGTGAGTTTTGTTTGTCGCATCCTGGAATAACTATACCTGAAAAAGGTAATATTTATTCACTGAATGAAGCCAATTACAGTGAATTTTCAGAAGGTCTGAAGCGTTTTATTACGTATTTAAAAGATGAGGCTCCTAAAGAATATGGTAAGTTTTCTTCAAGATATATCGGAACATTAGTGAGTGATTTCCATCGTAATCTGTTAAAAGGCGGGATTTTTATCTATCCCGGTTCTATTAAAAACCCTGCCGGTAAACTTCGACTGGTTTACGAAAACAATCCAATGGCATTTTTAATAGAACAAGCTAAAGGTAAAGCTACTGACGGCAAGGGGAAAAATATACTCGACTACAAACCAGCTGAACTTCATCAGCGAACACCTTTGTTTATTGGTAGTTCTGAGCTTGTCGAACTGGCTGAAGAGTTTATCAAACGTTACGGATGATAGTTTCTTTCTGACATTGTGTCGCTAAAATTCTTGGCATTATTATTTATATTAAGGCTCTGTATTTTTAAAATTTCAATAATAATTTTGCTGTCCATTTAAACCTGATTTTTTAATTGATGAATCAAACAACACAAGTATTATCGTTAAACGATTTGACAAAAAATATTATAGAAGCCATTGAAGACAAAAAAGGATACGAAATTGTAAGTATTGACTTACGTAAACTGAACAATCCTTTTACTGATATGTTTATCATTTGTCATGGCACCTCCGACAAACAGGTAGAAGCTATTGCAGATAATATTGAAAGACAAATTTCTCAGAAATTTCGTGAAAAACCAGTTCATCGCGAAGGATATGAGAATAAAGAATGGATACTTCTCGATTATTTCGATGTTGTTGTTCATATTTTTCAGGAAGAAAAGAGATATTTCTTTAATCTGGAATCGCTTTGGGGTGATGGTGAAATTAAAAAATATAATTAAGTAAGAATTTTTATGGATAAAAAAGATAAAAATAATAAAACAGAACAACAATCTGGTTCTGACAACAACAATCCACTTTCCGGTAAAAAACGTTTCAATTATTACTGGATATATGCTCTGATAGGAGTTATTTTATTTTCGACCTATTTTATTCCTACCGAATTCTCGAAAGATACCAATATGGTAAAAGTTGTTGAAATGGTAGAAAAAGGACATGTTGAAAAGTTTGAGGTGATAAATAATGAGGTAGTTTACGTTTATCTGACCAAAGAAGCATTAAAAGGTGGAGACTATGATAAAGATTTTAAAAATCAAAAGCTGAATAAAAGTCAGGCCGGACCCCATTATAAATTTAATATACCCGACTCAAAATATTTTGAAGAAAGAATAGAGAAAATAACTGAAGAAAAGAATATTCCCTCGTTACCTATTTCTTACAAAAAGAAACAAAATTGGGGCAGAGAACTTTTCAGTTGGCTGATTCCTATTGGTTTAATGGTGCTTTTCTGGATTTTTATCATGAGACGCTTTTCGGGAGGAGCAGGAGGTCAACAAATATTCAATATTGGAAAAAGTAAAGCTACCCTTTATGAAAAAGATACCAAGGTAACCGTAACATTTAAAGATGTGGCAGGACTCGATGAAGCCAAAGTAGAGGTTATGGAAATTGTTGATTTTCTGAAAAATCCTGGTAAATATACTGAGTTGGGAGGAAAAATACCCAAAGGGGCATTGCTGATAGGCCCTCCGGGAACCGGAAAAACCTTGTTGGCAAAAGCAGTAGCAGGTGAAGCCAGTGTACCGTTTTTCTCTTTGTCGGGTTCCGATTTTGTTGAAATGTTTGTCGGAGTTGGAGCTTCACGTGTAAGAGACCTTTTTGCTCAGGCAAAAGCAAAAGCTCCTTGTATTATCTTTATTGATGAAATTGATGCTATTGGACGTGCCAGAGGCAAAACCATAGCCCCGGGCGGAAATGACGAAAGAGAAAGTACATTAAATCAATTGTTGGCCGAAATGGATGGTTTTACTTCCAATTCGGGAGTTATTATTCTGGCAGCAACCAATAGACCTGATGTGCTTGATTCTGCTTTGATGCGACCGGGACGTTTCGACAGGCAAATATCTATTGACCGTCCTGATTTAAAAGGGAGGGAAGCTATTTTTATGGTGCATTTAGCCCCGCTGAAAAAACTTTCGGATGATGTTAAAATTATTCGTCTTGCTGAACAAACTCCTGGTTTTGCCGGTGCCGAAATTGCCAATGTATGTAATGAAGCCGCTTTAATTGCTGCAAGGAAAAATAAAGATGTGGTTGAAATGGTAGATTTTCAAGATGCTATTGACAGGGTTATCGGTGGACTTGAAAAGAAAACTAAAATTATTTCGCCCGAAGAAAAGAAAATTGTGGCTTATCATGAAGCCGGACATGCTATAGTGGGTTGGTTTCTCGAATATGCTGCTCCATTACTGAAGGTTTCTATAGTTCCGAGAGGTTATGCTGCACTCGGCTACGCTCAATATCTACCCAAAGAACAATACTTATATACTACTGAACAAATCATTGACACGATGAGTATGTCGCTGGGTGGTAGAGCTGCTGAAGAATTAAAATTTAACAGAATTTCGACAGGTGCTCAAAACGACCTCGAGCGTGTAACAAAATTGTCCTACGACATGGTCACTATTTATGGGATGAACGACAAACTTGGACATGTATCGTTTTATGATCCAAAAGCTGAATATGGTTTCACTAAACCTTACAGTGAAAAAACCGCTGAAGTGATTGATGATGAAGTCAGAAAAATCATTCAATTGTGTTATTCCCGTGCAAAAGATATTTTAACAGAAAGAAAAGCTGAGTTTGAAAAAATTGCCAATGCTTTACTTGAAAAAGAAATTTTATTTAAAAGCGATATAGAAGAACTTGTTGGAAAACGCCCTTTTGAGGAAAAAGAGCATCATGCCGATTTGCATATTTTGCCGGAAAACAACGAACAAACGGAGAATATTCAGGAACAGGAAGACAAATAATCATGGCTATCAGGATTTTTATAACTGGAGGTACATTCGATAAAGAATACAATGAGCTTAATGGTAAATTGTATTTCAAAGATACCCACCTTAACGAAATGCTTGAACTTGGGCGTTGCAGAGCAGAGGTTAATGTACGAACCCTTATGATGATTGACAGCCTGGATATGACTGATGCAGATCGTGAAATTATCCTACAGAATTGTAATAAAACAGAAGAGGAAAAAATCATTATCACTCATGGTACCGATACCATGACTGATACGGCAGCATATCTTTCAGAACGTGTTGAGAACAAAACCATTATACTCACTGGAGCAATGATACCATATAAATTTGGCAGCTCTGATGGTTTGTTTAATTTAGGCAGTTCAATAGCTTTTGCTCAAACTTTGCCTCATGGGGTTTACATTTCAATGAATGGTAAATTCTTTAAAGCAGGCAATGTGCGTAAGAATAAAATCAGAGGAGAATTTGAAGAAATCAACTGAAAAAAATATTCTTCAACAATGAAAATAAATGCATTCGATACTCGTTATTTAGAAGTTAAAGTAAAGCCGTGTTAACAATTATTTTAGTATCCTTACTTCGTTTGCTAGCCAAAAGCGAGTACAAAGCATTAATTGCGATTTTTATTATTCTCATTTTAGCATTCGCTTTTTACCATAAAAACATTCCGTTTTTTATCTGAAAGATAGCCTAATTTTGTGGCTAAAAATTACCTGATGAAAATCTTTACATTATTTCTTTTTCTGTTTTTATCATTCTCGGGTTATACACAAAAATTTATTGAGGACAAAAAACTTGCTGATTCAAAAGAATATCGTTCGCTTGAAGATGCACTTGAAAAACCTTTAAAAGTGTTAAAACTCAATCTGAAAAGATATAATAATGCTGTTTTATCACCGGAAATAGGCAAGTTAAAAAATCTTGTTAAACTTGAACTGAATGCCAACCGATTAAAAAATCTACCCCATGAAATCGGAAGATTAAAGAACCTGCAATATCTCGATCTGTCGTTCAGTAAGTATATAGACATGAACAAAGCTGCTGAAGTATATACAAAATGCACCAACCTTCAATATTTAAACCTGAGCGATAATCAGATAAAACAATTGCCTCAATCAATTTCCAAGCTTAAAAATCTGAAGTTTATTGATTTATCGTATAATAAGGGAATAAATGTTAAGCAATTGATTTCAGTTTTGTCTAAAACTCAGGTTGAAGTTCTTATTCTGGCCGATAATAACCTGACCGATATACCTGCTTCTATTGCTGAATTGAAGTCATTGAAAGAGCTGTACCTCCAATATAATCCGCTTACCGATACACAAAAGGCAAAGCTTCAGGAATTGCTTCCAGATACTAAAATCGTTTTTTGATTTTCGCTGCTTTGCAGGAATCAGGCTTTGAAAAGTAATAATCTGAAAAATTGTAATTAAATGACTAGAGATTGATTTCCGGTTTTATAAAATTCAATTCATCTAATAATTCTCTTATCAAATGAGATTGCTCTTCCCAAACATAATCATTTTTATCAATTACTCCAACCAGAATGTCATTAATGTAAAACTGATAAATGCCTACTTTATCTGAAAATGGATTTGGTTTATAAACATCTTTTACCACTGTAAGATTTTCAATGAAATAAGTATTTTCCTCTGTATAATTTGAATAAAATCCCTGAGTAATCATGCAGATACTTTTGTCAAGTGTATTTAATTTGATTGACCTGAGGTTTCTTTTTTGATAATTTTTAAAAAAGAAATAAGCATTCAACCCAAGAGTTATTATAAAGCAAACCAGGAAGGTTAGGTATTGGTGATTTAATACATAGTCTAAAACAGAAGATTTTTCGTCAGGACTATAGGTGTTGAACCCCAAGTATATGATTGAAATATAAGAAAAAATAAAGCCTGTTAAAAAGAGGATGAAGTGGAAAAGAAATTTATCAAAAACATTATTTTTTGGGACAATATCAGGTGAAAACTCTTTGATCATTTGAAACTGGAATTTATTCTTTGATTAAATAACTTGTTTTCAAAACGAAAGATATACAGCTTAATATTTCATCAGAGATAAAATGCAATTCAACTTCCAATATTCTTTATTGACTTCAAAACATGCGTTAACTTACCGGATTCTGAGTTGATTATTCCTTCATTATGAAGATTATCAATCCGTACTTTTCCGGAAGCGTGAAGTATTTCATTCTGATTTAAAACAATTCCAACATGGATTACCTTTCCATCCTCGTTGCTGAAAAATGCCAGATCACCTGTTTTTCTTTCTGTAAATTCAATTTCGATGCCTTGCATTTCCTGTTGCCAGGCATCTCTTTTCAGATTTATTCCTGCCAGCCTGTATAAATTTTGCGTAAAACCAGAACAATCAATACCCCAAATACTACGACCACCCCATAAATAGGGCGTTCCCAATAGTTGAAAGCCAATTTCAATAATGGCATGTTTTTGTAATGCACCGGCTAAAATCCATTGGTCCGGATTAATCGAAAGCGTATTTTTCCCACATAAAAATCCATTGTGTGGCAGTTCAGCTATCCGGCTTCCAAAACCACAGTAAAATGTATTGTTTTTATAGTTAAACGTTGTAATGGGATTTTTTTGAAGCCAGACATTTTTATGGGTGTATTCTGTGAAAAAATCATTTTCCAGCACTTCTACCTCATTAGCCGGAACCCATCCTTCATAATCGTCAAAATAGTTTTTAATATATAACCAATCATTTTCGTCAGCGAGAATTTTAAAGTCATCGCCAAAAAGCAATTGTGTTAGCATTTCTGAACGGTGAGAAGGTTCTTTTCTGACAGGTATAAAAGCTATTTGGCAAACACTATTCATACATTTTATTCAGATGACAAATTTACGGGCATTTATAAATACTTTTGCATGCTAATTTTACTTTATGAATTTCAACCAGCGATTAGAAGTTCTGTTATCTTTAGGAAATTTTATCAGAGGAAATATTGAAACTGATAACTTTAACCAGATTTTTGAACAAATCTATCATAAAAACAATTGGTTCACTGCCGAAAATGTTAAAAAGTCGCTGATGCATATTGCAGATTATTATCTGGAAGAGCAAAAACTGAATCAATGGCTTTGTAAATACAATCTACAATATTCGTCTGAAGCAAAAACTGTTGGTTTAACCATGGCCGGGAATATCCCACTGGTTGGATTTCACGATTTATTGTGCTGCTTCATTAGTGGTAATATAGCGCAGATAAAACTTTCTCATAAAGACAAGGTGTTATTACCATTTCTGATTAATCTAATAGCAGAAAAGTTTCCTGAAATTAAGAAATACATTGTTTTTGTCGAACGACTAAATAAGTTTGATGCCATAATAGCCACCGGAAGCAATCAGACCGCATCTTATTTTGAGTATTATTTTGGCAAATACCCTCATATTATTCGGAAGAACAGAAATGCAGTTGCCATTCTTGATGGAACAGAATCACCGGGAAACCTGAAATTATTGTCAGACGATATTTTTACCTATTTTGGCTTAGGTTGCAGAAATGTGGCTAAACTATTTTTACCTGAAAAATATAATTTTGATGGTTTTTTTAAGGCAATTCAACACTGGCAATGGCTTGATAATCATTACAGATACTCGAATAATTACTATTACTACAAAAGTATTTTTCTGGTAAATCAGACTCCTCATTTTGATAATAATTTTTTGTTGGTGAAAGAAGACAAACAGTTTAGTCCTCCACCAGCCATGTTGTTTTTTGAATATTACTCTGATGTTGAAGAACTCAAAAATGAATTATTAACGATAAATGATCAATTACAGGTAGTTGTTGGAGAAAGGAAATACTTCCCTGATGCTGTTTCGTGGGGTCAGAGTCAGTATCCTGAATTGTGGGATTATTCCGACAATATTGATACTCTGGATTTTCTTATAACTTTGGCTTAAAAATGAAATTCAGTATTTAATTTTGCACTATGAAAAAAATGATAAGATTTTTACTGATAATTTTAGTTTTAGTTGGATTTAACAATAAAGTAGTTGGACAAAAAATAAATCAGGCTTATCAGGCTTTAATTATAAAAGATTATTATAAAGCCCGTACAATTTTTGAAAAAAATCAGTTTAAAAGGCCATTGGAGTGTTATTTTGGTTTATCTTTGATTCATTCAAATCCGCAATCACCTTTTTACCATGCCGACCTTGCACTATCGTTTTATAAACTGGCTTTCAGTCGTTTTGAGCAATCAGATGAAACAATCAAAAAGCAGTCTGCCGTTTATGGTATTTCAGTTGAAGCATTTAAAGCACTTAAATCAAATATCGATTCTTTAAAATACTACAGTATCATTTTTACCCCTTCTATTGCCAAACTTGAATTCTACATTAACAACTATAATGACTCCCGTTTTGTGCCGGATGCTGTAAAACTCAGAGATGAGCTTGCATTTGAAATAGCACTAACATACAATAATATCGAAAGTCTGAAAGAATTTATGGATAAATACCCTGATGCACCTCAAATAGAAAAAGCACAGGCACTTTATGATAAATATGTTTTTAATAAATACGCAAAGGCGCATTCTCTTGCAGCTTATGATAGTTTTTTGTTAAAGTTCCCACAAAATCCATATGTACTTCAGGTATTCGACTCTGTATATTTTTTAGCTACTAAAGCAAAAAGAGCTGAAGATTATGATTTTTTTGTTAAAAAATATCCCAAAAACCCTAATGTCAGAAAGGCATGGGAAGAACTGTATCGAATAATGACTATTTCTCAGGAAAAAGAAGCTTATGAGCTATTTATTCAAAAATATCCTGACTGCCCTTTTATCACAAGAGCTAAATCGGATTTGGCTTTGACTCAAAAAATATTTTACCCTGTTCGTGAAAAGAAAGCAGATGGAACTTTTATCTGGGGATATATTGATGAAGATGGGACATTGCAAATAAAACCTGAATATGAATGGGCAGAACAATTTTCGGAAGGACTTGCTGAAACAGGTAGAAATGATAATGCAGGGTTTATTAAAAAAAATGGTCAACTGATGTTTCATCATCAATTTGATGAAGTTACAGCCTGGAAATACGGTTATTCAATAGTGAGCAATAATGATTTATATGGTTTAATTGATAAATCAGGTAACTACGTGCTACCTCTGGTTTACACCAATATTGAATATGTCAGCGATAGTTTATTTGCTGTGAAAAAGGGAAACAAAACAGCTTTAATGAATTTAAAAACTGAGTTGCTTTGCGGTTTTGATTTCGATGATATCTATCCATTTAAAAATGATTATGCTATTGTCATTAAAAATCAAAAATATGGCTTTATCAACAAAAAAGGAATTGAAATTATAAAAGCGAAATATGATTTTGCTGAAAATTTTAACCAAAAAAGGGCTATTGTTAAGTCAAATGGGTTTTTTGGAGTTATTAATCTCAGAGATTCAGTAATCATTCCTTTTGAAATGAATTCGATAGGTAGCTTTTCGGATGATATTATTATTGTTGAGAAAAGTAAAAAGATTGCTTATTTCGACATTACTGGTAAAGCAATAACAGCATTTAGTCACGATTATTCTCCTGAACTGATGCAGAATGGTAATTTCAGTAACGGGACTGCTATTGCCAAACGCTCATCGAAGTACGGAATCATTGATGTAACAGGTAAAACAATCATTCCTTTCAGATATTCTGCAGTTGCAAATTTTTCAGAAGGCTTAGCAGCAGTTAAACTTAAAAAATGGGGATTTGTCAATGAAAAGGATCAGATGATAATACCATTTGAATTTGATGCTGCTTCAGCTTTTAACAATGGATTAGCGCGAGTCAGTAAAAATGGAATGTGGGGTTATATTAACAAAAAAGGGGAATGTGTCAGTGGATTTATCTATGATGAAGTATCCGATTTTAATAATCAGTTGGCTTTGGTCAAACGGAATGGCAAATATGAACTGATAAACCGGAGTTTTAAAAATGTATTGCCAACTTATTTTCATCAGATTGAGTATGTAAATCAGGATATTGTCAGTGTTACATTTAATGGAAAAATAGCCTACTGGAGTTTTAAAAAGAATAAATTCATATGGTCTGAAACAGGTTTTATAATGGAAATTTCAGACTTTTAGACTGAATAATCAGTTCATGGAATCTGAGTCATTCACGAATCGAAAAAAAAATAAGAATTAAATGTTAATGATTATTCTCTGTCCTGATAAATTTCAAATCGCCTGACAAGAACATTCTCGGAAGTTTCCATTTTCATCAGGTAAAGTCCGTTTTTTAATCTTCTGTCGTTGAAATCGGCTTTGTAAATTTCACCTGGATTTACTACCTCATTAATGTCATTTTGATAATACACCAAATTCCCTTTTAAATCGTAGATACTTAATTTAGTAATCTGGTATTGTTTTAAAAACTGAATATAAATATAGTATGAGCAGGGATTTGGAAAAACAATAATACCTTCATCTCCCTCTAATTCTTTTGAAATAATAGTATTATTGGCACTGATTAGTTTATATTCCGGATCAAAAAATATCGTATCCGGTTCAAATTTAAGGTCAATATCAAAAACCTGATGATTATGGGTGTTGTTTAAAATTAACATTGAATCGCCATATTGTCCTTTTACATAGATGGGTAATGGTAACTCAAAAAAGTCAACCGAGGCATCCGATTGAATTTGACTGACTATAATTTTCAAGTGATTTTTCCTTTTGAAATAAGTGATGGTATAAGAAGGATATCCTTGTTTGTAAATCCATTTATCAAAAAACAGGGTCATGTCTTGTTTGTAAACATTTTCAACATGTCGTTTAAAATCATCGGTTTTAGAATAGGAGTACATCAAAGTTGAGTCGTTGAGGTAATTTCTGATGGCCTGAAAAAAAAGAGTATCACCCATCATAAATCGCAACATATTGAGCACCAATGCTCCTTTTTGATAAGATAAACGATAGCTAAAAACTCTGCTGACATTATTTGTATCACCAGCTGGAATATATACCGAACCACCAGGCTGAGAAGTAACAGCATTATTGCGGTTTTTGAGTAAATCAAGGTAGGTTTTTTTACTTTGAAATCGTTCGGTAGTAATTCCATCACAAAAGGTAGCAAAGCTTTCGTTGAGCCATATATCCTGCCAGCTCTGACAAGTTATGTAGTCGCCAAACCACTGATGAGCTAACTCATGAGATACAAGCATTTCGCTGAAATGTCCCATAAAACTCATAGTTTGATGTTCCATCCCGCCATTTCTCCCAAATTGAGCATGTCCATATTTTTCTTTATCAAAAGGATAAAAACCAAACAACTCAAGAAAGTAATGCATAATATCAACAGTATGAGCAATATTGCTACGAAAAGCTGCTACTGATTCAGGATAAATATAATTGAGAATTTCAAGAGATCTATTGTCATAATAAACCCAGTCGCTGAATCTGTCATAATTGGTAACTGCAACAGCTACGAGGTAAGCCGGAATAGGGTAGCGGTGCTTCCAGTGACAATAGTAATATAAGGAGTCGGTAAATTCACTAGCGATGATTCCATTTGATGCAACCAGATTTCCTTTTGAAGTTTTCACAAAAATATCAAGAGAGTCAATTTTATCGTTCAGGCTGTGTTTGCAAGGCCACCAATCGCGTGAACCGTAAGGCTGCGAAAGGGTCCATATTACCGGAACATTGCTGTTGTGAACATCCTTAACAAAGGAACCACTGCCATTACTTTCAGGAGCTCCATGATAATAAATCTCCAAAGAGTCGAGCTGATTTTTATAAATAAATTGCGGTAAAGTAATACGTAAAATGCCCTGAGATTTATGCAGAAGAGCTGTTTTAAAACCATGATACATCACAGAATCAACTGAAAGTGAACTGCTGAGCTCAAATTCAAGATAATTGATACTATCAGGAACTACCTGAAATAAAGAATAAACACTGCCTTTAATATAATATTTTTTCGGGTCTAAGTCCCATTTAATTCGGTGGTATTTAAGATCATAGTTTTCTGCAAAGTCAGAACTCCTGTATTCATTGAGTTGATTGAGTCGGATAGACTGACGAAGATGATAGTCGCAATGGTGTTCCTGCGATTTGGTAGTAATAGTTATAAATGCAGCTAAAAACAATGTAATGATGAGTACTTTCATCGAATTAAACTTTTGGCAAAGATAAAAATAATAATTCTATAAGTAATTTAAGACTGAAGTGATTTACAAACAGCCTGTGGAATGACTTATTTAAATGATAAATCAGTTGGTTGTTGTTTTAGCGGTTTTTCTTTTCTTTCTGATTTTTCTGAAAACAATGATTGCAACAATTAAAACAAGCCAGAAAGGCCATAACGAGATAAAGCCGATTATGAAATCTATCACTGACGACCATCCAATGCTCAATGATTTTTTAATCCTTTGAAAAAAGCTGTCTCTCTCTTCTGATTTATAAACAAAATCTTTATTTTCAAACAGATTAATAAATAAAGTACTGAAAGCAACCTGATCGTTCAGATATTTTAAACGACCTTCTTTACTTTCTATTTCTTCCTGCAAATTGCGGATATTTTCTTCAATTTCAAGTATATCCTTAACTGTATTTGCTTTGTTGAGCAGATTTTTATAACGTTCAAGATAAGCTTTTTTATTATTTAACCGGGCCTCAATATCAAGAAACTCTTCAGTTACATCTTTGGCATTTATGCTTTTGCTTTCAATTTCGTCTTTTCCTTTTTCAAGTTCAGCAATAAACTTTTCAAAATTTTCGGCAGGAATTCTGATTTTAAGGATGTATGTAATTACTCTTTCTGTATTTGTTAAATCCTCTGTTTCGTAATAGGCATTATTATCTTTTATAATTTTATCAAGAACTGATTTGCTTTCAGTGATTTTTTTTGATTTGATACTCATTGTACCATCTTTAATAATTTTCTTTTTTACGCCAGATGTTGGTTTTGTTACTTCGAAATCATCATTTTGTTCCGACCTGTTGTACGAACCACCATCAGCAGGAGCTTCTGCCGGCACTGTTTCTTCAACTGAAGCATATTCATAGGCTACCGATTCTTTCTGATATTTCTTGTTACAACTGATAGAGAATACCAAAACAAGAATAATGAAGATAAAACTGATTTTTTTCATAGTATTTATAATTTTAACCTGATAACTAACGCAAACAAAGATAAGAAATTATTAGTGAATAATGTACTTAAGAATTTTCGGGTTCATTTTGATTTAATTTTAGAATAATCTTTAAATTGCAAAGAAAAATAATCATTTATAATTTTCAGGAAATTGATTTTATGAATGACTGATTTTAAAACATCAAGCAGATAAATAATGGGAAAAATATCAATTTTAGTTGCCGACATAACTACTATCAAAGCCGATGCAATAGTAAATGCAGCCAATAAATCATTATTGGGCGGAGGTGGTGTAGATGGGGCTATTCACAAAGCAGCAGGAATTCAGTTATTAGTTGAGTGTAAAAGGTTAAATGGATGTGAAACCGGTCAGGCAAAAATTACAAAAGCCTATCTCTTACCTGCCAGATATGTTATACATACAGTAGGGCCGGTTTGGAGAGGTGGAAATTACAATGAAGATGAATTACTGGCCGATTGTTATATCAATTCCTTAAAAATAGCAAGTGAATTTCATCTAAAAACAATAGCTTTTCCTGCAATCAGTACCGGCATTTACGGTTTTCCTAAACAACGGGCAGCAAAGATTGCAGTTGAAACTGTCAGAAAACAACTTCTGAATGACTTAAAATTTGAAGAAGTGATTTTTGTTTGCTTTTCGGAAAGCGACAGTCAAATCTATTTGGCTGAAATGTCGGCCTGATTTAGGGTAATTTGTCCGTTTTTATCAATAAAAACCAGATAACCATTTGTAACTGAATAATTCATTTTTTTAAGTAAACTCATATAATCGCTAATCTGACGGATATATATGGGTTTTGGTTCTGAAAACTTAAAATCAATAACAATAGCACAATTATCTTTTATCAAAACTTTGTCAGGGATTCGGATGCCACTATCGGGTATGATAAGAGGGTGTTCGTTAAAAACTTGATAATTGTCGCTAAACCAATCTTTTATCAAAGGTTGATTTATGAGTTCATTTAGTTTAACTTTGAGACTTACAAATTCGCTTTCGTCAATTTCACCCTTCCATTTTAATTCGTCTAAAGTAGTTTCAATATCATCAACAGTTTGTATTTTCGATAAAACATAATGCATAAATTTACCATAATGCAGTGGTGCATACTCAGTATCGTCATCGTAGTTTGCTCTGAAAGCAGTTTGCTTAAATTTATGTATGTCGGAGGTGCTGATAAATTCGTTGGTAATTGAAGGTGAAATACCAATGGCCGAATCTTGTGACTTTATTTCTCCATATCGAAAACTCAATTCAGTCTCATTGTAACAAGTATCAGGAATATCGGGTAGTTGATTGTTTTTTATAAGATTGTTCAATATTTTGCCGCTTGTATCGAATTTATCATTTGCAGAAGCGGGGGAGAAAAATATCAAACCCCTTTCAGCACGTGTAAAGGCCACATATAAAGCGTTCAGATTATCCATACAGGCATAAAGCTTTTCTTCATAATACTCCTGACTGAAAATGGAGTTTTTCATTTTTTCACCATATCGTACAGGAACAATTGGAAAAGTATTGAAAGGATCAAGCTTTGGCTGACACCAAATAATATTTTCATGACTTGAATTATGATCAATTTTCCAGTCGCAGAAAGGAATAATAACAACTTTAAACTGTAATCCTTTCGATTTATGGATAGTCATTATTTTAATACCATCGTTAAGCTCGGGTAATGCAATACTCAATTTATTGCTGTTTTCGTTCCAGTATTCAATAAATGAAGTTAAATCCTGACTGTTTTCTGTATTAAATCTAAGCACTATGTCGAGAAATGACTGTAAATATACTTTTTCATTGTCAATTAAGTTGACAGCCGATTGACTTATCATTTTTTCACACAAATCGTAAAGCGAAAAAGCTTTATAGTTCTGATGTAATGTGTCAAGTAAATACAGCCAGGCTGATTTTCCCCCCTTAAAAATGACATCATTAAGATTATCAGTAACTTTGGATAATCCATTTTTATCAATAATTTCGTTTTCAAGAAAAAGCAATTCAGCTATGTTCAGATTGTCATCAGGGCTGTTTAAGTACTTTAAAGAGCAGATGAGGAAAGATACAGATGAAGATGACGAAAAGCTTAATACTTCTTTTGAAACTATATTAAAATCGAAGTTTTGTAGTAAAAAATCAGCTATTAATTTGCCTTCTTCATGCCGCCTGACTAAAATGGTAATGTCTTGAGGTAAAAATCCTTTTGAGGTTAGTTCTATTATTTGTTCTTTCAATAAGTCGAGAGCAATGCTACTCCATTTTGTTTGACGATCGGACTCAATGAATCGGCCATAAACAAAACCATCAGGATATTGCTGATTTTTGGGGATTTCTTGAATAGAATCATGATAAGCCTGAATGATGGTATCTGAAAAAACAGTGTTTTCAACACTTTCTTCGCTGTTTTCAGTTTCATCAGACAGCTTTGCAGTCAGTGATGAAGGTATTGTTGAAAACAAGGCATTGTTAAAAGAGATTATTTGCTGGCTACTTCTATAATTAAATTCTAAACGAAACTTTGTAATACTCTCATTATCAAATTGATCAAATATCTTATTCAGCATAAGCGACCAATCGCCTCCCCGCCAGCGATAAATTGATTGTTTTACATCGCCAACAATAATGTTTTCGAAACCTGAGGCAGTATTGTTTTTTAATAAAGGTAAAATATTGCTCCACTGATACAATGAAGTATCCTGAAACTCGTCAATAAATAAGTTTTTCAGCCAATTTCCGGTACGTTCATAAATAAAAGGTACATCATTATCAGCTGTCAGTTTTGATAGTAAAACATTGACATCCTGAAGCATAAGAGTGTTTTTCTCGCTTCTGAGCCAGGCTAATTCTTCCATGATTGAAGATGATAATCCCAGTACAAAAAAATAGTTTTTTATCAGTTTGGCGGTATTATACTTTATTATATTGTCCTGATGAAATTGATAAAGTTCTTTTGTGAGTTGTTCCAAACCATCTGCAAGACACTGCTCAATACTGTTTTTAATTGAAGCATCAGTATTTTTACTATACCAACCTTTATTCAGAAAAACAGCCTCTTTTACCCGATTTTCAGGTTTTTTATCAGCTTCATCAGGTAATTTGTAAATCCAGCCAGCTACACCAGCTTTCCCAAAGCTAAAGTCGTCCATACTAAGGTTATTCAGTGAAATAATCTCAATGGTCTGAATTGCTTTTTTAATTTGATGTTCTTCAAAAAAAGTGATTATTGAGTTTAACTTTTGAAGATAGTTTTTAGTTTTCTCATTATCAGTTACTAAGCCTTTAAGTTCGCTATAGTAATCACTGAATTTTTCTTTAATTATTTCTTTTCCTAACTGTAAAATTCCTCTGCGAAAATTCCATCCTTTTCCATCATTGATTTTGCTTTCAATATAATCATAAACCCAATTGGTAAGTTGAGGGCTATTACCGGCTTTTTCCAGCATATTATTAATAGCTTCAGTAATAACTTCCTCTGAATCAAGGTTAATATTGTAGCCAATTTGCACACCAAGTTCACGTGTAAATATCCTCATGATTTGCTGAAAAAAGCTATCAATAGTCGAGATATTAAAAAAATGATAGTTATACAGTATGTTGCTGAGTGTTTCCTGAGCTTTTAGCCTTAATGTCGTTTCATCCCATTTAGAAAAATCTTGGAGTAAGTTATCCAGCATTTTTGAAGATTGCCCGGATGCCAGCATCCAAAGCTCTTTCAAAATACGGTTTTTCATTTCCTCAGTGGCTTTATTTGTAAATGTAACAGCCAGTATTTGCTGAAATGAATCGGGTTTAATCAGAACTTTTTTAAGATATTCATAAGTCAGGTGGTGAGTTTTCCCTGACCCTGCCGAGGCTGAATAAAGCTTAATACTCATTTATCCAAATATGCGGGTTATAGAAGAAATTTGATTGATTTTCAATTTAAAAACAATAACATTATCTAATGATGGTTGACCATATACGTAATTGTCTTTTCTGGTGTATTGTTTCATGATAATATTTAGAATTCTGGCCTTCTCTTCATTTTCTTCAATAAATTCAATTTCACCATCGGCCACTACACTTTTGTAGAGCATTGAATAACTACAAGCCATATTTTCGTTTCTGAAATGCAGTTTTTCATCAATGCTTATAGCAATACTGGCATATTTGTTTTGTTTTATAACTTCAAGCTTTTTACCTCCCGGTCCTGTATGAAGATAAAAATATCCGGGTTCATATCCGAAGTTCATAGGAACATTATACGGTTTACCGTTTTCTGATAATGCCAGAAAGCAAACTTTAGCCTGATTTATTATTTCTGCTGCAACTTTTTCATCAAAGCTAATATTTTTTTTAATAGCAGGCATATTAAGAAGGTTTTAACGGGGTGCAAATTACCGTTTTTAGTTTATTTATCAAAACCGCTCTTCTAAAATAATTTGATTTTTGGCAGTATTATCAGCAAGTACCCGAATAGCTGAAAATATAATTTTTAGTTTTCCATAATCACTAATGGTATCATCATTTCTTCCATTGAAATTCCACCATGCTGGAAAGTATTATCATAATAATTGGCAAAATAATTATAGTTGTTCTGGTAAATAAAATAGTAATCTTCTCTGGCAAATATGTAAGACGAAGACAGACTAGGTTGAGGTAGAAGCAGGTCAGAAGGATTTTTAACATGAAAAACATCACGGTTTTCATAATCAAGGTTTTTACCTTGTTTAAATCTCAGATTAGCAGTCGTGTTTTTATCTCCGATTACTTTTGATGGTTTTTTAACACGAATTGAACCATGATCGGTGGTCAGTACCAGATAACATTTTTCTGAAGCAATACGTTCAATGGCTTCAAATAATGGACTGTGTTTGAACCAACTATAGGTGAGCGAGCGATAAGCTACTTCATCTTCAGCAAGCTCTTTAATCACTTCCATTTCGGTTCGTACATGCGAGAGCATATCAATAAAATTATATACCACAATCCGTAAATCTGATTGAAGATTTAAAATATTTTCCGGCAACCTTCGCCCATTTTCAAGGCCAGTAATTTTATTGTAATCGAAACTGATGTTTTTTCTCAATTTTCGTAAATAGTCGCCAAAATACTTGCTTTCCGATTGGTTTTTACTTCCTTGTTCTTCATCAAATACCCAATTGTCGGGGTACGATTTTGCAATATCGAGTGGCATTAAACCTGAAAATATTGCATTACGAGCATAATTGGTGGCAGTAGGTAAAATACTCATGTATAAATCTTCGTCAACGATACGAAACTTTTCCGAAAACAGGTTTTGAATTGCTTTCCATTGGTCGAGTCTGAAATTGTCAATTAAGATAAAATAAACCGGTTTTCCTTTTCCCGTTAATGGCAATACTTTGCGAACCATTATTTTATTCGACATCAAAGGAGCTGAATCAGGGTTTTTGATCCATTTCTGATAGTTTTGCTGAATGAACTTAAAAAAATTACTATTTGCTTCTGCTTTTTGTGAAATAAGAATGTCTTTTAAGTTGTTATCATTCGATTTTTCTAATTCGAGTTCCCATCTGACCAGTTCTTTATATAAGTTTTTCCAGCCTTCGGTATCTAAGTTTTCATTGATAGTAAATGAAAGTTCTCTGAAATCCTGCTGATAAAGCGAAGTTATTTTTTCACTGACCAGACGTTTATTTTCCACATTCTTTTTAACTGTAAGCCACAATTGGGTAGGATTTACAGGTTTAATCAGGTAATCTGAAATCTGGGAACCGATAGCATCATCCATTACTGGTTCATCTTCTATTTTAGTTACCATAACAACGGGTAACTCAGGTCTGATTTTTTTTATTTTTAAAAGGGTTTCCAGCCCACTTATACCAGGCATTTTTTCATCTAAAAAAACAATATTGTAATATTCTTTTTCTACTTCTTCAATGGCATCGTAGCCGTTTGTAACCGGAGTTACTTCATAATCTTTATGTTCAAGAAAAATTATATGTGGTTTTAGCAGGTCAATTTCGTCATCTGCCCAAAGAATCTTAATTTTGTCGCTCATTTTTTTATTTAAAAATTTTTACAAAAGTAAAGAACAATAATTTTTATCTTTTAGTATTTAATGAAAAAGATAATTTTTATAAACGACCCGGTTGCCGGATTTATAAGGATTGACAATAGTCAAATACTTGACATTGTTAATCATCCCTATTATCAGCGTCTGAGGCGCATCAGGCAATTAGGTTTGACCGAAATGGTTTTCCCGGGAGCGGTTCATACCCGTTTTCAGCACAGCCTTGGAGCATATCAGCTGATGACAGATGTCATTACTCACCTCAGACTCAAGGATGTTGAAATAAGTGAACAGGAAGAATTTGCGTTAAAGGCGGCTATTCTGCTTCATGATATTGGACACGGCCCATTTTCCCATGCACTCGAAAGCCAGATTGTTACTCAGGTCAATCATGAACAGATCTCATTGTTTTTTATGAATTATCTGAACCATGAAAATGATGGTTTGTTAAATGATGCTATTGACATTGTTAACAAAAAGTATAAGAGAAATTTCCTGAATCAATTAGTTTCAGGACAGCTTGATATTGACAGATTAGACTACCTGAGACGAGATAGTTTTTTTACCGGAGTTCCTGAAGGTATGGCAGGCTCGGAACGCCTCATAAGAATGATGAATGTGTGCAATGATGAACTGGTAATTGATAAAAAAGGTGTTTATTCGGTTGAAAATTTTTTGATGGCACGCAGGGCAATGTATTGGCAGGTTTATTTGCACAAAACTGTTGTGGCTGCTGAGCAAATGTTGATGAAAGTGCTTCAGAGAGCAAAATTCCTGACCAAAGATGGTAATGATTTATTTGCCAGCCCTTCTCTTAAGTTTTTTATGTCTGCCGATGTTGCCGACTTTCAATTTAATAATCATCAGGTATTGCATAACTTTGCACTGCTTGATGATATTGATTTATTGCAAGCAATTAAAGTATGGACTAATCACAAAGACTTTATTTTGTCAGAATTAAGTAAAAATTTAACTGAAAGGAAATTTCCGGTAATTGAGGTAACTGATCAGAAAATAGATAATAGTTTTATTGAAGATTTACTGACTGCCTGCTCAAAAAAGTATAAGATTTCAAAAGATGATAGTAAATACTTTGTTTTTGACGGATTTGTTGAAAACACGCTTTACAACAATGTGAGTGAAAAAATTATTATCCGTAACCATGATGGTCAATTAATCGAGTTCAATTCAAAAATAAATTCACAAAGCCTGACCTTTAATTTCGAAACCGACCAAAGATATTTTTTATGTTATCCCAAAAATTTAAAAAACTTTTAAAGTGGAAATTACATTAGCCGAAATATGCAGGATTGTTAACGGGAAATTAGATAATTCTGAATTTGCCAGTTTAAAAGTGGATAATATCTCAGGTCTTGCTGATGCTACACCTAATCAATTGTCATTTTTGCATAATCTGAAATACAGTAATCAGTTTTATCAGACTAAAGCAGGTGCTGTATTGGTCAGTCATGAATTTGTTGCAGAAAAACAGTTCGACACCATTTTAATCAGAGTTTCAGATGTATATGCATCGCTTGTTTTACTCCTCGAAGTTATCGAGAATCAAAACCGGAAAGTGGGAATTGAAGAGCCTGTTTATATTTCATCTGATGTAACAATCGGCAAAAATGTTTACATAGGTGCTTTTGCTTACATTGGTAAAGGTTCTTCAGTTGCCGATAATGTGATGATATATCCGAATACCTATATCGGAGAAAATGTCACTATAAATGATAATACTATCCTTTATGCAGGTGCTAAAGTATATGCAGGTTCGCGTATCGGAAAAAACTGTATCTTACATTCAGGATGTGTGGTAGGAAGTGATGGTTTTGGTCATGCACCATTGCCCGATGGTACATATAAAAAAATACCTCAGATAGGAAATGTTATTATTCATGATAATGTCGAAATCGGAGCCAATACAACTGTTGACAGGGCAACTATTGAATCAACAATAATCAATTCAGGTGTAAAACTCGATAACCTGATAATGGTAGCTCACAATGTTGAAATAGGCGAGAATACTGTAATTGCAGCACTAAGCGGAATTTCAGGCAGCACAAAAATTGGCAAACAATGCATTGTTGCAGGTCAGGTAGGTTTTGTTGGTCATATTCAGGTTGCTGATGGTTCTCGGTTCGGAGCTAAAAGCGGCATTTCTCACTCAGTAAACGAACCCAACAAAGATTGGTTAGGAGCACCTATTATGCCTGTTAAAGATGCTTTAAGAGCTTTAAAAGTTTCAACTAAACTTCCTGAAATATATAAACTGGTTTATAAACTGGAAAAGGAAACAGAAGATATAAAGAAAATTATTAATCAAAATAATAAGTAAGCTATGGAAATCAAACAGAAAACTATCAACAAACCTGTAAGTATTTCAGGTACAGGATTACATACCGGATGCCGAACTGTGTTAACATTTAATCCAGCTCCCGAAAATCATGGTTTTAAGTTCAGAAGAATTGACTTAGCCGAACAACCCGTTATTGAAGCTGATGTTGATTATGTTATTGACACCTCAAGAGGTACAAAACTGGGCAAAGATGGTGTTGAAATAGGTACTGTGGAACATGTAATGTCGGCAATGGCAGGTTTAGGTCTCGATAATATTCTTATTGACATAGATGCTATTGAATGTCCGATAATGGATGGTAGTGCTGCACCCTTTGTTAAAGCATTGCTCGATGCAGGGATTAAAGAACAAAATGCTGATAAGGAATATTTTGAAGTAAAATCAAATATTTATTTCAGCGATGAAGACAATAAGGTTGAAATGATAGCCATGCCTTTAGATGGTTTTCGAATGACAGTTATGATTGACTATAATTCGCCTGTGCTGGGCAGTCAGCATGCTACATTAACCAATCTGAGAGAATTTAAAACTGATATTGCTTCAAGCAGAACTTTTTGTTTGCTGAATGAACTGGAATATTTAATAAATCAGGATTTGATAAAAGGTGGTGATGTTAATAATGCCATAGTAGTTGTTGATGAAGTATTATCAGACGAAAAGCTGGAAAAACTGGCAAAAGTATTTAATAAAAACCCCAAGGATATTAAAGTTGAAAAAGATGGAATTCTGAACAATCTTGAATTAAGGTATCACAACGAGCCTGCCCGTCATAAACTATTGGATATGCTTGGAGATCTGGCTTTGATAGGAATGCCACTGAAAGCACAATTAATGGCAGCCAGGCCAGGACATCGCTGGAACATTGAATTAGCAAAAAAAATCAAGAAAACAATTAAATCGAGCAAATTGGCTGAAAAAGAAAGCGTTCCTGTTTATGACCCAAATAAACGTCCGGTTTATCAAACTATTGAAATAGAACGTATTTTGCCACATCGTCATCCTTTTTTATTGGTTGATAAAATAGTTGATATTTCTGAAAAACTTATTCTGGGAATTAAAAACGTAACTTACGATGAGTATTTTTTTAAAGGTCATTTTCCAGGAGATCCGGTAATGCCAGGTGTTCTTATTATTGAAGCGCTTGCCCAGTGTGGTGGTGTGTTAGTGCTTTGCGATAAACCTGATCCTGAGAATTATTCAACCTATTTTTTAAAAATTGATAATGCAAAGTTTAAAGATAAAGTATTGCCAGGTGATACTTTGTTGCTTAAATGTGAAATGACAGCTCCCATCAGACGAGGAATTTGTGTAATGAAAGGTGAAGCTTTTGTGGGTAAAAAACTGGTCGCTGAAACTGAACTTGTGGCTCAAATTGTAAAAAATAAATAATCAATGCATCAACCATTAGCTTATGTTCATCCGAGTGCTAAAATAGCACATAATGTGGTTATTGAACCTTTTGTTACTATTCATGGAAATGTTGAAATTGGTGAAGGAACCTGGATAGGGCCTCATGTAACCATTATGGATGGAGCAAAAATCGGTAAAAACTGTCGCTTATTTCCCGGAAGTGTTATTGCTGCTATTCCACAGGATTTGAAATTCAATGGAGAAATCAGCAATGTAAAAATTGGCGATAATGTTACTGTCCGTGAATACTGTACCATCAACAGGGGTACAGCTCAAAGTCATCAGACAATAATTGATGATAATGCTTTAATTATGGCTTATGTGCATATTGCTCACGATTGTAAAGTGGGTAAATATTCCATATTGGCAAATGCTGTTAATGTTGCAGGACATGTCAATATTGGTAAGCATGCAATAATCGGGGGTATGAGTGCAGTTCATCAGTTTGTCAATGTGGGTGCACATGTAATGGTTTCGGGTGGTTCTCTCATCAGGAAAGATATTCCACCTTATACAAAAGCTGCCCGTGAGCCTCTTTCTTTTGTTGGAATTAACTCAATAGGTTTGCGTAGAAGAGGTTTTACTTCACAAAAAATTAATGAAATTCAGGACATTTACCGTATTCTTTATATCAGAGGTTACAACATCAGTCAGGCTGTTGCTATTATTGAAGCTGAGTTTACAGCCACTCCCGAAAGAGATGAAATATTAAGTTTTATCAAAAATTCTGACAGAGGTGTAATGAGGGGCTACAACCGCAAATAACAATTATTTATGCGCATTGCTTTTATTGTAATGGCCTACAAAGAGCCTGAGCAAATTGACAGGCTCGTTAAAAGCATGAAGCACGAGGCATTCGATTTCTACATTCATGTTGATGCTAAGTTTGATATTCAGCCTTTTTTATTTTTAAAACAAAACAGCAATGTCTATTTTTTTAAAAAGCATCATGTAGTGTACTGGGCTGCATGGAATTTTACCAAAACATTGATTCTTTGTATTAAAGAAGTGCTTGAGTCGGGTATTCAATACGACTTTATTGCTAATTTGTCTGGTCAGGATTATCCCATTAAATCTAACGATTTTATTGCTGCTTATCATCAAAATAATATTGGCAAATCGTTTTTTACTCTTGAAAATCATGATTCTGACTGGTGGACACATGCCCAAAGACGTGTGAGTGAGTATCACATGACCAATCATAGTTTTCCCGGAAGATACAAAGTGCAGGATGCAATGAACCTATTGCTTCCGAAACGAACTTTTCCTGTTTACAAACAACTGTATGGCGGACCGCGAGCCACCTGGTGGACCATGAGTGCCGATGCTGCACATTATGTGGCCGACACTGTCCTGAATAACCAAAAGCTTCAGCGATTTTGTAACTTCACATGGTGTGCCGATGAGTTTTTAATCCCAACAGTACTGATGAATTCTCATTATAAAGATACTATGATCAACAACAGTGGCCGATATATTGACTGGTCGCAGGGGGGAGCTAATCCTAAAATACTGACTGTAAACGATTTTAATCAGGTAATGGCTTACGGTATGCTGTATGCCCGCAAATTTGATGTGAAAGTGGATACAGAGGTGTTGGATTTGATTGATGAGGCGAGGGTGAAGCAATCAGCTTCCTGAGTAATCAGTGATCAGTAATCAGTAATCAGTGTCGGGTCGGGTGTCTTACTCCTAACTTTTTACTTTTAACCCTGCTTGCCGCAGGCAGGTTTTAACTTTTAACTTTTTACTTGAAAGTCTGTCAGTTTGCCCCATAGCCGTCATTGCGAACTTTTTTTCCTTAAAAATTATTAATAGTAAAAAAGTGAAGCAATCTGCTGATTTCGGATTTATATTCTGATTTTGTGACTCTTTTTTTTACCAGAGAGACACGAAGTTACAGAGTACACAATTTTATTTCATTCTTATTTCAAAGTTCCCTCTTTGGGGTGAGTTTGCAAATACACCTTCCCCTCATCTATTACATAAACTAAAAAGATTGTCAGATGAATTAAATTGGAGTTTGGGAAGGAAAATGGGAGAAGGTCAGTCTTTTTTTGTTTTGAATGAGATTGTTTTTATAGATTTGTGGGATGATAATATAAAGAAAATGAGCGCAATTGTGTTTGTTTAATTGATAAACTCCATTCAATAATGAGAATACTTCAATTTATATTGGTTTTTGTTGTTTTAATTAATTTCTCATCATGTACTTTGATTAGTATTTATTATAAAGGAATGGCTATCACAAAAACTGAGAATAAGGTAAAGAGAATGGCAAAAACTTCAAGAAATAATCAAACAGTATTGTATGCTGAGAGGTCCGGTGAAATAAGTGGAGAATTCCTTACATTAAAAGATAATAGCACATTTACCTATAAACGTGGAATTGGATTTTATTGGGAGAATTATGCTGGAATATGGTATCATGATAAAAATTCAGATACAATAAGATTTCAATACTATCTTGACTATAAACCAAAAAATATTGATACAATAGCAGTTTTTATTAAAAACCCAAACTCAAGTGATTCAGTAAACTGTAGTTTGTGTAGATATGACAATATATTGATACCAATAACCAATACAGATTCAAGAATAAGATGGCTCAAATTATATGTTTTAGAAAATCAAATAATAATAGATTAGCACGGCAGCCAAATACTAAATGTAAGAAAAACCAATAATCTCCTTGTCTATGTGTAGGTTGCAACTACCCTATTATCATCCACACCCACTATCGTTTAGCAATAATCAGGATGCAGTAAAATGAGTTTAAAAAATCATAAAGGATATTATCTTTGTTGAAAATATTTTTATGGAAAGTTTAATCATAGAATCGGCATCTCGTAAAGATTTAAAGATTTTATCTGAGTTGGCAGGCAGGTTGGGTTTAAGGGCACATTTTTTAAACGCTGAAACTACTGAAGAAATTGCACTGATCAACGCTATAAAAGAAGGCCTCGAAACCCCGGAAATATCAAGGGAAGAAGTTTTTAAAACACTCAAGGGATAATGAAAACTGCTTTCAGAACTTCTTTTAACAGAGATTTAAAGGCTATTTCTGATAAGAAAATCCTGCTTGAAGTTGAAAAGGTAATTATTAAAATCGAGGCATGTGAAAATCTGAATTCAATAAAAAACCTCAAGAAAATGGCAGGAGAAGGTGGTTTTTTTCGGATTAAAGTAAAAGATTACAGAATAGGCTTGTTATTGGATTATCATGAAGTGACTTTGGTCAGGTGTTTACAAAGAAAAGATATGTATAAATATTTTCCACCAAAATAATTGCCTCATCCTGGTGTAGTTTACATCTACACCTTTATTATCAACTGAATCTACCTGTAATCCGGATGCAGGAATAATGAATTTATAAATCAGACAAACTCATCTATTTCTTATTATAATCAGGTATTTTAAAACCATACAGATTCAGCAATTCAGTTGCGGAATAGTTTACAATACTTACTTTCTTCATATAAATATTGGTCAAAGGCTTGTAACTGGAATTTACAGGCTGTTGGGCAATGGTTTCAACAGCATTCATTCCGGAAATAACAATGCCAAATACAGTGTAAAATTTATTAAGGTGTGCTGTACCATTTATATTCTGAACAATATAAAACTGTGAACCACTTGATTTTCTTTCAGGATTAACGTTGTCGGGTAAGCGTGCAGCACCAATAGCTCCATTCACATGCTTTAAACTATCGTGAATTTCAGCAGGAATAACATAGCCCGGACCACCTGTACCGGTTCCGGTAGGATCGCCTCCCTGAACAACAAAATTTTTGATTACACGGTGAAAAATCAGACTATCGAAAAACTCTTCGCGTATCAGTTTCAGGTAGTTTTTTTTATGACCGGGTGTTTCATTGTACAGCCAGCAATATATATCACCAAAATCGGTAGCAATTTTCCAGATTTCGTATTTTTCGGGTTCAGTGACGGTAACCGTATAGGTTTCAGTCCATACTGAGTCTTTTACTGTGCAGGTGTAAATACCAGCTTTTAAACCGTTGATGTCTTCTGAGACCGACCCGTTCGACCATAAAAATGTGTAAGGCGGTGTGCCACCAACTACCTTCAGGTCAATACTTCCATCGCTGCCACCTTTGAACTCTACATTTATTGCAGTATGGCTGATGGTCATTTTTGGTGGTTCAGGAATAGGGTCTTTACAAGAAAGAAAATTTACGCTTATTGCTGTAATCAGCAGTACAAGGAAAGTAAAAATCTTCATTATTTTAGTTATTTAAGGTTTAAAATGAGCAAACTAAAATAGTGAAGATTTTTACTTTTTTTGTGCTGAATAGTGACTGATAAAAGTTGTTATTCTGAAATCTGATTTTACCTTTGCAGCAATTAAATTGGTTTTTATGTTAAAATTTATATTCTTATTTACGGGTTTGATTATTACATCATATCTTTTTGCAGGCAATGGAGATACATTAAAATATCAGGTCATTGACTTTTCAATGCGTGGTGATGTCAAAGAAAAATGGGTAGTTTTTCCTGATTCTACTAAAAAATTTGAAAAGATACTGATGATTTACAGCCTTAAATGCGACCCCTTGAATACTCCTTACAAATGTGGTGAATGGGATTACCTGACTTATACTCATGCTGCAAAGAAAACAGGAAAATTCAAGGAATTTCCTAATTTTATGGTTGATGATGCAGTTACTGACAGTTTTTCGTACATTAATAAATCCGGATGGAAATACGAGTTGAGAAATGAACAAAGCAGAGAAATTACCAATGTTTTGCAGGTTAAAAATACTTTTGCAGGAGACTCTGCCAACATTATATCCAAAAATGTTTTCACTGCTCCAGCTAATGTCAGCAACCGATTTTTATGGACTTTTAACGATTTAAATAAGGCAGGTCTGTTAAAAAAAGAAATTCATGGGATATATTTATGGGCTAAATCCCCAGGTTCCTCAGGACGCTTAACAATAAAAATGAAGCTGACCAACAGGGATAAGCTCTTGCCCGATAGCCTGGACCAAAACGGCTTTATTGTAGTTTACGACCAAAATACAAGTTTTCAGAATGCAGGATGGCAGTTTTTGCTGTTCAATAAAGGCTTTTTGTGGGATTCCACTTCTGCCATAATTGTTGAAACAGCTATGCAGTGTTTGACTGTTTCAGGGCAAATTGAGTTGTCAGGCAATCTGGATAATAATATGCAAAATCTGTTTTCAAAAGAGGATTTTTCATTGTTTTTTGAAGGGAAAGACTACATTGAACTCCCGGTTGAAAATGTTAAAACTATTAACAAAACAGTAAGTGTTTCTTTTTGGGCAAAAGGTAACCCCGATTACATGCCTCAAAACACATATATTTTTGAAGCAATTGATGCATCCGACAAGCGAATTTTAAATTGTCATTTGCCCTGGGCGAATAGCCGGATTTACTGGGATGCCGGAAACGATGACAATGGTTACGATAGAATTGAAAAAGATGCACAACCCGATGAATTCAAAGGGAAATGGAATTTCTGGACCATGACTAAAGATGCCACAAAAGGTGAAATGAAAATATATCTGAATGGTACTTTATGGCATTCGGTAACAGGAAAAACGAAATCAATGAATGGAATTGCTAAATTTGTTATCGGTGCCAATGCAAAAGGAAAAAATACCAATTATGACGGCTGGGTGGATGAATTTGGTGTGTGGAACAAGGTGCTTTCAGAGCAAGAAATTAAATCAATTATGCATAAATCGCCTGATGCAAATTCCAATGGATTATTGCTTTATTGTGCATTTGATGAAGGAAATGGAATGACTACACACGAAATAATAAGTGGTAAAAACCTCAATTTAAGCGGTATTCCTCAATGGAAGTTTTTCAAAAATGATGAAAAAATCAAGAATTTTAGCGATCAGGGTTTTAAACCTCTTATTGTTTTCAGTCAGGGAGATTTTAGTTTTAACAACAAAAGCAGGCATGTTGTTGATTCAACTCAAACTGATGTAATTACCATTGTTTTTTATAATGATGTTAATAAACCTGATATTCCTACTGATACTATTTATGTTTGGAAAACCTACAGTATATCTTTATTTGATTCAATAGGTAGTTTAATAGGTCAAAAGGCAGTTAAACCCGATTCTGTCGTTTATCTAAGCTACAGGCAAGCTACTTACGATGAAAAATATGCCTTAGTTGACCGTTACGAAATAGGTCGCTATATTACACCTTATGGTATTAATCTCGACTTGGGAGAAGGTTTTACCTGGATTTATGATGTAAGCGATTATGCTCCAATCTTAAGAGATTCTGTCAGGATAAGCTCGGGTAACTGGCAGGAATTACACGACCTGAAATTTTATTTTATTGAAGGAACACCACCCAGAAATATAAAAAGAGTGATTAATCTTTGGAATGGATATCCGGCTTATAATGCTGATGTCGAAAAATTTCTGGTGCCCAAAAAGATATTAATCAAAAATGACGAAAAAAATGTACGCTTAAAAATGAGAACTACCGGTCATGGGATGGGAGGTAACGACAACTGTGCTGAATTTTGTCCAAAAACTCACACAATTGATGTTAATGGAGTCAAACGTTTTAATCATTTTGTATGGCGCGACAACTGTGCAGCAAATCCGCTTTATCCTCAGGGTGGAACCTGGATTTATCAGCGGGCAAACTGGTGCCCGGGTGCCGAGGTTTATACGCACGATTTTGAACTCAGTCCTTTTGTTACTCCAGGCGATTCACTTACGGTAGATTACAATTTACAGCCTTATACATGGAATGGTCAGGGTAGTCAGCCCAATTATGTGATTGCTTCACAACTGATTACTTATAGTGATTTTAATTTTAATAATGATGCAGCTGTCATCGAAATTATTCGTCCGAATAAATGGGAATATTACCTGAGAGAAAACCCATCGTGCCTGAACCCTGTAGTTGTTATCAAAAACACAGGAAAAGAAAACCTGACTTCATTATTAATTAAATATGGTTCTGTTTCAACCGATTTGGCTTCTTTTCGCTGGGAAGGAAAGCTTGAACCATTACAAAGCGCTGAAGTTGAACTTCCGTTTTATTGGGGAAACTGGAATGGCAACAATCAATTCAGGGTCAATGTTTCGTTACCCAATGGCAAAACAGATGAATATGAGTATAATAATACGAAAATTGCCACTTTTAATTATCCTGCTATTTTCAGTAATGAATTGTTGTTTTATCTGAAAACCAATAATGCTCCTAACGAAACTGCTTACCGCTTAACAGATGTTTCAGGAAAAATATGGTATGAACGAAAGTTTAATACTTTGGCAGCCAACAAACTTTATATTGACACTTTTGTTTTACCTAAGACATATAATTGCTATCGTTTGGAAATTTTTGACAACGATGAAGACGGACTGAATTTTTGGGCCAATAATGATGGTGGTGGAACTGCCCGTTTGAAAGCGAAGGGAGGTGTCTTTTATCCGGCTATTAATCCTGATTTTGGTAGTTATATCGCATATAATTTTACTACCGGATGGAATGTAAATGTTGATGAACCAATGCAAGTGTCTGAAATCAGCTTGTTCCCGAATCCGGTTAAAGACAAAGCTTTTCTGGAAGTCAATTTTAGTCAGAAAAACGATGTGTTAGTAAATCTGACTGATTTATATGGGAAAACAATCTTTTCAAAAAAGTATGCTTCTGTCAGTTCCGATATTCTGGAAATTGAATTGAATGAAGTTGTAAAAGGGATTTATTTTCTCAATGTTATTTATGAAAACAAGAATTCAGTTTTTAAAATGATAGTTGAATAAGCAATGCTTGGAATAATATGAACTTAAAACTTTTGTTTTTGAACTGACTATGAAAAATTTGCTTCATAAAATTCCAATTAAAATTGAATTATTTGCTCCCATTTTACTGGTAGTTTTAATATCTATATTTGGCCTTACGCTGATAATAGTTAATAAGTCAAAGGAAAATATTAATCAAAGCATCGAGAGAATGCTGGTTCTGGAGGTTAATTCCATAGTAAAAATGCTTGAACGTGAGAAAGCATTAAAACTTGAAAATGCTATTAACGACTTAAAAGTGATGAATCACTTGTTTTATGCTTCAAATCCTGAATTCAACAAAAAAAAGCAAAAGTCAGAGGCTATCAATCAGTTTAATGAACAATTTCACCAAACAGAGATTAATGATTGGCAGTTGAATGGCAAGCACTTATCTGAAAATCACGATTTTGTTGACTTAATAAAAAAACTAACTGGCAGTACAGCAACCATTTTCCAACGCTTTGATTCCGGTTTTATCAGAATAAGTACAAATGTTTTGAATTCTGACAGTAACAGGGCAAATTTCACCTATCTTCCTTATTGGTCACCTGTTGTTAAAGAAGTTTTAAAAGGAAAAACTTATTTAGGTCGGGCTTATGTTGTAAACGATTGGTATATAACTGCCTATGAACCCATTTATTCTCAAGACAGCATTATTGGAATGTTGTATGTTGGGAAAAGGGAAAAAGATTTGGATGAACTAAGAAAGATATTAAAGGAAATCAGAATCGGTAAAAGTGGTTATCCTTTTGTTTTTGATAAAAATGCAAATATGATTATTCATCCTGATGCTGAAGATCAAAATTGGAGAAATGAGTTTTTTGTTAAACAAATTATGAAAAACAATGAAGGTGTGCTGTACATTCCCGAAAGTGATATCAATGCTAAGAGGATTATGGCTTACACTTACTTTCCTGATTTTGAATTTTATATTGCTGCTTTTGTGAACGAAAATGAAGAAAATCAGCCTGTTATCCGTAAGATCATTTTATTTGCAGGCTTAACAGGATTTGTAGTAGTGCTGCTTATTTCATTATTCATGTATTCACTTACCCGAAAACGTATTCATAACTATTTAAGCAGACTCGAAGAATCCGATAAACGATATCAGAAAGTTTCAGTGGCTCTACAGGAATCAGAAAAACAGTTCAGAACCCTGTTTAACAATACCAGCGATGATATTTTTGTGATAGATTTTGAAGGTAAATTTCTGGAAGTCAACAATTCGGCATGCAGGAATTTAGGCTATAGCAGGGAAGAATTACTGAGAAAACGTTTTTCGGATATTAAAACACCTGCTTTTGTCAATACAGTCAGGACTAACCTCGACATTATTAAAGAAAACGGAAGTCATCAGTACGAATCAGAACATCTTACATTTGACGGAAGAATTATTCCGGTTGAAATGAAAAGCAGGAAAATTGAGTTCAGGGGAAAAGAAGTCATTCTGACCGCTGCCAGAGATATTTCTGAACGAAAAAAAGTTGAACAAAAGATTATCAGCACTATAATTGAAACCGAAGAAAAAGAAAGAAAACGCTTTGCTGCCGACCTGCACGATGTTCTGGCTCCAATTTTAACAACCATTAAATTGTTTACCGATTTATTGAAAAAAGGGGATAATAAAAAAATAAGCAACGAAGAAGTCATTAAAAACATAGATGAGCTGGTTGACCAGGCTATTGTTACTGCCAAGGAAATTTCTAACAATATTCGTCCTAATGTTCTTCAGGATTTTGGTTTAGCCACAGCCATCAGCGACTTTTGTAATTATGTCAATAAAACCCGTTCTGTTAAAATCAATTTGTTTACAACTAATTATAGTATTACTAAACGTGGAATAGAAGAAACGATTCTTTATCAGGCTGTTAAAGAGCTGATTAATAATACTTTAAAACATGCCAAAGCAACTACCATTACTATTGATTTAAAAAGCTTTAAAGACCAGATTTTGTTATACTATCGTGACGATGGTGTAGGCTTTAATTACGAAAAAGCTGTTAAAGAAAAAACGGGTCTTGGTCTGAACAATGTATTAAACAAAATTAAAACAATAAAAGGGAGTATTGACCTGAACAGCAGCTCTGGAAACGGAATGTTCATGCTGATAAATGTCAGGCTTTCTGATGAAAATTAAAATTTAAATTTATGGACATTATTAAAGTAGTAATTTGTGACGATCATGTGATTTTCAGAAAAGGACTGGCTACAGTTTTAAATGAAATTAATGAAGTTAAAGTTACCGGTGAAGCATCAAACGGGCAGGAATTGCTTAATCTGATGAAAAAGCAGGATGTTGATGTCATTTTAATGGACATCAGAATGCCGGTAATGGATGGTATTGAAGCCACCAAAAAAATTATTGAAAAAAAATATGATACTAAAATCATTGCACTCACCATGCATGAAGAAATTGGCTACTTTAATCATATGATAGAAGCCGGAGCTCATGGCTATTTGTTGAAAAAAACGAATAGTGAGGAATTGGAGAATGCATTAAAACAGGTGGTCAGAGGAGATTATTTTTTCTCACCTGAATTTTTAGCTCATGCAGAAAAGCACTTTCCCAAGAAAACAAAAGAACCAACAGTTGTGCTTACTGAAAGGGAAAAGGAGGTTTTGGAATTTATATGCAAAGGCTTTTCAAATCCTGAAATTGCCAAAAAACTGTTTTTAAGTGAACGTACTATTGACGGGCACAGAGCAAGTTTACTGGAGAAAACAGGAGCTAAAAATGCTCCTCATTTGGTCATGTACGCCATTCGTCATGGTATTGTTAAAGCATAATAGCAGATTAAGACAAAATTAAAATTTTCTGTAATATCTGGTTTTTCACATTCAGCGGATTTATCTCTTTGCACCATAGCCTTTAGCTGCCTATCTTTGCACCCGTTATGAAACACATCAGGAATTTTTGTATCATCGCTCACATTGACCATGGAAAGAGCACACTTGCCGATCGCCTCCTTCAGATTACAGATACTATTTCGGAAAGAGAACTTGTTGAACAGGTACTTGACGATATGGATCTTGAACGTGAAAGAGGAATTACCATTAAATCGCATGCCATTCAAATGAATTATAATTTTAATGGAGAAGATTATACCCTTAATTTGATTGATACCCCCGGCCATGTTGATTTTTCTTATGAAGTATCTAGGGCTATTGCTTCCTGCGAAGGAGCTTTGTTAGTGGTTGATTCTACTCAAGGTATTGAAGCTCAAACCATATCTAATCTTTTTCTAGCTCTTGACCACGATTTGACTATTATTCCGGTTTTAAATAAAATTGATTTACCGGGTGCCATGATAGAAGAGGTTAAAGATCAGATTATTGACCTGATAGGATGCGACCCTTCTGAAATTATTCTGGCCAGTGGTAAAACCGGTGACGGTGTTGAGAATATCCTTGAAGCAATAGTTACTTTGGTTCCACCTCCTAAGGGTGATAGCGAAGCACCACTTCAGGCTTTGATTTTCGACTCGGTTTATAATAGTTACAGAGGAGTAATTGTTTATTTCCGTATATTTAATGGTACTTTGAAAAAAGGGGAGAGGGTAATGTTTGTTAATACCCGTCACGATTATTTTGCTGACGAAATTGGTATTCTTAAACTGGAACAAAGCCCACGTAATGAAATTTATGCAGGGGATGTCGGTTATTTGATTTCGGGTATAAAATCGGCAAGTGAAGTAAAAGTAGGTGATACTATTACTCAATTCTCGAATCCATGTTCGGAAGCAGTTAAAGGATTTGAAGATGTAAAACCTATGGTTTATGCCGGTTTATATCCTGTTGTAAATGAGGAGTTTGAAGAGCTTCGCGATTGTATGGAAAAATTAAAGCTAAATGATGCTTCTCTGGTTTATGAACCCGAAACATCAACCGCTTTAGGTTATGGTTTCAGGTGTGGATTTTTAGGAATGCTGCACATGGACATCATTCAGGAACGTCTCGAGCGTGAATTTGATATGACAGTTGTTACTACCGTACCTAACGTTTCGGTAAGGGTCAATACAACGAATGACGAACAACTGGTCATTAATAATCCAAGTCAGTTGCCCGATTTTTCAAGAATACAAAGCATTGAAGAGCCTTTTATTGCTGCCGAAATCATTACAAAATCGGAATATGTTGGTGCAGTCATCAAACTTTGTCTTGGTAAAAGAGGAATACTCCAGAATCAGTTTTATATTACTCAGCACCGCGTTGAACTTTCATTTATAATGCCTCTTGCTGAAATCATTTTTGATTTTTACGACAAACTAAAAACACTATCCCGTGGTTATGCATCTTTAGATTATCATCCTCATGGCTGGCAGGAATCGCAGTTGATAAAACTGGATATTATGCTCAATGGTGAAACTGTAGATGCACTATCGGCTATCATACATCGTGATAAAGCCTATGATTACGGTAAAAAAATCTGTGAAAAGTTAAGAAAACTCATTCCCCGTCAGCAATACGAAGTTGCCATTCAGGCTGCCATTGGTTCAAAAATTATTGCCAGAGAAACAATAAAACCTGTCAGAAAGGATGTAACAGCAAAGTGTTACGGAGGAGATATTACCCGTAAAAGAAAATTACTCGAAAAACAAAAGAAGGGCAAAAAGCGTATGAAACAGGTAGGCTCGGTTGAAGTTCCTCAATCGGCATTTATGGCTGTTTTGAAGCTGGACGATGATTAGGAATTTTATAAATTAATACTTGTTTCTGATTTCTTTTTCTACTTCCTGGTTGCTCGCATATTAATATGACCGGTAAACAAATTCTGACCATCACCAATTTGCAGCAAAGCAATGAAATTACCTTTCCTGAGGCTTGTCAGGGAATGTACATCTTGCAGGTGGTAACTCAAAAGGGGGTTTTTAGTGAAGGAATTATTGTCAGATAAATAAATTAGTTGTCATATACATCTTTTCTGTGTCCGATTTTAATGACGTCAATTATTAATTCATTGTTATTAACTGTATAAATTATCCGGTAAACACCTACTCTGATTCTGTAAATATTTTGAGCGTTCTTCAGTTTTTTACTTCCCAAAGGAAATGGTTCTTCTGCTAAGGCAATGATATGTTCCATGATTGAAACATAATACTGCACCGGAATCTGTTTCAATTCTTTCTTTGCCGATTTGGATATAAAAACGGAGTAGGTCACTTTTTGACCTTATGATATTTATCCAATTCATCTTTGACCTGACTTAAAGGAAATCTTTCTTCATTTTCCCTTGCTTTGACATCAATCATATCAATGAAATCTTCCAGATACTCACCCCATTTTTTCAGGTCAATAATAATCTTGCGATTATTCCCTTTTGAGTCTTTTATATAAGATATTCCTGAAATATAAGCCATCATTTAAACTTTGTACAAAGATACTATTTAAACATTTTCTATGGTAAATTAAATTTCATTCTCCAAAAAAAAATCCTATATTTGAACAATAAAAACATATTGGAAATCACTGTTGTCCGATAAAAATTTAAATGGAGTCAATCAAAAAAATTGACTCCATTGTTGTAGATTGCACTTTCACAAAAACTTTCTACAATGAGCAAAAGTACAT
>Ga0209835_1000110_pt1 | contig 56064 bp, 53 predicted proteins | sample LakKivwa52mmetaG_FD_184138 | JGI IMG/M metagenome (GOLD analysis project Ga0209835, IMG submission 184138) | Anoxic lake water microbial communities from Lake Kivu, Rwanda to study Microbial Dark Matter (Phase II) - Lake Kivu water 52m metaG... | ecosystem: Environmental > Aquatic > Freshwater >...
ACTATATATTTATATAGTTAAAATCACTTTTTCTTTAAAAAATCGTAGGGTAGATAAAAAAGTACCTCAAAATGAGATACTTTGTCTACAGACTGTATCAGGTGTGCATATCACCTGATTTTCTTTTTTTAAAAGGATGTGATATCATAATGTAAGAAATCTGAAAGGAAGTGTATGAGATGGGAAAGATTAACACATATAGACCTTATATCATCTTAGGACTTTTTTTGCTTATTTCAGGAATACTCGCACTTGTGTTTTCAACAGGTGAATCTAGATTTCAAACGGTTGATCCAACACAGTATAATGAAAACTGGATATGGATCGATGGAGTAGAGGAAACACCTCTCGATTCATTACCCATCAAACTCGATGTTGAAGCGGGAACTGATGTAGTCATCTCTAATATATTACCAGAAGAATTCCATGTTGCAAAAACCATCATGGTTCGAACATCCTTACAAGATCTTACTGTCGAAGTTGATGGTGTCATCATCTATGAAAAGCTTTACCAAGAAGATTCTAAACTTCCTCCCTATGCCAGCATGTGGCATATGATTGAAATTCCTGTACATAGTGAAGGAAAAGAGATTACCATCACACTTTCATCTCCTTATGAAGCGATGTCTGGGACATTAAACTATATCTATTATGGTGAAACTTCACAACTTTATGCTTATATGTTTAGAACCTATAGATACCGTCTCGCAGTAGGGCTCTTTGTACTCCTGGCTGGTTTACTCATGATGGTTGCAAGTTTCTTCATCAAGAAAGGTGAAGGTTTAAGATATACCTATTTAGGATTATTTGCAGTGACTTTATCATTCTGGATCATTGCTGAATCCAGAATGATTCAGTGGTTCACAGGTAATGAATTCATCATTGGTGCACTAGCCTATATATCGCTTGCCATCTTCCCTATTCCCATGCTTTATTATCTTAAGAATTATATTGTTGTTCAATACAAACATCTATATCACGTCTTGATTGGAATCTTTTATGTCCAATCGGTAGCCATCACAGCCTTCCATGCTTTTGACATTTCAGACTATTTTGAAACTGTCATCTACACTCAAGTTTTCCTAGTCCTTGGCATCATCATGGTCATCACGACACTGGTGATCGAGATGGTGAAAAATAAGAGTCAAGAAGCTCGAAAGGTCTTAAAGTATTTCTCATTCTTACTCATATTTGTTCTGATGGAACTCATCAACTTTATCGTAGGGAACTTTGAAAAGACTTCAGTCTATACACTCACAGGTGTGGGATTACTGATGGTCCTCATGCTCATCAATTATGTGGGTTATCTCATTGGTAGACTCAAACTGAGTTATGAGAAAGAACTTTATGAAAGACTGGCATATCAAGATTGGTTAACAGGTGGTAAAAATAGACTCAAATTTGAAATGGATTATGATATCTATTTTAGAGATGAAGTGCTGAAGAAACAACTGAGACTCATTTACTTTGACTTAGACTATTTAAAACAAGTCAATGACCAATACGGACATCAAGAAGGCGATATGATCATTAAAAAGGGTTTTGAATTGATTGAATCGAATTTTGGTGGATTTGGATCTTGTTATCGGATTGGTGGAGATGAATTCAGCTGCTTAGTTCTGAACATGGATGAAATCACTTATAAGACCATGACTTTCGCATTTAGAGCTGAAATCGAAGCCTATGATGAAACTTTGCCCTATGATTTTAGAATCTCGATGGGGACATCAGTGTTCAAAGAAGGTATCGATAAGAATCCCGTGGAGTGACCCCCAAAAGTGTATCCAACTTTAAATAGAGTTTAATGATAAAATTAAACCAATAAAGGGGTACGAAGTTATGAAGGGTTCAAGATTTACAACTGAACAAATCATTATGAAACTAAGAGAGATGGAAATTCATATCTCACAAGGCATGAGTGTATCAGAAGCTGTAAGACAAATAGGTATTAGTGATGCTACCTATTATAAATGGCGATCCAAATATGCCAATATGACGACATCAGATGCGAAAAGGCTCAAAGATTTAGAACTCGAAAATAATCGACTTAAAAAACTCGTTGCAGATTTGAGTTTAGAAAACGCCATCTTGAAGGACGTTAACCAGGGAAAATATTAAGCCAGACAAAACAAAAAGAAATTATATCAAAGATTTGTGAGTCATACAAGATATCTGAGCGTAAGGCTTGTCTGGTGCTAGGATTCAACCGAAGAACGGTCAGATATCAACATGTTGTAAGAAATGATGAGGATGAAATCACAGCTAAAGTTATTGAATTAGCCACAGCGTATGGCAGGTACGGCTACAGACGTATCACAGCGATGTTAAAGACATTAAGTTATGATGTCAATCATAAACGAGTCGAACGCATTTGGAAAGAAAACGGCTTAAAGGTGCCAAAGAAACAGCCTAAACGTAAAAGGCTATGGTTAAACGATGGCAGTTGTATAAGACTTAGACCAGAATATAAAAACCATGTGTGGAGCTATGATTTCGTCACAGATCAACTAGAGAATAAAAAGAAACTCAGATGGCTTAATATCATCGATGAGCATTCGAGAACATGTATCTTCAGTGAGCCTAGAATAAACTGGACCCATCAAGATATCATTGAAGTGTTATCGGACTGTTTCATTCTTCATGGTGTTCCAACGCATATGAGAAGTGATAACGGTCCAGAGTTCATTGCTAAAGAGCTAAGAAAGTGGTTCAAAGACATCGGGGTTATCACTTCTTATATTGAACCGGGCAGTCCTTGGGAAAATGGATATTGTGAATCATTTAATAGTAAGATGAGAGATGAATTCTTAAACATGGAAGTGTTTAGTACATTAAATGAGGCGAAGGTACTTACAAAACAATGGGTCTTATATTACAATACAATTAGACCGCATAGTTCATTAAACTATCAACCGCCAGCGCCGCTTACAGTTCAAGAACTAAGATCTTAAGTCTCTATTCTATTTTGGAACATTTTATGGGGCAGTGCAATCAACACGTATCGATTCAGTACTAGAACAATAGAAATCAACAATTTCATATCCATCAAAGAGAGCAACTCATGAATGATGATGCATAAGTTCATTAAGAAATCGATTGACGCAGTCAACGAGATTGATAAAGGAGAATATGATGTTAAGTTCAAAAGAATGTATGGCTTTAGAAACTCAATATGGAGCAAAAAATTACAAGCCAATTCCTGTCGTGATCAGTAAAGCGAAAGGTGTTTGGGTTTGGGACCCCGAAGGCAAGAAATATTTAGACTGTCTTTCAGCGTATTCTGCAGTCAATCAAGGACATTTGCATCCAAAAATTGTCAAAGCAGTCAAAAAGCAATTGCGCAAGGTCACGTTGACTTCACGTGCATTTCATAATGATCGACTAGGAACATATTTAAAGACACTCGCTGATTTTACGGGTCTTGAAGTCGTTTTACCAATGAATACTGGTGCTGAAGCCGTTGAAACAGGTATCAAAATTGCTAGACGATGGGGATATCGTGTCAAGAAAGTACCTTCTAATCAAGCTGAAATCATCATCGCAAACGAGAATTTTCATGGTCGTACGACAACCATCGTCGGTTTTTCTACCGATGAAGGATCAAGAGAAGATTTTGGTCCATTTACGCCTGGATTCATCAATATCCCCTATAACGATACCAAGGCTTTAGAAAAAGCAATCCATAGTAACACGATTGCGTTCATGGTTGAGCCTATTCAGGGTGAAGCGGGTGTCATCATCCCTGATGAAGGTTACTTAAAAAAAGTGAGCGAAATGTGTAAGAAGCACAATGTATTATTGATTCTAGATGAGATCCAAACCGGATTTGGTAGAACAGGTAAAATGTTCTGTTTTCAACATGAAAATGTCATGCCTGATATTTTACTCGTCGGTAAAGCATTAAGTGGTGGCATTCTACCGGTATCTGCAGCCATCACAAGACATGATATTATGGATGTCATTACACCAGGTTCTCATGGATCAACATTTGGTGGGAATCCACTCGGATGTGCTGCTGCAGAAGCTGCTTTAACTGTTTTAGTTGATGAAAAATTAGATGAACGCTCAAGAGAACTTGGTCTTTATTTCCTTGAAGGGATCAAGAAGATTGCATCACCTTTATTTAAAGAAGTGCGTGGTAAAGGGTTGTTGATTGCTATTGAATTGACAGAAAAAGCTGGAGGAGCAAGACAGTATACAGAAAAACTGAAAGAAAAAGGGATACTGGCCAAAGAAACACACAAGACCATCATCAGATTTGCCCCACCACTCGTTATCAAGAAAAAGGAAATTGATTGGGCACTCGGCATTTTGAAAGATGTTTTTACAGTTTGATGAATAACAAGCGAAAACAAGATTGGAAGATATCATGATCAACGTTAAATCAGAAATCGGACAACTGAAAACTGTATTACTCCACCGACCAGGCAAAGAAATCGAAAATCTAACACCAGATCTACTGGAAAAATTACTCTTTGAAGACATTCCCTTTCTCAAAATAGCGCAAGAAGAACATGACATGTTCGCACAAACATTAAGAGATGAAGGTGTAGAGGTTTTATATCTCACAGATTTACTCGAGGAACTTTTCCGTCAGTTTCCCATGTTGATTGATAACTTCATCAATCAATTCATTGAAGAATCTAAAGTGAAGTCTTCATCGATTAAGTCTGCCATTTTTGGATATTTGAAATCACTTGAGATCAAAGAAATGATACTCAAAATGATTGAAGGTATCCGGACTCATGATTTTGTCTTCAATAAAAAGAAATCTATCATGGATATGCTAGAAGATGAATATCCATTTTATACAGATCCAATGCCAAATCTTTTTTTCCAAAGAGATCCTTTTTCATCTGTTGGACATGGGGTTGCAGTGAGCCACATGTCGATGCAAGCAAGACAAAGAGAAACTTTATTTTCTGAGTATATACTGACATATCACCCTAGATTTAACAATGAACATCCGACGTATTATCAACGCAACAACAGATATCATATTGAAGGTGGCGACATTTTGGTTTTATCCAATCAAGTGATCGCTGTAGGGATTTCTAAACGAACAGATCCAAGAGCTATTGAATTATTTGCGAAAGAATTGTTCAGTCAACAAAGTGGATATCAAACCGTACTTGCATTCAATATACCTAAATCAAGAGCGTATATGCATTTAGATACTGTATTCACTCAAATTGATATCGATAAGTTTACGATTCACCCGGGTATTGAAAAAACACTTGTCGTCTTTGAAGTCACTCAAAGTGATGAAGGAATCTTGGTCACGAAAGTCACGGATGAGTTAGATCATATCTTATCTAAACATTTAAAAAGACAAATCACTTTAATCAGGTGCGGTGGAAGTGATGCAATCACAAGTGTGAGAGAACAATGGAATGATGGAGCAAACACACTTGCGATAGCACCAGGTAAAGTGGTTGTCTATGACCGAAATCATGTCACCAATGACATTTTGAGAAGAGCTGGAATTACAGTGCTTGAAGTCAAATCCTCTGAGTTATCAAGAGGTAGAGGTGGCCCACGTTGTATGAGTATGCCACTGGATCGAAAAGACTAAGAAATATATCAAAAACACTGGAGAATATATATGAACTTAAAGGGTAGACACTTCGTAACACTGCTTGATTTCACACCAGAAGAAATTCACTATTTAATCCGTTTGTCGCACCAATTAAAAAAAGAGAAAAATGAATGTATCCCCCACAGACACTTATCGAATCATAATGTCGTTTTACTATTCCAAAAAGATTCTACGCGAACACGTTGTGCTTTTGAGGTTGGTGCGTTTGATTTGGGCATGGGAGTTACTTACATAGGACCTTCTGGATCACAAATGGGGAAGAAGGAATCGATTAAAGATACTGCACGTGTACTAGGGAGAATGTATGATGGCATTCAATTCAGAGGATATGTCCATAGCGATGTTGAAACACTTGCACAATATGCCGGTGTACCTGTTTGGAATGGCTTAACTGACCAGTTTCATCCAACGCAGATACTTGCGGATTTGCTCACCATTGAAGAACAATTCGGACACTTAAAAGGACTTCGGTTATCTTATTTTGGGGATGCTAGAAACAATATGGGCAACTCCTTAATGATTGGCTGTGCGAAGATGGGCATGCATTTTGTTGCTACAGCTCCGAAATCATTATGGCCGAATCATGAACTGATTGAAAAGTGTCAAGGTATTGCTAAAGAGACAGGAGCAACCTTAACATTCACAGAAAATAATGTGGAAGGTAGTTTGAATGCAGATGTGATTTATACCGATGTATGGGTCTCAATGGGTGAACCTAAAGAAGTCTGGCAATCTCGAATCCATGAATTGCATCATTATCAAGTCGATGAAAACATCATGTCCAATGCGAAACCAAACGCCATTTTCATGCACTGTCTACCAGCATTCCATGGGTTAGATACTGAAATAGGTGCACAAATCGCATCTGAATTTGGTACTTCATATCCACGCGTTTCAAAAGGAGAATTGGAAGTCACCAATGCTGTGATTGAATCTACTCAAAGCGTTGTTTTCCAAGAAGCTGAAAATCGCATGCATACCATTAAGGCAGTCATGCTTGCTACCCTTAGTGATATTCATGTCTAGATATGTGATATCTCTCGGTGGTAATGCACTCGGCAATACACCAGAAGAACAAAAGAAGTTACTCAATCATGTTGCAGAAGCCTTATATCCTTTGATTGAAGAAAACCACGACATCTTAATTGTGCACGGTAATGGTCCACAGGTCGGAATGATCAATCTTGCTTTTTCGACCTCAAGTTCTGCTCCTTTCATGCCATTTGCTGAATGTGGTGCCATGAGTCAAGGTTACATCGGATTCCATATTCAAAACGCATTTCAAAATCTACTATCTAGACATCAAATCCAAAGGCCAATCACAACACTGGTGACACAAGTATTGGTCGATTCCAATGATGCAGCGTTCTTAAACCCAACAAAACCCATTGGAAAATTTTACACCAAAGAACAATCCATCGACATAGAAAAAGCACATGGATTTACCATGAAAGAAGATGCAGGTAGAGGATATCGTCGTGTTGTACCAAGTCCAAAACCTTTGGATGTGATTGAAAAAGAAAGCATTTTAGCGCTTTTGAATCAACATCATATCGTCATTGCCTCTGGTGGAGGAGGTATTCCTGTCATTCGAAAGGATCAGCAATTATATGGAGTAGATGCTGTGATTGATAAGGATTTTGCAAGTGCCAAAATGGCAGAAATCATCGATGCAGATGCTTTGGTGATTCTCACAGCTGTTGATCATGTATACCTTCATTTCAACCAAGAAAATCAAGTCACGTTGAAACAGGTCACTGTTGAAGAGTTGGATCGTTATTGTCAGGAAAATCATTTTAAAGAAGGATCGATGAAACCAAAAATTGAGGCTTGCATCTCATTTACTAAACATACAAAGAAGCAATCCGTGATTGCATCCTTAGAACATGCAGGACTAGCCATTCAAGGCAAGTCAGGAACCATCATCTCATATCGATAGATGAGATTTCCTCAAGTAGCCAATTGCTCAGTGAATGTTGTTCTGTGTGCTATAATGATTGCAGCAATACACATGGAGGATTGGAAATGAAAAATGTCATGAAGTTCAAATATCAAGATAAAGAAGGCTTCTTAAGCTTCGTTGAAAAAGATAATGTCTACTATGCACTGGTTCATCAGGATACACCTAAAGTAAGTGATATTTTGAATACGCATAAAATGCTCGTCTCATATGAACTCAAAGTGCCGGTTTATCAAGAAGTGGAAGCTCATATTGAATTGGATCAACCACTCATTGCCTGGGTTTATCACCAACTTGAGATTGAAAAGAATTTATACTTCAAAGAATTGACTGACCAGTTGTGTGTGATTAGCATACCCCAGAAAACAAAGTAGATATTGATTGTTCTCATAAAACCAACCCCACGTTATCTTGAAGTGGGGTTTTCTTTTGATAAACGTTCAATCATATCAATATAATCTAGTTTTATAGTTTTTTTACTTCATCATTTCTAAATATTCAATTAATGTATGTAAAAATTATTAAGATTATCTTAACTTTGATGATATTAGTAGCACAATCAATATATAATGAGTTCTATAGAATGTTCATTGCATGATATGGATTCAATAGATCAATCTCTAGCGATAAGCGTTTGAAAGGTACAATAATGAAGATCAAAAAAAGAGTTTGTAAAGAAATTGAATATCAATTCATCAACTCGAAACAACTGACAAATCCAGCATATATTAGGGGTATTTTTGTCTTTTTCATTGGTCTGTATGCGATTTTTCATCTTGTCGACTTAATTTACTTTGCAGACATGATTTATTTACTCGTTTTGATTCGATTTGGTATTGTGATTCCAGTGCTCTTGCTGACTGTCTTATTAACATTTTCAACACAATTTCTTAAGTTTAATCAATATTTGATTGCAATCGGCTTTTTTGTTGGAGGATCTGGTGTTGCCTATATGCTGATTCTCAGACCAGAAAATGTCGTTTACAGCGGTGGTTTATTCATTGTCATTTTTTCCGGGTATTTGCTCGTTAAACTGAGATATTTATATGCATCCATTGCTGGTAATTTGATTATGATCTTTTATGCATTGGGTTACTTTATTACATACAGTTATTTATCAACCACAGTGTTCTTCGAATTTGTTTTTTTAGTTTCAGCCAATATCATTGGAATGTTGGGATCTTATTACATTGAAAAAGCAAACAGACAACAGTTTTTAGATACAACACGCATCACCGAAGTCAATGCTTTATTGAAACAACAATATCAAGATAAGAACGACCAATTAAAACGTCTAGAAGCTTCGATTGCTGAAAATCAGTTACTTCAAGAAGCAAATCAGGAAAAAGATCGATTGGCACAATCTCTTAAAGAAAGCGAATCAAAATTTAGAAAACTATTTGAACATGCTCCTTTTGGTTATCAATCTCTCAGTCCTACGGGACACTTTATTGAAGTCAATCAAAAATGGCTTGATATTTTTGGATATCAAAAAGAAGAAGTGATTGGAAAGTGGTTTGGCGATTTTTTAGATGAACCATTTAAAGAAAAATTCATCAATCGATTTGAGTTATTCAAAAAATTAGGATCGATACATTCTGAATTTTCGATGATGACAAAGCGTAAAGAATCCATTCCTGTGTCATTTGATGGAAATATTGCATACGACGAGCACTATAATGTCATTCAAACGCATTGTACGGTCAGCAATGTTACCGAAGTTAACTTAGCTAACTTAAGACTCAAGCAAAGTGAAGAGCAGTACCGATTATTAACCACCGAGATGCAACTCGGTCTAGCACTTCATGAAATGATTTATGATGATCAAGGAAACCCTTTTGATTACCGCTTCATTAGCATTAATGATAGTTACACACGCTTAACTGGACTTAAACAGGATATCATTGGAAAAACATTGAGAGAAGTGTTACCAGGAACAGAAACTTATTGGATTGAAAAATTCGGAGAAGTTGCATCCACTGGAAAATCAATCCAATATGAAAATTATTCTGCACCACTGGGTAAATATTTTAACACATCTGCTTACTCAACTAAAAAGGGTCAGTTTGCCGTCATCGTCGAAGATATTACTGAACGTGTTTTAGCAGACAATCAGCGTCAAAAAGAACAGAAAGATTTATTAACTTCACAAAAAATTGCACGACTTGGAACTTGGCGTCTTGATGTTAAAACCAATGAAGTCACATGGTCAGATGAACTTTATAAGATGTTTGGTTTTGATCCCAATCAACCAGTACCTCCTTATACGGAACATATGAAACTATTTACAGAAAAAAGTTGGGAAACTTTATCTGTTGCACTTGCATTAACTTCAACCCAAGGAATTCCCTATGAACTTGAACTAGAGATGTCACTTAAGGATGGAAGAAAAGGTTGGATGTGGGCCAGAGGTGAAGCGGAATATGATGAGAGTGGTCAAATCATTGCTTTAACCGGTGCTGCCCAAGATATCACGGATCGCAGACAACTTGAACAAGATTTGTTTAAAACAAACCAAGTGATCAACACCATTTTGGACCAGTCTCCAGTAGCAATTGAATTCTTTGATGCCAATGGTCAGCATACATACTCAAACCAGTCAGCTATTGATTTATTTGGTGTCATCAATCCAAATGAATTGAAGAAAGTTAACCTGTTTCAAAACCCAAACATTGCCCTAGAAATCTATCAACAGATCAATAATCGCGAAGTCATCCATACAGAAATGGAATATGATTTTAATCTCGTGAAGCAATCACAGTTCTATCAGACTTCAAAGTCGGGGCAAATTATTTTAGAAGTCATCATTTCACCATTGTTCATGAACAGTGAACTCAATGGTTATATTGTCCATACCAAAGATGTGACTGAACAGCGCATGAAGGCGAATGAAATACTTTATATCAGTAATCATGACTTTTTAACCAATATCCCAAATCGTCGATTCTTCTCTAATCATTTAGCTGAACTGGATAAACCTGAACATCACCCGTTAGGTATATTTATGTTAGATATCAATGGATTGAAGTTAATCAATGACTCATTCGGATATGCTAGTGGTGATCAAATCATTCGTTATGTTGCTGAAATGATCAGAGATTCTGTAGATTCAAACGATGTGGTTGCCAGACTTGGTGGTGATGAGTTTGGAATCATCATTCCCAATGCTTCAGCAGATCAAATGATGATGATTCAGGAACGCATGAAAGATAGAATTGCATTATTTTCGATTCAGGAAGTCAACATTTCGATTTCTTTGGGTAGTGCAATCAAGTATGATCCTTCTGAAACCATTGATCATGTCATCAAAGAAGCAGAAGAAAATATGTATAAGCGGAAAGTATTGGAAAGCCGCAGCATGAGAAGTGCAGCCATCAAAACCATTTTAGAGACGTTGACCAATAAATATGATGTTGAAAAAATACATTCAGAAAAGGTGAGTCAATATTGTTATGAGATGGGTACTGTGCTACAGTTACCTAAAGAAAGCATTGAAGAACTCAAACTTGCTGGATTACTCCATGATATCGGTAAAATATCAATACCAGACCGTATTCTAAGTAAACCTAGCAAATTGGATGACGATGAGTGGGAAATCATGAAAAGACATACCATCAACGGCTATAATATTTTGCATGCCGCTGATGAATATAGCAATCTCGCACTCTATGCATTGACACATCATGAGCGATATGATGGGACAGGTTATCCGAAAGGTTTATCGAAAGATGAAATTCCTTTATTTTCAAGAATCATATCAGTCGCAGATGCCTATGAAGCCATGACAGCGGATAGACCGTATCGAAAAGCACTTGGTAAAGCATATGCGATTCAGGAATTGATCAGATGTAAGAATACTCAATTTGACCCACAGGTGGTTGACTTGTTCATTTCTCATGTGGTACATAACGAATAATTGCTATATCACAGGTATCAAAAGTTTCGATCGTGTTTTTGAAGGGAGCTTACAATGCTCCCTTTTTGATACTGCGCTTAAAGGAATGGGGAAGAAAAAAACAAAATAATCCGATACGATATCGGATTATTGATAGCTTTAACCTTAAGTAATTTTTAAATTAATTTGTTCGATGATTGCTTTTGTAAAAGAGGGTAGGTCTTGTGGGGTTCTGGATGTAATGTAATTTCCATCGATGACAACTTCTTGGTCAACGTAGATAGCACCAGCGTTTTCGATATCGATTCGAACGGAATGGAATCCTGTTAATTTCTTATGTTTGAGTTGGCAACTTGAAATCATGAGCCATGGACCATGGCAAATGGCTGCAATTGTCTTTTTCTGTAAATCCATGTTTCTCACAAAATCAACAGTTGCCTTGGTTCTTCTCATATAATCTGGTGAAAAACCACCAGGTATTATCACAGCATCATAGTTGCTTGCCAAAACTTCTTGACTTGCATAATCGCTTTTCATGAGTAAACCGTGTTTACTTTTATAATTGACATTGGCTTGAGAACCAATCAAATCCACAGAAAATCCTGCTTCAATCATACGATAATAGGGATAAATCAATTCTTTATCATCAAATAAATCTTCGACTAAAATGGCTATTTTTTTCATTGTTCATATACTCCTTGTTCTTTATATATCAGATTAGGCTAGTAAAATACCTAGAAATATAAACCACGCCAAGATTGATTTTCCAAATAAACTCAGCCAGACATACATCCGTTCTCCATAAATGTAGTCCTTCCACTTACCAATCTTTTTATACTGTAAGTATTGATTGATTGCGAATAGATTGAAGACTAAGAAGTAGAATAGTAAACCTGGAATGACAAACCATGGCAACATGGATAAATCACCATTGTTGAACATATAAATCACAATCAATAACCAAGGTGCAAGCCCTGCAACCCAACCAAACCAATGTGCAGTCCAGTCTGTTTCTGTTCTTGTGAGTGGATTCATTTTTTCCATGAGCAATCCGAATAGGTTCATCAATGCGTTGATGATGAAGATTAAAATGATAGCTTCAATCGTGAGTAAACCGAACATGGTCGCAAGCAACACAATCATGATGGAAGAAGAGAGTGCATATTCATACCAGCGCAGTGGATTGATGCCTTGATCAATGGATTTCAAGTAACGTGCTTTGTAAGGTCCTGAAATGATGAAATGAAATGCTGCACTAAGGAGTAAGAAGAGCGCAACCAAGATACCAAAAGGTAAATCGAATAAAGCTTGAGTGACTGGTCCATAACCTCCACCTTCATAAGGCTCTAAAAAACGACCAAATACTGTAGGTCTAAAATCTTTAAATACTGAGACCGTTAACGATAAAATCAAAATGGCTATGCCTTGAATGAGATGTAAGATGCCCATGTTTCTGTTAAAATTAATCAATTGATGTTTCATGATAACCTCCTTGGATACGGTGTTATTATATCATCATAGAGGTGCTTAAGTCTGTTCAGTGCTTTGATGTCTTTTTTAACAAAAAATAACATAATTGAGGATATTTGACCATCCTTTGAGGTAGAGTTTTCATGACCAAGAATACTCTTTAAAAAGTGGTATAATGAAACCAAATTAGGAGTGTGAGTTCAGGATGAAGACATTGAAGTGGTATCACCTTTTGATTCCGTTTTTTGGTTTTCTTGGTTTCATCCTTTTTGTATTACCTCAAGAATCTCTAGAAAGTGCTGAACTAGGGTTTGTGGTTATTCCAGATACTTCATTTTTCTATACAGGAGAACAACTCTATGAGATTGCTGAAAGTTATGGTGAAGAAGGACGGAACATCTATATTGAAAAACGATTTTCATTTGATGTCGTTTGGCCATTAGCTTACGGTTTCTTCCTTGTTGTTTTCATTCAGTATGGTGTTGAAAAAGCGAAACTAAGTAGACTTAGATATGCATATTTAATACCCATTGGAGCTGTACTTTTGGATTATCTTGAAAATATCATGACTTCAGTTGTGATGTACCGCTATCCTCTTAGGACATTCTGGATCGGTGATCTGGCAGGTATCATGACATCCCTTAAATGGATAACATTATCATTTGCTTTTGTTTTGCTCGTCATATTATTCATCCGTTTATTGATCAAATCTATTCATCAAAGGAGAATCAATCTATGAAACAACGTGTCATTTTTGGTCTCATCTTAGGAGCATTACTTGGTGTCGTCTGTATTGTTGGGGCATCACTGAGAATGCCTGGAGAACTGAGCAATGTTTATCTGTTTTCATTTTGGTTCAATAGACTGCTCATGGGATTAGTGATTGGGCTATTTCCGAGACTCAGTACTTTAAAAATGAGTCTTCTCCGTGGCGTATTTTTAGGAGCGCTCGTATCATTTGCATTTTATAGTGCAACTGAATTCTTAGACTTCACGGGATTTGCTGCTGGATTGGTTTATGGCATCGTGATTGAAACCGTCTTGTTTTACAAAGGTAACCTGAAATAAAAAGGTAAATTGCTTTAATCAATCAAGATCATTAAGGAGTCTCAAATGAAAGCTCTATTTACAGGTATGAACGGTACGGTTGCACCAGCGGTTGCGGCGTATTTTAAGGAAAAAGGTCATGAGATGATCATCTATGACCGAGAAAAAGTATCGACAACTCATGTCGATCAAGTTGAATCATTCATTAAACAAGAACACATTGATGTGCTGTTGCATTTTGCGATGGGTTCTTATGAATGGACGACAATGCTTGCAAAGATATGCAAGGCATTATCCATCAAGTTTGTATTCATTAGTACAGTTTCTGTGTTTTCAAACAATCAAAGAGGCCCCTATACAATCGATTCAATACCAGATGCAACCGATGAATACGGGGCATATAAAAGAAAAAGTGAGCTATTAGTGATAGAAAATAACCCTGATGCATACATCATTAGACTGGGTTGGCAAATCGGAAAAGGCCGTGGGAAAAATCAAATGATTGATTACCTCTATCAACAAATGGATAAGCAAGGATATATATCAGCATCTTCACTTTGGTATCCGTCTGTTTCATTCCTAGAGGATAGTGCAGAAGCGGTTCATCAAATCACCACTCAATTACCACCAAATCTCTATCACGTCAATAGTAATGAGTCGCTCACCTTCTATGAAATTGTGACACGCTTAAGAAGTTTATATCCAGAGTTTATTGTTCGAGAAAATCAAGAGTTCGATGCAGATCACCGGATGGTTGATGATCGGGTGATGATTAGAAAACTCAAAGAGGTTTTTAAGTAATCCCTAAAACACCTTCATTGATCAAGAAAAAAGTTCATGCGTTGACATGAACTTTTTTTAATGTGTTGATCTGATTATTAAAACTTATAGACACCTTGATGGTTCCATAATCCCCAATAAGCACCATATTCGCCTTCTTCATCTGTTTTCCAGGATTCATCAAATGATGAGAAATAGAAGACTTTAATCCCATTGGCATTTGCCCATTGATACGTATCAATGAAATAACGTGCTGCATGTTCGAAAGATGGTTTTGCATCACCAAAGGCTTCACCTTTTGTAGGCCAGCCTGTTTCACTGATGATGACTTCTTTGTTTTGTGCTACTTTTTTGACAAAAGCATACATTTCTTTCATATAACTCACTGCGTGTTCTAAATCGCATTTTTCCCAAAAAGGATAGCAATTTGCGAAGACGACATCACAATACTCGAGTAGACGTGGCTCATTAACAAACGTGTAATAAGCATCGACATACCCTACAGGTACATGAGGAACTGCTTCTTTGAATCGTCTGAGATAGCCAAGCAACACGTCAAGTTCGATATCTTCCCTAAGCATGACTTCATTGCCGATAGCAACCAAATCAGCATGTCCTTCTTTAGCAATCCGAATGACGTTATCGAGTTCAGCTTCATTCATCTCTAAATCATCACCAATCCATGCACCTACTAATGTTTTTAATCCATGCTTTTTAGCAATCGGTGCGATGGCTTCATTACCGAGTGTACATGAAAATGTCCGGATCCACTTGACGTAGGGTTTAATGATCGAAAGTCTCGATTCAATCTGTTCTGGTGTAATCCAATCGAATTGTGCGGGGTTCTGTTCACCGATGTAAGGACTAAAACTGATCCCGTGAATTTGGTGATTCAACAAACCTGTGACCTCTTTTTTGAGTTGATCCAAAGCCAATGGTTTGGATTGCGATGATTCAAGTTTGGTTCTATCCACATTTAAGTATTTGATTTTCACTTGACTGGACATACAATACCTCACTAATCTCTATTTATGTCTATTATAACACGACAATATCATTGACAAATCAAGATGATTCATGTAAAGTATAAGTGCGAATATGGCCAGAATCGTGCTGACGTCAACTAGGCCATTTTTGTTTGTAAAGGGGTTTTAACATGATTACTGTTTCAGGCTTAAGTTTGATATTCTCTGATAAGAAAATATTCGAAGATGTCAATCTCAAATTTTTACCAGGAAATTGCTACGGTGTGATTGGTGCCAATGGTGCTGGTAAATCCACATTTTTAAAATTACTCTCCGGAGAAAAAGAATCAACATCCGGAACTGTCATCATCGAGAAGAATAAGAGACTTGCTTTTTTAAGTCAAAATCAAAATGCATTTGATCATCTCACTGTGTTGGAAACAGTCATCATTGGACATAAAGAATTGTTTGATATCATGCAAGCTAAAGAAGTCATTTATCAAAAAGAGACCATTACCGATCAAGAAGGATATGAGTTATCTAACCTTGAAGCAGCATTTGCTGAATTAAATGGTTGGAATGCGGAATCTGATGCAGAAATTTTGCTGAACGGACTCAATGTACCCTCCAGTGAATTCAATAAAAAGATGAGTGACATCTTACCAAAATATAAAGTAAAAGCATTACTTGCACAGGCACTATTTGGAAATCCTGATATTCTCTTATTAGACGAGCCCACGAATAATTTAGATTTTGAAGCCATCGCATGGCTTGAAAACTTTCTAGTCAATTATGACAATACAGTCATTACAGTATCGCATGATCGTCACTTCTTGAATAACGTTTGTACACATATGGTCGATATTGACTATTTCCAAGCGAAATTATATCCTGGAAATTATGATTTCTGGATGGAATCCTCACAACTCGTTCAGCGTTTGATGGCAGATAAAAACAAGAAAAAAGAAGAACGTATTCTGGAATTAAAAGCATTCATTGCCAGATTCTCAGCGAACCTTTCTAAATCAGCTCAAGCAACATCGAGAAAAAAATCTCTTGAAAAAATTCAGCTAGATGAGATTATTCCCTCATCGAGAAAGTATCCATTCATCGGCTTTGAAATTGATAAGCAACTGGGTAAAGATGTGATTGAAGTGAAAGATTTAAGTGTATCACTGGATGGAAAGAAGTTGTTTGAAAATGTCTCCTTTTCGATGAGTAGAGGTGACAAGGTTGCATTGCTGGGTGAAAATGACCTGGCTAAAACAGCACTGCTCAAGGTGCTTGCTGGTGAATTAGAACCAGAAACTGGAACCATCAAATGGGGCCAAACTGTAACGAAATCTTATTTTCCAAGCGATAACGATTCCTATTTTTTAGGCAAAAATCAGAACTTAATTGATTGGCTTAGACAGTATTCTAAAGAGCCTGCTGAATCGTATATCAGAGGATTCTTAGGACGCATGCTTTTCAGTGGTGATCAAGCACTCAAGGCAGTGAAGTTTTTATCAGGGGGAGAAAAGATGCGTTGCATGTATTCGAAACTGATGCTATCCCAAGCCAACACACTCTTGATTGACTCACCCACGATTCATTTAGACTTAGAAGCAATCCAAGCAGTCGATAAAGGGTTTGAAGAATATAAAGGATCCCTCATTGTCGCATCCCACGATCATAACTTACTTCAATCGGTATGTAATAAGGTTGTCGAAATAGGTGAACTGGGTTCTTATAGTTATGAAGGTACATTTGATAACTATATAGAAAATGCAGACATCAAAAAGAGAAGACGTCAATTATATAAAGCTTAACGTATCATTAAAAGATGAAGTGCCTCACTCAACGTTATTTGAGTGAAGCACTTTTTTAATCAAACATCATGTGATGATTTCGTAAGCCTCTTTGCGTGCCTGTTTGACATAACTATTATATAATGATGGAGTTCATGATATATACTTCATGTCAGTCAAGGAGACTTAATAATGAACCATTGGAAAAATTAGTTGCAACTTTCATGATCAGTCAAACCGTATCTTTACTGGGATCGATGTTAGTTATGTATTCCATTTTTTGGTATGTAACCCTAAACACTCAATCAGGACTCATGATGACCATCATGGTCATGTGTACCTTTATTCCTTCCCTCATTATTTCTCCCTTTGCAGGAGTGTGGGCAGATCGTCTCAATCGAAAGAAACTCATGATCACTGCAGATTTGATGATTGCTGCAGTGACATTGTTGATTGCCATTCTTTTTTTTATGGGAATTCGAGAGTTATGGATCATCTTTGTTGTACAAATCATTAGAGCTTTTGGACAATCTGTTCATCAGCCAGCAGTATCTGCTGTATATCCTCAAATTGTACCTAAAGAAAAGCTTGTGAGAATTCAGGGGATTTCCCAAGGTATTCAGTCGACATCCATGATTATCATGCCACTACTCGCAGGTTTATTGCTTTCAGTATCATCGATTGAATGGATATTCTTCATTGATGTTGTAACCGCGATTGCTGCTGTATCTATTTTAATCCTTTATGTCAAATTACCTAAGCATCAAAGTGAACTCAATCAAGAAGATATTCATTATTTTAAAGACATTAAAGATGGAATCAGATATGCATTTTCTCATCCACTGATCATGAATATCTTAGTATTTGGGTTTTTATTCATGATTGTGGTAGCTGCTCCATCGTTTCTTACCTACTTACAAGTTTCAAGAGTCTTTGGACCGGAAGCTTGGAGATTATCTATACTTGAAGCTGTTTTTGGTACAGGGATGCTTTTGGGGTCTATTGTGATTGCAGTTTGGGGGGGATTTAAAAATAGGCTCTTGACCTACTTCTTAGCTTATATTGCGATTGGGATTGGAACGATGGGTTTAGGGGTTCCGTTTAACTTTTGGGTCTATATTGGTTTTTGGGCATTTGTTGGATTTTTCATTGCACTCAGCAGCCCTTTATTGGTTGCACTCATTCAAGAAAAAGTGGATCCACTCTATATCGGACGTGTATTTTCAGTCTTTGGACTCATCAATACCGTCAGTTTACCGCTCGGTATGCTCGTCTTTGGACCATTATCGGATGTGATGAATGTCTCAGATATCATTTTAATGAGCGGTATCATCATGGTTGTCTTGGCTGTTGCGATATTATTTAAGAAATCACTCATTAAAGAAGGTTTAAAAGTTGAAAACCCAGTTTCTTTGATTGAAGAACCTGCAAACGCATGATGAATAGAATTTTCATCGGAATGAGTAAAAAGACTAATCGGCGGATTAGTCTTTTCTGATTTTAAGACGATTCATTTTATTTGCAGCAATCTTCGCTGTGACGATTGATGTTGGAAAACCTGAAGGCGAGAATGACCATTGACTTGCTTGAAATACATTTGGAAATGGTGTGTAGATTGAACGTGCAATCTTGAAAAGCTTGTGCTCTACAGGAATATCTTTTGAGAATGCCCATCCTGTAATAGCACCACCGGTGCTGTTGATTCTAGATTCAATCGTGAGTGGGGTTGCTTCAAAATAATGAATGACTTTCGATTTCCATCCAGGTAACAATGTAGATTCGAGTGTATCAATGATGGATGCGGATAGATGCTTTTTCAAGAGATCATAGAAACCATTTTGCTGAATCCATTTGGATAAATCATAACTGAATAGGGTAGAGATGATGACAGCTGACTTGCCTTCTGGAGCGAGTGTCTCATCACGTACGACAGGTACTGAAATCTCATAGGTCGTGAGTCTTGCAAAATCAGATAACCAAGCGAGTAATGTCTGTTTCTTGGATGCTTCATCCAATGTGTTTAAATGGTGAATCAATTGTTGATCTGTCATCTTTAACTTGGATAGACCATCGGTAGATGGCATGTAAAATAAATGACCTGAGAACTTTTCCTTAAAATATGATTTTGGTAAATCGACGGTCATATACATTTGGTATAATGAGTCATTACCTTTTGCTGAAGCTAGTTTGTTTTTGGTGATTGAATAATCGATTTTAGTATTTTCGATGTGTTGATACATATTGTTTAAATCCCCACACCAAAGTAGTGCATCATAGTTATATGAAGTATCATTGTGATACACTTTTTGGGCATTGATGTCGACTCGATTGACTTCTGAATCGGTTTGAATGATACCACCTTTAGATAATATGAAATCACGAATGCCATTGATGATGGTTCTCGTACCACCCTTTGGATAAAAATAATCACTATGCATTTTTAAATAGCTGAGTGCGAAAAATGCTGGGGTATCTGTAAAGAAGTGCTGACTAATGGCATCAATCAAGTCTTTATTCTGAGTATATTTGGATAGATAGGTTCTAATCGGAGTTTTCAGTTTTTCGATTTTTCCAATCGTGAATGTATACTTAAACATCCAAGGTACAATGGTCTTCATCAAATACTTCGCATCTGTCTTCGGATTTAAAAACAAAGGATTATCGACATCATAGAGGACTTCCATGTATTTTGAAATCTTTTTAATATCCTTGAAAATGTCTTCGATTGCTTGTTTGTCATTCGGATAAGACCATAACAATAAATCTTTATATGTCTGATAATTGTCTTTGGGATTGATGGAAATGATGTGTTTTCCAATGCCCATGTCCACGATGTTGGGTATAAAATCGACATGGATTCCGAGCTGTTTGAGCATTGGAAAAAGAGTGCCTGAATTTTCTACACCTCGAATGCCGTGATCAAAAGAAAACCCATCACGTTTAAAACTTCCGACAAGACCACCTAAATCTTCGGATTTTTCAAGCAATGTGACAGCATGTCCTTCATTTGAGAGATAAGCAGCTGCAGTCAATCCTGAGATACCTGCGCCAACGATGACCATTTGTTTTTTCATTCCATGACTCCTGATGATGCGATGTTATTCATCACTTATTTTTTTTAAGATACCGTTTGGTGGCATCTGCAGCAAGTTTACCAGTAATCACTGCAATCGGTACACCTGCTGGTGAAAATGACCACTGTCCAGCCTGATAGACATCAGGAAGAACAGTTTTAATGGATTTTGTAATCTGTGACATATGATGAGGAACGGGAACTGGGTGATTGGTGTAAGCCCATCCAATGATAGCACCGTCTGTACTTCCAATTCTCTTCTTAAATGTCAAAGGTGTTGAACTGAAGGTTTCTAAGGTGTGCTCTTTCAATCCAGGGTAGATTGACTCTGACATCACTTTAATGATATACGATTCAACAAAAGATTTGAATGCTTGATAGTAACCTTTTTTTTCAATATGGGCAATCGTCTCATAATCGAAGAGCACGCTGATGATCAAACCTGTTTGATGTTTGGGTGCCAAACTAGGATCTCTTAAGACAGGAATGGATATTTCATAAGTATTCAAATCGAGAAATTGTTTTAAAGGTTCAATTAGTGTTACCATGTCATCTGCCTTGGGTAATATAACTTGACTTAAACCGGTGATTTGAGGTGTGTAGAAGAGGTGTCCACTGGATTTCTCTTTGAAATAAGATGGATCTAAATCCGTTAAAGCATAGACTGTTAAGACCGATTCAGCTCCTGTTTTATTACTGATGAATGCTTGATGTCTTGAAATTTTGTTTTTAAGTCTTTGATTAGAAATATCACGCTCATCAATCATCTGATAAAGTGATTTTAAATCAGATGCCCAGATGAGTTTTTGATAGGGATAAATGTTTCCATTTGAATCTTGAATCGTCTTTGATTCAATAGATACTTTTTGGATGGAAGTGTTCTTTAAGATGACTCCTCCATGTGCGGTAATATATGCTTCGAGCACTTTTGGCAGTTCCCCAGTGCCACCTTTTGGATAATGGTAATCAAAATAGATGGAAAAGTATCCTAAAGCGAAGAAAGTGGGAGAGCTTTTAAAAAAATGTTGAGCAATCATATCGATTAACGCTTGATTGGATGTGTATCTTTTTAAGTAAGTTTCAACGGGTACGTTTAACTTTTCAATTTGAAATAAGGTGGGTACAAACTTGAAGAACCAAGGAAATAGTGTTTTCAAAACATAGGACTTATTGGCTTTTATGTCGATGATCATCGGATTTTCAATCCCATATAAAACATCCATGTATTTCAAGATGAGTATAATCTTTTTAATGATTCTTTCGATATCTTTTTGATCATTAGGAAACAAATCCATCAGAAGTGACTCATATGACTTGATGTCAGAAATAGATGATAACGGAATCACCTTATCTTTGATTCCGAGAGTGACAGGACTTCGATCAAACGTGATATCGAGTTCGAGATCTCTAATCATCGGTTTTAAGACACCGGAACTTTCAATCGAGCGGATACCACCATCCAGTACGAATCCTTTATAATCGAATGAATTGACTAAACCGCCAATGATGTCTTGTTTTTCGATGAGTAAAGGCTGAAATCCATCTTTAGCCAAATATGCTGCAGCGGTTAACCCAGCCATGCCACCACCGACGATGACTGCTTTATGTGTGTTTGCCATGTTAGGCATCCTTTAGACCAACAAGCTGCAAAGAGAGATCATAAACCTTAGGACTGACAGATGTGTCTGTTGCATGCTTGGCAGGTTTTTCATCAATGGTTAAGTTGAAGAAGTGACCTGAAATACCCTCGATTTCTGGATCAGCAGCAAGATAATAAATCGCTTTACCTGAAATGATTGGATCTTTTAAGAAGCGAGAGGTGACATGTTTAAAAAAGAAGCGGTATAAGAAACCGTTGTTGCTACCGATGGCTGTTTTCACGGCACCTGGGTGGCAACAATTGATGGTGACTTCACTATCCTTCAACTGTTTAACAAGTTCAATGGTCGTCAGTAGTTGAGCTGTTTTGGATTGACCATAGCCTTTGAGACCGGTATAAATCCGACGCTTGAAGTTGATATCCTTCAGTTTGACTCCACTAAATCTATGTCCTTCTGAATTGATTTGAATGATTCTGGATTTTCCATCCTTGATCATTTTTGGCATCAGTAGTTTGGTGAATAAAAAAGTACTCAAGTGATTCACAGCAAAACAAAGTTCAATGCCATCTTCATTGAAAAGTTTTCGAGTGGAGTGTATTCCAACACTATTGATTAAGACATCAATTTTTTTGTATTGATTCATGATGTGCTCTGCAGCGGATTTCACTTCGTCAAACTTACTGAAATCTGCAACCACAATATCAACTTGGATGCCATGCGCATGCATCAATTCCGCTTGAATTGGAAGTGCTTTTTCTTGATTTCTGCACACCATCACAATATTTGATTTTGCTTCAGCAAGCACACGTGCAGCAGATAATCCGACACCTGAAGTCGCGCCAGTGATAACAGAAAGTTGACCCACCATGGAAGCATGCGTCTCTTTTTGTACTGCTTTACTATTTTTCATGAAAATCAGTTCATCAGGCCATTTCATAATGAATATTCCCTACCTCTCATCCGAAAAATGCGCGCATAAACCAACGATAGAATCTGCGATAAATAGGAATGCCATTGTTGATATCTCCCCAAATATCATAATAATCTCTTTGTTCAATGATTTGACCATTTTCATGAATGGTCAATCTTGAACTACCATACATTGGTGTGCTTGGAAAGATTCTGAATTTCATGGTCATGATCCATTCGAACATGATGATATTATTATTCTTCGTAACATTTAAAATTTCCATATGCAGACTTCTACAGCGTTTCGTGAGTCTTGCACACATGGCTTGAAATGGGATGAGCCCATTGATTTTTTGGATGGAATCATGAAATTTGATATCCTCATGATAGTAAGGAAAAATATGTGACCAATCAGGTTTTCCTTCCTTATTGTATGTTTTTGACCACTCACTATAGATGGTATCGATATCCAGTGGTTTAAGAATCGCTTTTTGATTGCTTTGCATGTTACATGACTCCTTAGATTACTTTTTTTGTCTAGACTTATTATAACATGTAATAGTTACGGGAGAATTGATAAGCAATCATATGGAATGTATCCATCAAAAGGCTTGATTTGTGTTGTATAATGAGAATAGAATATGGAAATTATGTGAGAAAGTGGTGCAATATGCCCAGTTTGATGAGTAGAATCCTTTACTTCATATTAAAAAAATCAAAACTCAATCAGAAGTTAAGACTTGAAATCGATCAAAATCGATTAGATGAACACCCCAAAGATAAACCGTCATCTCACATGATGAAAAAGTATCATATTGAGACGAAGATGAATCAGGATAACATCGTTTATCACTGGAAAAAAGAGTCTCGAGGAAGTCAACGTGCGATTTTCTATATTCATGGTGGAGCTTATGTTCATGGATTAGCAAATATGCATTTCAGATTCTTTGAATCAATCATTAAACAAACTGGATACGATATGATTGTCCCCGATTATCCCCTAGTACCTCATGCAGGTGAAGTAGAGATCTATCAGTTTCTGATTGATTCCTATCATGAGATGACAAAGAATCATCAAGAGATCATCATCATGGGAGATTCAGCAGGTGGGGGTCTTGCTTTAGGACTTGCCCAAAGATTGACATCTTTAGGATATACTGACAATCACCATTTAATGTTGCTATCACCATGGTTAGACGTGAGTATGGAAAATAAAGATATTGACTCCATTCAAGACCAAGATCCTATTTTAAATCGTGATGCACTGAGAAGGATTGGAAACATGTATGGACAAGGTCTTAAGTTAACTGATCCATTTCTTTCCCCTTTGTATGGGAAGTTTAAAGGCATCGACACAATTGCTTTATGGATTGGAACGAAGGACATCTTGTATGCAGATGCATTGGCACTAGAGAAAAGATTGAAGGATGAAGATATTGATTTTAAGATGTATACACACCAAGATATGCTTCATACGTGGATGTTTTTTGGAATCAAGGAATCAGTAGATGCTATTCATGAGATGGTAAGATATATCAAGAGTTTAGAATAAATCAAAGAGGGGAAAACATGAACTATCAAGTCGTTTATTTTTCAAGATCGGGCAATTCTAAAAAAGTTGCTGAAAAAGTATCCATTAAGTTAGGGGCTCCACTCATCCAAATTGATGATCACAAATGGTGGAAAGGTCCAATTGGATTCATCAGAGCGGGTTTTTATGCAACAATTGATAAGAAGGTGAAGATTACACTTTCAGAACCACTCAAAGAAGATTCAATCAGTATCGTCATTTCTCCATTATGGGCAGGAGATACCGCTCCAGCTGTCAGAGCATTTTTTAAGATGTTTCCAAAAGAACAATCGCATTTGATTGTGACATCCATTGGAAGTACCATCACCAAAAGAGAGAATTATCTATCGGTGACTGATGTTGTTAAAAGAAGTGAAAATGAAGATGAAGCTATTGACAAGTTAGTTCTAAATATTAAAGGTCAAAACTAAAGAATTCAATAGATGAAGACATATCAATAGAAATCACTTTGAAAAGGTGATTTTTTTGTTTGGATGCTAAAAGTAAGGATGATCATTAACCCTTAAACAAGTTAAATAAATTAAAATAATAAACTAAAATGATTGCAATTTTATACCTGACGGGGTATTATATTACATGGTGATTAAAATGAAAGAAAAACATAAAAAAATTGTTGTCATTGGTGGTGTCGCCGGTGGCATGAGTTTTGCAACGAGATACCGCAGACTCAATCAAGAAGATGACATCATCATCTTTGAAAAAGGACCCTACGTGTCCTTTGCAAACTGCGGGTTACCTTACTTTATCTCTGGAGAAATCAGCACAAGAAGTGCATTACTAGTCGTCAGAGAACAACTATTGAAAGATCGTTTTAGATTGGATATAAGATCAAATTCTGAAGTCGTTTCTATTGATCCTTCCCAAAAATTGATTGAATATCGACATCAAGAAGAGATCCATACAGAAACCTACGATGAACTGATTATTTCTACAGGTGCAAAACCCATACAGTTATCCATCGAAGGACTTGATCAGATTCCACATTTCTCACTCAGAAATATTCCGGATCTTGATCAAATCATGAAATTCATTAAAGCCAATCAACCTAAACATGCGACCATCATTGGTGCTGGTTACATTGGACTCGAAGTTGCGGAAAATTTGATTAAAAAAGGACTTTCTGTAGCAGTCGTAGAAAAATCAACTGAAGTCCTTCCGGTTGTCGATCCTGAAATGGGAATCATGATTCGAGAAGAACTTGAAAAAAATGGTGCAACTGTTTACGTTGATGATGAGTTTACATCGTTTAGCAATCAAAAAGGATTCTTGAAATCAGGTCAAATCATTGAAACTGATTTTGTCATCACAGCTGTTGGTGTGAATCCTGATACTAAACTAGTAGAACAAGCAGGTATCAAAACAGGCATGAGAGGTGGTATCGTGATTGATTCACGTTATCAGACAACGATCGATCACATCTATGCTGTGGGTGATGCAGTCATTGTGAAAAACCAAGTAACATCATCTGACACACTCATTCCGCTTGCATCCCCTGCCAATAGACAAGGTAGACAACTTGCAGATATTTTAAGCGGACTTCCAGTCACAAACAAAGGTACTCTGGGTACCTCAATCGTTAAAGTATTTGATTTAAGTTTGGCTGCAACAGGGCTTAATGAAAAACAACTCAAAGGGCAAACCTATCAAGTGATTCATCTGAACGCAAATGATCATGCAAGTTATTATCCTCACGCAACTCCCATTTATTTAAAAGTCATCTTTGACCCTCAAACCGAACGCATTTTAGGTGCTCAATCTGTCGGTCAAAAAGGTGTTGATAAGCGAATCGATATTCTTGCAACTGCCATCAAAGGCAAAATAAAAGTTACAGATTTACAGGAACTTGAACTCTCATATGCACCACCTTATTCCAGTGCAAAAGATATCGTGAATTTAGCGGGATATGTGGCATCCAATGTGATCTTAGGATTGACTCAAACTGTTCAGTGGTATCAAGTCAAATCTATGATTGAAAATCAAGAAGATATCATCTTTGTCGATGTTAGACCAGCATTTGAAAGTGAAGCTTATGGCTCAATTAAAAACTCGATCAATTTAGATATTGATCAGCTATCAAAGACATACCACGAAATTCCTAAAGACAAAAAAGTGATTGTCTATTGTGATACAGGGACAAAGGGGTATAATGCAGAACGATTCTTAAGATCAAAAGGCTACGATGTTAGAAACATCGATGGCGCATATCATATCATCTCAAAAATGTTAAAGGAGCATATCAATGGTTAAAAATGTTAGAATGAATGAACTAGAACAAGCATTAAAGGCAGGTACTGCAAGTGTGATTGATTGCAGAGAAACCTATGAGTTTGAAGAAGGACATATTCCTGGTGCAATCAATACACCGACTTCAGAATTTATGAATTACGTGCACTTGATTGACAAATCAAAGCATCATTTCATCATCTGCCTGACGGGTGCTAGATCGCAAATGGTTGCTAGATATTTAGACAACCAAGGTTATCAAGTATCCAACGTCCTTGGTGGTATGATTGTGTATCACGGCGATATTGAAGAATAAAAATCAGAAGTCAATAAAAAAAGCTTATCTCATCGTTTGAACGAGGTAAGCTTTTATTCTATTACAGGCTATTTTTTATCTGTTTGTTGAGTTTAAATGTTATGTAAATTAAAGTGACAGAAAATGCCAACATGAACCCATAAAGTATATTCGCCCAAGCGACCATCGCTCCTCTACTCATCGCTATGAAAGCTGTAATACTTACAAATAGTGATAGAATACCAACGACCAATTGGAAGATATTGATAGAATCGAATGAAACTTTTGATTTGATTGATTTTTGGTAGTATTTGATTCGTAACAATCCTAAAATGAGGGTAAGAATGAATAAAATACCACTAAAAATGAGGATTGCAATTAAGAGTAAAGCAACAAAGATTGCAGCGATTGGATTTTGATCCTCTGAACCAATTTGTGATAAAACAACAAGCGATATGACAATCAGTGTACCATGAATCATAACTAAAAAAGCAATCATCAAAAAATTGAGTTTTGTCATATCATCCATTTTTTTGTTCATATTCAGTTGCCCCACTTTTTCTTAAATTATACCAGCGAAATGATAAATAATCAACTCTGCAATGAAAATGATATTGAACTCAATCCTACCTTATGATAGAATGGACGCATAGTCACGAGGGGGGACTCTATGATGTCGATTCAAAAATTCACAGCTTTTATTGTCCTTGTGGTAAGTGCTTTTTTCATGTTGAGCATTCAAATCAATGCAGTCGCATGGGAAGATACGCTAAATGGAGTTCCCATCCTTCTTTCTAATTGTTTCGATGATCATTTACCAGATGATCCCAATATCCATGTCGAACTGATGGTTTTAAGATCTGACTTTAAAGAGAGTCAAATCAATGATGTCATCCGTGATTCGTATCAAGAGTATTATCCTAATTATTCAATGTATACTCATTTAGATTCAGGTGATGAAATCAGTTACTTTGCCTATATCAATGGAGCATCCATGAGAAGGGATGAATGCGTGTACGAATATGCATTTTATCAAGATGAAGCGACCTCAATCACTCAAGTTCGTTTCATTATGTTCAATAGTGAAGGTGAAATACTATCATCTTCTCCGCTATATGTCCATGTACATCCCGATCATTTTAGCAATATCCGTGGATTTTATCGCGCTGACTTTGAAAACAGATCATTTTCCAATGATCGAGAGCTATGTTTTAATGCTTGGATTATCCTTGAATGGATCTTGCTCTTTTTCTTAGTATTTGTTGTGACACTAGTCAAATTTGGATTAGGTATTCCCCTTAATATCAAGTATTGCTATCCGATTTTATCATGGGTAATCGATTTTTTGATTGTGATGGTTTCGATATCTTTCGTGTATTACCTTTATTACGTACCCGAAATCCGAGAGTTATTGACTTTATTCTTCATTGTATCGGGATTCTTCATCCTTCAATTTGTCATAGGGTATTTTTTCCTCATTAAAAAAGAGTCACGTGATGGCATATGGACTCAATCGATTTTGTTCTTTATTTTGATTTTAGGCCTACTGAATTTAATGGTATAAGAATGATCCAAATCAAAAACGCCAACCTCCATTAGAAAAGTTGGCGTTTTGTTTATGTGATGAATTATCGCTTGCCATAAATCAGTCGTTTTCTTAAACTTGCTGATGTAAACTCAATGATCATGACCACGATGATGATACCCCAGAGGAATGCTGGTGCATCTCTATATCTGAAATTACCAATCGCTGCTTGCAATTCAAATCCTAATCGTCCTGCACCAATCAACCCTAAGATGATGGCGTTTCTGACGTTGATATCAAAACGATAGAGTGAATTCGAAACGAAGTTCGCAAACAACTGTGGAATGATTCCTGTTCTTAATTTTTGAACGTTGTTTGCTCCTGTAGAGTCTAGTGCTTCTAAGATCCCTTTATCCATGTCTTCGACATTCTCAGTATACAGTTTGGTTAACATTCCTGAAGATGTGAAGCCAATCGCGAGCACACCAGCAAATACACCAGGTCCTACCACACGGATGAAGATGAGTCCAATGACAAAGAACGGCATCGTTCTGATGAAGACAACAAGGACACTCACCAAGAATGCAACAAAGTTGTTGGTGATGTTACGGCTACCTAGGAAACTTAAAGGGATTGCAACAATCGTACCAATGATCGTTCCAAGGAAGGCAACCATCAGTGTCTCAAACATGAGATAAGGCACATGATAGTTTTCAAGTGAGAATAACTTCTCCCAAGTTGGATTTGCTAACCCTCGAAACATGCGTTGAACAATATCGAGTCCAGATTCACTGATGAGCGGACCTTGAAACTCTGGAATGCTCCAGTAGAAGAGGTAGAAGATTGCTGCTGTTAATAATAGTTTAAAAACAAGTGTTCTCGGTCGGCTTTGATATTTCTTGATGACGTCTAGTGAATAGTCCATATCATGTCAACTTCTTTCTTAAGTATCTGGAAAGTGTTTCAATTAAAATGATTACAGTGAACAAGACGACTAAGATCATACCAACATCTTCGTACTGTCTCCAGCTGATTCTGTCATTCAGAAGTAAACCGATACCACCGGCACCGACGAAACCGAGGATGGCTGCACTTCTGACGTTGATTTCAAAGTTATATAAAACAATGGATAAATAGTTACCTAATACTTGAGGTACAACAGCTGTTCTCACAGCTTGAAGTTTGTTGGCTCCAGTGGATTCAATCGCTTCATAGGGAAGCATATCCACAGTTTCAATGACTTCGTAAAGCATTTTAGTAACGATGGTGAATGTGAAGATGGATAATGCAATTAAACCTGCCATCGCACCCATTCCGATGATGAACATCAACATCGCTGCATAAACAAGCACTGGAATGGTTCTAATCAATGACATGATGAAACGAATCGGATTATAAATTGCAGATTTCTTCACGATATTCGATGATGATAAGACTGCAACAGGCACTGCAAGTGCTGAACCAATGAGGGTACCACCTACAGAGAGTTGAATCGTTTCAACCAGTGGAAGGAAAATGCGTTCAGTATACGCAAAGTTTGGCTTGATCAAGCGTGAAATGATGCGCCACATGTTGCTAAAATTACTAAAAAACTGAATCAGGTCAACGTTAGTTGCACTGATTGCTAGCACGAATACAATGAAAAGAACGAGCACAATGTATAAAGTGATCGGATAAGGTTCAACAATTTCAAAGTCTTTGGTTTTGTGTGTGCGTGCCGCTTTTGATACGTAAGGTGAGAAGACTTCTTTAAAGACTTCTTTTGTACGTGCCAAAAAAGGCTTTTTGTCAGTCTCTTGTCTCATACAATCTCAACCTTTTTAAACATGATATCGTCTTCAGTAAGTTCACGGTTATAGATTCTCTTTAATACTTCCTCATTGACATCTTTAGATGGACCATCAAAAACAATTTCTCCACCACGGATACCAACAACTCGGTTAACAAATTTTAAAGCGACGTCAACGTGATGCATGTTCGCGATAATCGTGATGTTGTATTCTTGATTGATACGTTTAAAGTCTGTCATGATCATGTCAGCGGTGACTGGGTCAAGGGAAGCTACTGGTTCATCGGCTAAAATGATGCTGGGATCTTGAGCAAGTGTACGGGATAATGCAACACGTTGCATTTGTCCACCCGATAATTGGTCGCATCTGATGAATGCTTTATCGAGAATTCCGACTTTATGTAAAGCTTCGAGTGCATCTAGATGATCTTTTTTGGTGTAATATCCAAAAATAGAAGGCAAGAAACCTTTGTCCGCAATTTTTGCTGCGAGTACGTTTTTAATGACTGTTGTACGTTCTACGAGGTTAAACGATTGAAAAACCATGCCGATGTGTCGACGGAATTTACGTAAAGGTAGTCCTTTTAAAGTTTCATCGACTACAACATCGTTGACGATGAGTTCACCAGAAGTGGGTTCAATCATTTTATTGACCAATCTGATCAATGTTGATTTACCAGCACCACTGAGTCCGATGATGGCAACAAATTCTCCCTGATTGATTTGAAGGTTAACACCTTTCAGTGCAACAGTACCATTTGGATAGGTCTTTCCTACATTTTTAAATTCGATCATATGTTTGCTCCCTAGATGAGAATAGAAGGCTAGCATTTAATAACTAGCCTTCACTCTGATTGTATTGTAGTTTGATTAAATTATGTAATTAATTGCCTAAAACGATAGATTGTGCAATACGAGCTGCTTCGTAATCTTCATCAGATACGATTGCATAACCAGTATGGCTATAAACTGCGAATACTGCAAGACCTTCTTCAGTAGCAACGAGTTCCATGAATGCATCCTGTAAGTCTTTCTTCAGTTGGCTGTTAACAGTCTTATTGGATACGGCGATGGTGTCGTTGAAGATACCTGGAGTTACGATGATAACATCAGTTTCTGCCCAAATGGTGCCTGGACGGTTGTATCCGCCTTCACCAGTGGAATTCCAGTTTGCTGCATAGTCTCTACGAGCGTCTGCATACAATGTAACAACGTCATAAGTACCAGCTGCTAGACCAGCAAGTGCGTTACCATAACCGCCAGCTGGAGCTGCTTGAGAAAGATCAGAAACGAGCTTTTCGAAGTTCTGGTATAACCAAACTGCTGGATAAACTGTACCTGCAGATGAAGTTGCACCTTGGATACCCCATTTAGCGCCGTCTAAGTCAGCCCAAGTGAGTGGTGTACCAGCATTCACTTTATTCGCGAGTTCTCTACCTTTAGCAGAAGGACCAGCGACTACGAGTGAACGGTAGTAAGTGACTTGATTTTCAAGTGGAAGAGTAGCTAAGCCATCATTCCAATCTTTAGCAACTTCAGAGTCTTTGTTCAGACCAGCACGAGTTGCGGCAAGAATGACATCGATATTGCCATCTTCGGAATAGAGGGCATAGGTTCCACCAGGTAAGAACGCGATATCAGTTGTACCAGCATCGAGTGCTTCGCCAGCTGCTTCGTAAGTTGCAGAAACTTCAACTGTGACGGATTCAAGTTTGGAATAACCCTTTTCAATCAAAGCTTCAAGTAACATTTCTTCAAGTGGTTCAACAAATTCGAGAATTGCTGCTGGGTCTCTTGAAGGCACGAAAGTGATCTTCAAAGCTGTGATGTCCTTAGCGTTAGAACAAGCGGCAAGGCTGAATACGGATAAAACGAATAAGAATGCAAGAAATAATTTCTTCATAAATCCACTTATCTCCCTTTTGTTTTTTAATATGCTTCCGTAACTATAAATAGTTAGGTGCACACCATGTTTTTATTATAACTCATTTTTGATGCTTGTAAACTCAAAAATCTTACATGAATGTGATTATTATGTATAATCATGACTGTATACGTTTTCAAAGTAGGTAAAAAAACATGTATAATGATTGTATAATGGAGAAAATATGATGACTGTTCAATTTAGGATGATTTATACTTCAGATACACACGGTAGAATCACGGCTTATGATTTCATGTCGAAATCGTATGGTCGTTTTGGTTTATCAAGACTTGCAAGTTATTTAAAAAATATGGATGAACCTTATCTTTTGATCGATAATGGTGATTTTTTGCAAGGATCACCGCTTTTGGATGTAACCAGAAAAGAAAAAGTCATTCAACCCGTCGCCAATGTATTCAATAGGATGGGTTATCGTTATGTGACAGTTGGAAATCATGACTTTAATTTCGGCTTAGATGTTTTAAAGCAGTTCCAAGATTCTTTTTCAGGAGAAATCCTTTGTGCAAATCTTTATAAAGATGGAAAACCTTTTTTTAAAACCCATGTGATCCATGAAATCAGTGGTGTGAAGATTGGATTGATCGGACTTGTCACAGAATATATTCCAGTTTGGGAGAGAAAAGAAAATATTCCTGGTTTAGAATTTAGGGATGTTGTGGAAACAACTAAAACTTTGATTCAAAAGCATGATCTCAAGAGTCAAACAGATTTGATTGTTGTCCTTTATCATGGAGGATTTGAACAAAACCCAACAACTCATGACATTTATGGACAAAAAACTGTTGAAAATAAAGGGTATCAATTGTTTGAAATCCCAGAAGTTGATTTACTATTAACAGGGCATCAGCACATTCCTCAAATCCATCAAAGGGGCAATCGAGTGGCAACCCAAACCAGTCATAACGCTTCTGATGCAGGAGTTTTCCATCTTGAGATGAAGAAAACAGAACAAGGATATGAATTATTACATGTGAAAGCAGAACTCATCAAATTATCCAATCATGATGTTGATCTTGAAGTCGAGCGTGTGGTAGAAGAGGATATCAAGAAAACTGAAAAGTATCTCAGTCAACATGTTGGGACTCTGAAAACAGATATGACCATCCATTCACCACTCTCAGCAAGAATCAAGAAACATCCACTTTTTCAGCTGATAAATCAAGTTCAAATGGATTATACAGGAGCAGAACTTTCGTGTGCATCGTTACCCAACGATACACATGGATTACCTGAAGTCGTCACTTTGAATGATATTTTCGTGAGCTTCCCCTTTGAAAACGACCTTGTTGTTTTAGAGGTCACAGGAAAACAGATAGTTGAAGCCCTTGAACAGAATGCGAAATACTTTGAACTCTCCAATGATCAAATTGCTGTGAGCCCAAAGTTCTTACATCCTAAAGTTGAGCATTATAATTATGATGTCTATGATGGAATCAATTATGAAATTCATGTTGGAAGACCTATTGGAAAGCGGATTGACAAGATTACAATCCATCAAAAGTCTATCGATTTACAACAAAAATATACACTTGTCCTAAATTCTTATCGCTCAACGGGTTCGGGTGGATTTGAGATGTTTAAAGATGCAAAAATCTTAAGACAATATCCGGTTTCATATGTCGAGTTAATCAGTACATACATTAAAGAACACCCCAACTTAGATTTAGAAATCATCGATAATTTAAAAATCTTCAAAACGTGATGACCTAGCAAAGATATTGATATATAATAGTAATCAATCAGCACTTTAATGATATGTAAAAACAACGTAGGTTGTTTGAATGGAGGGGTATCATGAAGAAATGGATTGGTATGGAATTTAAACGGTGGGTTATGATACAATCTATTTATCAAGTATTAGAAATTAATAATTAATTCTATTGATTGACATCGATGACTCGGGGGAGGAAACTTAGATGACAAATGCAAGCCATATGATGATAGAATCACACAACATGCATGATCTTTTATGCATATTTTTAGTCTCCATTTTAGCAAGTGAGGTTATCCATACATGAAAAATTTCAGAGGTGTTTTCAATCTGGTATTGTTTAGTTTTGGCTTAATCTTTTTTGTTATTTCTGAATATGCTTCAACCATTGGAAAATCTGTCACAATCGATCGATTTGATGCAGAAGTCACTTTCGATGAACAAGGCGATATGACCGTTGTCGAACGATGGGATATGGATTATCATGAAGACATGCGCGTTCGATTTAGAGATATTAAATATGTCAAATATGCTGCAAACTATCCACTCGTCTATGATGATGATAATCGTGCGACTTGGGTTAATGATTCTGTCGATGTTGATTTTTATAAAAATGGTGTCAATCGCACTTCAGACATCTATGTGGGCTTATCAACCCGTGGTGATTATGATGAACTCGGTGATTTAATTCAATGTCCTGACTTTACTTTAGAATGTGAATCCATTTTTGTAGATACATACAGTGCAGGCAGACTATCAGGTAAGGTCACATTTGTTTATACATACACCATTGAAGGCGTGATTACAAAATATTCAGACATCTCAGAATTCAACTGGAGACTCTTTGAATATGCTGAAGGAAACATTAAAGAAGCTACCATCACACTAAACTTACCTCAAAACAGTTATGAAACAAATAGATTTTATGCATGGGGACATGGATTAAGTACAGGAAATATTGAAATCATCGACAATCAAACCATTGAAGTCACCATGGAAAACATTAAGAATGGTGAATTTCCAGAATTGAGAGTCTTGATGCCTAATTTGCTGTTTCCAGATATCAGAAATCAAAACATTGTCATTCATCCAGATATGGACTTTGAGCGTTTATATGACTATGAGAATGCACTTGCCATACAAACCAACAGACGCATTCTATGGGCACAAATCATGTTCTTTGGTGCACTAGCACTGATTCCTATCATGGGTTTAATTACATACCGGATTTATTTGAAGCACGATAAAGAATATGAACCTGATTTTCAAGGTGAATATTACCGAGAACTACCGAACGAAGCGACCCCAGCGGAGGTCAGTTATCTTTATTACAATAAATCGATTAATGATGAAGTGTTCACTGCAACTCTTCTAGACTTGATCAGGAGAGGATACATTCAGATTGTTGATGAAGTCAAAAACGTCTCAGAATCCGAAACCAATATCAAATTGCGGAGAACTAAGTCAAATCAAGAACACGAATTACTACCGCATGAAAAAGTATTCCTCAGTATGATTTTTGATATGATGGGGAATCGATTGGAAACATCAACGCGTCAAATTGAGAAATTTTCTGCAACGTATTCGAATGCTAAGGTATTTCAGAATAAGGCAAGTGAACTGATTAAAGAAGCGAAAAGACAAGCTGAAAAACAGCGTTACTATGAGTCCTTAGGTACTGAAAAAAATCTCATCAGGAAATACTCCTTGATTCCACTCATCTTTTTTGGAATATCACTCATTTTATGGCTGAATTTCCAAATTGATACTTGGATTGCGATGGGAATATCGCTTGTGATCACCATCACTTTCCTCATCTATGTGTCTCAATTCACCAGAAGAACAAGACAAGGAAATGAACTTTATGTAAAATGGAAAGCTTTTAGAAACTTCTTACTCAACTTTTCCAATATGGAAGATTATCCAATTCCATCGATCATCGTTTGGGAGCATTATCTCGTTTATGCAACAGTTTTCAAGTTAGCAGATGTAGTCATGGATCAACTGCGAGTAAAACTTCCGAAAGAAGCATTTGAAATGGATCAAGCAACATATCTTGGGTATGGTTATCGAAGATTTGGATCGAGATACTATCTGCATCAAACATTCTCAAGATCGTATCAAAACGCAAAAACAAATGCAGTGCAAACCATTGCTAGACACAATCAAGCACAAGCAAGTTCTGGTCGTGGTGGAGGATTTGGTGGAGGCAGTTCATTTGGTGGCGGCGGCGGTGGCGGCAGAAGCCGTTAAACATAATTCAAAAAAAATTAAAAAAGGAGAAATAAAAATATGTGGACAATTGGTTTAAGTACTGGACTTATTGCATTGATTGTTGTCTTCGTGATCGTGGTGATCATTGTTGGTTTTCTCATTAACCAATATAATGCACTGGTGGTATTGAGAAATAAGGTTAGAAATGGGTTCTCACAGATGGATGTTCAACTGAAAAGACGATTTGATATGATCCCAAATTTGGTTGAAACTGTAAAAGGTTATGCCAAGCATGAAGAAAGTATTTTTGGTGAGTTTGCACGTGCTAGAGGACTCTATGCTCAAGCGGCTAAATCAGGTAACTTGCATGAGATGGCAGATGCCGATAAAGGCTTTACAGGTGCATTATCAAGATTGATGGTTGTATCAGAACAATATCCTGAATTAAAAGCAAATACGAACTTCATTGAACTGATGGAACAACTCAAAGATACTGAAAACAAGATTTCTTTCTCTCGTCAATTCTATAATGATATCGTGATGAAGTATAACAATCAGATTGAACTATTCCCATCCAATATTGTTGCTGGTATGTTCAATTTTAAGACGGCTGAATTCTTTGAAGTATCGAAGAAAGAAGAAAGAGAAGCGGTTAAGGTACAGTTTTAATGGACACAAAGATACGTCCAATGACTGAAAGAGAAAAAGAAATCAAACGCATTGAATATAACAATAAGGCCAATGAAAAACGTGATGAAATGAATGTACCCATTGAAATACGGATTCTTGCAGGCATACCGTACACATTGTTACTGATGAGTATTGTTATTTACGGATTAGCAGCATCAAATGCTAAGATACCAGGTGCAATGGCCTTGATGTTGTTATCACTTCTTGGTGCGATATTGATTCATCAAGGAATTCGAATTTTTTGTCACGGTGTTGGACTGATACATTATCTTTTTGGTATGGCTCTGGTAGATCGTAAAACGGGATATATGATGAATCGTCAACAGGTCTTAGCACTGATCATCGATGAGTTTAAAAATCGTTTCACACTCACACGTTTGAAACACATGATTGTAGCGCTTGAAGGCCCTTTTTACCGATCGATATCCATGAGAGATATCGATGTCGTTTTCGGATATCGAAAACAAGCAACCATACTCAGATATTACTTAAAGAGTATCAAAGATGAGTTTTCCAAGTTTTAATGATTCAATAAAATACATGTTTTCACATCAAGCACAGGGGTAATCCACCTTCTGTGCTTTTTTGATGCAAATGATTTGAAAATATTTGTTGAATGATAGATAAATATGAAGGATAGACTTGATTTAGGGACAGTAGGTTATATCAAATAATATGCATGCGTTATAAATGAATCATCATTTCAATACTTGCATTCACATTCCTGTTTAACACGGGGATTTCTTTTGGATTTCTAGGCATCATCGGAAATAGTTATTAAATCAATGTAGAGGAAGCGAAACTTCCTCTTTTATTTTCGAATTCATGCGTGTAAAATGAAGATATAGGAGGATTCAATCATGGGAAAAGAAGATGTATTACAGCTTGCCAAAGATGTGCAGTTATGTGATGAAAGAGGCTTATTCGCGAAAGTTGTCATCTCATATCAAGCCATGACCAAAGCTTTGAATGTTGCTTTTGGAGCAACTCAAGGAGCAGGTCAAGATGGATTTGTTGGGATCTACAAAGATCAACTGGTATGTTTTGAATCAAATCTGCTAGGTACAAAGCCTGCAAAAGAACGATTCAGAATTTCTTTTGAGTTCATTGAAACTCATGAAATTAAAACGGGATTTCTCGGTTTGAACAATCAATTCAACATCACAACAAAAGAGCACAAATTCAAACTCTATTTCATGAAGGGTAGACTTCCATTGATTGAAGCCATCAATCAAGCAATTCAATGATTTTATTCGATACAACATATTGACTACAAAGGATGTGATTGGGTTTAATGATTAACATCACACACGCAAGAAAGTATTATGGCAATTCCAGAGGGATTCATGATGTGACGCTTGAAGTGAATACAGGTGAGATTTTTGGTTTTGTTGGTCCTAACGGTTCAGGAAAAACAACATGCATTCGAGTTCTTTTAGGCTTACTTGGCCTCGATTCAGGAGAAGCATCGATGATGAATCAATCTGTTACCATTGATCAACCCCACATCAATCAAGATATTGGTTATATGCCAAGCGAATCCTATTTTTTCAATGAAATGAAAGTCAAGAATGTCATTGATTTTTTCGTGAAGATGCGACATGTCGATCCAAACTATTTAAGCGATTTAATCCATCGTTTGGATGTAGATATTAATAAGAAGTTTGGTGCACTATCCTTTGGAAATAAGAAGAAAATAGGGATTATCGTTGCTTTGATGCATCAACCCAAAATTCTCATTCTGGATGAACCAACATCTGGACTCGATCCATTAATCCAATCTCGCTTCCTTAAACTTCTTTTAGAAGCTAAACAACAAGGCACTACTATTTTACTATCCTCTCATGTCTTGAGTGAAATCGAAAAAGTATGTGATCGAGTAGCTTTAATCAAAGAAGGCGTGATCCTCTTCACCAAATCCATTGAGGATATCCGAAATGATGAACATAAACGTCTTTTAGTTAAACCTAGTCATCCCGATTTAGTATTAAATGGACTGCTTTATATTCATGATCAGAATGAAACATCCCATTATACTTATTCAGGTGACATCAATGAATTGATTCACTATTTGAATACATTCATTTTTGATGATGTTGTGATCAGAAACATTGGACTAGAGGAACTATTTGCGCAATACTATATGAAGGAGGATATCATATGAAATATGTTTCGATGAACCTCTTTAAGTTAGAATTCAAACGTAGTTTCAAAAGTTTGATGATATGGTCAATATCTCTTGCATTATCACTATTGATCGTGATTGTCATTTATCCAATGGTTGATGAAATGTTTGAGGCACTTGAACAAATGATTGATTATCTTGAGTCTATCGATAGCGGATTAGTCAGTATGCTTGAGACATTCGGTGGAATACCAGATAGTGGTATTGAATATTTTGCGACCGAAGGTGCGATGTTTTTACAACTTTTAGGGGGTATTTTCGCTGCAATCGTTGGTTTTGGTATCATCAACAAAGATGAGAAAGAAAAAACTGTTGAAGTCATATATACACTACCCATTTCAAGATCAAATATCCTGTTGACCAAAATCATTGTTGTTGCTGTTAACTTGTTCATCTTCATGTTGATTCAAGTGGTCATGGTTGTCTTAGGATTCTTGATGGTTGCTCCAGGTGAAGATATTTCTCAAATGTGGGTTTTCGGTTTATTCGATTATTTGATGTTTTTAATGATCGCCTATCTGAGCATGTTTCTTTCGTTAATATTGAAACCCAACCAATCCAACTTTCTAGCAATTGCCATTCCTTTTCCGCTTTATATCATCACAGTCATTGCATATGCAACAGACCAAGCATTCTTAAAAGCACTCAAATACTTATCACCATTTACATTTGTTGAACCTGTTGGATGGCTGAAAGATCAAACTGAGTTTGAACTCATCAATTTCATCAGTTTCTCAATACTGACCATCATTGTCATCATCATCAGTTTCCAATTGTTTAGAAAAAGACAAATCATTTAGAACATCAATCTGAGTGTAAAAAAACGAGATAGGCACAATCGTTCCTGTCTCGTTTTTTAATGTTTGATTTTGAATAGTTTTCGTTTGAGCACTTTGATTTGTAATCCAAACTTCTCACCCATCTTTTTCTTGAACGTTTTGAGATAATCATGAAGCAATATCCAAATCAAATAGAAGAAAAGTAAAAAGTGAATGACACGAATCACGATACCCATGATATCATCATAAATCCGACTATCAAATACGAGTAACATGATGAATCCTGCAAGGAGTAAATTACCGATATTTTTCATAGGAATAAGAACCCCAGAAACAAGAAGATGATCACATAGTAGAAATTCACACGAATGGTTTTATGAATCGTCTGTGTAAACTCCTGAGGTATGACCTCACGTCTTGATTTCTTAACAAACAAGATGATCATCCAAAGGATATTGATGATCCCCCACGCTAGAGCTAGATAAAACATGACTTGAGCAATCATGATTGTCCACCTCCAAAAATCACTTCATACCATTCTGATAACTTACCGTAAACATTACCTAGAAACTCCATGATTTTCTCAAACCCAATGAATGATTTGATCATTTCAAGTTTTTCTTCGAATGAAATGAGTACCAAAATATCATTAAAGTTTTGAACTTGAGCAGTATTGATGACATAAATGAGTAACATCATGAGTGCTGAAATGATAACAAAATTAAACGCATGATTGAAGAAGAGCATTTGATGAACAATGCCTTTCTTATACTCTAAAACAAACTTTCTTGTCATTGGGTGAGATGGATTATCACCTAGTGAACAGACAGGACATTTCGATAATGATCTGTGATGATAATGGAACTCCGATGTTGTGCATTGTTTGGATTCAAAGATTAACCTTGAAAGAACTCTTGACCATTCCTTAGGTGATGGACGATGAATTTTGAGTGGATCACTTAAGGTCAATGATTTTCTCATCACATTCTGATAGTAGTTTGGAAATAGTTCAACAAGCTTAATTTTATCTTGTATCTCGGCTTGAGGAACTGTTTCCTTATGTAGATAATAGTTATTCTCAACAAAGAAACTCATTGGCTTTGTAACGAGCTTATAGGTACCTTTATAGGGGTGTCCATCATGCAAAATATGATGAATAATGACACCTAAATGATATCTAATGGATGCGGGTGCGAGATGGTCATATTTGATTTCTAAAGGTACGGGAGGTGTCTTTTCCTCATCTTCATGATCAGCCCATATCGAGTTAGATTTCTCAAACTCAAAGTCTATTTTTTGAACTTCAGGTTGAATCTCAAGTTTGATTTCTTCAACTTTAGGTTTAGTCTTTGGTTTCAAAGGTTTATCGAAAGGAGATCTGATGAGTTCAAGATCCTTCAAACGTTGTTCCTCAATCTTTTTCTTTTCAATCTCGATGAGTCGTTTCTTTTCAGCTTCGATATCATCCAAGTGTTTTTGATACTTGAGTGCTAGATAATACTCATGAGGCAAATATTCATCCTTTTGGAATGCCATGGCTTTCAGTGACTCATCATGTGATGACATGAACACAACATCAGGTATGAAAGGATTTAAGTCATGATCGATGAATATCTGGTTTAATTCAACGGTGACTTTTTCTTTTTCTAGTTTTGCAAACATATCAGCAATATTTCTAGAAATCATCATCTTGACGCGATCGGTGATTTTCATTTTGCCTAAATGAGTGTTTTTCAGCAATTGTTGAAGTCTTGTCAGATGAGGAATGTTTTGAGTAGTGTATCCGATGACTTGTTGATTGTGGTGAATCAAATGTTCAGGGATGGATAGATAGCTATCGAGTTTCTTGAAATGGGGATCTTGAATGAGCACATCGATACGTGAACCGAAACTATACTTTTCAGCCATCTTTGGATTGAAGAAGAAGGCCAATTTCTTGGATCCTTTAATCGTATAGTATTTACCACTGATGGTTTCTTCGTACACATAGTTTTCATCAACAGTGATGGGTTTATCATCGGTTTCATATTTGACATATTTCTTAGAAATGGTCTTAAAATATTCAACCAAGTAATCATAATCCTTGGTTTGCTCTTTCGCACAAATGGGACATTTTTGAAAATGTGAAGGATAATAATGGGTTGCATGTTTCTTACACTTCTTAGCAGTTTCCTTCATTAATTTTAAATTGGTTACCCATTCATCTGCAGAAGGTCTGTTTTCAGCACCTTTTTCAAATGCGCGAATAAACAGTTCTTGAACGTGCTTTGGAAAGAATCCAAAAGGCATTGCATTCTTTGGGGGAAGAATGTTATTCAATGGTGTAAAATAGGGGAATATTTCATTTTCCATGTTGTAATTAATCGCATTCCCATCAAATCCTGGAATTCCTTTGATGCGAGCTGAAAAGGGATGGACACCCATCGATAGTATTTGGAAGATTAAGATGGCAAGTCCGTAGTTATCGTGGTTCGGAGTACGCTTGACTTCGATTAAGGATCTCTTCTTTTCTTCAATCACTTCAGGTGGGGTATAATCTGGTGTAAAGACCTTACAGTGATAAAGTGTCGCATTCACAAGGACTTGGAAAGAGTCGGTATCGACAACACCAATTTCAAATCCTGGATAGACAAAGAAGTCAGATGTATTGATATCACCAATCACGGTATCATTTTGATGGAGGTAGTGCATGACCTTAGCTAAGTTAATAGCAATGACCAAACGATCATACCATGTGATGGAGGGGAATTTGGCTTTCTGAAGCCCTGGCGTGATGACGTGAGAGAGTTGATTCTTTGCCTGAACACGTCGCATGACGTATCCCACAAATCGTTTATTTTCATCGTAGACGACATAACTTGGCCACGCGATGATGGTCAATCCATTATAATCCAAAAGACCTGGCTTCTTAGAAACCATGGCTTTGATTTTCGGTTCAATGTCCTTCATCCGTTCAAGGGCACGGTCCGAATAAATCTTGACTAAAATGTTTGGATTCTTGGCGAGTTTATAGACACTTCCTTCACCACCAGAACCAATCGGTTTTGAGTCATCGATTAGGATTTTATTGCCGTCATCGAGATAATACTTTCTCATTCATCCTCCATTTGAATAAAGAGCAAGGTTTTATCATCATCTGTTTTCTTACTGATCCGGTCGGATTCTAGAAAACGTGTGAGTGATTTTTCAATTTCAAATTGATCGAATGCTTCATGGGAAAAGACTTTGAAGAATGGGTCAAAAAATAAATGGGAGACGGTACGATCTTTCGCAGAAATCGAAATGGATTCGATGCCATCGCTCATGAGTGCAACCATCGGATAAAACTTCTCAACCCTTTGATAAATTCCATTTTCAACCGATTCCAAATTACAAATCGAGAATGTTGAATTTGCAAATTCTCCTTTTTGTTGAGGAACAATCACATCATAGATATCACCGATTTTTCCAATCGCAGTGCAATCACCGACTTGTCCGAAAAATTGACGATTCTTTAATGTAACAAAGACTAAAAGTGTCGCATTTAGATCTTTGATGTGAAATCCGTTTTTGTGTGCTGTATCATGGAGTTGATCATTGGTTTCAATGAACGCTTCTTTGATGAGATCAATGATTTCCTCATCGCTCATGGAAGTCTTCAGTTGATTTTGTAAGAAGTCAACGACAAACAAGGAAGCAGTTTGGCTTCCTACTTCAGCATGCGATGCTGAACCCATGCCATCAGAAACACAGGCGATATAGCCTAAGTTATTGGCAAGTACTCGGTACGTATGACGATCGTGACAAGGCGTATCGGTTGAAAGATGCGAGGATCCGACAACCGATGCACCATATAATTTAACCAAGGCTAGACCTCAAATTCGAAGACATCATCGGATGGCTTCTCGAGCTTTAAAGTATCTCCAACTCTTGAGGATGATACTGAAGATAATGAAGAAGATACCCATTGGAAGAGTTCTTTGAAATTGAGCCCATTCAACTTAAAGACACGTTCCTTCGATCCAGAGATCTGACGGAGTCTTTCAATGTTTGCACTTTCAACACCAATTCCAAAGAAGATAACCTTCTTACTCATGATGGCACCTTGAAGCATGCCAGAAGCTTCCTGGACGTTATCTGTAGGTTCACCGTCTGTGATGACAAAGAGCCATGGACGGTAATAAGAAATACCAGCGGTTCTGTATTCTTGTTTCCGGTTCTCAATCGCCTTCAGTGCTGTCACGATGGCTTCGCCCATCGGTGTCATGCCGTTGACTTTCAGTTCTGGTGCTTGAGATTCAGAGACGGTAGCAAACGGTTGGATGACACTCACTGTTTGTCCGAAGGTAATGACAGATAAGTCGACTCGAACCGATGCGAGATCATCATCTCTTAAGGCTGCATAGAGTGCATGCACGCCTTCATTCAGTTGATTGATCGGATTTCCGGTCATGGAGTATGAGGTGTCAAGCAAAAGTATGACTGGACATCTCGGTTCAGGATTGTCGAGCAAGGCTTCATCAACGACTTCCTTTTCAAATTCAAATTCTTTCTTCAAATCATTCATGGCAAATACCTCTTTCGTTTTAAAGTATGAATAGAATCAATATCGAAATCATCATCGCTTTGAGACTGTATTTTGTCTTTAAATAAACGATGCAAGCAAACAGAATATAGAGTGCAAAGAAACCAAGTCTCACCCAATCAAATCCAGAAGGAGAAGACCCTAAAGCCCATCCGAGTGCAGCAAGTGCAACACCAATCCGAAACAAAACAGTAGAATCGACATCCATCCCCATTTTTTTGATTTGGAATAGATAAATGATGGATAACGCAATGTAGATTGAGATTAAAATGGTTCCAATCAGATAGAGGCTATAGATCAAAAGTGAAGCATCAACGAATGTTTGATTGAATCTGCTCCCTGTGAGATATCCAATCAATCCGAAATGGAAATCAAGTTCGAAGTAATGGAGGAAAAACTGTGTGATTGCGACCACCATCGCAGAGGCGATAAACACTTTAAAGAATACGGAGAAATCGAATCTGCTGAATTTTTTACCGATGGTGAAATGATACAAGTTGATGACTAAGAGTCCGAAGAAGACAATCTGAATCAAATAGATCACTTCATAGGAATAACCTTGAAAGAGTTCACCGAAGAATGTTGCATTCCATGCAGACTCATCGTAGAATACATAAAGATAAAAAGCAGCCCATAGCAAAGAACCAATCAAAATTTTGTTGATGTGCTGATAGACTGGATTCGAATGCATATGTTCCCCTCCCTTGCTCTATGATTTGTTTATATTATATAACAATCCTATCGCTTTTGTCTTATCGTGCTCGTTTTATCGGTTTGGTTAAAATTGTGTTAAATTTGAACTTCAAAACATCGCTTTATTTAAAAATGTGCTAATATCGATATGAAAGGGTGTGCACACATGTTTAAACTCAAGGGATTCTCTAAGAAAGAAAGAAGCTGGATTCTTTATGATATCGCAAATTCAGCCTATATTTTAACCATTGTTACTGTCCTATTTCCAATCTATTATCAAAGTGTTGCGGCTCACATTCCAAACCGTACTCAAATCTTTGCATTCGTGACTGCAGGGATTGCACTCACAGATGCTTTATTATCTCCAATCATTGGAGCATTATCCAATTATAGAGGGAATAAAAAGAAATTCTTTACTTTATTCTTAATCCTTGGTTTAGCGGGTGGATTTGCACTGATTATCCCAGGACTACAACTGGTTGCTTTAGTCATCGCATTCGTGATTTCATCCATTGGTTATAATGTCGCAATCGTCTTGTATGATGCATTCTTAATGGATGTCACCGATGAATCCAGAATGGATGAAGTGAGTTCTGCAGGTTATGCATGGGGATACATCGGATCGATGATCCCATTTGCCATCGCAATCATACCATATGCACTTGTCACTTTAGAGTTTTTAGGTCCTCAGTATGAAACACTCACAGTATCCTTTGCGTTTGTGGTTGCTTTAGTGTGGTGGTTAGTCTTTTCAATCCCAATGCTTAAAGATGTCACACAAACCTATAACATTGAAACTGTACAAAAACCATTAAAAGAAGCATTCAAAAGTTTATTTAAGACATTCAAAGAAATTCGTTCTTACCGTTTTATTTTCATCTTCATGCTTTCTTACCTATTTTATATTGATGTCGTCAATACAGTCATTAGACTTGCGACTACGATTGGTACTGATTTAGATGTAGGGGTTACGGTATTACTTGGTGTTGTTGTGCTAGTTCAACTCATTGCATTCCCGTGTGCCATCATTTATGGAAAGATGGCGAAGAAGTTTGGTGGGAAAGTGATGATTTTCTATGGTATTGGCATTTATGCCCTCACGATTCTGATCACATCACTCATCACAGAAGATAGAGTTTGGTTGATGTGGGTTGTTGGTGTGTTGGTAGGGTCTGCTCAAGGTGGCATACAATCCATTTCAAGAAGTTATTTTGCTAAAATGTTACCCGTTGAGAAAGCCAATGAATTCTTTGGATTCTTCAGTGTGTTTGGTAAATTCTCAGGCATTCTATCACCTTTCTTGCTTGCAGTCGTGATTGGAGCATGGGGAACGAATAATGCAGTCTTGATTTTATTGGTACCTTTAGTCCTTGCAAGTGGATTATTACTTCTTGTGAAAACACAAAAAGCACCATACGTTGGATAATCAAAAAAGCTTCTCCTCAACGGGGAAGCTTCTTTTTTTGATTGAAAAGATTAAAGTGCGTCATCTTCAAGTTTAAGTTAACATCAACACCACTGTTGAATGATAGATTTCCAAAGAGTGTATTAAAATCAGTCTTTTGATTGTTTAAAATGTAATTTGAAGTATGTTCAATGAGACTCTGTACACGATAATAAGCTCTGACATAAAGTTCAGGAACACTTAAATTGAATGGTTCACCTGTAACAGGGTGATACCATGTTTCATGACCGATATTTAAATAATCAAAATGGTCATCTACATTATGATAGGATAAATCTTTCAAGTGAATACGCTGTGTTTTATTGAATAAATCAACTATAGACAACAAACTTTTTTTAATACCAAATCGGTCTTGAACGAATCTCCTGCAGGTCTGCTGCATGTGATGATAGCCTTTAGCATAGAGAATACCGCCAAAATCATTTTGATAGACTTTCTTAGCAATATGTTCCATGAAATTTGTGACTTCCTGTGGAACATCTTTCAAATCGAAAGTAAGATTGCAAACTGGATGCTGATAAGAGATTTGATTGAAGATCAGTTTGATGAAATGAATGTCGACACGACGCTCAAATTTGACATGAAGACCTCGGTGAGTGATCGATTTGATATTATCCTTATGGTAATCTCCGGTGTAATGGTAGATGTAAGGATGTAGTATGGTGTCTAAAGCATAGTGAGATAGGAAGCCTATATAAAATGAATGGAGATCCATAGAATAGTGATTTTTGACATATTCGAGCATTGAAATGAGCATGTCATTGATTCGATGATCGTGCATGTCATCAACCAGACCTAAAGATTGAATCTTATGAATGTTTAAGGCATTGAAATAATAGGGATCAGGACCTTGAGCACCCATTTTTACGAGACCTTGATTGAGTTTTAATGTTGAAGTGTGACAAATATCTTCAGCAAGCAAAGCATGCATGTAAAAATCAGCCATCATTCACCAATCCTTTCAAAACCATGATACACCCTCATGCATATTGATTTACAAAAAACACCCTGTTTTTACCAATATTTGACAAAAAACAAGGGGATAGTTTGCGACTAGAGTCGATGTAGATATGATATGGATTCACTTGTAAGATGATGTTTTAAATCTTTGTTTCTTTCTTCCATAATGTCATTGGATGATGATAGGCTAAACGGACGATGCTTTCATCGTCAAACAAATATTCAAACTGAGGTTGATGCTGAATTGATGATTCAATAAATTTAAGTTGACGTTCTTCATAGGTTGTGACACGAGTAATAAATTCTAAAACAACAGCTTTTGCGATATCAAGATTGAATAAATCCCCTCTTCTAAGTACAGGAAGAAGATCTCTAACATAAGTTCTTTGGTTGTGTCTTTGAATCCATGATGGATCATCTTCTAAGGAGTCGTTTTGAATATATCGATAAAATAAAACTATATTTTTGAAGAGTGCGTACTCATGGGTTTCAATTAATCCCTTTTGAATCATCCGATAAGTGTCATATAAATCTCGAATTTGACTTCTCGACAATAAAGCATTGATTTTTCCAGCATACAACTCAATTTTTGAAACAGTGAGTACAAGAAAGGGACTGTCAACGACTCTGGACATGAATGGTCGATACTCAAGCGGAAGTAGATGACCTCTCATCGAATAGTTTATTTCGACTTTGATATTATCAGAACCTCCTCCACTCGGTGAGTAGGAAATCACAAATGCATCTAATGAATATGAGTATCTAGAATGTTTGTTCAGAACATAGCCTTCACTGGTAAAATAAGATTCTAGTACTCCCTTAATCAAAGTTCTTTGCTTGATCATCGTTTCTTTATCGTCATGAAGAGCATAGTCGAGGTCAATATCAACAGATAATCTCGGTAGTTCATCATATAGGATGTTGATTGCAGTACCACCTTTTAATGCGAGTGCACCTTTTAAAACATCGTTTGTATTGATAAATCTCAGAATTTCGGATAATCTAAGTACTTTCTCCAATGTATTTCTGTTTGCACCCATTTCAATTGCCATATTTGATAAAATCTTGACATCATATTTCATGATTTTGTCTTCCTTTTGTAATCCATTTTGGAACAATCAGATTGTAATCTTTGACGAAAACACCATCGTATTTCGCATCCTCATTGAGATAAGTTACGCCTTTCTTGAGATGAGTTCGCAACTCCATATCTAAAGCATCACTGTTTTTGAGTTTGTCTTGAAAAAGTGAAAGAATGAATGCTGTTTTTTGATAGAGCGCTTGAATCTCATAAAGTTCTAAATAGTGGAGTAGTTTCTCTGTATTGATTTCTGGTATCAGATCAAGATTTTGGATGAGTTCTTCTAGGTTAACGATAGAATCGATACCATCAATCGAATCGATGATGGTTTTTTCAATATCTGAAATCTTGATTTTGTATGAATAAGGAAGTTCAATGACACCATCTAGTGAATTGGATTGTACGTATTGATACGAGATCCCTTCAAATTCGAATGGATTGAATCGCTTTAAAGATGAAACAAAGATAACGTTCGTTACTTGATTGAGATAGCCATAATACGCAAAAGCACTTTGGTGACTAATATAACAATGTTCATTAATGCTTGATCCAATTTGATATGGATTCGCAAATACTGTATGAGTGATGGGGTTCACACACGAATATAAATTGTTTCGTATCTTTTTGATTAATCCTTTTTGAGTCATTCTTCTGAGTGCGGCATATGCTGTAGGTCGATGTTTAAACATCATCAGCACATCTTCGAAACTAAAAACTATTTTCTCAGATAATTCTTGATACCCTTTCATCAGATCACTCTCCCTAACTTCAATAATATCACGAAATTATGTTTATTACAATATAATCGTGCTAAAAATGAAGTAAAATGAGATGAATAAGGGTTCTAACATTTCAGAACACGGATTCAAACTGTGTTATAATAAGCATGATGAAGAATCAGTTATCTTTATCCTAATGAATGAGAGGTTCAATGTCGTGAAAGTTCTGGACTGGTTAAAATCAGGAGATTCCTCAATCAAAAGACTCACAGAAGTCTATTTGCAAAATCATCAAGTGCCTTATGTATCTTCAGGCTGGATCAAGCAATATATAGACTTATTTGATCTCAAGACCAACATGTGGGGTGGAGGTATATACGGACCTAAATGGATATCCACGTTCTACACCTTAAAAGATTTAAAATCACTTGAGATTGATCCCAAAGACCCGATCTATCAAAAAGGTCTAGATACCCTCGTCTATCACATGTGGAATCACAAGATGTGGAAAGAAGATGATGTCTGCGTGGTTGGAATGATGGTCAGCATGCTTGCATATGGCAGATATGATCACAAAATCATCGATGAGATGATTCTCTATCTATTCAAGCATTACCAAACAGATGGTGGTTGGAATTGTCAAGATCACCGGTCAGAGAAAAGCTCAGTCCATACAACGCTATCTGTTCTTGAAGCATTATCGGATTATAAGCGATATGGTTATCAAACTTATAGCCATGAAATCAAGACTTATCAACAATCTGGTGAAGCATTCTTGCTCAAGAAACACCTATATCTTTCTGAAACAACACATGAACCCATGTTTCCTAGAATCACTGATTTTCATTTTCCAACACGATGGTTTTATGATGTCCTAAAAGCACTCGAATATTTTCAATCTGTATCACACCCCTATCATCCTCATATGAAAGAAGCACTCGATTTACTGAAATCAAAGTTTGAAAGAGGATATTTAACCAAAGGAACGACCCATTCAGGTAGACTTCATTTCAAACTAGAAGATACATACGCTGGCAGAATGAATACGTTGCGTGGTCTTAAAGTCATTCAGTTTTATGATCCAGCACTGTATGAGAAACTCATATCTACAGAAATCAATCCCAAATAAATAGAAAAGAGACCAACGTGGACGATTCCATTAAACACCAGCGTAGAAAAAGGTATTCAGGAACCTATCCTAAAACCTATGAAACTAAATACAAAGAACAACAACCCGATAAATATCAAGAAACCATTCAAAAAGTCATCGATAAAGGGAATACACCTGTTGGTATGCACCGCCCGATTTGTGTTGATGAAATCCTATCCATTCTGGATATCAAACCAGGCATGATTGGATTGGATGCGACATTAGGGTATGGCGGACATTCAGAAGCAATCTTAGAAAAATTAAAGTTTCAAGGTCATCTCTATGCCATCGATCAAGATCCTATAGAACTTCCTAAAACAAAGAAAAGATTGGAAGCTTTAGGTTATGGTGAAGAAATTCTTTCAACTCTGAATTTCAATTTTAAAGATATGGATTCAGTCATCATTGAATCAGGACCCCTTGATTTTATTCTGGCAGATCTTGGTGTATCATCGATGCAAATCGATAATCCAGAAAGAGGATTCAGTTATAAGACAGAAGGTCCACTCGATTTAAGAATGAATCCGAATGTTGGATTTCCTGCATCGACGAGACTTCTTGAGTTGTCCTCTTTAGAAATAGAAGGAATGCTTGTTGAAAATGCAGATGAACCCTATGCCAAGAATATCGCTTCTGCGATCAAAACACACCTCGATAGTGGTAAGCCCATTTCAACAACAACCGATTTAAGTCAGATCATTCAACATGCCCTCAAACATTTACATATCTCGACAAGAGCAGAAGAAATCAAGAAATCTTCACAACGCACATTCCAAGCGCTTCGGATTGATGTGAATCAAGAGTTTGATGTCTTATTTGAGTTTCTTGAAAAAGTACCCCATGCTTTAAAACCTGGTGGAAAGGTTGCAATCCTTTCCTTCCACTCTGGAGAAGATCGACTCGTGAAAAAGTCATTCCAGTATTATTATAGACAAGGTATTTACAAAGAAATTGCTGATGAGTTCATCCGACCTTCCATGGATGAACAAATCAAAAATAGTCGAGCCAAATCAGCAAAACTCAGATATGCCATCAAGAAATAACAAATTTTCGATTTATTTGATATCATGAACATAAAGACGGACCCTAAAAAGAGGTAATCATGACTAAACAAACTTTACAAAGAAAACTTGCATTTGCTTCCGCTGATATTTTTGGTGGAGGGTCGTTTAATATCGTGAATTTCCTATATCCAGGATTTCTTGCGATCACTGTTGGGATTTCACCTTATTGGATTGGTGTGATTATGCTTGTTGCACGCATTTGGGATGCGATTACAGATCCACTCATGGGACACATCTCAGACCGTACAACATCCAAGATGGGTAAGAGAAGAATCTATATGGTCTTTGCAGCTCCCTTTGTACTCATCTCAATGTATTTCTTATTCTTCCCATTTGCTTTTCCTGCAGTGGGTTTAAGAATTGCAGCTGTATTGTTATCTTACTTAGTCTTTACGACTGTACAGACATCTGTCATGATTCCTTATTATTCACTCTCTTCTGAAATCACGAGTGATTATCAGGAACGTGCATCATTCAATTCCTATCGCTTAGGATTTTCTATCTTTTCATCCATCATCTGTGTTGCAGTTCCAGGGATTGTTGTAGGACTCTTTCCAGATAAAGCAATTGGTTATCAAGTGATGAGTCTTTCCTTTGGTCTACTCTTTGGATTATCTGTACTCTTCACAGGCCTCTTTGCAAGAGAAGAAATCCAAACACCGATTGTAAAAGCAAAGCTATCCTTTAAAGATATGGCGAAGCCCCTTGGCCTTCGCCCCTTTAGACAATACTTAGGTATGTTCTTAGTCCTTCAGATGTCCATGGCAATCATGAGTGGTCTCTTCTTTTTCTATGTGGATTTCTTTATTACCAAAGACTCAACAGCAAGCGGTCAAACATCCATGGTTGGCTTAATTTCTGCAGCACTGATGTTTTCGATGCAGATCGTTGCACTCCCTGTGTATTTAAAGATGATAGAAAAGAAAGGTAAAACTTTTGCATATCGTTTTGGTGCATATTTGTGGATAGGTACTGCACTGTTCATCCCACTTATTCCAGCCAATGTGAATCCAGTTGTGATTTACTTAGTTGCAGCACTCATGGGCTTTGGTATTTCAGGTCCTGGGTTAGTTCCTCACACCATGTATGGTGATGTTGTGGATGCAGGACAGATCGCATTTGGCGATCGTTTGGATGGCCAAATGAGTGGATTCACAAATTTCATCAATAAGATTGCTCAAGCGATTGGACTCGCGATTGTGATGTTCTTAATCGGTCTTGCAGGGTTCCAGGAACAAGTCTTAGGCGGACCTGCAGTGGTGAGTCAACCCGATTCAGCAACACTGATGATTAGACTCATCATGATGTTAGCACCACTGATTTTCATGGGTATTGGCATTTTCATTTCATTCAAGTATAAGATTGATGCGAAGAAACAACGTCAAATTGCAGACGCTATTAAGAATCAAGAGATATCAAGAAAAGGACTCATTGAAGATTTGTAGATCATGAAAAGACCCAATATATTCTTATTTATCACCCTTGGATTTCTGGTTAAAATCTTTGCCTATCTGAAGGGTCAACGTATCACTCAAAACATCAAAATCAAAGGTCCCGCGATTGCATTATCCAATCATACGTCGTTCTATGATTTCATCTATACAACGGCAGCTCTTTATCCCCATAGGGTCAGTTATCTTGCTGCAAGTAAGATGTTCTATGAACCTGTCACAGGATTCTTTTTACGGCTTGCTAGAGCCATTCCAAAGAGTCTCATGCAAGCAGATCCGGTTGCAACCCTTAAAGCTTTTCGAATCTTAAAGATGAATGGACTGATCTCCGTTTTTCCTGAAGGTCAGATCTCTCCATCTGGGGAATTATTAGAACCCGCTTATTCAATTGCTAAGTTCTTAAAGAAGTCGAATGTGGATGTCTATATCGTAAGACATAAGGGTGCGTATTTTGTGAATCCACCTTGGTCGAAGAGAACCTTTAAAGGACGGATTGAAACAGAGAAATTCTTGATGGCGAAAAAAGAAGAAATTGAAGTGATGAGTTTAGATGAGATTTATCAATTGGTCTGTGAAAAACTTTATGTTTCTTCTTCAGCATTTGCTAAAGAAAAAATGTATACATACAAAAAGAATGATATAGCCAATTTAGAAAATGTCATTTATCAATGTCCAAATTGTCTTCATGAAGGGCTCACTGCACATCATGACCGGTTGAAGTGTCCTAAGTGTCAACATGAACTCAACTATGATTCTCATGGCTTATTAAGTGGTCAAGGTGTCGATGAACTCTTTAAACTTCAGGAACAAAGAGTGAAAGATGAAGTCGATCAACATCCGGATTATTCGATTACAGGTCAAGCAAGACTGATGTCATTTAGAAACAATCGCCTTGTTGATGTAGGTAACGGTAAGGTAACGCTCAAGAGATTTCAGTACATCTACGAAGGAACAATCGATGGGAAAGAAGAAACACTTCATTTCAATGTGAGTTCAACACCGACACTCCCTTCAGATATTGGTAGAAACATTCAAATCTATGAGGGATATCAAATCTATCAGTTTGAACTGGATATACCTTGGCTTCCAACGAAGTTTGTTCATGTGGGTGAATACTTATATCACCAACAACTTAAGTCAATAGATAGATGAATATCAGGTGTGCATATCACCTGATTCAGTCTGTAGACAAAAGGGTCTTTTCTAAACAGGATATCTGTTTGGATCGACTCTTTTTTTGTTTTTGTGGATAAAAATAAAAAAATGAGCTCATTTTGCTCAATATCAAACAGAAAGTAAAGAGGTTTACCACATGAGTGTGGCTAATTTCTTTAAATTGTACATGCTGAAAATCATGAGGCTTCGATCCTCATTCTTTTTAAGCCCTCTTAAGAAGGTGAATCCCAGACAGTGGTTCATCTTAGCGATACCGAAGACACGCTCGATGGATGTCTTTCGCTTCGGATAGAGTTCTCTACCTGTCTCTGATAACCTTGCTTCTCGTGATAATGGTCTAACATACTCATATTGATGTCTCATCAAAGCTTTGGTCTTTTGCTTGGTACAGTGTGCTTTCATTGGACAGTTCATACAATCTTTGACTGAGGTCTTGTACTCACGATAACCAAGTTTATTCGTCCCACGATATGTCAAGATCATATCGTTTGGACAAATGTAATAGTCATGCATATCGATATACTTGAATCTGAACTTGGTGATATACATCTCACCACCAGCTCCTCCTTGACCCGCTTTACCTATCGGTTTCTTATAGGGAATGACAGGTAAGACTTCTCTTTTGAAAATTTCGTGTAGAAGGACAGGATTGTTATAGCCTGAATCCATCACCGCGACTTTCACTTCTTGATGCTCTTCGATGTAATCAACCACGGTATCCAAAGCCATTTGACCATCATTAGCATTTCCAGGAAATACCTCAGATGCTAATACCCAGCCGTTTTCATCGCTGACGACTTGATTGCTATAGGCCAACTGACGCTCTTTTTCACCTTTATGAAACATTCCACAGTCTGGATCTGTTAAACTTTTGGTCACTTTCTTGGGTTCATCAAAGTTGACTTCAGGCTTTCCTTCTTCAACACGCAGTTCATTGATTTCCTCTTGAAGCTGTTTGACATAGCGGTGTGTGGAGTCGTTGATGAGTATATCATTGACATGTCGTTTATTGGCGTAGGCCTTAATATGGGTGGAGTCGACGAAGATGTTGTCCATCTTAACGAGTTTAAGTTTCATCGCTTGATATAATATGGTGTTAAAGATCTCTTCAAAGACTGTTGTCCCTTCAAAACGTCTCATATAGTTCTTGCCAAAGGTGGAGAAGTGAGGAATGTCATCGTTGAAATCGAATCCTAAAAACCATCGATATGCGACGTTCACTTCAATCTCTTCGATGGTTCTTCTCATCGAACGAATGTTGAATAAGTATTGGATGAAGACGATCTTGAAGAGAACGACTGGATCAATCGAGGGTCTTCCGATCTCGTCTGCATATAAATCTTCAACAATATCATAGATGAAGTCGAAATTGAGAGTTTTATCGACCTTGCGGATAAGATGATTGTTAGGAATGATTTTCTCCATATCCATAATAAAGACATTGTTTCGATTGTTCTTTTGGTTACGAGTGAGCATAAAAACACCACCTTTTGGCCTTATTTTATCACTTAACTATATATTTATATAGTTAAAATCACTTTTTCTTTAAAAAATCGTAGGGTAGATAAAAAAGTACCTCAAAATGAGATACTTTGTCTACAGACTGAAACTCCTGATATAATTTCAGGAGTTTTTTTAAACAAAAAAAGCGAATCACTTCGCTTTTTTAGATTAATTGTTTCTAAAAAGATTTTTGAACTTATCC
>Ga0209835_1000112_pt1 | contig 55293 bp, 45 predicted proteins | sample LakKivwa52mmetaG_FD_184138 | JGI IMG/M metagenome (GOLD analysis project Ga0209835, IMG submission 184138) | Anoxic lake water microbial communities from Lake Kivu, Rwanda to study Microbial Dark Matter (Phase II) - Lake Kivu water 52m metaG... | ecosystem: Environmental > Aquatic > Freshwater >...
TTCTATTATTTTTTTTATCGGACAACAATGAATTAATTGTTAAAAAACAACTTTTTTTTCGAAACCTTTTTCATAATTTTGGTACTAATGTCAAATTTAAAAATTTTATCATGAAAGCAATAAAAATGTTATCATTGCCAATTATTGTTGGTCTACTTTTCTTTCTTACTGCCTGTCCACCACCAGATGATCCTTTACCGGTAACAGGTAAAATCAGTTTTAAGTTTGAGCATTTTGTAAATGGAGATACCGCAAAATTTGATAAACTGATCTATACAAATGCTGCCGGTAATCAATGGGAATTATCCGAAGTACAATGGTTCTTGTCGGATGTAACCCTATATAAAAAGAATGGTGATTCCGTGGTTTTGAACAAATGGACTTTTTACCATTATGTTGACACCGACATTCCTAAAACTTTTGATTGGGATATAGTTGACAAAGTTGATACAGGCGATTATGAAGCTATTTCATTCGTTTTTGGATTTAAAGGTGAAAGAAATAAACCTTATATGTTTGTTAATCCACCTGAAAATCAAATGTTTTGGCCTGAATATTTAGGCGGTAGTGAAGGTGGTTATCATTATATGAAAATGAATGGTTTCTGGAAAAATCCGCAAAATTTCAGAACAGGTTTTAATTTTCATCTTGGTGTAGGTCAAAAACAGGATGTAAACGGGGAACGTATAAAAGTGAAAGTTGGTAACGACAGCAGTTTTGTTTTTGTTCAAAATTGGTTTGTTGTCAAACTGAACAATACTAAATTTAATGTAAAGCAAGATAAAACCAAACTGATTACTTTAAGGATGAACATTGATAGCTGGTTTAGTACTCCTCACAACTATAATCATGATATTTGGGGGCCTGATGTAATGGAAAATCAGCGAGCTATGCAACAAATCAAAGAAAATGGTTTTGATGTATTCACAGTAAGCAGTATTACAGATAAATAAAACTTAGTATTATGAAAAAGTTCAAAGATATATTAATAATAGGATCAATAATTCCTTTAATAAAAATAATTATTTTGCCTTTATCGGTAGTAAGTGTAAGTTTAACATTTTTGGCTTCAAATTGTGAGCGTGATACTCTCATTCCTCCTTTTAAAGAAACGCCTTATGTGATTGATGCACCAGTTGGAATGGCGTGGTGGCCAACTGCCAATATTCCGGCCGATAATCCTATGACAGTTGAAAAAGTAACATTAGGCCGGTATCTTTTTTATGATGGGCGCCTTTCAGGCAGGTTGGGTTGTGATTCTCAAATGAGTTGTGGCACTTGCCATTTACAAAAAAACGCATTTGAGGTTGGTCTCGACAATCCCCGTTTTCCGGGTGGATTAACAAAAGGCATTCCTGATGCTCAATATCCAAACGGCAAACCTACCCCTCATTATATGCTGCCATTAATTAATCTTGTTTTCAACAACAGCGGTTATCTTTGGAATGGCATGATTAATAAGAATAATCCAAATTTAGGTTCTGCTGCTTATAAAGTGCCTGCTGTTATGCCTTATCACATGAAAAATATAGAAGGCTTGGTTTGGATGGGTATTGCTGCTCAACACGAAATGAATACTACTGTCGAAAAAGCAGTAAATATGATAAGGAGTATTAATGCAAATCCAAATTATCATGAACTTTTCAAAAAAGCTTATGGAGATACAGCAATTACCTACGACCGTATCAGCAAAGCTATTGCCTGTTTTATACGTTCATTGGTTTCCTACAATTCAAAATATCATCAGTGGATAAGGAAAGAAATTCCTAAACTTGACCCCAGTGAGTTCAGAGGTTATACTATTTATATGTCAGAACGTGGTGACTGTTTTCATTGTCATGGAGATCCGGTGTTGTTAACCACAAATTTATTTTACAACAATGGTCTTGACAGTTTGTTTAACGATCCGCGCGACAGATCCGGATATACAAAAAACCCTTTGGATAAAGGGAAATATAAACCCACAACAATGTTAAATATTGAATTAACAGCTCCTTATATGCACGATGGCAGATTTAAAACACTACGCGAAGTGGTTGACCATTACAGCGACAATTTAGTTAACTCACCTACCATTGATCCTTTGATGAAATGGATAGCTTACGGAGGAACAAAACTTAAAGAAAGTGAAAAAAATGATTTAATTGCTTTTTTGAAAACACTAACTGATTATCAATTTATCGCGGAACCTAAATTCTCGAAGCCTGCTGATTTGAAAACAGGTTGCGAATAAATACTAATAAAGTAATTGCATAATAAAACACCACTAAAGTTCAGTGGTGTTTTTTATTTCTTCAGCAAGACTATGGTCAATTAAAATACGTCCGCAGTTTTCGCAGGCAATTATTTTAAGATGCAAACGAACATCTAACTGGCGTTGAGGAGGAATCTGACTAAAACAACCACCGCAGGCATCTCTTTCAATGGCAACTACTGCCAGATTGTTCTGATATGTTTCACGAATTTTATTGTAAGCTTTCAAAAGTCGTTCTTCAATATCTTTGCTTGCAGTTTCTCTTTCAACTAAAATTTCAGCTTCTTCCTTTTCAGTTTCGCCAATAATTTCAGTGAGTTCTTTTTCCTTTTCAACTAGTTCTTTTCTCTTGTCAACGAGTTCGTGATTGTTGTTCTCAATTCCTTGCTCTTTTTCAGTAATTTCAGCTCTGATTTCTTTAATTTTTTTCTCAGATGCCATGATTTCAAGTTTCTGCAACTCCATTTCTTTCGAAATAGCAACGTATTCTCTGTTGTTTTTAACATGCATTTGTTGCGATTCGTATTTCAACATCAGAGCATTGCATTCCTGAATTTTGGTTTTTAAGGTTTCTATTCCCGTTTTAAGTTCAAAAATTGAATTATTGGTATTTTCAATTCTGGTTTCCAAACCAATAATTTCATCTTCGAGATCATGAACTTCCATTGGCAGTTCACCTCTGACACTGCGAAGTTTATCTAATTTACTATCAATGAGCTGAAGCTTATATAAAGCTCTTAATTGTCTTTCTATTTGTGGTGCCTTTTCCATTAAAAATAATTTATTGGATTAAAATTTTGCTTTATTTTCAGGCTTGCAAAGGTAGATATTTTTTCTTTTATAAAATCATAAATAATTTCTGTGGTAAATTGCTCACTTTCGTAATGCCCGATATCAATCAATAAAATTTTTTGTTCGGCAAGAAAAAAATCATGGTATTTTAAATCGGCAGTTACAAAAGCATCTGCACCCGATTGAATGGCATCATTAATTAAGAAAGAGCCTGAACCACCACAAACAGCAATATTTTTTATTTCTCTATTTAAAAAATCACTGTGTCGTAAGTATTTCAGATTAAATTTTTCTTTTAAAAAACTTAAAAATTCAAATTCTTTTATGGTTTTCGGTAAAGAACCTGTCATTCCTGCTCCTGTTATTTCAAATTTATTTTTTAAAGGATAAATGTCATAAGCTACCTCTTCGTAAGGATGTGCCGAAATCATCGCATTTACAACATTTTTCAGCGAATGCTCGGGAACTATAGTTTCAACTCTTACTTCTTTTTGATATTCTGTTATTCCACTATTACCGATAAAAGGATTTGTATTTTCATTTCCCCTGAAGGTGCCTGTACCATCAAGATTAAAAGAGCAACTATCGTAATTTCCTATTTTACCGGCTCCGGCTTCAAACATTGCCTCGCGTACTGTTTCGGGGACATAACTTGCATCAGCCAATCGTATATCAGGACAAAAAACCACGATTTTATATAGTTTTTCCTGTAATGGCTGAAGTATCTTTGTGTGTTTTAGCTCCAGTAAATCACAAATCTTTTTATTTACTCCTCCAGAAATATTGTCGAGATTGGTGTGAATACTATAAACCGAAATGTCATGTTTAATGGCTTTTACTATATGTTTTTCTGTGCTGGTTTGGTTGGTGATTTTTTTCAGACCCTTAAAAATGAGCGGATGATGACTGATAATCAGATTAACTCCGCTTTTAATGGCATCATCTATTACCTCGTCAGATACATCCAGACAAATTGAAATGCCAGTTAAATTATTTTCAGTGTTTCCAATCTGTAATCCACTGTTGTCGTAGTGTTCCTGATATTGTAAGGGTGCCCATTTTTCAAGCAGAGAAATGACTTCCTTTATTTTCATGATTTAACTATTATTGCTGCAAAAATACACTTATATTGTTATTTATACTCTGATAAAGCTATTTTTTCAGCTGCCTTTTTTAGTAAATAAACCAATGCAGATTCATTATGAGTTGTAAATTTGCATTTTTATCAGACAATAAATGAATTCATCTGTAAATACAAATCTTCGCCTGTTATTGTTTCCATTTTCTCTCATTTACGATTTGGTCACAAGAATCAGAAATTATTTGTATTCAAAAGATTTTTTCAAAATCTATTATCCTGAAAATAAAACTATTGCTGTCGGAAACCTGAATACAGGAGGAAGCGGCAAAACCCCATTGTCGGAATATCTGCTGCAATTATTGATTGACAATAACATTGAAGTCAGTTATGTCAGCAGGGGATATAAACGAAAAACAAAAGGATATTACCAGGCATCGGATGAACCTAATTATCTGAATATTGGTGATGAGGCTTTTCAAATTCATAAAAAGTTTCCTGCTGTTGATGTATTACTTTCCGAGAATCGCAAAACTGCTCTGGAGCAATATGGCAAAAATAGCAAGTTTAAAGGTGTCTTTGTTTTTGATGATGCTTTTCAGCACCGTCAGTTAAAATGTGGTTTGTATATTTTACTGACTCCCTGTCATAAACCATATTTCAATGATTATGTATTGCCCGCTGGTAATTTACGGGAGTCAAAATTCAACGCAAGCAGAGCCGACATTATTATCGTTACAAAGTGTCCTGAAATACTTGACAACGACATTAAAAGCAAAATAGCAGGCAAATTAAAACTTCAAAATAATCAGATTGTCCTTTTTACTTTTATAAAATATGGCAAGCTTTATCATGCCTTTAACAAGCATTCTTTAAATATGGATGTATTAACTGATTCTCACATCATTCTTTTTTCAGGAATAGCTGACCCTGGTCCTATTACCCATTTTTTAAAACACAAATGTAAATCGCTGATTACCATACACTATAAAGACCACAAACAATTTTATTCAATGAACATTTTAAGAGTTACTAAAGCATTTAATGCATTAGAAACTGACAAGAAGTTTATTATTACCACCGAAAAAGACTTTTCACGAATAATGAATTTGAAAACAGAAAAATTATTAGAAAATTTGCCTGTTTATATATTGCCTGTAAAAATGGAATTTCACGACAATATGCAGAGGGTTTTTAATCAGAAAATTTTGGATTATGTTAGATAAAATCAGAGAGTCATTAAAAATTATTACGTCAATTACCGACTTTAAACCGGATTATGGAATTATTTTAGGTACCGGCTTGGGAGGATTAGTCAAAAGTGTTGAAATAGTAAAAACTATTGATTATCAAGATATACCCCATTTTCCTGTATCAACAGTAGAAAGCCATCATGGAAGGCTTGTTTTCGGAAATTTAGGTTCAAAGAAGGTAGTTGTCATGCAAGGCCGCTTTCATTATTATGAAGGTTATTCGTTTCAGGAAATAACATACCCTGTAAGAGTATTAAAAATGCTGGGAATCAAGGCATTATTTGTATCTAATGCATGCGGCTCGGTAAACCCTGAAATGAAAACCGGTGAACTAATGATTATCAAAGATCATATCAATTTACTTGGGGGTAATCCGTTAAGGGGTAAAAATATTGATGAATTAGGCCCAAGATTTCCTGATATGAGCGAAGCTTACAATAAAAACTTTATTCAGATTGCACAACAAATATCAAAGCTGATTCCAATTAAAGTACATACAGGTGTTTATGCAAGTGTACAGGGACCAAATCTGGAAACTCTGGCAGAGTACAAATTTATAAGAATAATAGGAGCTGATGTCGTTGGAATGTCAACTATTCCTGAAGTTATTGTTGCCAGACACATGAATTTGCCGGTTTTTGCAATTTCAGTCATAACAGATGAAGGATTTCATGACGAACTCGAAGCTGTTACCTTACAGGATGTTTTGGCAGCCGCCAATAAAGCCGAGCCCTATATGGCTCAGTTAATTAAAGAGCTAATCAATCAATGTAGTTAATGAGATTTTACCATATAATATTAGTAATTCTTTCAATGCAATTTGCTTTTGCTGTGTATGGACAGGACAAAGAAGAACACCATTCAGCACACAAATATATTGCCTGGGATGCAAAATATACTCATTTTGGGAAAAACAACAATTTGCCTGATACTTTTACTAAATATGACACTTTACTGACCAATTTTCATCAATTTAACAGAGCTTCACAATTCGACAACTTCATTGTAGCAACAGGAAATATTAATTCACCCTATTATGACCTGGATTTTAATAAAAACATCAATATTGGTTTTCAAACAGCTTTGTTCGATTTCTCAGAATACAGCTTTACACGTCATAATATTCATTATTTCGATACAAAAACACCATTTACCAGCGTATTTTATGCTCAAGGCGACAAAGAAACACAACAACTTAATGCCATGCACTCGCGTAATATTAATCCATGGTTGAATTTTACTTTGCATTTTGCAGCTACAGGTGCTGATGGCTTTTACATACAACAAGCTCTTCATAACCGTCAATTTTATTTTTCTACCAATTTTAAATCAAAAAACAACAATTATAAACTTTTTGCATCTTACATTTATAACCGATATCATCAGCAATGCAATGGAGGAATAAAAAGTCAGGATTTTGATTCTGTGATTTGGCGGCTAAGAGTTATTCAACCGGTTTTATTAAATGAGGCAGAACAAACTGTAAAAAACAACTCACTAAATTTTTATCAGTTTTTCAAACCCGACAGCTCATCTCCTGTTTCAATTGCACATAGCTTAATGTTGACCAAAAATTATTTCAAATATGTTGACGAAGATGTTTCAGAAAGTTACTATAAAAACATCTTTATTGATTCGAATATGACCAATGACAGTATTTTATGGCAATTGGTTGAAAACAATTTGTTTTTCATGAATAGTTCCGAATACAAAAAGAAAATTGATTTTCAATCAGGATTTAAACACCAGTCGTTACTATATCAGAATCTGAGCATTGATACGTCTATGTATTATTTCGGTTTCTTTGCACATCTTCAGAAAAAAATACTTCGGGTAAATCTATTTTTAAAAGCTGATTATGCATTGAGTGGTCAGCTCAGAGGCGATTACAAATTCACCGGAGGTGTTTTTTCAGAAAAAATAAAACATTCTGAATTTAGTTTTGAAGGCAGCCTTACCAAACAAAGTACGCCTGTATTTTATCGCTTTGCCGATATGAATCATTTAAACTGGAACAACAGTTTTAATCAGGCAATTTATCAGCAAATCCGATTTAAGTATAAAAATGAAAATATCAGAATTAAGCTGAATTTTGATTTTAGCAATGTTATTAATTACAAATACATAACTGATTCAATCCGACCCGCAACTTTGGTTGATCCGGTTCAGGTTATTGCCTTAAAGGCTCAACATCTGCTTAAATTAGGAAACTTTTATTTATCCAATCATCTGTTGTACCAGTACAGTTCAAATAAAGACATTATTCCTCTGCCACTTTGGGCTTTGCATCATCAATTTTATTATGAATCTGATTTGTATAAAAACAAATTCAGGTTACAAACCGGATATTCTGTGTTTATTCATCATCGCTTCTATATGCCGGCTTATTTTGCACAGGCAAATCTCTTTTATTTACAAAATACAAATCTGATTGGTCATTATCCTGCTACGGAAATATTTTTAAATATGGCTATAAAAAGAGCAAGGATTTTTGTCAAAGTAGAACAATTACATACTTTTTTAATGCTTAAAAATTCATGGTCGCTACCCGATTATCCTGTAAATCCTTTTAATTTTAAGTTTGGCGTTTCATGGTTATTTTACGATTAAAATATTTATAAACCTTTTAAAATGATAGACTTATGAAAAAATTTTGTTATTTAATTGCATTAATTTCATTTTTTACTGCTTGTAAAAAGAAAAACACTGAAAATGAAGTTTTTATTGGTGAAAAAGCCATTTCACAGGCTATTGATAGCCTTTCTGCTGTATATGGAGAATCACAAAAACAACGTTTTGATAAAGGAGTCAGGCAAGTTGCTGCTCTTTGGAACAAAAATGATGGCACTGAAGCCGAATTTGTTGAGTTTTGTAAAAATTCATTTATTAATGATGAAGCAAAACTGGACATATACTTTCAGAAACTTTCAGTTTATTTTGAAAACATCTGGGGACTTTACAACAAAATGTCTCAGGAACTCAGAATGAATGTAGATGTTGACAAAGGCGAAACAGACCCTATTGACGAAATGTTTGGTGCCTACAATCCATCTTCCCACCTGACCGAAGACCTGTTTGCAAACAAAATTGCTTTTCAGGTAATAATAAATTTTCCCTTTTATTCGCTTAAAGAGAAAGAAGAATCCGGAAAATCATGGACCCGCAAACAATGGGCTTATGCACGTATGGGTGATTTATTTACTTCAAGGGTTCCTGCTGAACTGATTATGAAAGCTTCGGAAGTTCAGGCAAATGCCGACCTCTATATTTCCTCATACAATATCTTTATGGGAAAACTTGTAAGCGATAAGGGTGCAAATTATTTTCCTGCCGATATGAGCTTAATTACGCATTGGGGATTAAGAGATGAAATAAAATCAAATTACAGCAATAAAGACGGCCTTGAAAAGCAAAAAATGATCTACGAAGTTATGAAAAGAATCATAGATCAAAGCATTCCCGTTGAGGTAATAAATAGTGATAAATTTTTGTGGAATCCTTTTACAAACAAATTAACTCAAGACAATAAACCAATAGAAGGTAAAGCAGAAAATAATGTTCGTTATCAGCATTTGCTCAATAATTTTCTGGCAATAAAGGCTATGGATGCCTATAATCCGAATTACCCAACTTATATTCTTCGCTCATTTGATGCAGGAATGGAATTGAGTATCGAACAAGTAGAAAATATGTTTGTCGAAATGTGTTCATCAGAAGAATATAAAAAGGTAGCTCAGCTTATCAGTAAGCGTTTAGGACGTCCTTTAGAGCCATTTGATATTTGGTACGATGGGTTTAAAGCCAGAAGTTCAGTTTCGGCTGACGAATTGGATATGGCTGTAAAAAAGAAATATCCTGACAAAGCCGCTTTTGAAGCCGACTTGCCTGTAACATTAACAAAGCTTGATTTCAGCCCCGATATGGCAAAATTCATAGCTTCTAAAATTGCAGTTGATGCCTCGAGAGGAGCAGGACATGCCTGGGGAGCAGAAACTAAAAACGAAAATGCACGTCTCAGAACTCGCATTGGTATTGATGGAATGAATTATAAAGGTTATAACATTGCTGTTCATGAATTTGGTCATAATGTTGAACAAACCATCAGCTTGCACAATGTTGATTATTATATGCTTCATGGGGTTCCTTCAACTGCTTTTACTGAAGCATTAGCTTTTGTTTTTCAAAAAAGAGACCTTGAATTGCTTGGAATTAAAGACAACAATCCCGATAAAGAAATGCTTGCAGTGCTTGATGCATTCTGGGCTACTGCTGAAATCATGGGAGTTTCTTTGGTAGATATGAAAGTTTGGAAATGGCTTTACGAAAACCCCGATGCCAATGCCACTCAATTGAAAGATGCTGTAATCAGAATTTCAAAAGAAGTATGGAATAAATATTTTGCAGATGCTTTTGGAATTAAAGATCAGACAATTTTAGCTGTTTATTCTCACATGATTGATTATCCATTGTATTTATCAGCTTATCCGATGGGGCATTTAATTGAATTTCAACTTGAAAAACAAATTAAAAACAAGGTATTTGCTGATGAAATTTTGAGAATTTATGCTCAGGGCAGGCTGATACCTCAATTGTGGATGATGCAGGCAGTAGGCATGGAAGTATCGGCAAAACCAATGATTGAAGCAGCAAAACAAGCTTTAACATTTATCAAATAGGTGTAAATTCTAACATCAGGATAAAAAAATAATTATTATTACCTACATAAATAAAAACAGTTTTATATTTGCACTAATAATTAAAGTTTAAATAATTCATTAACACTAAATTTTTAATATAATGGCAAAACGTAAAGAAGATAGCGCATTAACACCTATCACATCAGCATTGAATTCAGATAAAATAGATTGCATGGCAAGTAAGTTAAAAGCTTTGGGTCATCCTTCACGTATTGAAATTTTAATGCTTTTAGAGAAAAATGAAAAACTTCCGGTAGGAAAAATTCAAAGTACTTTAAAACTGGAACAAGCTTCAACTTCAAATCATCTCAGAATTTTGAAAGATCAGGGTATTGTTAAATCTACCCGTGCAGGTAAAAATAAATTGTATTCATTAAAAACCACTGTTCTTAATGATATTATTTCTTGTATTGAAAAATGCAAAGATTAAGATAATACAAGTGATTTATATAGCCTGCCTGTTTAGGCAGGCTTTTTTATTTGTGCTGATTCTAAAATACAAATGAGTATTGGACGATTACAACTCTTACTATTAATTTTCGCAATTAAATAATTGCATTTTTTTCAATCTGACTGATGTTAAATCAGAAAAAAATATTGATAGTGGGTGGTGGTATCAGTGGAATTACCGCTGCATTGGAGCTTGCCGAAACCGGACATTGTGTAACATTAATAGAAAAAAAAACTTATCTTGGTGGAAATGTGGCTAAATTCAGCTATTATTTTCCAAAACTTTGTCCTCCGCACTGCGGCCTCGAATTGAATTTTCAACGAATCAGAAATAATCATAACATTAGGATTCTTACAAGTACTGTTTTAGATACCTATAAAAAAACCGATAAAAGCTTTGAAGTTAAACTGAATTCAAAACATGAATTCATAAACAATAATTGTACTTCCTGCGGTAAATGTGCAGAAGTTTGCCCTGTTGAACGGTCTGACGATTTTAACTATGGACTCACAAAAACCAAAGCTGCATTTTTACCATATCCTCTTGTTTTTCCTTATAAATACTCAATTGATGATAGTGTATGCAAACAGGAAAATTGTGGTTTATGTTTGGATGTATGCCCTTACAACGCTATTTCCTTTGAAAATAAATCAACTTTATTAACTGAAGAATTCGATTCGATTATTCTGTCAACAGGATGGCAAGCTTATGATGCCGGTAAAATAGAAAATCTGAATTATGCCTTTCATCCTGATATTGTTACAAATGTTGAATTTGAACGTTTACTATCTCCTGAAGGGCCAACCAACGGACAAATTGTTAAACTATCGGATAAAAAAGTACCTGAATCAATAGTATTTGTTCAATGTGCCGGATCAAGAGACATTAATCATTTGCCTTATTGTTCAGCAGTGTGTTGTTCTGCAACGCTTAAGCATGCAATAATTGCTTCTGAAAAAATTAAAAATGTGAAAATTACCATTCTATATATTGATTTAAGAGTTTCGGGACGCAATGAAGATTTACTTCAAAAAGCAAAAGAAATAAACCATATCAGTTTTATAAAAGGAAAAGCAGGTAAAGTCAATATTGATTTACAAAACAATTTAGACATTGAATATGAGGATATTCTGAAAGGGAAAAAATGTAAAATTCCTGCCGATATGGTTATATTAGCTACAGGCATAGTTCCCTCAACTGTTTCAGGATTTAAAACTGATAATGAATTATTTATTGATGAAGAATTATTACCTCAGGGAATATTTGCAACTGGTTCTGTTAAAAAACCGATAGATGTCAGTGCTTCAGTAAAAGATGCTGGCAGGATGGCTTTAAAATCAATTCAATCAATGGCAAATGAATGAAAACACAGGCATATTGATTTGTACAGGTTGTCAAATTGGTGATTATCTCGATATTGATGCTATAACAACGAAATATTCCGGAAGGGATAAAGTTTTTGTAAAGCATGATGCTCAACTTTGCTCCTGCAATTCCGGTAAAATGATACATGATTTTATTGAAACCTATAATATTGATTCACTGATAGTTGCTGCCTGCAGTCCACGTTACTTTGCCAAAGAATTTGATTTTGGAATTAAAACCGAAAGGGTAAGCTTACGTGAACTGGTTTGTTATCCTCATCAGAAGAAACACGAAGACACCATGACCCTTGCTGAGGACTATATTAATATGTCACTTGCCAAACTGGCCTATATTAAAAATCCGGAAGGTTTTGTTCCTGAAAATATTTCCGAAACAATATGTGTTGCCGGTGGAGGTATCAGCGGAATTCAGGCTGCTATTGAGGGCGCCCATGCCGGATATCAGATTTTATTGGTTGAAAAAGAAAAAGAATTAGGTGGCTGGCTAAAAAATTTACACAAATTAAGTCCGATGAAGCCACCTTTTACAAAATTGACAGACAATATTTTACCCCAAAAACTTCAGGAACTTTCACAATTCGCCAATATTGAATGTTTAACAGAATCTGAAATTATCAAAACAAGCGGACAGCCAGGGTGTTTTACATTAAAAATCAAACAAAACGAACAGATTATTGAAAAAAAAGCTGGCTCAATTATACTGGCCAGCGGATTTAAACCCTACGAAGCACAAAATCTGACCGAACTGGGATATGGTATTTTTCAGAATGTTATCAGCAGTATTGAACTGGAATCAATGGTAAAGGAAGGAAAAATTTTAAAACCTTCGGATGGTCAGCAACCCGAAAGCATTTTATTTATTCAATGTGCCGGTTCAAGAAAGCAAAATCACCTGCCTTATTGTTCAAATTTTTGCTGCAACAACACACTCAAACAAAGCAGATATATCAGGGAAAGTCTGGCTGAAACTTCTGTATTTATTATTTACAACGACATCAGGGCATCAGGCAGAATGGAAAGTTTTTACAAGGAAATTCAAAACGATGATCTGGTATTTTTAACAAAAGGGGAAATCAATAAAATTGAAGAAATTGATAAAAAACTGAATATATCTGTAAAAGATACTTTATTTGGTGAAGACATTGTCATTGAAGCCGACATGGTGGTTCTGGCAACAGGAATGCAACCAAACAATGATCATGTTTTGCATCTGAATTACCGATTAGGTGAAGAATTGCCTGTTTTAAAATACAATTTTACAGATTCCCATTTTATTTGTTTTCCTTACGAAACCAGAAGAACCGGTATATTCAGTACAGGAACTGTAAGGGCACCAATGGATATTACAGAATCAATGGCTGATGCAGGCGGAGCAATGATGAAAGCCATTCAATGTATCGAATTGGTAAAAAGAGGAGAAACTTTGCATCCTCGTTTGGGTGATAAATCTTCTCCTGAAATAAACTTTTTAAGATGTACAGATTGTAAACGCTGTACAGAGGAGTGTCCTTTTGGAATGTATGATGAAAACGAAAAAGGAACACCAATCATCAATCATACCCGTTGCAGGAGATGTGCTATTTGTATGGGAGCCTGCCCCGAAAGAGTCATAAGCTTTGAAAATTTCAACATTCAATCGGTCTCAGAAATGATAAAATCGGTTTCGATGCCTGATGAATTTGAAGAAAAACCTCGTATTCTTGCTTTTGTATGCGAAAACGATGCTTATCCTGCTTTTGATATGGCAGCATCAAAAAAACTGAAGTATTCAGCTTTTGTCAGAATTATTCCTGTCAGATGTTTGGGTTCAGTTAATAAAATTTGGATTTCTGATGCATTATCAAAAGGCTTTGATGGTATTTTATTGTTTGGTTGTAAACCGGGAGAAAACTATCAGTGTCACTTCATTCATGGCAGTGAACTTACCGAAAAACGTGCTGAAAATATTGGTGAGGTATTGCAAAAAATGATGCTCGAACCTGAACGTATAAAAACCGTTTTTCTGGAAATCAACGAATACGACAAAATACCTCAAATTATTGATCATTATCTTGAAGAAATCAATCTGTTGGGAATGAATCCTTTTAAAGGAATGTAAACTCTATGAAAAAAGTTAATCCGGATATTGATTTTATCAGAAAAGTTAAAAAAGAAAGCGGCAGCGATTTAAAAAATTGTATGCAATGTGGTAATTGCACTGTGGTTTGTTCATTAGCCGGAGAAAATCATGTTTTTCCTCGCAAACAGATGATAATGGCCGGTTGGGGTATGAAAAATGAGTTAATTTCTGATCCTTATATCTGGCAATGTCATCAGTGTGGCGATTGTTCAAAGTATTGTCCAAGAGATGTAAAACCACTTGATGTAATGTCATCGTTACGTTCACAATGCATTGAATATTTTGCTGTTCCCGGAATTTTAGTCAAATGGATGAAAAAACCATCATTAACTTTTTTGACATTGATCATTCCAGCTTTGATTATACTGGTAGTGTTGTGGGCAAACAAAAGCTTTGATAAAATGCAGTTGCCGGTCAATTATTCAGCATTTTTACCACATATTTTACTCAATAGTATTTTTACCGGATTTACTCTGATAAGCTTTTTTCTTCTTTTTTTAAGTGTAAAAAACTACACTAAACATTTTAAAAAAGAGTTTAGAGTGCAAAAAAACGAGATTAGCTCTTACAAATTGTTTATTGAAACTCTGATTGACTTTTTAAAACATAAAAATTTCAGCAATTGTACAACTAATCAATACAGAAAAACAGCACATCTGATGATATTCTACGGTTTCACAACATTAATACTGCTTACTATTTATGCCATTTATGCAGTTAAAATTGGTGATTACCCTTTGAATTATTATCACCCGATTAAAATTATCGGGAATTTGGGTGGATTAAGCATTCTATGCGGAATTGTAATACTATTGGTTAAACGGCTTAATAAAAAAGATATTAATTCCAGCTTTTTTGATTATTCATTTTTAGTCTCGGTATTTTTGCTGGTAATTACGGGTTATGTCACTGAAATTTTAAGATTCAGCAACCATATTTCCGGTTACCACTGGTATTTTATTCATCTGGTTCTGATGTGGTATGTAGTAATATTTTTACCTTATACCAAATTTGCTCACTTTATTTACAGGTTGAATGCGATTTTTTTAATCCGAAAATACAAAATCAATGACTAAATATCCTTTTGCATTCTTCTTCAAATTCCTTTAATTCAATCGGAACCACTCCTACTTTTTCGCACACCAAACCACCGGCAATGTTAGATAGTTCTGCTATCATTTTAAGTTCAGAATTACAGCTTAAAGCCAATGCAGCAACAGCAGCAACAGTATCGCCAGCACCCGAAACATCATAAATACTTCGTTTGTGAGATGGAATGATAAGTGAATTCTCTTTGTTTCGGATAAAGACACCTTCGTCTGATAATGTGATAAAAGCGATGCTAATATTCATTTTTTCAAAAAGAATGTCTGATGCTTCATTCAACTGTTTTAAGGATACCGGTTTTTGAATGATGATGCCGAGACCTTCGGCTAATTCTTTCAGATTAGGTTTAAAAAGACTGACATTTTTATACAGCAGGAAATTTCTCTTTTTCGGGTCAACTATGGTTGGAATAGAGTTTCTATTAGCCTCATCAACCATTTTTTCAATTACTTTATCAGAAAAAACACCTTTATCATAGTCTGAAAATACTACTGCATCGCTGCCTGCAATTGCTTTTATTGCATTTTCGATAAAACTTGTTTGATCATAGTCGTTCAGATAGCCGGTATTTTCTTCATCAATGCGCAGCAGTTGCTGTTGATTATTGGCAATAATTCGTGTTTTTTGGGTGGTAGGACGATTTTTACTGCTGATGATAAATTCTGCCGAAAGACCACTTACTTTCATAATATCTTTAAAAATATGTCCTTCAGTATCATCTCCGACAACACTTACAAATACCGGATCAGCGCCCAGATTTTTAAGGTTCAGAGCAACATTGGCAGCACCTCCCAGTCGGTATTCTTTGTTTTTTACCAACACCACCGGTACCGGAGCTTCAGGAGAGATACGTTTTACATCACCCCAAATATAAGCATCGAGCATGGCATCGCCAGCTACAACTATTCTTTTATCTCTTATTTGCTTAAAAAATGTTTCTGTTTTTTCTGTCAAATCAATAATTTTAAAGATTAATTTAAACGTTCCAATGCAGTTTTTATTCTATCGAGAGCTATATTAAGTTTTTCGGCAGATGTTGCAAATGAAATCCTGATACATTCCGGAACACCAAATGCAGCTCCTGACACAGCACTTACATAAACCTCATCTAATAAATACATACACAAATCACCGGCATCATTAATCACATATTTCCCATTGCTTTTTCCAAAGAAATTACTGATATCAATCAAAACATAAAATGCCCCGTCCGGTTGATTGAAACGAATAGAATTTATGGATTTTAATTTTTCAATAACCAGTTTGCCTCTCTTAAAAAATTCATCTTTCATTTTCAAAGTGGGTTCCACACTTTGGGAATAAGCTGCCAATGCTGCCATTTGTGAAATAGTACATGCTCCTGATGTGAGTTGTCCCTGAAGTTTATTGCAGGCTTTTGCCAGATATAAAGGTGCTATCATAAAACCAATTCTCCAGCCTGTCATTGCAAAACCCTTTGAAACACCATTTATTATCACCAATCGGTCGTGCATATCGGTGAACTGCCCGAAGGTACAGGGACCTGAAGAGAAATTAATATAATCATAAATTTCGTCAGCTACTATAATTATTTGCGGGTATTTACGCAGAACTTCAGCCAGTGCTTTCAGTTCGCTTAAACAATAAATGCTGCCGGAAGGATTGGAAGGAGAACTGTAAAGAAACATCCTTGTTTTGGGTGTAATTGCCTTTTCGAGCTCTTCAGCTGTAATTTTATAGTTATTCTCAATTTTCGATTTGATAACCACCATTTCGGCACCGGCAAGCTTAATCATTTCCGGATAACTGACCCAATAAGGAGAGGGTACAATGACCTCATCCCCTTCGTCTAAAACACTCAAAATGACATTGCTTAACGATTGTTTTGCACCATTGCTGACAATGACCTGATTAAAATCGAAATCTAATCCGAAATCATTTTTATATCTGGCAACAATGGCATTACGAAGTTCAGGAAATCCGGGTACAGGTGGGTAATGAGTTATATTATCATTTATTGCTTTAATAGCAGCTTCTTTGATATGAACAGGGGTGTCAAAATTAGGTTCACCAATACTCAGGTTAATCACATCTTTACCTTCAGAAGCCAACTGACGTGCTAATTGTGCCATTTTTAGTGTTTCCGACTCTTCCAATCGTTCCACTCTCTTTGATATTTTTTGATACATAGTTGTTTTATTAAGGCTGCGAAGTTATAAAATTCCTGTTTGTATAAATAAAATTTTTTACCCGGTGAATAATTTACAGGAAAAATAGGGAAAAGCCGGATTTTTAGCTTTTTCGAGGATATGCTTGTGAATGATGAGGGGTTACGGGTTACTTCAGAGTCGTTATTGCGATTTCTTTACCTTTATATGTAATCATGATTAAAAAATGAAGTAATCTTTTTATACTATGTGTTTTTTGCTTTTTGGAATTTGACATTTGTTGTTTCCCGATACTCATATGAATTCTATTGAAAGAAAAATGACAGATAAAAGCTGAGATTTACAATTGAAAATAATAATATTGCAAAAAATAATTTCGCTCTTTAATGCAAAATTACGAAAAATATCTGAGAAATTTCATTGCCTGGCGATTAAAAAACATTAAAGACAAACCTTTTATCATGATTTTAAGTGCATTGATTGGTTTATTAACCGGTCTTGCAGCAGTTATCTTAAAAAATACTGTACATTTTATTCAGGATGTTTTAGTTAAGCAGTTCAGCGATTTGGATATCAACTACCTCTATCTCTTTTATCCGATGATAGGCATACTGTTAACAGTACTTATTATCCGTTATCTGATAAAAAAATCTGTTGATCATGGCGTTCCTGCAACATTATTTGCAATATCCCGTAAAAACGCAATTTTGCCAGTTCACAATACTTATTCATCTATTATCACCAGTGCTTTTACAGTCGGTTTTGGAGGAAGTGTGGGTTTGGAAGGTCCCTCAGTCAGTACAGGTGCTGCCATTGGTTCAAATGTTGGTCGTTTAATACGTCTTGATTACCGAACACGAGCTTTATTAATGGCTTGTGCTGCTTCAGGTGCAATGGCTGCGCTGTTTAAAGCACCCATTGCTGCAGTAATATTCTCCATTGAGGTACTGATGTTAGACCTTACATTAGCTTCTATGATTCCTTTGCTGTTATCGTCATCGGTAGCAGTATTGACTTCTTATTTCTTTTTTGGGCGTGATGTGCTTTTTCATCCTCAACTGCAAGAAGCTTTTAAATTTAATGAGATACTATATTTTATTCTGCTGGGTGCTTTTACCGGTTTTGTATCAGTACACTTTACACGCGGTTATCAGGCAGTTGGAAAAGTTTTCAGCAAAATAAAAGGAACTTATAACAAAATCTGGACAGGTGGCATTTTGCTGGGAGTGCTGATATTTATTTTTCCTCCACTTTATGGAGAAGGTTATGAGTCAATAAATGCATTATTAAGAGGAGAATTTCAGGAATTGTTAAAATCCAGCTTTTTCCTCCCCTACAAAGACAATTTATGGATAGTCATGGCATTTTTTGCTTTGCTGGTATTTTTCAAAACATTTGCTACTGCTGCTACTATCGGTAGTGGTGGAATCGGGGGTATTTTTGCTCCTTCACTGTTTTTAGGTGCCACATTAGGTTTTTTATTCGCCATTTTTTTCAATACAGTCTTCAATTTAAATATTTCTGTTATTGCTTTCACACTGGTAGGCATGGCAGGAACCATAACCGGAGTATTACATGCTCCCTTAATGGGTATATTCCTTATTGCAGAAATCTCTTCGGGATACGAATTAATTATTCCGCTGATGATAACAGCTGCTATTTCGTATTCTACAGCACGCTATTTCGATAAATATTCAATTTACACCTCCCATTTAGCCAAATCAGGCGATTTACTTACGCATCACAAAGACAAAATTGTTTTAACACTGTTGAAAGTGCCCGATTTAATTGAAAAAAATTTCAATAAAGTAAAGCCTGACGAAAGTCTAAAACATCTGGTAAAAGTCATAAAAGAAAGTACACGAAATATTTTTCCGGTGGTTGATGAAAATGGTAATTATCTGGGTTTAATCCCATTAGATAATATCAGAAAAATAATGTTTGAACAGGAACTTTACGATCAGGTTTTTGTCAGAGATTTATTAATTCAGGCAGAGGAAACAGTTTCCCCTGATGACAATATGGATATGGTAATGGACAAATTTAAACGTTCAGGGCATTGGAATTTACCTGTTGTTGACAATGGGAAATATTGTGGTTTTGTTTCAAGAGCCAATATTTTTAATGCATACCGTAAAATGCTGATAGAGTTTTCGGAAGATTAGAATATCATAAAATTAATAACTAATCTGAATTTTTTCAATCATCACACTTTCTGATGTTTTTATATACAAAAGGTACAGACCGTTTTTCAGCTGTTGTATGCTGATTTTATCCTGTTTACACTTTTCAGAAAAAATCAGACGACCCTGCATATCATACAGCTCTATTACAGGTTTTGATTGTAAAAGTTCGTTTTCTATATTAATAATGATTGCCTCAGAACTATAATTCAGCTTGAATTTCTTATTGGAAATGGAATTTTTAACTCCTGATTGATCTTTAACAAGAACATTAAAATCGTAATTCACATGTCCGTGCGAAGGGCAATGATTATCGCTAACAGTAATTCTGAAACTATATGGAATTGTTGAAATCATTGATTTAGAAGGCACCCACTTTAGTGTTGCCTGCGGATGTTTTACCTGCCCATTGTTGTTTGTCCAGATGGCACCAGGCAAGGCTGAATTATAATTAACAGTAACTGAATTGGTAGTGTCGGCATCAAAAGTTTTAAAATCAAATTGCAAAGTTCCTTCTGCATATACTTCTTTGTAGTTGGTATCAAAAATTAGTTCAGGTAAGGTATTAACTGGATAATTCATTATAGCAATGTACATTTCTCTTCGTAAAAATGCTACTGTCTGGCCGTCTTTAAAGAAACGATAAACAATACACAATACGGTGGTTTGTGGAATTATTCCGGTAAAACTTAAATCTCCATTAGCACTGTTTAAATGAAAACCGGAAGGGAAATCAAGACTGCTGTCAGGAAAACCTTTAAATTTCAATGGCAATAAGTAAGTATATGGGGTATCATAAACAAATGGCGAGTTAGAGGCTGATACAGGGCTTTCGAGGTAACATTTTACTGAATCAACTGTCTTGTTTAAATCGGACATTTTAAATGCCTGTTTGTAAACTAACTCCAAACCTGTGATGTAAATAAAAGCAGAGGTGGACTCAAATCCTGCAGATAAACCTTCTAAGAGGCAACGATTAAGAATTGTTTCAGTATAAAGTGGCTGGTTAATACTCGTTGTTTTAATGTCTGCAGTGCGACAGCATTTACTGAAGCTGATTTTCAGTTTGCAACAATCCAAAGTATCAGGCAAAACAAGCAAGTGATAGCAAGTATATTGTGCAAAACCAAAAGGAAACACAGAGTTTGGATTGCTGCACCTGCTGCCACCCATCAGCGGACAGGCATTGGTAATATCAACTGCTTCAGGCAATGACATATTGAATCCGCAAATCCATTCTGAAGTAAGAGCACAGTTGACATTTAAAAATGGTGCATCGGGTTTGGCTGCCTTACAATCGCTTACCAAAACAAACTTAACAAGAATGGTATCTTTTGAAATCACTGTCCAGCTAATTTCGGCTGTCAGGTATTTTTTTGCCTGAATCTGATTTGAGAATAACAGAAAAACACCCAGCAAAAAAATACAATATCTTCTAAAAGGGACTGTTTTCATCTTAAAATTAACAGACAAATTTAAGCAATTGGGTTATATCTTTTTAAAAAAATACGATATTGGTATTTTAATAAAGTAGAAGCACTATCTCTACAATCAATAATAATTCTTTAAGATAGAAAGGAATAAGTTCAATAGGTTTCAAAGATAATAGGAAACAATATTTTTAACACAGAGGGCACAGAAAGTAATTGCGTTATGCTGAGATAAATGAAACTTTCGCTTTATTTGAGAATTTCGTCAAGTATAAATTAAAAACTTACAATATCCGGTTGCTTTTAATAAAAGGCAGGAATTGAACATTAGCAGATTCAATATTTCGCTTGCCTTCAAAATTGTTTGATAAAACATAAGCCTTTGACGGTTTGTAATGCTGAATAAAACTCACAAATGATTTAGACAGGCTATCATTATTCAGATTTGATTTTATTTCAATCGGGATATTTTCTGCTCCAGTGATAACAAAATCCATCTCTGCTCCAGATTTTGTTCGCCAATAGCTGAAATCAATATTTTTCTTGAGTAATTCCGAGCAAATAAACTGCTCATATAAAGCTCCATCAAAAGGCGAAAATTTAAGACCTGTTCTGGCAAAATTCATTAAACCTGAATCAATGAAATAAAATTTCGGACTTTTAACTATTTCAGTCCTTTTATTGGAATACCAGGGTTTCACTTGCCGAATAACAAACATTTTCTCAAGTATGCTGATATATTTTTTAATTTCAAAAAGTGTTACAGAACATGATTTCGAAAGCTCATTATAGTTAACCTGATTTCCTGTTTGAAATGCAATCAATTGTATGAGTTTCGATACCTTATAATGGTCACTTAATCCGAACAAATCTTTAATATCCCTAAGTAATAATAGGTTGTACAAGTTTTCAAGGATACTATGTTTTACTTCAGGGTCATCTGAAGTTGCCACACGGGGAAAACCTCCATAAGTAAGAAATTCGATCAGACAGGTATTTAAAAGTTCAGAGCCGGGACTCCCGTAAGAGGCATTGTCATAAATCTCCGGCAAATTACTGTCTTTTGCGTGCAAAAACTCCCTGAATGAGAAAGGATAAAGGACGAATACCAATATTCTGCCAACCAAATAGCGAAGGCTTTTAACCGTAATATCAATGATTGAGGAGCCTGAGATAATAATTTTGGCAGTACTTGTATCAAAAATCAATTTGAGATGTTTGCCACTGTTTTCAGCATATTGAACCTCATCAATAAAAACATATTCATAAGGCTGCACATGAAGAGATATAAAAGTCTGAATATCTTTGTCAAACATGTTTAGAAGCTGAACATTTTCAAAAGTAAGGAAATTTATCTTGCTTCCTGACTGTTCCAAGTCATCTGCAATTTTTCGCATTAAGGTAGATTTCCCTGACTGACGAATCCCTAAAATAGCTATTATTTCAGGTTCAGAAAGAAATTTCTTAATTTTTATTTCAAGTTCTCTGTTAATGTATTTCATTTTATCCCTGCTATTTTAAAATTATAATTTGATTTTAGTCCTGCGAAAATAAAACATTATTAATAAATATGTACAAAGTAAGGCTAATTTTCTTCTGTCTTTAAAATCAACAGTACTTATTAAGATTGAAAGGATTGAGTGAGATAGGTTTTGAAAGAAAGAGTAAGCATTGTTTTTAACACAGAGAGACAGAGTGATTATCTGCTTAGTTTGTCGAGATGAGTTTGAAGAAACGATTTGTTGGGGAGGTATTTGTTGGGTTTATGAATTTGCTTTCCTTCATAGGGAGTGAAAAACCTCAAATAATACTCACGGGTAAAACATTGCTTTAAGTCTTTTGAATAAACAATTTGGTAGTTCTCATCAATTCCGAATAAATATTTATCAAAAGCCCTATCATACATCGCTGAAAGGCAAATACCGTTTTCGGGATTCAATCTTTCTTTTTTGTATTCTGACCATGGTAAAATATGGCTGGCAATCAATAGTTTTGGAATATCAATACCTGAAACGGCACATTTCTCACTATAGTTCGCTAAAACTATATCCCTGAAAACATTTTGATTTACCCTGGTTTTTACTTCCCTGATTTTTGTTTCACCAGTTAAGGTTTCAGTTCCTTTCAAAATTCCGGCAAACTTCCGTTCTAAAGTATTCCTTTCCAATTCAGCAAGAATTCGTTCACTCTCAAACATCAGTTCTTCTCTATTGTTGATGAATTCGTCCCAGATTGGTTCAACCTGCTTCCTTCCACCTGGTAAACCACCAATACCTCTTTGCTGATGATAAGGGTCTACACTAGCAAAATTGTTCAATCGCATGGCAACTGAACCTGAAGTTCTTCCGATTAAACCTGCAAGATGGATGATTTCGGGAGTTCTTGAATGGAGCTTTCCAAATGGAAGCTTTAAATAGAGGTTAAGGGCAAGGATGAGTTCAGATTTTGACCAGAGGCTTTTTGCCATAATTAGTTTTTTAGTTTTCTGGCCAACAAAATTAAGCAGAATTCATGAAATAAAACAATTATTAAAATACCCAATCGCCACTAAATTCAATCCGCCTTGCTATTTTAACTGGTATTTCATTTCCTATAAACCTGAAGTATTTTAATTTTTTCAAAATTTAAAGCAAATTAGGTTTTGGTTTACTTTAGATCAAAACCATTATTATAATCAACCAACAGATATAATATTTATTCATTTGACAAAGCAAAAAATCCCTTTACATTTGTAACTCACTTATTATTAAAATGAAGCAATGAAAAACGAAGAAAGGATTATTATTGAGCAAGAACATTTGGAACATGCAGTTAAGTATTTTAATGACCTGAATGAAGAAGAGTATGTTAAATTTACTGAGCGTATGTTGGATGAACAGGAAGGTATTACTTCTTATTTTGCCCTGATAAAAGAAGACTTAAGTGATGATGAGTTTATGGATGTGATAGATTATTCTTCTATTATCTGGTATGCTTTTGAACTGAAATGTGGCAAATTGCCAATAGTTACTGATGAGATGATTGTTGCGGTTCAGAACAGCATTTTTCCTGAAGAAAGTGAAATTATGAAAAAATTGGGCATTACCGATGAAGCAACATATCACGACAAATTAGATAAATTTACGGATGAACTGAGTAATATTAAAAGCGAAAAACATCTTAAACAACTATCTGACAAATGGGGTTTAGAATTTGATATATTTTATGAAGCCTTGCAACCCATGATAGATTCAGCTTTTCAACCTTTCGTAATTGATTTTCTGATGGATGAACTGGATAGTTCTGATGAGGAAAATTCTGATTCTGGCATTGTATATCAACACATTTATATGGTTACAAAATGGCTCGATGCCGCAATAAACGAAACCCCTAAAGGCAAAATTATTTCAATGGGATAGTAATTTACTAAGAATAAATCCTGCTATTTCCCATTATATTGAAAAGAAAAAGGCTGCCTGAACAATTCAGACAGCCTTTATTATTTTTTTGTCAACTTTTATTTTACAAATCTGTAGTTGAGCTGACCTTTGCCTTCAATATTTAAATTCATCAAATAAACACCTTTTTCAAGCATATCTGCCTGAAGCGATATAGTATTTTGTCCCTGAACCAGATTAATCGTTTCGGAATAAACTTTTTTACCAAGAATATTAATAATGGTAATTTCAGCTTCCACATTTTTCAATGTTAAAATATTTAGGTTAATAGATTTATCAACCGGATTTGGAAACAGATTTCCAGCCGACTCTACTAAATTGTCCAATAAATCTTCAACAGATACTTTAATACCATCGTTATTGACCACTATCTGAACATTGGAAACTGATTTGTTAGACTCGGTAAGTTTTACTGAAAGCTGCTGACAATTGATTCCAAAATGGTCTGCATATACTTTATAACCACCTAAAGCAAGGTTTTTAAACTCAAAATTGCCATATTCGTCTGAGTAAGTATAAGCAACAGCTTTTCCATAGGCATCAAAAAGGATAACAGGAATTCCGGGGAAATTGTCTGAACGGTAATTCGAACCTTTTGTTACTTTCCCACCAATAAAACCAGGTCCACCGGGGTTAGAACCCTTAATCATGTGTATATCTGCATAAACAGGGAATCCATTGGGATATATTATTTCTTCAACAGCATTGCTCCAGTAAATAGTAGTGTCGTAATAGGTTGGTAAATAATCTTTGTAATACTGTGAATTCGATTTAAGAGCAGCTTTCAGATAATAGGAACCTGATGGTAAATTGTTAAACATATAATAACCTCCCGAGTCTGCAGAGGTGGAATCAATGGCAGAAATTGTACTGTCTTTTTCATTATAACTGATCAGGTAAATGGTAGCATAATCGGCATAAGTATTATTTAATAAAACCATTCCACCAATAAAACCTTTGTAATTGAATGATGAATCGGTACTGACATAATCGCAGTATTCGTAACATGAATCGGTAGAAGTAACCACAGTCAGACAAACTTCGTAAGTTGATTTCTTGGTGTAAACATGTTTTTTAATCAAAGCAGTATCAATATCACCTGTTCCATCACCAAAATTCCAGATAAATTTTGCGTTTTTGTAATTGTTTTTATCAGCATAAAAAGTAACGGTATCGCCATTTACATCATAATAAAAATAACTGTAACAAGGTGTTTTAAAAGGAATTTCAATGGTTTCACAAAAAGTGTCACTACAATTCAACACTGAATCATACATAGTCACACAAACCAGATATTTCCCCTTAGTTGAGTAGGTGTGTTTTACAAAATTTCCAGTTGCAGAAGTATTATCGCCCAAACTCCATGTAAAAACTGAAGATGTATTCGATGAATCAGTTACAAAATAAATTGTAAACGAGTCCTTATTGTCGGGATAATAGTAAAAATAAGCCTTGCAGCCCGGATTAATAAATGTGTCACGGGTGTCAAGATACATTGCAATACTGTCGGTACAATTATTAACTGTATCGCTAATACTCAGGCTTACCAGATATATTCCGTCTTTTGTATAAGTATGAGCTGGATTTTGTATGTTTGAAGAAGAGCCGTCTCCGAAGCTCCATTGCCATGAAGAAATCTTTCCGTAGGAATAATCGAAGAAATAATACTTCAATTTATTTAAGTAATCGGGTTTATAGGTAAAACCGGCCATACAGGTGTTGGTTTGTCCTCCGCAGTAAAAATCGTTGTAATCGTATTTTAATGAAGGGTAATTAATACTTAAGAGTGAAATTACATTATTACATTCCGTTTCAACATAAATTGCCGCTTTGGTAATTGAATATGGAATTGTAACAGTAAAGGAATAATATCCGGCAGAATCGGTAATTCCTTTAGTCTGATAGCTCCATATAGTAGAAGTAACAGGATCATAAATGCTGTCAGTAAATAAGTTGACTGCATGTCCGGGTATTCCTGTTTTGTTATTATAATCGTAAACAGTTCCGGTTATTTTAATCGTATTCTGCGTTTGTGCCTGCGAAATCATCAGATTCAATAATACGAAAAGGCACATTAAGGAAAAATTCTTCATTTTTTTACAGTTTATTAGTTTTAACAAAATTCATTAAAGTACTTAGATAATATTTAGTTGAAAATGGTTGCATTTATAATCAAACACTATTCTATTTAACAGAGTAAATTTTAATTTCAATCACTGCAATAAAGCTTAGCTATATTAACAATTACCTCTACAGCTTTTTCCATGGTTTCGAGGCATACATATTCATATTTACCATGGAAATTAACTCCACCGGCAAAAATATTCGGACATGGTAAACCCATATAACTCAGCCGGCTGCCATCTGTACCTCCCCTGATGGGTTTTACCAATGGGATTACTCCAGCCATATTCATTGCCGCTAAAGCTTTTTCAACCACATGATAAACAGGTTCAACTTTTTCTCTCATATTGAAATACTGATCTTTCAATTCGAGTCTGAAAACACCTTCACCATACTTGCTTTTCAGATAGCTGATTGTCTTTTCAAAATATGCTTTACGATTTTCAAATTTAACACGGTCGTGGTCACGAATAATGTATTGCATAATAGCATTTTCGACAGTACCATCTATTTTCATCAGGTGATAAAAGCCTTCATAATCCTGAGTATGTTCAGGTTTTTCGTGTCGGGGCAACATGTTTTCAAATTCTATAGCAAGTAGTAAAGCATTTATCATTTTGTTTTTTGCATAACCTGGATGAATATTTTTACCCTGAATAAAAATTTTTGCTCCGGCAGCATTGAAATTCTCATATTCAAGCTCACCCTCCATACTGCCATCCATGGTATAAGCATAGTCGGCACCAAACTTTTCAACATTAAAATGATCAACACCTCGTCCGATTTCCTCATCAGGAGTAAAACCTACTTTGATTGTTCCATGTTCAATTTCAGGATGTTGAATAAGATATTCCATGGCAGTTACAATTTCGGCAATGCCAGCTTTATCATCTGCACCAAGCAAAGTGTTTCCATCAGTGGTAATCAGTGTTTTACCTATCATGTCTTTCAATTCCGAAAACTCTGAAGGAGATAAAAACAGGTTTTTTTCCTTATTCAGCAAAATATCACCTCCCTGGTAGTTTTCAATAATATGAGGATTAACATCATTTCCTGACATATCAGGACTGGTGTCGAGATGTGAAATAAAGCCAACTACAGGAACCTTTTTTTGAGTATTTGCCGGTAAAGTTGCCATGATGTAACATTTTTCATCTATGGTAACATCTTGTAAGCCAATCTGTTTAAGCTCTTCGACTAAAATATTGGCTAAATCGAATTGCTTAATTGAACTCGGTGTTGTTTCAGAATTTTCATCCGACTGTGTATCAATTTTCACATAGCGCAAAAAACGCTCTGATAGTTTTTCTTTCATTTTTTTAAATTTAAAAATTAATCTTCTGCTTTAGCTCTAAATGATTCCCAAACAAAATAACCTAACAAAGCAAGAAAAGCAATAATTGCAGTAATCTGAGCACCAGTACCATGTTCATCTTCCCATACTTTCAGGTTTAAAACTTCATTATTGCCTGTAAAGAAAATTATAAAAGCACCAATGACACCAAAAATAGCTGCACCGGCAATAAATCCGGATGCTATCAAAGTACCTCTTTGTATTCTTGCATTGTTGAGTTTTTCAATTTTAGTGCTTTTCGAAAACCAGTTGTTGAGTAAACCACCAACAATTAAAGGCGTGTTCAGGTCTAGTGGAATAAACATTCCTAAAGCAAATGCCAGAGGTGATATTTTCAACCAATTAACTAAAATTGAAATAACTGCTCCTATGGCAAGCAACATCCAAGGCGCTCCTGTACCAGACATCAATGGTTCTATAATGGCAGCCATTGCATTGGCTTGAGGTGCAGTCATTGGCTGTGTATTTTCAGGACTTTGAACAAAGCCATAAGCCTGATTAAGCACATAAATCACAATACCGACTGTAGCAGCTGAAACCAATGTACCTAAAAACTTATAAGACTGTTGTTTGGCAGGTGTTGTTCCGAGCCAGTAACCAACTTTTAAGTCGGTAATAAATCCTCCGGCCATTGATAATGCAGTACATACAATTCCACCAATAATCAAGGAGCTGACCATGCCTTGCCATCCTTTTAAACCTACAGCAACGAGCACCACCGAAGAAAGAATCAATGTCATCAATGTCATACCCGAAACGGGGTTGGTGCCAACAATGGCAATTGCGTTGGCTGCCACAGTAGTAAACAAAAAGGATATAATAAAAACTGTCAGCAAAGCTACCAATGCCTGAACCAATGTTATTTTTACACCAAAAATGAGGAAAATAAATACAGCTACCAATGTTAAAAACAAAAACAACATAACAAAAGACATTTTGATGTCTTTTTGAGTTCTTTCAACAGCTGCCTCACCGTGTGTTTTGGAACCTACCCCAAAAGCAAGCTTAAAGGCACCGGCTATTACACCTGACGATTTAATAATACCGATAATTCCTGCCATGGCAATAGCACCAATGCCGATTGGCCTGACATAAGCCCTAAAAATTGACTCTGCATCCATATCGGTAAAGGGGTTGATACCTCCGTTAGTAGCGATTATATTACCAATTTCGTTAATTAAGGGGATAAACACCAGCCATGACAACATTGAACCAACAGCAATAATTAATGCATATTTAAGTCCGATGAGATAACCAAAACTGAATATCAAGGCACTGACATTGAATTTAAACACCATTTTTACTTTTTCAGCCAAAACTTCACCTGCCGGTATTAAACGGGTAGTTACAACCTCACTCCAGAGCCTGAAAGCAGCAAAACAAAAATCAAACACTCCACCAATCAATCCACTTATGATAAGTAATTTTGCCTGAGTGCCTCCTTTTTCACCTGTCATCAGAATTTCGGTGGTTGCAGTAGCTTCCGGAAAAGGGAGCTTTCCATGCATATCTTTCACAAAATATTTACGAAAAGGAATTAAAAATAATATTCCTAAAAAGCCACCAAGTAATGAAGAAAAGAATATTTGCCAGAAATTAACTTCAATTTCAGGATACTTTGCCTGCAAAATATACAAACCCGGAATAGTAAAAACTGCTCCAGCCACTATCACTCCCGAAGCAGCTCCTATTGACTGAATAATAACATTTTGACCTAAAGCAGCTTTTTTACGGAGAGCAGCAGAAGCACCAACTGCAATAATTGAAATTGGTATGGCTGCCTCAAACACCTGCCCAATTTTTAACCCTGAATAGGCTGCTGCTGCTGAAAAAACAACTGCCATAAGCAATCCCATGAGTATTGACCAGGTAGTAACTTCAGGAAATTTTTGTTTTGGCGACATTACAGGTATGTAAATTTCACCTTCTTTTAATTCTTTGTAAGCATTTTCGGGTAAACCTTTTATGCCCTGATTGCTATGTTCCGACATATTTATCCTTTTTATTTTTGTGTCAAAAATAAGGCATTATCTGCTATCGAATATCTTTTCAAGCCATTTAATTTGTATTTTTTTGATAATTGATAAGTTAACAACTTAAATACTGTAATTTTTGATTCAATAAGATTCTTTAAACTTACAGTCTCAAAGTCGGGGTTAAGCTATATAAACATTAGATCTTCAAAAATTTGATGCATTATTCAGGTAAAAAAAAGTTGTTCATGAAAAAATCTTATTTGGTATCAGGCAATTAATTCCTTTCAATCTTTATCCTTTTTTATACATTTGCCACCAAAGTAATAATAATTTTAAAAATGCTAAAGCCATTTCTGCCTACAAAATATCAGTTACAGTCATTAAAGTCGGGGAGAATTTTCAGCGATACCGGATGGTTGCTGGAAGCTCCTCAAGAAGCAGAACCTACACTGATTCGTGCCATTTATGAAAATAAGCAGTTAAATTTACTTGATCCAACTTATGGACTATATCAATTTGCCGGCTGGTTACCGGTCAACAGATTACTGAAAGGCTCATCGGCTCCTGTAACTTATAAGAGTAAAGCATTAGCCAGGTTTTTAGGGCTACAAAACTTATTTATTACCTTTAGCGGTTGGTATCCTGAAATTGGTGCTACTATGAAAACCTGTAGTTTTAAGGAAACGGAGGCATATTCGGTTTGTGCCAGATTAAATCCAGAGAATAAAAAAATTCTGGTTGTGGCTTCAGCAGGTAATACAGCACGTGCTTTTGCCAAGGTTTGCTCCGACAACCAAATACCCTTACTGCTATGTGTTCCTGAAGACAATATAAATGCTCTTTGGTTTGATTCCCCGCTTAGTGATTGTGTTAAACTGATAGTTACCCGAAAAGGAAGCGATTATTTTGATGCCATTAATTTGTCAAATATGGCTGTACAAATTGATGGATTTAATGCTGAGGGAGGAGCAAAAAACATTGCCAGAAGAGATGGGATGGCCACTACAGTGCTGTCAGCAGTTTCATTTGCCGACCGAATTCCTGATTATTATTTTCAGGCAGTAGGAAGTGGTACAGGAGCAATTGCTGCCTGGGAAGCAAATCTCCGCCTGATTGATGACGGTAGATTCGGAGATAATAAAATGAAACTGATGGTTTCACAAAATTTACCTTTCAAGCCCATTTACGATGCATGGAAAGCAGGTTCCCGAAATATGTTGCCGCTCGATGATAATGAAGCACGAAAACAGGTTGAAGAAATTAATGCCAAAGTTTTATCAAACCGAAAACCACCGTATCCGGTTTTTGGAGGACTTTTCGATGCACTGAAAGATACCGGTGGAGATGTTTTGACAGCGACCAATGAGGAAGGTCTCGAAGCTGCTTCCATTTTTGAAAAATATGAAGGTGTTGATATTCATCCTGCACCAGCTATAGCTCTGGCCACACTTATTAATGAAGTAAAAAAGGGTAAAATTCCAGAAGATGCAACGGTCATGCTGAATATTACTGGTGGAGGCGAGAATCTCTTTATGAAAAACAAACAACTTTATTATCTGAAACCCAATATTGTTTTTGACATTAATGCTGATAAAATTCAGCTCGAAAATCAATTAAAATCTCTTTGGTAGTTTATGTTAAAAATCGGTTTAATCAAAGAAGGAAAAGTACCCCCTGATTCGAGGGTTGTTTTACCTCCTGCTTATGCTCAGGAGTTGATGGAAAAATATCCTGAACTGTTAATTGTTGTGGTTGAGGACTATGAAAATCGCTGCTTTTCCAACGAAGAATACAAAAATCATAATATTGAAATTGTACATGATGTCAGCGATTGCGACTTATTGTTAGGAGTTAAGGAGGTTCCGGCTGAAAAGCTTATTGCTGGTAAAACTTATATGTTTTTCTCTCATACAATTAAAAAACAGGAGCATAACAAACATTTGCTTAAGGAAATAATCAGAAAAAAAATCAGACTTATTGATTACGAATGTCTTCATGATGAAAAATGTGTTCGATTAATAGGATTCGGACGTTTTGCAGGCATAGTTGGTGCTCAGCACGCTCTGGTCATGTGGGGACTTAAATCCGGTAATTATTCATTGAAAAGAGCAGCAGAATATCACGATATTCAGGAAATGTTCAGTCATTACGATAACACGGATTTTGGAACTATGAAAATATTAATTACCGGCAACGGAAGGGTTTCAAAAGGAGCAGCTGAAGTATTGAAACGAGCAAATATTATGGAGTTAAGTGCATACGATTATCTCAATTATAGTGGTAATAAGCCTGTTTTTTGTATATGTGATATGGACGTGCTCTATGAACACAAAAATCATGAGAAATTTGAATTTGAGCATTTTTTCATTCATCCTGAAGAATTCAGATGTGTTTTTGACAAATTTAGTAAAAGCACTGATATTCTCATAAATGGTATGTACTGGAATCCACGAGCTGAAAGATTATTTGAAAAAAATGCTGTTAAAAATGAAGATTTCCGAATTTCAGTAATTTCTGACATTTCCTGCGATATCAATGGTTCAGTTCCATTAACCTCACATGCCTCAACTATTGCAGAGCCTTATTTTGCATTCGACAGACAAACCTTGATAAATACAAAACCTTTCAGTGAAAACAGCCTCAGCCTGATGACTATTGACAATTTACCTAACGAATTGCCACGTGATGCTTCAGAGCATTTTGCAAGAGTGATGATTGATAAAATTCTACCATTATTTTTCGAAAATCCTCAGCACGAAATACTCCATAATGCAACAATTGCTGAGCATGGCAAGCTTGGACAGTTTTACCAATATCTTGAAAGCTATATTGAATCTGATTAATTAACCTCTGAAATATAATTAGATAGCATCTGTGAGCTTAAGTATTGTTTGAACTCGATAGAAAGTTTTTTAGCAATATTATTCATAATACACTTATCGAAGGGGCAAATCTGATGATTATTAGGGCATTCGTTTTCTTCTAAAGCACCTTCAATAGCTTCATAAATATTTAAAAAACTGATTTCTCCAGGCAACTTTTTCAAAATAAAACCTCCGCTGGGGCCGCGGGTAGAACCAAGCATCCCTGCTTTTACAAGCCTCTGAAATACTTTCGCTACATGATGACGTGAAGCTTTCATACGTTCTGAGATATGATTTACGTTTATCAATTCATCTTTTGAACGTGCAATTAATATCATTCCATGCAATCCGATTGATGCTGCTTCTGTAATATTTATGATTCTGGCCATTATAATAAATAAGTATTTGATTACCAAAAGTAGTGCTAAATGACATTACAAAAACAAGATTTTTGATAATTTTTCGTGATTTTTTTAAAGCATAGAGATAGAGGGTAAGGAGGTGAGTTGGGGTTACGGGTTTCAGATTTCAAGCTACAGGTTTCAAGTTGCAGGTTACATGTTACGGGTTACGAGGTTGTCCGTGCCTGAGTTTTGTGAAATTTGGTGATCTTTGTGTTTTTGTGGCAGAGAATGAGTAGGCAGTTGGCAGTAAGCAGTAGGCAATCAATCAGCAATATTCAATTCGCAATCCGCAATTCAGTATTTCGCATTTCGAACTCTCTTCAATCAGAAATCCACAATTCGAAATTTTTAAAGGTTAATCAACATTATCGCTTAAAAACGGATTATCTTCTTTAATTTCAGGACGTTTTTCATAATCATCTTCCAAAACAAAACGCGAAGCTTCGTTCGTAGAAGCAGAAGCAACATCGCTTAACTGAACATTTTTCCTTAAATAAGCTGGTATTGACTCAATTTTATCAAAAGTAGCAGGATTTCGCAGGTCAAAAACCTGTTTATTGGCTCCAGGTTTCTGGCTTTTATAATAAGGTTCATAAGGTTTGTTAAAATCAAATGATAATTGTTCGTGCAACTCTGCTTTTTCTTCATCCTCTTCGAGGTAAAAAGTCATTTGCTGTTCTGCTTCAGGAGATAATTCTGTCGTTTCTTCTTCAATTACACTTTCAGTATTTTGCTCTTCAACTACTTTTTCCTGAATCAAAGGTGGCTCATCATTTAATTCTGGTCTGCCCTCCAGAGAAGTTGCTACGAGGGTAACGCTCAGAGCAGCCCCCAAACTGTGATTATAACAAATACCGAGTTTCATATCCACATCATCACCAACTTCATCGCTAATATATTCAGTAATTTGTGTAATTTCATCAATACGAAGTTCATCGCTACCATAAGACAGGTTGAGTAAGATATGTTTAGCTCCTGTGATGTCTTTTTCTTTAAGAAGTGGAGAGTTCAGTGCATTTTTTACTGCTTTAGTAGCTCTGTCTTCACCTTCTGCAGTACCATTACCCATAATAGCAGTTCCACTATTCTTCATAATAGCTTTAACATCTTCAAAATCAACATTCATTTCGCCTGGAACTGTTATAATTTCAGCAATTCCTTTGGCAGCAGTTGCCAAAACATTGTCGGCAAAGCTGAATGCCTTTGAAGCTGGCAAACCTCGGAAAATTTCGAGAAGTTTTTCATTTTTAATGACCAGCAGAGCATCACAGTATTTACGCATTTCTTCAATACCTTCTTCAGCACACTTTTCACGTTTTTTGCCTTCATGTTTAAAAGGATAAGTAACAATCCCCACAGTTAGCAACTCCATTTCACGGGCTAATTTTGCCAAAACAGGAGCAGCTCCTGTACCTGTTCCTCCTCCCATACCGGCTGTAATAAAAATCATTTTAGTATCGTTTCCGATAGCCATTTTAATTTTTTCGATATCTTCAATGGCTGCTCTTCTGCCAATTTCAGGGTTTCCACCAACACCTCTGCCGGCAGTCAACTTACTCCCTATTTGCAATTTATTGTCAATAGGGCTTTTTTCGAGATGCTGATTATCGGTATTTACAACTAAGAATTCAACACCGGTAATTCCTTCACGAAACATAAAGTTTACAGCATTTCCACCACCACCGCCAACACCTATGACTTTAATGATGGAACTTTCATCTTTTTGAAAATCTAAATTTAGCTTAACCATTTGTATTAATTTTTTCAGTTTTTAAAATCTTCCTGTCCGTCTCTTAACCAGTCTCTTACCTTGGAACCAAGGCCACCAAACAAACTTCTTTTTATCGGATTCTGAACAATGACATGAGCCATTGGTGCAGCTTTTACTTCTTTCATTGCCCAAAGCATAAGTCCGATTCCGGTGCTGTACATCGGGCTTTTAACTGCATCAATTACTCCCTTAGCCAGATGTTCGACAGGGTATCCGATACGTGCATCAATACCTGTAATATACTCCACAAGCTGAGGTAAATGCTTTAATTGAGCACCTCCACCGGTAAGAACAATTCCACCCTGCAGTTTTTTCTCATAACCGGAACTTTTTATTTCGAAAAACACGTGTTCAAATATTTCTTCTACCCTCGATTGGATAATTCTTGCCAGATTTACATCAGAGATTTCACGTGGAGGGCGGTCTTTTATTCCCGGAATCATAATTCGGGATGGTACTCTTTTGTTGTCAGCCAAAGCACTACCGAATTTAATTTTTAACGATTCTGCCTGATTGTACATTACATTGCAACCCATTTTTATATCGTTGGTAATAACTTCTCCTCCGAGTGGAATTACAGCTGTATGACGCAATATTTTATCCTGAAAAATAGCAATATCAGTAGTTCCACCACCAATATCAATTAAAGCAACTCCGGCTTCTTTTTCTTCTTCTGATAACACAGCTTCACTCGAAGCCAATGGTTCAAGTATCATATCAGCTTCTGAAAGATTAGCTTTAGCAATACATCTTGAAATATTTTTTGTTGCAGTGGTTTGACCGGTAATGATATGAAAATTACCTTCGAGCCTGATACCTGCCATACCAATCGGATGTGTAATTCCACGTTCATTGTCAACGATGTAATCTTGCGGAATAATATGAATAATTTCTTCACCCGGGTCAAGGGCTACTTTAAACATGTCGCTCATTAAACGGTCAACATCTTCCTGAGATATTTCTTCTTCAGAGCTTGAACGAGTAATTTGTCCTCTGTGATGAAGGCATTTAATATGCTGCCCTGCAATTCCCACATATACCGACCTGATATCAACATTTGCCATATTTGCTGCACGCTCCACCGCCAGCCGGATAGCTTCTACAGTGCGGTCAATATTGACCACTATACCCCTGACTACAGCATCTTTTGATGGTGAAGTTCCATATCCAAGAATATTGATTTTGCCATTTTCGGCCTTTTCACCTACCATTGCTGCTATTTTGGTGGTGCCAATATCCAATCCGACTAAAATTTCCTTATTACTCATATTTTTTATTTAAAACAATTTGGTTTTTAAATCTTAAATCAATGTTATTGTATTTCCCCCAACCTTCGGAAGGAAGGATTTTTTCATAATAAATTTTTAGTTTTTTAAATTTAAGCTCAATGTCATCTATTTTTCCGAAAGTAATTTTGAGATTTTCAACTTTAGGAATCAAAATAACATTCCGGTTTACATCTACATATATTTGCCCGATAAGTGATTTTAAAAAATTATCATTGTAGATAAACTTTGAAAGCAAATATAGTTGTTGTTCAAAATCAGGATTAGCGGAATTTTTAATAGCAAATCCATTGGCAACCAATATTTTAGGCGTAAACTTCGAAGAAATATCCATCTTGTTCCCCTTTTCGTCTATCATATAATTGTCATGAAATACTGTCATAACCCTCACTATAGGTTTTCTGAATTTTAATTCCACAAAAATATTTCCTTTCAAGTCATTGTAAATCTCTGCATTATCAACAAGGCTGTTGATTTTCAATACTTTTTCAAGAGAAAACAGGTCTATTTCGGATAAAAAGAGGTTTTTAAATGGTTTTTGGATATGTGAACTAAGTAGCTTTTCGATGTCATTTTTATCTAAAAAAGCATTTTCTTTTTCACTTTCGATATAAATATTCAGCTTATTAAACCTGATATCCTTAATGGATTGATTGGCAAAACCAAGCGAAAACAATAAAGCCACAACAAAAACTGATGGAAGCAGGTAGTACCAGATTGTTGCAAATAAACGGGCAATATTTTCTCTATTCAGATTCATCTATCTCCTGATAAAATTTTTCCTATTGGTTCCACTAATTTATCAATGTCTCCGGCACCCATTGTCAGCAGAACTCCATCTTCAAAATTCTCTAGCCATTCGAGCAGATATTCAGCAGATACCAGCATTTTATATTTTGAATCAATCATTTCGAGCAGCATTTGTGAGTTTATTCCTTCAATGGGCACTTCGCGGGCCGGATAGATTTCAAGCAGAATGATATAATCGGCATCACATAAACTTTTAGCAAATTCTTCAGCAAAATCGCGGGTTCGTGTGAACAGGTGCGGTTGAAAAATCACGGTCAGCATCATTTCCGGATACAGCATTCTTGCTGTTGAAATAGTAGCTTCTATTTCGGTCGGATGGTGAGCATAATCATCAATATAAACAATGCTTTCAGTATCAACAATGGTTTCAAAACGTCTTTTGACGCCCTTGTAAGTTGATATCGCTTTTCTGATGGTTGAATTATCAAGTGATTTAACGCAATCCGTGGCGGTTGCGGCAGCCATGGCATTCCATGCATTATGTATTCCGGGTACGCCTGCAACTACATTTTCAATGGTTTTTCCATTCAGGCTAAAATCATAAACAAAAGATGAGTTTTCAACTTTAACCTCTTTCAAAAAAGGATTATTATCAATACGTTTTCCAAAAACAAAGTGATTTTTAACAACTGAAGGAATAGTCAGTTTTGCATGCCATGGTAATATAACCGTTCCGTTGGTTTTGGTTTTATCAATAAACTGCTGATATGCATAAACTACTTCATTTTCATTGCCATAAATATCGAGATGGTCGGGTTCGACAGAAGTTACAATGGCAATATCAGGAGTTAACTGTAAAAATGATTTATCATATTCATCAGCTTCAACAACAAACACCTTACAATCGGCATTTCCTGCCTGGAGATAATTTGTATTGTAATTAACAGAAATACCCCCCAGAAGCGCATAGCAATCAACACCTGCAGTTCGTAAATAATGAACTATCATCCATGAGGTTGAAGTTTTGCCATGTGTTCCGGCAACTGCAATGGTGAAATTGTTTCGTGTAATCAGACCCAGCAATTCCGAGCGTTTTAAAATCGTGAAGTTGTTTTTTCTGAAATAAACTAATTGAGCATGATCAGATGGAATTGCCGGAGTGTAAACGATAATAGTTTTTTCATCAGGTTTTAAAACTTCGGCAGGAATACAATTAACACTATCATCAAATGTAATTTCAATATTTTGTGCTTGCAGTGTTTCAGTTACATTGGTTTCGGTACGGTCGTATCCTTTAATCAGTTTGTTTTTTTGATGAAAATAGAGAGCCAAAGCACTCATGCCAATGCCTCCTATACCAATGAAGTAATATTTATCTGCTAATTCAGGATTCATTTTTTCGTATTAGTTTAATTATTTCGGCACTTATTTCATTAGTTGATTGCTTCTGGGCAAATTGTTTTATATTTTCAGAAAGTAAGCGAAGTAAGTTATCATTGAAAACAGTAGCGTTAACTATTTCGGGCAATAACAAATTCACTTCATTGTCTTTGATAAAGAGGGCGGCTTTTTTCTCCACCAGCGCTAATGCATTTTTGGTTTGATGATCTTCGGTCACATTCGGACTTGGAACTAAAACACAGGCCTTTTCCATAACTGCCAGTTCAGAAATAGTTATAGCACCTGCCCTGCTGACAACCAGATCGGCTATAGTATAAACCGATGTCATATCATGTATAAAGTCTTTAAGGTAAAGTCCACTGACAGAACTCCAATCCTTTTGAGTTTTTAGTTCATTATAATATCTGCCTGCCTGCCATATTATCTGCATTCCCTGTCCGATAAAACTTTCATAATGTTTTTGCAGGGCTTCATTAATGCTTTTTGCCCCAAGGCTTCCACCCAAAACCAAAAGTACTTTTTTATCAGGATTTAATCCAAAAGCTTCGTAATACTTTGCTTTATTACTTAAATCAATTCGGATGTCTTCCCTGATAGGATTGCCGGTAATCACAATTTTCTCCGCAGGAAAGTACTTTTCCATACCAGGATAAACAGTGCAGATTCTTTTAACCGAACGTGCCAATAATTTATTTGAGATGCCCGGAAAGAAGTTTTGTTCCTGAATTAAAGTAGGTATTTTCAGTTTTGAAGCTACAAACAACAAAGGAAAACTGGCATAACCACCAGTACCAATAGCAACATGAGGCTTTATTTTTTTTACCAGGAAAAACGAAATGATGAAACTATGAATAAGCTTTAATGGCAATAAAACATTACGCCACATATTATTCCGCTGAAAACCACTGATCCATAAGCCTTTAATGGGATAACCTGAAAGGGGCACTTTTTCCATTTCAATTTTACCTTTTGAGCCTACAAACATTATCTCTGAATCGGGATATAATGATTTGAGCTTATTGGCAATAGCTATAGCCGGAAAAAGATGACCTCCTGTTCCTCCTCCGCTGATGATAAACCTTAAGTTTTTATTTTTCATGCCAGCACCTCCGGTTTTGCATTTTCAATGTTATCTTCAATATGTCTGCTCACACTTAAAATAATTCCAAGCGAAATACTGGTAAATAAAACAGAAGTACCACCCAAACTAATTAATGGTAAAGTAAGACCAGTAACCGGCAATAAACTGGTAGAAACAGCCATATTAATAAAAGCCTGAAGTACCAGACTCATGCTGAGTCCGACTGCCAGCAAAGCACCAAAAGCATTTGGTGATTTTATTACAATTCTTATAGACCTGAACAACAGCCATAAATACAGAATAATGATAATAATTCCACCAATAATTCCCCATTCTTCGATTATTATAGCATAAATAAAATCTGAATAAGGATTGGGCAGGAAATTTTTCTGAATACTATGACCCGGACCTTTGCCTAAAATCTCTCCGTTTGCTATGGCAATTTTTGATTGAACAGCCTGATAATCATCACCTCCTTTTCCTGTAAATGTTTCTAATCGCGATTGCCAGGTAGCTACCCTACCGGGACTCCCCAGCTTAATAGCGAGGAAAATAGAAAGTGAGCCAACAATTATTATAGTTCCGATAAACAACACCAAATGCGAAGTACGTACCCTTCCAATTACAAGCATCATTACCCCGGAGGTAAACAATAAAAGTGAAGTGGAAAGGTTAGCCGGTGCAATTAATGCACATACTGCAAAAATGGCTGCTGCTAATGGTAAAAATCCCTTTTTAAAGTCCTTTATTACATTTTGTTTTTTGGCCAACATGCGTGCAAGGTACATTATAAGAGCAAGTTTTGCCAAATCGGAGGTCTGAAATGTTAAATTAGTGCCGGGAACAACCAGCCACCTGCGGGCATCATTTATACTGGGACCGAAAAAATAAGTCAATATAAGCAAGGGAAATGTTATGATCAGTAATATCTGTGCTAAACGTGAAAAGTAAACATAGTTAATCAGATGAGTACCGTACATAAACAAAAAACCAATTAGTATAAAAACTATCTGCCTGAAAAGATAATATTCAGTATTGCCTGAAAATTTCAGGTAAGCCAATGTACCTGACGAACTGTAAACCTCCATTATCGAAATGGCAGTCATTATAAACACAGCCAGCCAGATGTGAACATCACCTTTTATTCTTGACAGTAACCAATCCATTTTTGTGTACTATAGATTTTTTACAGCGTTTTTAAATTGATCACCACGGTCTTCATAGTTTTTAAACAAATCGAAACTGGCGCATGCAGGTGATAAAAGAATTACATCGCCCGGAACAGCTACTTTATAAGCAATTTCTACTGCTTCATTCATATTGGAACTGTCGAATATCATTTCAAAATAAGGACTGAAATAGTCTGTTATCCTGGAATTATCTACTCCAAGGCAAACAATAGCTTTGACTTTTTTTCTGACCAAATCGAGCAATTCATCATAGTTATTGCCTTTGTCGACACCACCAACGATCCATACAACAGGCTTAACCATTGACTCAAGAGCATACCATACTGAATTTACATTGGTAGCTTTCGAATCATTAATAAATTCTTTACCCTGAATTTTAGCAACAAACTCAAGCCGGTGTTCTATATTCTGAAAACCAGACAATGCGTTTCTGATGTCTTCATCTTTCACACCTAACGAATAAGCTGCTGCCGAAGCTGCCATTGAATTATAACGGTTGTGTGTACCGATTAATGTTAAAATATTCATGTCTATGTTTACTTTAAATTGGTTATCTGATTTAATTATAATTTCTTCATTTTGAGTAAATGCACCCGTTTCAGGCATAAATTTTTGGGTAAAAGGAATACGTTTGCCATTACTGTTAATTTCACTGAGGTATTTTATAACAAGCTCATCATCAGCATTGTAAATAAAATAATCGCTGCTTTGCTGATTAAGTGCAATTTTTATTTTTGATCGGGCATAATTTTCCATCTTATAATTGTAGCGGTCGAGATGGTCGGGAGTAATATTAAGTAATATTGCAATATGACTTCTAAAATAAATAATGTCGTCTAACTGAAAGCTACTGATTTCAAGAACACAATAATCATATTTATTCTCCAAAACCAAACGGGCAAAGCTGTGTCCAATATTTCCACCTAGCCCAACATTATAACCTGCAGTTTTGAGAATATGATAAATCAGTGAGGTAGTAGTGGTTTTTCCGTTTGACCCTGTAATACTGATAATAATAGAATCCGAAAACCATGAGGCAAATTCGATTTCGGAAACAACTGGAATATCAGCTTTATGTGCTTGTACAATGACTTCAACATGATCTGGAATGCCAGGACTTTTGATAATGAGACCAGCTGATAAAATTTTGTTTAAATCATGATTGCTCTGTTCAAATTCTATCTGGTTATCAATTAGTTCTTTTTTAAATTGAGGTTTTATTTCCTGTAAATCAGAGACAAAAACATGGTAGCCTTTAGCTTTTGCCAGCAAAGCAGCTCCTGTTCCACTTTCGCCCGCTCCAAGTACTACTATATTTTTAATTCCTTGTATCATTAACTATCTGATTTTTAGAGTAATAAAAGTTAAAATTGCCAGAGAAATCCCGATAATCCAAAATCTGGCTACTATTTTAGGCTCGGTATATCCCTTTTTCTGATAATGATGATGAAGCGGAGCCATCAAAAACACCCTTCGACCCTGTCCAAAACGTATTCTGGTGTATTTAAACCAATACCGCTGAACAATCACAGAAATGCTTTCAATAAAAAATACTCCGCAAAGTAAAGGTATGAGCAACTCTTTTCTGACAAATATGGCGAGAATCGCAATAAGTCCACCTAAGGTCAGGCTTCCTGTATCCCCCATAAATATTTGAGCCGGATAAGCATTGAACCACAAAAAGCCAATACTGGCGCCTATCATAGCCCCTGAAAACACAGCCAGCTCTCCCAAATGAGGAATATACATTATGTCCAGATATTCAGAAAAAATAGTATTACCCGACAAATAGGCAAAGATGGCCAGTACTAGTACAGCTATTGCCGAAATACCCGCATTTAATCCATCAAGTCCATCGGTGAGGTTTGCTCCGTTCGACACTGCAACAATAATGAAGATGATGAAGGGAATGAATATCAACCAAGCATATTTTCGGAAATTATCTCCTGTAAATGCTATTATTTTTCCGTAATCAAGTTCATTGTTTTTAATAAAAGGAATGGTAGTTTTTGTCGATTTATGATCAACAACATAAACATTACTCTTTGAATTATAGCTGATTTTTGTTGCATCATCCTGAAATTCAGCAATACGACTATTGTAATCAGCCACGCTTAAAGTTTCTCTGATAACCACATCTTTATGAAAATACAATGTGGTTCCTATGATGATGCCGAGGGTAAGCTGTCCAACGATTTTAAATTTTCCTCTTAAACCTTCTTTTTTGCGTTTAAATACCTTGATATAATCGTCAATAAAACCAATTAACCCCAACCATACAGTAGATAAAATCACCAGCTGAATATAAATATTCGTTAAATCTGCAAAAAGAAGTGTAGGAATTAGAATAGATAAAATGAGAATTATCCCACCCATAGTAGGTGTCTGGCTTTTATCAAATTGATTTTTAAGTCCTAGTTCCCTTTGTTCATCCTTGATTTGTTTGGATTGTAAAAAATTAATGATGTTTTTTCCGATAAAAAGACCAATAATGAGTGATAGCAAAACACTCATAGCAGTCCGGAATGAAATGTATTGAAAAACTCCTGCTCCGGGAAAATCAATACTTTTTTCGAGATATGTAAATAGATGGTACAACATTCAATCAGGTTTTTAAGTATTCTAAAAGAACTTCTTTATCGTCAAAATGAGTTTTAACTCCTTTAATCTCCTGATAATTTTCATGACCTTTGCCGGCTACCAGAATAACATCATTTTTGTCGGCAAAAGTGCAAGCTGTTTTAATGGCCTGTTCTCTGTCGGCTATTACTATTACTTTAGAATTAAATGAGTTGTCAATACCTTTTAATATTTCATTAATGATCAGTTCCGGCTCTTCATCTCTTGGATTGTCGGAGGTAACAATAACCAAATCGCTGTTTTCAGCTGCTATTTTCCCCATTATCGGGCGTTTTGTTTTATCACGATTGCCCCCGCATCCAAAAACTGTAATAATTCTTTGACCTGTTTTACGGCTTTCCAAAATAGTTTTTAATACATTTTCGAGAGCATCAGGAGTATGAGCATAATCAACTATTGCCTTAAAATCAGGATTTATATAAACAAACTGAAACCTACCCGGAACTTCAATGTCGTGGCTTAAATTTTCAAGAATTTTTATTTTGTCAATATCCAAAAGCATAGTAGCGGCATAAACTGCCATTGTATTGTATGCATTGAAACTTCCAACTTTAGAAGTATAAAAATCGTCATTTCCGATTTTTAAATGTAAACCATCAAGACTGCTTTCTATCATTCTGGCTTTAAAATCAGCAGGATTTTTTAAGCCGTAAGTGAACTTTTTAGCAGCGGTATTCTGAACCATATATTCTGAATGCCTGTCATCGGAATTTGTCAAACAAAAAGCACTTTCACTCAAATTGTCAAAAAAACCTTTTTTGGCATCTAAGTAATTTCTGAAAGTTAAATGGTAATCTAAATGGTCGTGAGTAATGTTGGTGAAAATACCACCCGCAAATTCCAATGCAACAGTTCTTTTCTGAACGATAGCATGCGAACTGACCTCCATGAACGCATATTGACATCCACCATCCACCATTTCTGCCAATAATTTATTGAGTGTCAATGCATCGGGAGTTGTATGTGTGGCAGGTATTTCTTTATTGTTAATGAATATTCTGATAGTAGAAATCAGACCACTGCTATAACCCATTTTCATCATCAGGTGATGCAAAAGTGTAACAGTAGTTGTTTTGCCATTGGTACCTGTAACACCTATAAGTTTAAGTTTTTTTGAAGGTTGATTCCAAAAATTTGCCGCAGCATAAGATAGAGCTAAACCTGAGTTTTCAACTTTAATAATGGTTTTACATTGCCAGCTACTATCCGGCTTTTCAGCAATGATACAATCAGCGCCAGCTTTTATTGCGTCCTCAACATACAAATGCCCGTCAGTTTGTGTTCCTGAAATGGCAAAAAACATATAACCATATCTGACCTCTCTCGAATTGAAGGCCAATCCGCTGATTGGTGAGGAAACCTGACCTTCAACAAGCTTAAAATCAATTCCTTTCAATATGTCCTGTATGGTTTTCACTGGCTTAATGTCAAATTTATTCTGTTGTTTCTAACAGCAATTGAACCGGGGATCAACGATTGATAAACAACTTTCCCATATCCCATTGCAAAAACCTTTAATCCGGCTGTCTCCAGTAAACAGGTAGCATCGCTCAGGCACATACCAGTTACATCGGGAATTCTGATAGGACTAAGCGGTTTTGAATTTACCGATATATATGGATTCTGAGAATTAATATTCACCCAATCTTCACTGTCTGGCTGAATTTTCATTTCAATGCCTAAAAATGAGCTGATAACAATAAGGTCATTCTTGTATGCTGAACGAACAATTTCAAGATTCTCGTATTGACTTATTTTGTGATTATTAGAAACGATATAGGGTTGTTCCTGTTTAACAAAAACTTTATCAGCTATATTTTTAAAAACCGGTGCAGCAACTGAAGAACCGTAAATCTGACCCGACAAAGGATTATTTATCACCACAATACAACTATAAACCGGATTATCGGCCGGAAAATATCCCACAAATGAAGCCTGATAGCTTTTATTGGTTTCGTAGCTGCCTTTAAAAGCGACAAGTGCAGTTCCTGTTTTACCTGCAATTTTATAATTTGGAGTAGAAATATTGTTTGCAGTACCGTTTTCAACTACACCCTCCATAAAATCCTTCAAAGTTTGACATGTTTTTTTTGAGCATAAATTGTCATTGATGATTTCAGGTTCAAACTTTTTGTACATTTTGTTGACTCTTCTGATTTCTTTCACAAACAATGGTTTCATCATCACACCATCGTTGGCAATAGCATTATAAAATGTGAGTATCTGAAGGGGTGTCATCTGAAGTTCATAACCCACACTCATCCATGGCAAAGTAGTCCCCGACCATTTTGATGTACCAGGCTTTTTAAATACAGGAATTCCTTCACCCGGAATTTCAACTCCAAGAGGTGAAACTATCGACAAACCATTTAAATTATCAATGAATTCTTTCGGGCGTTTTGAGAAATGCTTGTGAACCAGCATTGAAAATGCTACATTTGACGAGACTTCAAATGCCTGTTTAAAGGTAATCGTTCCATATCCTTCAGGACGCGAATCTTTCATCACCCTGTCGTAAAAAACATATTCACCATTTTTGGTATCAATCAAATCGGTAGGTTTAACCAGGCCGTTTTCAAGAAGAATCAAAGCAGAAATCAACTTAAAAGTTGAACCAGGTTCTGTACTGGCACCTACAGCATAATTGTATAATTCTTTATAATTACCATCTAAATCTTTCTTCAAATTGGCAATGGCTTTAATATAGCCTGTTTTTACTTCCATCACCACAGCACATCCACTTTCAGCCTGATGCTCAGTAAGGGCACCTAATAAAGCCGATTCAACAGCATCCTGAATATCAATATTAACAGTTGTTATAATATCTTTTCCATCTTCGGGTTCAAGGGCATTGTCATAATCAACCGGTACCCAATTGCCACCGCTGATTCGCTGCATCAGACGTTTTCCGCTAATGCCTGATAAATACTCATCATAAGCAGCTTCAATTCCGACACCTTTGATATTAGGTCTTTTAAATCCTATAGTTCTTTCTGCCAGTAATTTAAAGGGATGTATTCTAATGTTTTTCTGAATAACAATAAGACCTCCTATATACTTACCTTCTCTGATAAAAGGAAAATTCTTTATTTTTTTAAGGGCATTGTAGTTGATATTCCGCTTTAGCAAGAAATATCTGTCTCTGTTGTTTTTAGCCTTTGTAATTGCCCTACGGTATTCAGCCTCCGATTTATCCATAAACAAACGCGACAACAATAGGCTGAAAGAATCAATGTTTTCTGTAAAATAATCAGGATTTTGCCATGCCTGGGTTTTAAAATCAATTCTGACCTCGTAATTGGGTATTGACGAAACCAATAGTTTGCCATCTTCAGAATAGATATTACCTCTGATGGCTTCAACAGGCTTATATTTTAAAGTAAGACTATCGGAAAGCGAACGCCATTGTTTGCCTTCCCTGAACTGAATTTTTGAAATTTGTCCGATAATGACAAAACCAAGAATTACAAAAAAAAGTAGTGAGATATAAACCCTGATCAATATGTCGCTTTTTGTATTCACTATTTTTCTGATGAAATTCGTTTTGGTGGTGTTTTTAGTTGTTCAAGCCCAATTTCTTTTGCTTTTGCTTCCACATCCGATTGTTTTGTATTATTGATTAATTGTGCTTTGGTTGTTAAACTTTCTGCTCTTAAATCAATAATTTCCTGTTTTAGTTTAGTTTCTTCGAGATATGAACGTTCTGCATAATATTTATTGGCAATGTAAAGGGTAAGCAGAAAAGCAACAAACAACAGAAAAGGTAAAAATTTAGCAATACTTTTACGCGTAATACTGAAATTGGCATCAAACAAACGATTGATTCCTTTTTCTTTTACATTTGATTCTTTATTTCTACTTTCGTTCTTCATTTCAAATTAAGTTTTTTCCGCTATTCTTAGTCGGGCACTTCTGCTTCTGGGATTGTTTAAAACTTCATGTTCTGATGCAGTTAAGGGCTTTTTTGAGATATTAATAAAGGGTGTTTTCACATTTCCATAAATATCTTTTTCGGCTTGACCTTCAAAATTTCCAAAATTAAAAAAATTCTTTACCAGCCGATCTTCCAAAGAATGATAACTGATAATGACTGCCCTACCACCCGAAACCAAAACTTCACTTGTGAAATTTAACAGCATTTTAAGAGCCTCAATTTCATTATTAACTTTTATCCTCAGAGCCTGAAATACCAATTGTATATTTTTGCCTGCATTTTTCGGATGACTTGATTTTCTGACAATTTCAGCCAGTTGACCAGTTGTTTCAATTTTGTTTTTCAACCGCTCAGTGCAAATCATTACAGCCAATCTGCGTGATTCATGAATTTCACCGAAATGAAAAAAAATATCTGCCAAATCACTGTCAGCATAAGTATTGATGATTTCAAATGCGGATATTTTTTGATTTTTATCCATCCTCATATCAAGCTTTTCTTCATAGCGGTGTGCAAATCCTCTTTCAGGAGTGTCAAACTGATGAGAAGAAACACCCAAATCGGCCAGAATTCCATTTACCTGAGTATAGCCATAGTATTTTAAAAATCGTTTCAGATAAATAAAATCGTGATTGACAAAGAGAAAACGCTTGTCAGAAAATAATTTGCCAGGGCTGTCATCATCTTTGTCGAAAGCAATCAGTTTACCGCTTTTGATTTTTTCCAGAATTTTTGCTGAATGACCACCACCACCATAAGTAACATCAACATAAACACCGTCAGATTGAATATTCAAACCTTGAATGCATTGTTCCAATAAAACAGGGATATGGTATTTATTTTCAGTCAACATTTTCTTTTTTAGAGCCCAACACGTTTTCAGCTAGATTGGCAAAATCTTCAGGTTCATCGCTTAATAAATTGCTGTACAATGCTTTATCCCATATTTCAACCATGTTGGTGTGAGCAAACAGTATTATATCTTTACTGATTTTTGCCCAATCCATCAGCGATTTAGGTAAAAGCAGTCTTTCAGAACCATCTATGATCAACTCGGTTGCACCTCTGTAAAAAAACCTTCTGAATTCACGTGTCTGACGATTGTAATGATTCAGATTGTCAATTTCGGCAGTAATTTTTTCCCATTCATTTTTGGGATATAAAACAAGGTGTTGTTCAAAACCCCTGTTGATGACAAAGCAACCTCCGGCTTCTGCCGGAAACTGACGTATCAGGGCAGAAGGTACCTTGACCCTCCCCTTGCTGTCGAGCTTGCATTCGTATTCACCTAACAGATTTGACATTCATTAATTTTTAGTAAAATACACAATAAGTTATCCCACTTATTCCCACAATTTCCCACAAAGGTATATGAACTAAAATAATAAAACCAAATTTTGTTGAAAACTTTTTAAAATTTTTATTTTCCTTAAAATTTCACGGATCTTATGGTGTATAACCCCTAAAAGTAATGAGCATTTTTTTAATTTTTTAAACTTTCCAATTCAGAATTATTTAATTCGTAAGCAGCTATTAATCTGCATGTTATGCGTACTTTTACAAATCCGGAGTTATCATAAACAGAAACTAAGTCAGGCTTAAGCTTTTCGTACATTGCATTTTCAAAAACTGACAGAGTAATTCAGGTTAAAAAAAAAGTGAAGTATTTAGTTAAATAAACTTCGATTATTACCTTTGTAGCTTAACACATTGTTTATGAACTGTCCCAAATGTAAAGAATCAATGGTAATTCTTGAGTTAAAGCAGGTTGAAGTAGATTATTGTACAAACTGTAGCGGAATATGGCTCGATGGAGGAGAACTGGAGTTGCTGTTAACTGACGAAAATTCAGATGATTCTAAAAAGTTTTCGTTGGCAGAAACATTTACGCAAATCAGGCATTCAAACGAAAAGCTGATAAAATGTCCGGTATGCCGCAAACAAATGGGGAAAGTAAGTACAGCTCATGATACAAAAATTGTGATTGATAAGTGTAATAACGAACATGGCTTATGGTTCGACTTTGGCGAACTGAATCAAATGACAGGCTCAATGGGATCAGCTAAAAATAATGTTTTTGAATTGTTAAATGATGTTTTCAGATATAAATTAAATCAAAAAAAAGGAGGATAAAATGATGTCAACCCTAATTATTCTTGGAATTGGTATTTTGCTGGTTTTTATACTTATCGGATTGTATAACAGCCTTGTACGCTTAAGGAACGCTGTCAAAAATGCCTGGGCACAGATAGATGTTCAGCTTAAAAGGCGACACGATCTGATACCGAACCTGTTAGAAACCGTAAAAGGCTATATGGTTCATGAAAGGGAAGTTCTCGAGAATATTACCAAATACCGTTCTGATGCAATGAATGCTGAGGGAGTAGGCAATATCTCAAAAGCAGAAGGTGCTTTGAGCGGAGCTTTAGGTCAGTTAAAAGTTGCTTTTGAAAACTATCCTGATTTAAAAGCCAATCAAAATTTTCTGGCTTTACAGGAAGAACTCTCTTCAACAGAAAACAGGATTGCATTTTCGCGTCAGAACTACAACGATCAGGTAATGAATTATAACAACAAAATAGAAATGTTTCCTTCAAATATCGTTGCAGGAATGTTTAATTTTAAACAATCTGAGTTTTTCGAAATTGAAGATAAAGCCGAAAGAGAAGTTCCTAAGGTCAGTTTTAACTAAAATCTGAACTGTTTCTCTGAAATTTAGTATTCAAAAGTCAGGAAATATTTCAGTCAGGTGGTTAATCTTGCTCAAACTGAATTTTTTAAATCTGAAAAAATACAATTATGTGGGAATTAGTCAGAGCCAATAAGCGAAAATCGCTCATGCTTTTTTTCAGCATGGGAATAGTATTATTAGCCTTAGGATTTTTTATCGGGATGTATGTTTACCCTGAAGGGGGTGGTATATATGGAATGTCAATAGCATTGATACTCTGGGCTGTTTTATCCATCATCAGTTTTTTTTCAGGGAGTAAAATTCTGTTGATGCTCAGCCATGCAAAAGAAGTAACACCTGATGTTCATCCAAAACTATTTAATGTAGTTGAAGAAATGAAAATTGCAGCCGGATTGCCTAAAATGCCAAAAGTTTATATCATCAACGAAGAAGCTCCCAATGCATTTGCCACGGGCTACAAACCCAATAATTCAGCAATAGCAGTTACTTCAGGCTTGCTGGCACGCCTTAACCGTGATGAACTTCAGGGAGTTGTGGCACACGAAACAGCGCATATCTTTAATCGTGATGTACAGTTTATGACAATTGCCGGTATTATGCTGGGTAGTATTGTTTTGATTTCACAAATATTTTTAAGAGGAATGTTATATTCAGGTGGCAGGCGTTACAGTTCGGGTGGAAAAGGTGGTGGTCAGGCTCAAATCATTATCCTGATAATAGCTTTAGTATTCGCTATATTGGCACCTATCTTCGCACAATTGCTATATTATGCCATTTCACGCAAGCGGGAATATCTGGCAGATGCAACTGCTGTAAGGTTTACACGCTACCCCGAAGGGCTTGCAAGTGCTCTTGAAAAATTGTCGCAGAACACACAGGAATTGCCTGTTGCCAATAAAGTTACAGCCGGAATGTACATTATTAATCCATTGAAAAGAAAAGGACTTAAAATGACTGACCTAAGCAGTACCCATCCTCCAATCAGTGAACGAATCAGAATATTGAGAGGTATTGCCGGTGGTGCCGGTTTGGCTCAATATCAGGCTGCTTATCAGAGTGTTAAGGGAAATAAATCGCAAATAATCCCTGATTCGGGGATGAAAGAATTTGGAGATCTTGAATTAAGAGGTGCCGGAAGTGAAAGTAAAACTCAGGCTACAGCTCGTGAAAACAAACGGGTTTTAGGCGATTTGATGATGTCGGTAAGCAACTTTGTCTTTTTAGGTTGCAATTGTGGTTTAAAAATTAAAGTTCCGCCTGATTATAAAAAACCAAGCGTGGAATGCCCCAGATGTGGTCATCAGAATTTTGTTGTAATCAAATAAATTAAAAAAATGAAAACAATAATCATCACTTTAATCCTGCTGTTTTTATTAAATGCAGGAAAAACACTAGCTCAGCAAGATACAAATAAAACCAATACAAAACAGACTGTTACAATTGAGGAAGAAGCTTTTATTGTTGTAGAAGAAATGCCGGAATTTCCCGGAGGGGATGATGCAAGAGTTAAATTTTTATTGGAAAACATCAAATACCCACAAAAAGAAAGGATTAATAAAACCGAAGGACTTGTTATTGTTTCCTTTATTGTCGAAAAAGATGGTTCTATTACTAATGTAAAGGTTTTGAAAAGTATTTCACCCCCACTTGATGCAGAAGCAATCAGGGTGATAAAATCAATGCCTGACTGGACTCCCGGTAAACAAAAAGGAAAACCTGTAAGAGTGCAAATTAATATGCCTATTCGTTTTTCGTTAAATTAAAAGCAAATTGTTATGAGTGAATTAATGCGATTAAACCGTTCTCAAACAAAAACCATCATTACACTGGGGCCGGCATCATGGTCGAAAAACGTTCTTCGATTGTTGTTTTATGAAGGAGTAGATGTTTGTCGTCTGAATTTTTCACATGGCAAACATGACGACCATCTTAATGCCATCAAAACCATCAGGGAGCTCAACGATGAATTGGGTGCTCAGGTAGCTATTCTTGCCGACCTGCAAGGACCTAAAATCCGAATTGGTGATATGAAAAACGGGAAAGAACTTCTCGAGGAAGGAAAGTTGATAACGATGACAACAATTCCCTGTGAAGGCAGCAATAAGGTATTATATATCAATTACATGAATTTCCCTAATGATGTTAAAGCCGGTGAAAAAATTTTAATGGATGATGGCAAAATCAGGTTGGAAGTAATTGAAACAAATTTAAAAGATACCGTTAAACTTAAAGTGCTCAATGGTGGATATATCAGTTCTCACAAAGGTGTAAATTTACCCGACACTAAAACCAGTTTACCTTGCCTTACCGAAAAGGATAAAGCAGATTTGAATTTTGCCCTTCAGCACAATGTTGACTGGATAGCTTTGTCGTTTGTCAGAAAAACCGATGACATCAAACAATTGCGTGAAATTATCCATTCTCAGGGTAAAAGTACTTCTGTTGTAGCCAAAATTGAAAAACCTGAAGCCTTGGAAGAAATTGATGATATCATTGATGAAACCGATGCTATTATGGTGGCAAGGGGCGATTTGGGAGTTGAAGCTTCTTTTGAAAGAGTACCATTAATTCAGAAAGACCTTATTCAAAAAAGCATTAACAAAGGAAAACCGGTAATTGTAGCTACTCAAATGCTCGAAAGTATGATAAGCAATTTTGAACCTACACGTGCTGAAGCTACCGATGTGGCTAATGCAGTACTCGATGGAGCAGATGCACTGATGCTGAGCGGAGAAACATCGGTTGGAAAATATCCGGTAGAATCATTGCGAAATATGCAGAAAATTATTGACCATACAGAAAAATACGGGTTTAATTACAACAGAGAAACTGCTCATACCGATTCAAAACGGCTTGTTTCGGATGCAATTTGTGATGCAGCCCGCAGAATATCCGACACCATTAATGCAGAAGCGATTGTTACATTTACCACCTCGGGTTACAGCGCTTATAAACTATCCAGTTATCGTCCAAAAGCTTCTATTTTCGTTTTTACTCAAAGCCGTGAACTGCTTTGTCGTTTATCGCTGGTGTGGGGGGTCAGGGCATTTATGGTTAAAGTTACCGAAAATATTGACGATTCAATAGTATTTACTAACGAATATCTAAAAGTTAAAAAATTCATTAAAGCAGGCGATAAACTTATTCATTTAGCCAGCATACCCTTAAATGAAAATGGGAAAACAAATATGCTTAAAGTAACAACACTAACAGATTAAAATTAAGCAAAAACATGAAAAAAATAGCATTTCTGATTGTATCGCTCAGTTTTTTTAAAATACAGGCTCAGATATTATTAAATCCTGAAGTTGACAGTATTGTGATGCGTGATGGTAAAAAGCTTGCAGCAGACATTTATTTACCGGATACATTGCAGAAGTACCCCGTTATTTTGATACAAACACCCTATAATCGCTTGTTTTATCGTGCATCTTTGCCTTTGGGTATTGGTAAAAACCTGAAAAACAGCCCTTATGCCTTTGTTATAGTTGACTGGCGTTGTTTTTATGGCTCAGCAAAAGCCTGTAAAACAATGCCCGACAGGGGAAAAGATGGTTATGATGTCATTGACTGGATTGTTAAACAATCATGGTCGAATGGAAAGGTAGGCACCTGGGGAGCCTCAGCTTTGGGTAAAATACAATATCAAACAGCCAAAGAACAACATCCGAATCATATCTGTGCAGTGCCAATAGTTGCAGGTAGCCAGATGGAGTATCCGGAATATTTTCCTAACGGTGTTTTTCGAACCGAATATGTTGACCAATTGGATGCATTGGGTTATAACATGAAAAATTCATTGTTGCAACATCCTTATTATGATGTGAGCTGGCAATATACAGAAAGCGCCAATATGTATCCCGACAAGATAAAAATTCCTATGTTTTTAATTGGAGGCTGGTTCGATCACAACATTGACCAGATGTTCAGGATGTTTGATACACTTTTGAAAGCATCTGACCCTGGTGTCAGAGATTTTCATAAGTTTTTGATTGGACCTTGGACTCACAATTCGGTTGGAAAGAAAAAAGCAGGAGAACTTGAATTTCCAGAAGCCGAAGGTAAAAGTGATAGCTTTGCAATGCTTTTCTTTGATTACTGGCTGAGGGGAGCGAAGAATGGGTGGCCACTTTTAAGTGAGTATTTACTTTATAGAATGGATTTTGGAAATAAAACTTCATGTGTTTTAGATAAAAGTCATTATTGGCCATTGCTTAGTGAAAAATCAACCTTGCTTTTGCATGATGGTAGTTTATATGTCTCATATCATCCTAATATCCCCAAGGATTTAGTGAGAATTCATTCTTATCAATACAATCCAAAGAATCCATCGCCAACAATAGGAGGCCCAACTTTAAGAACTGACCTAAAGCAAGGACCATTTAGTGTTGGATCACTTTGCAAGAGAACTGATAATTATTTTTTAGACACTATTAGATCATATGGCTCCTTTCAAACTATGAGTGTCAATGGAAGTATAGATATTGAGCTATTTGTTTCTTCCAACAGGTTTGATACTGATTTTGCAGTTCGCTTCGGAATTATTGATGAATATAAGAGGGATACCATCATTTTATCTGATGGAATATTCAGAATGAGGTTCAGAAACGGATTTCGTACTAACGATACGAGCTTAATAAAGCCTGGACAAGTATATCCTATTTCAATAAAGCTCCCAGCAATATATTGTGAAATTCATCCTCCTTATAAACCATTTTTAATGATAAGTTCTTCAAATTCTCCCAGATTTGACTTAAACCTTAATAATGGAGGGGCTCTCTACCAGAGTGGCGATACATTGACTGCAACAAATACAATTTACACAGGTAAAAACTATCCATCAAAGATTGTTTTTGATGGGGTTGTTATTGCCTCCGGAATTGAAGACCTTGAATCTCAAATTGTGAATGTTTATCCAAATCCTGCTCAAGATCAAATTATCATTCATTTAAATAGCCTTTCTGATTTTTTCAATTATTCAATCATTGACCTGCAGGGAAAAGAAATAATGAAAGGAATTAATCAGGAAGCAGTAACATTCAGCATAGATGTATCTGAATTAAAACCACAAGTATATTTTTTAAAGTTGGAAAATAAAAGTAATTGTTTTGTTAAAAAGCTTATAAAAATTGAGTAATATATCTTATTTTTTGGTAACAGGAAGCGCCTTTGTGGTGACAGAGGCGATGAAAGCAACAAAAAGTTCACTTTTTTCATCTGATATAAAATACTAACAACAATGAAAAATTATGCAGTAATAATATTATTGGTTACTATTCAGCTACAAAAGTACTAAATTTTGAATTGATAAAATAATTTTTTTTTGTTATCCACAACAGAAATAATTAATACTCAAATGATTGATAGTATTAGTATTAATAAGTTTAAAAAGCGAAATAACCTCCTAATAGTAATTTTGTTTCATGTTTCAAGTACCGAAAGGCTATATATTGATAAAGAAAGAGGAGTATGAACATTTACTCAGTACTATTG